>VYLZ01000012.1_pt1 | contig 176025 bp, 159 predicted proteins | sample 5115361 | NCBI WGS metagenome assembly VYLZ01 (sample SAMN12291805, study PRJNA351875) | freshwater metagenome | isolation source: freshwater lake | place: USA: Michigan, Sixteen Lake | collected 2013-08-07 | reverse complement strand
GCATCCCCAGGAAGCTGTGATGACCACCCAAACCCTCGACCCCTTCCTCGGCGCTACCAGCGCCAGCGATGCACAGAACATGCCCGCTTACACCGAGTTCGATGGCCTGGGCCGTACCGTCATCGTGCGAAACAAAGACCGAGACATTGTGGGCAATACCATAATCAAAGTGGGGCAGTAATAGAGCTTAAACAGATGAACCCTCAGGTACTAAAACTGACAATTCACAAAATACTCATAGCGATGAAGTGCTGGATACTACTTGCGTTACTTTTATTGTTCTCGGTTCGACTGAATGGGCAAACGATAACTGGCCCATTAACAGTATGCCCAGGGCAGGTTGCCACGTATTCGATAAGCTCAACCTGTTCAATTGTTCTACACTCGTTGGTATGGACAGTAAATGGAGGGACAATAACTGGTGAGGGGATTACTAGAACGGTTGTTTGGGACAACAACCCAAACGGCAAGCATAGTATTGGTTTTAGCGGCGAGTGCCTAAGCTCAGTCAGAGGTGAAAACGTATCTATATCAAATAGCAGAGCTATCGTTATGGTTGGCAGAAGCATAAATGTTTCGGTACCGCAGCATATCTTTGTTAGTGCGCCAACCCTACTTTCGGTGACAGCTCCCGCAAATGGAGCCATTTACAACTGGTATACGCAGGCCAGTGGGGGTGCCACCGTAAACACTGGGACAAGTTATAACTTCATAGCAACGGCGCCCCAAGGCGCCAGTTTCCCCTATACACATAATCTGTATGTGGCTGAGGCACGTACAGGTACGCCTGCATGTGAAAGCGCCAATCGAGCAGCTACTTCAGTAGTGGTGTATGAAAAGCCCGTGATTACAGCATCTGGCAACCTGACAAGTGGGGCAGGCGTAACGCTTACTGTTCAGTCTTGCTATGTAAAATACTTGTGGTATCGAAATGGCGTGGCAATTCCAGCAAATAACTTAAACACTATTACAGTAAGAAGAGCAGGCACTTATACTGTATTAGTATACCCGAGCACTAGTATTTATTCGTATTCATTTCCAGATAGCCCAGTAGAAGTTACAGGTGGGTTTGTATATGAACCTTCCGGATCCGTTGTGGGAACTAGAAATGCACAAATTCAAAATGTATACAAAACGCCAGGTAACAAAACAATCATTCAATCTCCTACTGTTACCAATAATCAGCTCAATCAAGCCATCACCTATTTCGATGGATTGGGGAGAATTGAACAGACTGTTTTTACCCAAGCCGCAACGAACTATAAAGATATCGTAACGATAGCGCAGTATGATGCCGAGGGCAGGCAGCAGCGTGGCTATCTTCCTTTTACCAATTTTAACTCCAGTGGCGCGTATGTGGCGAATGCTGTGCAGGCGCAAGATGCTTTCTACAAAGCCCCGCCAGCCGGAATTGCATCGATTTCTGCAACAGGCATTGCCTATACGGAAAGCATGTTCGATAAATCTCCGCTATCTCGTGTGCTGGAGCAGGCGGAACCTGGCGAGAACTGGAAACTGGGTTCTGCAAACACGGTGAAGCCCCGATACCTTGTAAATGCAACTGAAGACAAGGTTCCAATGGTAACCTTTAACATTGCGACTGACCAGGCAACCTGGGCAGGCGCATTCTACAGCCAGGGGGAGCTAGCCACCCAAAACGCTACAGGTGCGCATGCCAGTTTTGTTCATGTATTTGCGGATAAGTCAGGCAGAAAAATACTGGAGCGTATGCTGATAACCAATGGGTTTGCAATACCTGCTGGGCAGTTGAGAAGTGATTTTGAGAATGTAATGGCCACAGCCATTGGCGCTACATTTGACCTGGCGAAATACTATCAAGCGCTAGAAATGGCTAAATACTCCTGGGCTTTACCTACACAAGACCCTGCCGGTGCTTTTACCTACTTTCAAAACCCTGCAAATCGCCCATCTGGCTACGCACACTTTGAAGGCATAATAAGCGGTGCATATTGGCATCTTGTAAATGGCCAAGTGGATAGCAAACCTGAGGGCGCACCCACGACCTTAGGTAGAAACTGGCTCAATGCGGCTTCTAATACCTTTTCATCTGCTTCCAGTACAACAGGGGCCGGAGACTGGAGCGAGATACTATATGTGTATGATGAGTTAAACCGCTTGCGCGTAATGCTGCAACCCATGGGTGTGAAGCTGCTGCGCGAGGGCACACCGCTCACGACACTACTTACAAATTATGCCTATCGCTACACCTATGATGCGAATGATGTAAATGGTAGGATGATAGCGCGCAAAACCCCAACCCGCGAGTGGGATTATGTGGTGTACAACCGGCTCGGCCTGCCTACGCTTACCCAGATCGGCAGCCAGCGCACGGACAATGTATGGACACTGCTGGAGTACGACATACAGAACAGGCCCATACGTACCCGCCAAATCAAGCCCAGGCAAATGCCTGCTGATCCCCGCCCAATAGGCCCTACAAGGGATGTTATTGGAAGTCCCAGCTTTGTTACGATTAACGACTATACCCGCGCCGAGTGGCAGGCCATGCAGGATACCCAGCTCGTTTTCATAGAGCGCCGCAGAACCAGCGTGGGTGAAGCCTATACCGATGAAGCCTGGCCTGTGATGGGTACGCCACTTACGGAAACGTATTATGACGATTACGACTTTAACCGAGACGGCGCCCCGGATGTAACCTACACCACCGATACCGCATTTGCCATGCCCCAGCTTGCAGCAACTGCTCTGGGCCGTAGCACAGGCGTAAGGGCAACGGTGCTGGACAATTTAACGGGTACCGAACCGGCAAACATGAGCACGCCTACCCGCCTGCTATCGGTGTATTTTTATGATGTCTTTGGCAGAATCGTACAGACCAACACGGACCTGCTGGACGGGGGGCGCGAGATAACCTGGAACGCCTACAACTTTGAGGGCCGCCTACTAAAAACTAAAACCCGGCAGCAGTTTGCTGGCGAAACCAATTGGATTTGCAAACAGTACGCCTACGACCACGCCGACCGGCGTATCCGCCTCTTCGTGCAAACGGGCAGTACAGCGAATGATAACAAAACCGCTACAGTAGATTATTACTACAATGAGCTAGGCCAGCTTACTGAAAAATTTATGGGCAGCCAGAGCATTGACTACCGTTACCACATACGTGGCTGGCTAAAAACCATTAACAAGCCTGAGGCCATGACCACGGAGCAGGGCTCAATCATGCCAGAATTTTTTATTGGCGCCATTGGCTCTTCATACTTGCGCGATGGGTTTGCTGAAGAATACTTCTACGATGAAGCAAACCCCGTGGACGGCACCCCCGCACGCTTCGACGGGAAAGTGGCCTGGGCACGGTACAGCGATGAAGTAAAAGGCGTAAACGGCCAGGTACTGAACAATACCTATGAGTACGATAAGCAAGGCAGGCTGCTGGCAGCAAACAACTACAGCCAGCAAGTTTTTCCAAATGGCACCTGGACGGGAGTTGCTGCCTACGGCCACTATGCCGAGAAAGGCCTGAGCTATGACCATAACAGCAACCTGCGTAGCATGATACGCACGTATGGAAACAAATGGGTAGATAACCTGCGCTATCAATATACGGGCAATGACATGCTTGCCAACGTGGCCGACATTACGGATAACCGCGACGTAAACATGGAGTCTGACTTCCGGCCAAACCCAAGCTACTCCCTCCTGAGCCAGCTTGCGATGACCTACGACATGGACGGCTACATTACCCTGGACCAGCACCGCAAAATCAGGCTGTATTACAACTACAGCAACAAAATCGTAAAGATGGAAAAGCTGGATGGCAGCGTGGTGGTGCAGTATGTGTATGATGCCCTGGGCCGCCGCCTGAAACGCACACGCACCGTTGGCAGCCAGAGCGCTGACAACTTCTCCTTTGGTGACTTTAGCTATGGCACGGGCAACAACGCTTCACGCTATGTACTTTTTGAAGAAGGGCAGATGGCGTTCCGGCGCATAGATAAATATGGTAAATATGGCCCAGCCATATCTCGTGAAGCAGGGCCGGTGTATTACATACGCGACCGCATGGGTAGTGTACGCGCCACCATTGACCACTCTACATCGATATCATCCCCCGTACTTACCTGTACACACTACTATGCATTCGGTATAACGAACCCACAGTATAGCACTACCTACACACCGGGGTATGATTTTATTGATTTTAGTTTCCAGGGTGCAGAGCAGATGGAAGACATGCCCGAAGTGTACTGGAACAACCACGGCAACCGCCTGGCGGATATACAGGTAGGCCGCTGGAATGGTGTAGATATGCTGGCCGAGCAGGACGCGGTATTTACGCCTTTCGCCTACATGGGCAATGACCCCGTAAACTATACCGACCGGCAGGGGCTGGCCCGTGAAAAGCTTCAAGACCCGGAGTTCTATTACGACTGGGATTTAAAGATGTATGTGAGCAATGGAGGAGGGTTTAGCAATGCCGATGGCGGGTCCATGGCAATGCAGATAATCAGCGGTGGGGGTATGGTAGCTTTTTCATTAGGGGGTGGGGCGCAAGCTTATTATCTAGCTGCCTCTTTTGCTCAGAGTATAAACGTTGGCTTGTACGGGAGCAACGGCACACTTGTGGGCTCGGGCACCATGAATGGCCTACAGTGGTTTGTGGCCTCTTCTAATGGTGTGGGATCAGTAAACAATTTTAGTTTTAGTTCATCGTTCTTGGCTACAAACATAAGTGCTAGTAGCGATGCAGCTTCAAGTTGTTTTACAACAGAACCTTTATTCTTACAACAGAGTACTGATCCTGAAAAATTCCGAATGGATCTAGCAAACAAAGCCTTGAGATATTTAGGTTCAACCAACTGGAACCAATCAGAAAGAAAAGGTATTTTTTTATGGAATAGTAATAAGTGTAACTTGTTTGTAGCGGATTGTATTGAAGAGACAGGGGCAGAATTAGTTAAACCTAATATTGGCCCTAATGGAATGAAACTTACAGTTCTTGTATATACTGTAACTGGTACCTTTAGTAATTTTTTCTTTACACCTCCTACTGCAAGACAATGGGCAGACATAACATTTGATATTCCCGGTTTTCGAGTTTTATCAAATAATGAGGCTCCAGATATTGGCGACATAGTAGCGAAAGACTATCGAACAAGTTCAGACATGGGGTTTACTGGTCATGTTGGCATTGTTTTCTTTCCAGGAGTAACCATTGGAACTAGCGATAGGGCTGGCTCAATTAGTATGAGTGATTTTGGGTTTTCAATGGACAGAAGTGATTATGTGTTTAGGAGATATACTGGGCGTTAACTTTTTTAATCTTCATTATGCGCAAATTCATTGTAGCAACCAGCTTTGTTTTAGCAGCTCCATTTATTATTGTTTTATTCATTATCTTGAAGGACAATTTATTAGGAGAAGAATGTTCATATGTACCAATATGTTCTACAACTTTGGATAGCCAGAGTTCTTTTGCTAAAAGAATGCATGAAATATCTAAAGATTTAGCAGTGCCATTAAGTCATGAAACTAATTTGTTAAAAAATGAAAACTTTGTTTCTATATACAATAGCCCAGAATGCTATTTAGGTGATGCCATTCATTTCATTGGTAATGATAGCAGCCCTACTTCAAGATATGTTGCCATAAGAATAATGGATAAACTTGAATCGGATGCATTTATGTACTTTTTTGAGAATACTTCAGACTTATTAATAAAAGGGAAGCTAAGCGAAAATGAATTTGAAAAAATAATTTTTCGCTACTTTAATGATAGTAGTGATGTCTTCAAAATAGGAGATAGAGACTGTATGCCTAATGTAATTTCGAAGCTCATTTTTCGAAGCGAGCTTTCTTTCAAGTTTAAATTTGTATTGTTGTTAACTCGCTTAGGGTTATGGTAATGGATGATGCGATGCTGGCCGAGCAGGATGCAGTATTCTCGCCTTTCGCCTACATGGGCAATGACCCCGTAAACTATACCGACCGCCAGGGGCTGGCCCGTGAAAAGATGCAAAATCCAGAGTTCTACTACGACTGGGATTTAAAAATGTATGTGAGCAATGGAAGAGGGCTTAGTGATGCCGATGGCGGGTCTATGGCAATGGAGATACTCGGCGGAGGGGGGAACTATGGTTGGGCAGGCGATGCTGCACAGAAGGTGTTTTCGTTGTTACAGCAAGGTGACATTACTGGTAATTTTCTGGTAGCGGCAGCTAACAACAATTGGGACTTATCTGGTGGTACGGGCTCCTTACTTGCAGGATACGCAGCCTACGCGTTTGCCGCACAAATCAATGGCGATGTTACCCAGCTCTTCACAGCCGATGGCCAAGCAGTATATCAAGTTGCAAATGCAAACATGGTAACCACTAATTTCTTTGAGGGGGATGCGTATGAGGTAACACAAGCAGGGTTTTCACTCAACTCTACTCAATCTGCATATGATTTAGCTGATTGGCTAGACGATAAAGCTATAGGGCCATTATCTCAAACAGCTTCTCTATATTTTGCGTATGCATCAAAAAACTATGACAGGCTTCAGTCAAATGTATATAGAGCGTTTAAGTTTGCTAGAGATAACATTTATAGCGGAATAAGAACTTCTTATCATTCACGATTTTTTTCCGGCTCGAAAAAATTTGCTGGCGGTGCTAGTAAATTATTAGGAGTCGCAGGTGGAGCTATTGTAGCTGGTATGGCTGCGTATGAAATCGGAACAACTGGTAGTATTAAAGTTAGTACGTTAACTGAAGTTTCATTAACTATCGGGGTTGGGCTACTTGCAACGGCATCTTTACCATTGGCCTTGGGAGTTGGAACAGCTTGGGTAGCTTTTGAATATTTTGGTGGAGACGATTTAATAGATAAACATTTTGGGCCAATAAATGTATTAGGGCATTAAACATGAAAATTATAATCAGGTTGAAGAGCATTATTAGCCATAATGAAGTTATGGCTAAACTACCATCAAATGAGCGGGAGCACAAAGTAAATCATATTTTATCCTTAAGTAGCGCCGCGATTTTGGGCCCCTTCCTATTCCAGCCAATAAATATTATTTTATATTTTTTTACTAATAACAAATTATTAGTGGCAATATTTTTTTCAATTACCTTTGTCGTTGTATATCTGATTACAAATAAGTTTTGTAAAAGATATAGTTATGCTAAATTACAAAGTGTGAAAAGTATATTCACTGAGTCTTATTTTTTTTATTTATATGTACTTATAATTTCAATACTAGCTCCTGTATCATTTGTTTTTGCTTTCAAAATAGGGTATTTAATTTTGGGTCGATGATGCACACGGTGGATGCTTATGCTGATACAGCTTTGTTGTTTTGAGTGTAAGTATTTGATAGTCAGCTTGTATTCGAAATTTCAGTTTCGCAATTCTGTTATTTTTAGGGTATAGATATCCCGTTTAACTAAAGGTAATGAAACCTTAGCTTTGTAACTATCTAGTGGCGCGGGTAGTGCATCACTTTAGTTGATGCAAACGCTACCCATACTTTTCCGCTACTGTGGTGCTCTACTACCCGCTATGGCTTAGGCAGAATATGTATGCATTGGTATCAGTTATAAAGTCCGCTTGCTGTCCTGTCCCCCTTGGAGGTGCTCCCCTCTGGAGAGGATAGTAGCCATACAGGGTTCCTCTCTTTAGGAATTAAAGGAATGCGTCAGGAAGTCAATTCAGATGCAGGATTGAAGGCCAGAGCGTGTTTCCTAAAGCCAATATCATTGCGCATTTTTCTGTCGCTTTCTAGCGGTGAAAATGGGCAAGCAATTTCAAGTCTCCTTACGGAATTGCTCCGATGACTTTGCAAAGTGATTGGTAGTGGTCGAAGTCCATGGCTTTCAGTCCAGCGATCACCTTGCGAACACACGATTGCGCGGACGTGATGAAATTTGGTTGCTGCAAAGCCCGACTTACACCTTGAAGATGGGACGCATCGTCCGCGAATTTCTGTATCTCAAGTCGTTCCATTGGCGTTGCGAGAAGCAGGTCGAGTTTGTCCGACCACTTGGGCTCACAGGGTTTCCTGAAACCAAGGTATGCCTCCAGGAATTTTCTCAGTAGGTTGGGCGCAGTATATGCCTCATGCAGGGTCGGTGTCCATTGTGGCTGAGGGTTTGCGAATTTGTGCAACTGCTCGAAAACGAAGTGGTATTCTGACTTATACTTTCGGAGCAAAAGAGGCAGGTCCTCAAGCGCTGCTATCCATTGTGCGCCACCGTCAAGCGTCCGATTCACGTAGTAAGCAGCACTGGCGCCCGTTTTGTTCTTATACTGGTTCCTCGTATCGAGCCATTTATCCTTCAAAAGATTGAAAAGTTCGCTATTGTGCGTAGAAACAAAGATTTGCCCGCAGGCATTAAGGTTTTCCGCAATGAGAGCGTAAACGGCGTAGATGTGGTTTGAGTCCAGACTGGAAATAGGGTCGTCAATGAAGACGATGGTATCCGACAACACTGCCCCGTTCGCTTCGAGGCTGATGAGGAAATAAGCGAACGCGATGGCGGTCTTCTCTCCGTCACTGAGGTTTGCTGCTGGCGAGCCGTCACGACGGAACTCGAACAGACCATCGCCGACAGCTGCGACCTCGATGTTGCTTCCCGCCAGAAGAAAACACAGCACAACGTTCAGCTTTGCCGCGCCGATGGATTGCTGGTGCAACTGCAATTCGACGGCTGTGATTTGAGTAGCCACACGTCTCATCACTCCCTCAGCGTCTATTACACGTTGGTGAGTCTTAGCCACGCGGTCTTCCTTCCCGGTCAAGTCGTTGTCGCGGAACAGCAGTGCGGCGAAATGATGTTCAAGTGTGGCTCTCGCTTCTTCTTTTGTTTTGGTCAGTTCGTTGGTAGCTTGGTTGTGTCGCTGAATAAGCATATTGACCTGCTCCAAAAGCATCTTTCCTTCCGAAGCGCGCGACAGGTCGGTCTCCCAAGAAATCGTAGTTTCGATTCGCGTTTGCTTCTGAGCCAGTACCTCAACCATCTTCGCCTGCACCTGACCGACCCATTCCTTCCAATTCTGGATTTGGTCGCGCAAGCCACTGAACTCATTCTTTATATCAGGCGCAAAATCTCGTTCGTCTGGTAGGGTCACATCAAGCCGAAGGTTTTTACAATGTTGAATTTTCGCGTTCAATTCTCCGACGAGATACTCATACTGTTGGGAAAAGTGCCCCCTCAGTAGCTCCAGTCTAGTATCGCTGATTGGCGAACCACAAAACTCACACTCTCGATTGCCTTGATGGAGTACCATGCCCGTGCGAACCCAGGTTTCTAAGCTGCGGTCAGACTTCAACCGCTCAATCGCACGGTTCGATGCAGTCTGCCCCAGCAAGGCGGCAACGCTTACAGAGAGTGCGGTCAAGTCCAGCATTGTAGTCGGAACTGCGTTCAGCACCGTCCAAGCCCTAGTGGTCCGAAAAATCTCAAGTTTCGCGGCCTCCTCAGCATCGGTCAGAAGGGACGCCGTGTAGTCTTGCCGCACCTCTTCGACTCGGCGCATTAAATCCGGGCGGCGAAAATTTCGGACACCCAGCAGACTACCCGCGCCACTTGCCCTGTCTGTGCCTAGCTGGCCGATTTCATCTTGGGCCTGCCCCCACTCTCTATTGAACCTTGCTTCCAACTGCTTCACGCGCTCCAATCGGCGGTTCAGCAGTTCGAGGCGTTTTCGTAATTCCACATTTTGAGCGCCAAGGATGAAGACTGCTGGAGCGGTGTGTTCCTGAGCAAAGTTCAAATTGACAAACTCGCGGTTGAATACGCGAGTCTTGGGAGGGGGATTTGTCGCCAATGATGTGTGCGTCACCGCCGAGCCATCGCCGAGGACCAGTTGGAAGGATAAGTTGGGCCAACTAGCTATGCGTTCCGGCTTTTCGAGAATTTGAAACAGCCGCGACAGCGTTGTCTTGCCGGAATAGTTCCAGCCGTAAATCAAATTGCACTTTGCAAATGCCGGAAGGCTGTCGCCTTGAAAATTGCGGTAAATGCCGAAGTTGCGAAGATGGTCGATTTGCTTAATCATGTTTGCGTGTCGCCTAATCTAAATTCCCAACTATACACTGCAATATCTTGGTTTCTGCAATATCAGATCGGGGTTTTAAATGGATACCACATGCCATTAAAGTGGAAATTTAACCATGCATTTAGATTAATCTACACCACGGTACACCGCAAATTAAAATGAAAGTAAAATATCGTGTAGGTTATTGTGGTGTTTATGCGGAGTTGGTTGATGGCCTCAAAATGGTTTTATATCTTCTTTTGATATTCCCAAAGATGTAGTCTACTACGTTCCGTTTTTGTAAGTAAAGGCACTGATGTTTTGAAAGGCCGTGGCTGTCGTAACTAAACCACCATGCGCTGAAAGCGCATGGTGGTTTAGTTTAAGAAGCTTCTAGTTTCAGTTACTTAGAAGAGTAACTCTTTTGCTTCAACCAAGCTTCACCATATTTCATTAAACTGATGTAAAATATTGATTTATAGACACTTGATCATTTATATACTATATCTGCCAAGGGAAGGTGGCGCGAAGCGCCGGAAGGGTTTTTTTCCCTGCTTTCATGGTTCGACAACCGCCACGTTCACGCGCGGGCATTCCCACGTGTGTCATCCTGAGCGTAGCGAAGGATCTCGCCCCACCTGGTTAACCCAGATCCTTCAGCCCCTCACGGGGCCTCAGGATGACAACTTCAGCGTACCCGAATCTCCCAGTCCGGCAGCACAGGCTTGGCGCTGTCTGAGCCGCGCTTCGCGGCGAGTTCGCCCTAGCCTGTCCCGACGCGTCGGGAAGCAGCCGGACGAGGCCCCCGCGGCCCTGAGCGGGGGTGCACCGCGCACCGCTCGCGTAAGCGAGGAGAGACTACCTACGGATCTTGATTGATATGTATGCAACACCCAATCCAGCGTAAGCGAGGAGAGACTACCCACCAGTTACAAAAAAACAAACCCCCCTCTGTGTCCAAACACCTTACCTATGAACAATTCCTCACTACCCACTTCGGGGAAGTATTCCGCCTGTCCCCCTGCGCCACCTACCACCTCGATGCCGCCGATGCCGCCCTTAGGCCCAATTACAAGGGCATCTGGCAGTGGTACCGTGGCGCTGCCAAAAGCCTCCACGCCGGTACCTTCTTACCGCTGTATTTGCTCACCCAAAGTTCCGGCCCCGCCTTCCGCTTCATGCTCCTCGTGGGTCACTCCCGCGAAGCCGCCGCCAAACAACTCTCTGACCTCTTCTACATCCTCAAGCACGACAAAGAATTCTGTGACACATACCACATCACACCCATCACCCACCACTTCAGCAAATCCAACTTTGCCATCCGCATCAAAGACACCCCCATAGTGTTCATGGCCATCGGTGCAGGCCAGAGCCCGCGTGGCTTGCGCTACTTCGGCAACCGGCCCGACTACATCGTCTGCGACGACCTGGACACAGCCACCCGTGCCCGCAACCCGCACCGCGTAAACCAACTGGTGGACTGGGTGCAGCAAGACCTCATTCCCACCTCAGACCGCACCTTCCGTTTCATCATGGTCGGCAACCGATTCTCTGAAAACACAGTTATTCACAAACTCGCAGCAACCAACAAATACGACCTAATCCGCGTCAACGCCTACGACACCCTCGGTCGCCTCACCTGGCCCGAAAAATATGCAGTAACAAGCTCCTCCCCTGCAAAGGGGAGGTGGGCCAAAGGCCCGGAGGGGTTTAATTCAGAAAACATAATCAATGCCAACGAGCCACGACAAGCACCCAACTGGTTCGAATCCCAACGCGCCCTCCTCGGCGAAACCGCTTTCGCACGCGAATACATGAACACCCCCGTCACCGACGGCACCATCTTCAAACCCGAATACATCACCTGGGCACCTGCCCCTGAACTTGCAGCATTCGACAAACTCATCTGCTACATAGACCCCAGCTTTAGTGACTCCCCCGTAGCCGACTTCAAAGCCGCCAAACTCTGGGGTCTATACCGAGGCGCGAGCCAAAGCTCCTTCCCTGCGAAGGGAAGGTGGCCCGAAGGGCCGGAAGGGTTTAATTCAGAAAACAGCAACAATCCCTCAGCGTTACCAAATTTCCAGCCCACGGCAGCGCAGGCGTTACACTGTCTGAGGCCCGCTTCGGGCCGAGTTTGTAACGTCGAGCAGCCGTGTGGCGGTGGCCCCAGCGGCCCCGGAGCTGTACAAGAAAGCAGTTTTATAGACAAGACCGCTACACATCAGCAAGCACAAACACAGAGCGGGGCCAGCGCTCAAGGCACCGCCACGCTCTACCACCTCCGAGCCTTCGTCCGCCAATGCTCCATGACCGCCCTCGTTAACTGGTGTTACGACCTGTATGAAGAAATCCGCAATACCGGCGGAGCCGCGGTAACATTCTACATGGAAGCCAATTTACTCCAGGGTTCCCTCATGCAACACTTCGACGACGAAGGCAACAGAAGAGGTTTCTACCTACCCATCCGCGCCGACAAGCGCCACAAACCCGCCAAAGTCCAGCGCATCCAGGCCATGGCCGGCTGGTGGGAGCGCGGCAAAGTCATCTACGACCACGCCCAGCTCGCTGACGCCGACATGAACCGTGGCATCAACCAACTCTTAGCTTTCGAACCCGGCTCCCGCCTCCACGACGACGGCCCCGACGCCGACGAAGGCGCCATCCACCTGCTAAACCCGGTCACGCATAACACCCCGCCACCCATCATCTTCCCCAGCCGTAACGCCCGTGATAGCGTTTGGTAAAGTGACATCAATATGTCGTACCTAAAAAAAGTGGGCCCGGTGGGGATTGAACCCACGACCAACGGATTATGAGTCCGCTGCTCTAACCGCTGAGCTACAGGCCCGATCGCATCTTGCGATGAAAATCGAGGCGCAAAGGTAACACCTTTCGCTTTATCTTGCCAGTTCACCCCAGTCAAGTTTTACGTAAACCCCCAAGCTACAATGAACTCTGTTTACCCCCGCGCACTGGCATTTGCAATAGGCTTACTGCTCTGCCTGCCCCTGCAAGCGCAGCGCACCCTGATACATGCAGGCACCCTGCTAGACGGCACCGATGCAGCGCCCCGCCGTGAGGTTACCCTGGTAATCGAAAATGGCAAAGTTACTGCGGTAGAAAATGGCTACCGCAAAGCTACCGGCACCGAGCAGGTGATAGACCTGAAAAGCAAGTGGGTGTTGCCTGGCTTTATTGACTGCCACACACACCTGAGCAGCCAGACGCAGCGTGGTGAGAGCCTGGCCCCTTTCCGTAAATACCCGGCTGACGTGGCACTGGAAAGCTTGAAGTATCTTAAGACGACGCTCTTGGCTGGCTTTACTACCGTGCGTGACTTAGGCGCAGGCGAGGGTATAGACCTAGCCCTGCGCGATGCGGTAAACCGAGGCGACGTGATAGGCCCGCGCATGTTTGTAGCGGGTAAAGCGCTAGCCGTACTGGGCGGCCATGCTGACCCCACCAACTCTTACCGTGAAGACATACTGGGCGTGCCTGGCATAGAAGAAGGAGTGACCAACGGCATAGAGAGCTGCCGCCGCGCAGCACTGCTGGCCATCAAGCGTGGCGGTGATGTAATCAAGATTACGGCCACTGCTGGCGTGCTCAGCAAATCAAAGTTTGGATCTGTGCCGCAGTTTACTGAAGAAGAAATACGCACGATAGTAAAAACAGCGGCCGATTTTGGCATCAAGGTAGCGGCACACTGCCACGGCGCTGAGGGCATCAAGCGTGCCACACGGGCGGGCGTAGCTAGCATAGAGCACGGCTCGTACCTGGATGATGAAGCCATCAACCTGATGAAAGCCAATGGCACCTACCTGGTGCCCACGGTTACTGCGGGCCGCAGCGTGGCAGACAGCGCCAAGATACCTGGATACTACCTACCTTTTGTAGCACAGAAGGCGACCACCATCGGTGCATTGATACAAGAGAATTTTACAAAAGCGTATAAAGCAGGTGTGAAGATTGCTTTCGGTACGGATGCGGGTGTGTTCCGTCACGGCGAAAACAGTTGGGAGTTTGTGTATATGCAGCAGAGCGGCATGCCCCCCGCTGAGATTATCCGGTGCGCTACCCAGCACGCGGCTACCCTGCTGGGAAAAGAGGAGCAGATAGGCACACTACAGCCTGGCCGCTATGCCGATGTAGTGGCAGTAGATGCTGACCCGCTGAAAGACATCGGTGTGCTTCGCCGCATACCGTTTGTGATGAAAGAGGGAGTGGTGTACAAGCAGTAAGGTATTTTTACTAAAACAAAGAGGCACCGTGCAGTGCCTCTTTGTTTTAAACTATACAGAAAGTATTTATTTCCTTACTTCCTCTTTGGGTGCATCGGCTTTAGACTGTTCCGGCGCTGGGGCTGCTTCGGCCATTGATTTCAATGATTTCAACCCTTTCTCGTATTCAGGGCCCATCATACCATCCATCATGGTGCCCATGTAGCGGCCAATAGGAAAGGGAGATGCATCGCCATCGTAAGACCACACCACCTTGGTGCCCCCTTCAGCAGGCTCCAACGTATACTTTACAGTAGATACAGCCTGCCAGGGTGCTGTAAACGTAAGGGTTTGCTCTAAGCTTTTATTTACTTCTTCTTTTATAACTACTAGGCTGCCCACGCCCACTTCGTCATTGCCTGCCCAGCTATACTTAGCCCCTACGCCAGTGGCAGGATTGCTGATCTCCGTTTTCTGGTTCGGGTCAAGTGCAGACCATGGACTCCATTTCACAAACAGATTGAAGTCAGCCATGTAAGGGTAAACCTGGTCAGCGGGTTTGTTGATTACAATAGACCGTTCCACATGCACCTTGCTAGGCAGCACGGCAGCTACTATCAAAAACAGCAGTACAAGGCCACCCACGATGGCGCCAATGAGTTTAAGTGCTTTCATAAATTTTGAACTAGTTGGAAACATTTAGCATACGAATGTAAAATAAAAATAGCTTTAATCAATGCAAAAAATCATCTAAGCAATTCCATTTACACTAAAATCAAATATTTTCATACTTTCTAAATCAATTTTGTAGTCGAAATAACAATTACCTCCATCGTGAACTACAACTAATCCAGTGTCATTAATTCCCATTTCTTTTGGATCGCAAAAACTGTATACAAATACCATTCGCTTTCCTGCTGGAGAAATGGCTGCAACATACTGCCTGCCAGACCCTTTTAAATCAATTTGAAACTCATTTAAAGTGTATTTAGCCTTTGGGTACTTTTTACGAGATTTTTTGTATACAAGCTTAGTATCAATGTTGTATTCATTTATGTACTTTATCAAAACAATTTCACACTCCAATACTTCAGCTTTGGAAACATGACTAGGCTTATATGTTTCAGGAATCGGGTAATACTTAGTGCTATCATATTTGATTATAAACAAACCCATGGAACCAAGCTGTGACCCATCAGTTACAGAATTTCCCTTTGAATAGTAAACCTGTTTCTTAGCTGTCAAATTTTTTCTAGAACAGCCAAGAGCCATTAACAAAAGAATAACTATCAAAAATTTCATAACTATAGCATTCAAATTAGGTTTGCATAACACCCGGGTTAAATGGCTTGATGTCAGGGTTCTGGTTGGCTGCAGCTATACCCGTGCTTATCACATGCCGAGTTTCTTCAGGTTTAATGATGCCATCAATCCACAAGCGGGCTGCGGCATAGTAGGGGCTGGTTTGCCGCATGTAGCGCTGTGAGATTTCGTCCAGCATTTTTTTCTCCATCTCAGCATCTACTTTTACGCCCTTTTTCTCCAGCGCTGCTTCTTGTATCTGTAGTAGGGTTTTCGCTGCCTGCATGCCGCCCATTACGGCTATCTGCGCCGTAGGCCAGGCGTATATGAGGCGGGGGTCATAGGCTTTGCCGCACATGGCATAATTGCCCGCGCCGTAGCTATTGCCCATGATGATGGTAAACTTTGGCACTACACTATTGGCTACAGCGCTCACCAGCTTTGCGCCATCTTTTATAATACCGCCCTGCTCGCTGCGGCTGCCTACCATGAAGCCGGTAACATCCTGTAGAAATACGAGCGGGATTTTTTTCTGGTTACAATTCATGATGAAACGAGCGGCCTTGTCGGCACTGTCGCTGTATATCACTCCGCCTATCTGCATTTCGTTTTTGCGGTTCTTCACCATCTGGCGTTGGTTTGCCACTACGCCCACTGCCCAGCCGTCAATGCGTGCGTAGGCTGTAATGATGGTTTTTCCATAGCCCGCTTTGTACTCATCCAGGCTGCCTGCATCTACCAGGCACTTGAGCAGCTCGTGGGCGTTGTAAGGCTTTACACGGTCAGTGGGCAGTATTGTGTATAGTTTATCACTATCGTATTCTGGCTGCACGGTAGCCGTTCGGTTAAAGCCTGCTACTGGCGCTGGCCCCAGCTTGCCAATGAGGGAGCGCACCTTGGCCAGGCACTCGTCGTCGTTCTTCATCTGGTAATCGGTAACGCCACTCACCTGGCTATGCATGGTGGCACCGCCCAGCATCTCTATGTCCACATCCTCGCCTATGGCGCTCTTCACCAGGTAAGGGCCGGCCAGAAACACACTGCCCGTACCTTCTACTATCAGGGCTTCATCACTCATGATGGGCAGGTAGGCGCCGCCCGCCACACACGGCCCCATAATAGCTGCCAGCTGCGGTATGCCACTGGCGCTGATGATTGCATTGTTGCGAAAGATGCGGCCAAAGTGTTCTTTGTCCGGGAAAATTTCATCCTGCATGGGCAGGTACACCCCCGCGCTATCTACCAAATAGATGATGGGCAGGCGGTTCTCCATGGCTACCTCCTGTGCGCGCAGGTTTTTCTTTCCCGTCATGGGGAACCAGGCTCCTGCTTTCACGGTAGCATCATTTGCTACTATCATACAGAGGCGGCCCTGCACGCGGCCTATGCCTGTAACTACCCCTGCACTGGGGCAGCCGCCGTGTTCGGTATACATGTCGTGCGCTGCAAGTGCGCCTACTTCAACAAAGTCACCTGGGCTGTCCAGCAATTTTGCGATGCGCTCACGTGCTGTGAGTTTGCCCTTTTCTTTGTGCTTGGCTACGGCCTTGGCCCCGCCGCCTTTGTATACCTCAGCGAGTTCATTCTCCAGCAATAGTAAATGCTCATGGTGTGGGTTGGCAGCGTTTGGCATATGGGCGGGTTAAACTGAACCAGCAAAATACAAAAGGAGGGCCGCACTTGCAGCCCTCCTTTTGCACTTGGGTACTATTTTACCTAGCGCATGCTGTAATCTTCAAACATCTGCATATAAATGCCGCGTTCGGCTGTAAACTGCTTGCGAAGCTGCATCAGCTGGCGCTCCTCTTTGCTCAGGAACATTTCTGCCACGCGGGTGCGCACATTGGTTCCCAGGCCCTCCATGATCTGCTCCAGACCTGTCTTCATTTTGGGGTATTCCACCAGTGTGTAGTTGTCTGCGAGACCGGCTTTTTCAGCAGCTACTTTTATCGCCACGTCCAGCCCACCCAGTTCGTCCACCAGTTTGATTTCCTTGGCACGCACGCCGCTCCAAACACGGCCCTGTGCTATCTTATCTACATCTTCGTTTTTATCAAACTTGCGCCCATCTTTCACAATGGTGAGGAAGTCATTGTAACCGGTAGTGATGTACTTGCGGAACCATAGCTCCTCGGCTGGGCTCATGCGCCGGTTGGGGTTTGCCAGGTCAGCAAAGGGGTTTGTAGTAACGCGGTCCGTGTTAATGCCCAGTTTGTCTTCAAACATCCGTTCTGTATTGAAGAGCAGTGCAAAGATGCCGATGGAGCCCGTGATGGTGGTAGGTTCCGCCACGATATGGTCAGCGCCTGCGGCTATGTAATAGCCTCCAGATGCAGCCACATCGCCAAAAGATGCTATCACGGGCTTGCGTGCTTTGGTCAGCATCACCTCGCGCCAGATTACGTCTGATGCCAGTGCACTGCCGCCCGGGCTGTTTACACGCAGCACTACAGCCTTCACATTGTCGTCTGTACGGGCTTTGCGCAGGGCTTCCATCATGGTCGCAGATCCTATGGTTTCGTTGTCGCCCTTGCCGCTATTCACACCCCCTACGGCGTAAATCACAGCTATTTTGTCGTCCTTAAATTCTGCGGCCAGTTCTGCATTTGTAGCATACTTTTCTACGGACACGGTGCGTAGCTTCTTCTTCTTGTCCTGTCCTGCTTTTTCACTCACGGTTTCGTCGGCCTGGTCTTCATAGCGCAGGGCATCAACGAGGCCCAGTTTGAAGGCATCTTCGGCGCCATTAACGGCAAGGTCAGTAGCTATTTTTTCAAGCCTGGCTACTTCTATTTTGCGCGCCTCTGCAATGCGGGTTAGCATATGCTTCCATATATCCTGCATCAGCTCCAGCCGCTGCGCGCGGTTTGCCTCACTCATCTGTTTGCTAATGAAGGTTTCTCCATAGCTTTTGTACTTGTTATTTTCAGGGCGGATGAGCATTGGCTCTATGCCCAGCTTTTCAAATGTGCCCTTAAAGAACATGGGGGTTGCTGCCATGCCATTCCACTCCACAAAGCCTTGCGGGTTTACAAATATGCTGTCTGACACCGTGGCAAGGTAGATGCCGGTTTCGGTAAAAAATTCACTGTAGGTATAGATGAACTTGCCGGATTTCTTAAAGTCAATGAGTGCATTGCGCACACTTTCAAGGCTGGCCATTCCCCCACCAAAGAAACCCGTTTTGAGGTATATGCCTTTAATCTTGCTGTCCGTTTTGGCGTGGTGTATGGAAGCCATAATTTTATTCAAGCCCAAGGGGCTATCGAGCCCGCCACTCAGGCTGGCAAAAGCTTCCAGGGGGTCGTCTTCGCTGCGCTCGGCTATCACGCGATCCAGCTTTACCAGCAAAACGGTATTGTTCTGTACCGATGTGGCTTTCTTCTCTGACGCATTGCTTACTGCGCTGCTAATGAAGCCAAGAAGCAGTAAAAACAAAACAACCATTGAAAGGGTAATGCCCAGTATGGTGGCCAAAAGGATTTTCCAAAAGTTCATGCTGTAGTAAATAATATGTACAAAGATAGTCGCTAACCCATGTGGTTTTATTACAGCGTCAAAGAACGTTGTAAGCTGCAATCGTTAAAATGGGTGGCCCCATCGGTGAAATTATCTGGCAAATGCATTTCAAAGGGTTTGTTGTAGTTTTGGGCATGGTATGGATTCAGAGAAATTTTTCGTGGCGTGTACTATTTAGGCTCAACTACCTGCTGCTTTCATCCATTTGCATTGCAGGCTGCGCCAAGCATAGCTACACAGGTGGGTATTATTCGCCTGCTTCATTTGTGCATGCAGCGCCCTGGAAAACCAAAGTGAACACCAGTTACAAGCCCCAAGCCGATGCCATAACTGCACTGGCAAAGGCAGACAGCTTTGAGCTGCGCGTATTCATGGGGATGTGGTGCCATGACAGCCAGCGGCTGGTGCCACGTCTGCTGAGCCTGCAGGAAAAGCTTCCCATTCGCAAGTTCGAGATCGTAGCGCTGGACACCACTCGGCGAGACCCCCAGGGCCTAGCCGCTGCGGCGGGTGTGCGCGCGCTGCCAGTTGTGCAGGTGTTAAGAAACGGTAAAGAACTGGGGCGCATTGTGGAAAAACCCAAAACACGGCTGGAGCTAGACCTGCAGAAACTGACAACCAAACGATAGCATCGCGAACTGGAAATGCAGAACCTACTAAAACGGCTTACGTTGCGCGGCACTATACTGGCCATAAGTTTTTTGATTTGGGCTTGCGGTACCCAAACCCAGCCAGAAGAAAATGCGGACAAGACAGCAGCGCATACCTCGCATGAAAGTTCAACTGAAGCGTATGATGAAAAGCGAATTAACCCCGCGGTGCCGCTCCCCGATGTTCAGATACAAAAAACGCTGCGGCCTACGGTTACCCATTACCTCAGGCTGAAAGATGCGCTGGTAATGAGCAAGGCTGACAGCGCGGTGATGTTTGCTTTCGCACTGGCCACTGCACTAGAAAAACCTGATACTACCGGCATGCATACTGCCAGCGGCATTGCCTTTGCAAAACACCTACAGGAAGTAAAGCTGTATAGCTACCTCATTGCGCAACAAACCGTATTGGCAAAACAGCGGCAGTTTTTTCTACAGCTGAGCCAAGGCATGTATGCCATGTTAAGCGAAACGGGGGGAGCCGCCCAGCCCTTGCATTGGCAATACTGCCCGATGTATAAAGCTCAAGGCGGCACAGAAGGGGGCTACTGGCTCAGCGCTGAAAAAGCAATCATGAACCCCTACTTTGGAGATGAAATGCTGCACTGTGGCGAAGTGCAGCAGGTACTGCGCTTCGACTAAAAGAATATGCCCGGCACAGCCAGGCATGTCCTTATTCTAAAGAGTTCGCTTACTTCTTAAGCGCGTCACGTATCTCTGTGAGCAGCTGTTCGGTAGGGGTAGGCGGTGGGGGGATGCTGGCCTGTAGGCGCAAAAACTTATTGACAGCCTTAACCACTAGAAAAATAATAAAGGCCAGAATAAGGAAATTGATGAGGATAGTCACAAAGCTGCCCCAGGCAAACACAGGGCCTAGTTTGCGTGCGTCAGCCAGTGCCAAGCCGCTGGTCACTTTACTTGACAGGGGAATATAGAGGTTTGAAAAATCAGCTTCAAACCCAATTCCTACGATAGGCATCATCAGGTCGTTCACAATGGAGTCCACTATTTTACTGAAAGCAGCACCGATGATAACGCCAACTGCGAGATCCATTACGTTTCCGCGCGTGATAAAGGCCTTAAATTCTTTTAGCATAAATGTCTAGGGATGAGGTAGTAGGAGATAGTTGCTATGCGAATCCTAAATAGGCAATAGCGATCTATGCAACAAGTGTGGGCTTCTCCTGTAGCCTTTTTTCAAGTGCTTCCGCATAGCGTGTATACAGGGACTCCGTACTGCCCACCCTCATCCCATCTGCCACACACTCATCTGCCTGCACGCTGCCCAGGCGCCAGAGTGGCATGTGTGTCTTCGCAACAGCTTTCTCAAAAGCAGCCTGCTTAGCTGGTGCCACACTCACTACCACACGGCCACCTCCCTCACCAAACCAGAAAGCGTCCGGCCTGAGGTGTGGGGGTGCACCTGCCTGAAAGCCCAAGCGGTGTATGAAAGCGCTTTCGCTCAAGGTTACCAGCAGGCCGCCATCTGATACATCATGCGCACTTTGCAGCAGGTCTTTCTCTATCAACGTTAGCAAACATTTCTGAAGTTTATGCTCAGCCTCCAAGTTCAGGTATGGTGCGGGGCTATGCCGAATGCTATGGTAGGCATAGATGTATTCGCTGCAGGCCATGTCTGGGGTTATCTCTCCCAGCAGGTAGATAGCATCACCTAGCTGGCGAAAGCCAATGCTTATTGAGGTTTTATGAATATCCTCAACAAGGCCAACCATTCCGATGGTTGGGGTGGGAAACACCGGCCCATCCTCACTCTGGTTGTAAAAACTCACATTGCCGCCCGTAACTGGCGTATCAAATGCTTCGCAAGCAGCCTTCATACCCATAATACTGTTTACGAACTGCCAATATACTTCGGGGTTGTAGGGATTGCCAAAGTTCAGGCAGTTTGTCACGCCCAGCGGCAGTGCACCTGCACAGGCCAGGTTGCGCGCGGCTTCGGCTACAGCATGTGCGCACCCACACTCGGGGTCGCTGTACACGTAGCGGGGGTTGCAGTCGGTTGCCATTGCAATTGCCTTCTTGGTGCCATGAATATGCACTACGGCTGCATCTGTAATGCCATTACCCGTTATGCTCTGCGCGCCCACCATGCTGTCATATTGGCGGCGCACCCAGCGGCGGCTGCAAATGTTAGGCTGCTCCAAAAGGAACCGAAGCACCTTGCCCAGGTCTTTCTCTTCGGGCACTGCTTCATGCTTGTATTGCCTGATTTGCGCTCTGTAAGCCGGCTCGCGCTTCTCACGCTGATAAACAGGGGCACCGCCACCCAGCACCAGGCTTTCTGCGGGCAGTTGCCCAATCAGCTCTCCTTGCCAGAAGTACCTAATACTGCCCCCCTCCGTAACTACGCCTATCTGGCTGCAGTTCAAGTCCCACTTTTCAAACACGGCCAGTACTTCGGCTTCGCGGCCCTTTTTTACTACCAGCAGCATGCGCTCCTGGCTCTCACTCAGCAAAATCTCAAATGGCTGCATGCCTGCCTGGCGCGCAGGCACCGCGTCAAGCTGGAGGTCCATGCCCACATTGCCGCGGGCGCTCATCTCGCTAGTACTGCATGCCACACCGGCAGCGCCCATGTCCTGCATGCCTACGATGGCACCTGTAGTAAACGCTTCCAGGGTGGCCTCTAGTAACAATTTCTCAGTAAAGGGGTCGCCCACCTGCACGCTGGGCAGCTGCTCGGCGCTGTTGTGTGTAATGTCTTCACTGGCAAAGGTGGCACCATGTATGCCGTCTTTACCGGTAGCGCTGCCTACGATAAACACAGCATTGCCCGGGCCGCTGGCAGTAGCGCTGGCTGTGTGCCCGTGCTTCACAATGCCCACACTCATGGCATTTACGAGCGGGTTTGTGTTGTAGCAGGCATCAAAAAACAGCTCACCGCCCACCGTAGGCACGCCAAAGGCATTGCCATAGTCGCCAATGCCGCGTACTACGCCACGCAGCAGGTGGCGAGTTTTCTCTTTGTCAATATCGCCGAAGCGAAGTGAATTCAAAGAAGCAATAGGTCTTGCGCCCATTGTGAAGATATCGCGGTGAATACCCCCCACGCCTGTAGCAGCTCCCTGGTACGGCTCAATTGCACTGGGGTGGTTGTGGCTCTCTATTTTAAAGCACACAGCAAGCCCGTCGCCTATATCCATCAGCCCTGCATTTTCCTCGCCCGCCGCAGCCAATACGCGTTTGCCTTTCTTGGGTAGCTTTTTTAGCCATACAATTGAATTTTTGTAGCTACAGTGCTCGCTCCACATCACGCTATACACGCTCAACTCGGTGAAGTTTGGTGCGCGGCCCAGAACTTTGCATATCGCATCGTACTCTTCGGGTAGTAGCTTAAGTTTGGCTGCAACATCTACCGCCGCAGGTTTCAAAAAGTCAGGGTTTATGGGGGCAGTTATCATGTGCAGTGAATCGGCGCGGGGCTTAGGCTTGAGTTTGCGCTGTAAAAATAAAAAAGGCCCGTTGAAGGGCCTCTTTTATTTCCAGTCTATTTTTAGTTGGACGGCTCTACGGTTTCATACTTTTCAATGAGTGCATCGGCGTCACGCTCCAGTTCGCTTTTTTCAGCATCACTGGTAGCCATCGGTCTGCGCTCTGGGCGGTCTCCATTTCTGTTTTCGCCACGGTTGTCAGGGCGGTTGTCGTTGCGGTCACGCCAAGTGCGGCCTCCTCCTCGGTTACCGCGATTGTTGTTACCCCTGGGCTGGCTGCCCTCTGCCCCTGGCTCACCATTTTGTGCAGCCTCCTGCTCGTAGCGCTTTTTGCGCTCTATCGGGTTTAGCGCCAGCATCATTTCCAGCGTCGGGTGTTTCGCTACCTTGAAGTGCTGGCTGTCTTCCTCTACCAGTACGCCGTCGTTAATCAGCGCGTAGATAAACAGCTTCGCGTTGCGCGTGCGGAAAACGTCCTGCACGGTACTGCCAGTAGCCTGTTTGATAATCATGCCAAAGAAACTCTTCTTATACACCTGGCCTACTTCATAGCGCTTCACGAACTGCCCCAGTATCTGGCGCATGTCTTTCTCAAATGCCTCTGGGTCTAGCGGGGCACGGGGTGCGCGTTCGCCACGGTCTGGCCGCTCACCGCGGGGTTCTCTCTCGCCACGCACATCTCTATCGCGACCGTCTCCTCTATCACGTCCGTCTCTATCATTGCGGCGGTCTTGCCCCCGCTCGCCTCGCGAATCATCGCGACGGGTATCACGCCCACGCTCGTTTCCGCGGCCCTTCATATTGGCCAGTAAAATTTCCTGTGCCTCTATACCCTTCTGCTTCAGAAATTCTATGGTGCTACCATAACCAAAGTCCCCGCCTACGATTACAATTTTCTTGTAAACGGGGTTGTTGCCTATTTCAAAAATAATCGCGTTGTTTAAGTAATGCGCTAGGCTGCGTACGTTTACAGGCTGAGCCACTTGAACATGCTGAATCTTACTCAGTTTTTCGTCTTTCAGGTGGTTCTTGGTAAAAGCCCAAACAACGGCATTGGGGAAATCTTTCAAAAAGTCAAAATTTGCAATGTGGCTTTTTGCTTTTTCCCAGTCTAATACTACTAGTGTTTTGGTGCGGGTTCCTGCGCCTTTTTTAGCGCCGAACAGATTAAAAATGCCCATACAGGATGAGGGAAATAAAAAATGTAAAAGGGGTTGTAAGTCAAGGAAATGTTTAGCAACTAAGATTAAAAGTGCCTATTCCTTGAAAGGTTTCACAAAGGTACTGATAACCTTAGAGATACTAACAATTCAACGCGCAACACCTAACACATCGTATTGATTTTCAGATATTTATTGAATGTTCCACACCTTGCCAATCCCCTGATTTCACCCCTGTGCGCTACATTCTTCAAGACGGACAGCTTTCAGCGCCCCACCTGGCCACCGGCCTGCTGGAAAACCGCGCCTTCAGGCTGGGGGATGGCCTGTTTGAGACAGTGCGTGTAGCTGGAGGGCGTGTGCTGTTCTGGCCCCACCACTGGGCGCGGCTGCAGCGCGGTATGCACTTGCTACGCATGGAGCCCCCATCGCCTTCCTTTACGCAGCAAACTATCTTGAAAAGCCTATACGCACTCATTGATGCAAACCAGATACACCAAGGTGGTAAAATCAGGCTGCAGGTGTACCGCACAGGCAGCGAGGGTGCCTACCTACCCACGCGAAATAGCACAGGCTGGGTGTGCGAGGCCACCCTCCTGCTGCACAACGCATACCCCACTGAACGCAGCATACGTGCAGTGCCTTATAAAGGACACACTGTTATGCCGCATGCCTACAGTGGCTTAAAAACCAGCAGTGCCCTACCCTATGTGCTGGCCTTGCAGCATGCCGAAACTTGCAAGTGCGACGATGCCCTACTGACTGATACGGAAGGCAACTATGTAGAAACAGCCCGTGCAAACCTGTTCTGCATTGCAGATGGCGCACTCATCACACCTGCTTTAACAAGCGGATGCCTAGACGGCGTATTGCGCAAAACGCTGCTTGCGCTGGCACATGAAAAAGGCATAAACGTGCAAGAAAGCGTGCTAAGCCCGGCTCTGCTTGCCCACGCAGAAGCCGTGTTTACTACAAATGTGATTAGCGGTATTTTACCTGTGCACTATATTGCAGCGCTAAACCTAAACTACACACCTGCCACAGCCAGCCTGCTGCTTGCACTGCAGGCCCTGCTGAACAGGCATGCGACCAGCTATCCAGGACGGGTGGAACAATTGGCTTAACCTAAACAGGCCAACTATGAAAAAGAAAACAAACGATGCAGGGGGGCTGGTTTACAGCACAAACCCCGACGCACAAACTGCTTCAGATACTGATGTAAGTGCGACAACGCTGCCGCCTGCCAAGCAAGACCTGCGCATCACACTAGATAAAAAGCTAAAGGCGGGTAAAGTAGCTACTGTGGTGTACAATTATGTAGGGCCAGAAGCCGACCTTGAAGCGCTGGCAAAACTGCTCAAAACCCATTGTGGGGTTGGAGGCACAAGTAAAAAAGGCGAGATTATTTTGCAGGGAAACTGCCTGGAAAAGGTTCAGGTCAAGTTGAAACAACTGGGTTACAAATTCAAACTGGCGGGTGTTTAGCGCTATGCCCCTTATTCGTATTAAACTAAGGGCCAAGCGTCTGGGCTTGTTTCTGGCTGCAGGAATGGTGCTTTTGGCAATAAACTATGTATGGTTTATCGTGCGCACCCATGGGCAGATTCAAGATGACATATCCACCCTTGCCCCCACACACACTGCGCTGCTGCTCGGCACAAGCAAAAAACTAACCAGCGGTGAAAGCAATGCATTCTTCACAAATCGTATAGAAGCTGTTGCACGGCTTTATGCTGCAGGTAAAATACAACGCATACTGATGAGCGGAGATAACATTGACATGTACTATGATGAACCCGCCGATATGCGCGCAGCGCTTGTGGCCCGTGGTGTGCCCGACAGCGTTCTGGTAACGGACAATGCCGGCCTTCGCACGCTCGATAGCGTAGTGCGTGCGGCGGAAGTATTTGGAACGCGTGAGGTACTCATCGTAAGCCAGCGCTTCCACCTGGAGCGGGCGCTATTCATCGCACAGGCCAAAAACATTAAAGCCTATGGCTTCGCCGCAAGAGACCCCGACAACCTATGGATGCAGGTGCGCATCATTAGCAGAGAGATGCTGGCGCGTGTAGGTACTGTGCTAGATTGCTACCTGTTCAATACGCAGCCCCGTAGTTTATAGCATAAGGTGCAGCCAGGCGGCATTGTCATCCGGCTGACAATGCCCAGCTTCCAGCTAGTGTAGCTTTGAATCTACAATTATTCACTATGAAACACCTACCACAAAAGTTACTGCTGTTAGCCCTCGGGCTTGGATGGGCGCTTGCCTTGACTGCCCAAACAGATGCACATGTGCGCACCACGCAGTTTAACCAGGAAAAAGGCCTGGCCATCCAGGGCTATGATCCCGTTGCATACTTCACCCAGAACAAAGCCCTAAAAGGCCAGCCTGCGATCACCCATACCCATGCAGGCGTCACTTACCGTTTTGCAAATGAAGCGCACCGTAAGCTGTTTATTGCAACGCCAGAAAAGTACGAACCCGCGTATGGCGGCTGGTGTGCCTACGCCATGGGCGCTAATGGTGAGAAAGTAGAAATAGATCCTGAGACTTTTGAAATCAAGAATGGCCATCTCTACCTCTTCTACCATACTTTCTTTACCAATACCCTTGCCAGCTGGCAGAAAGACCGCGAAAACCTACGCACCAAAGCCGATGCCAGTTGGCAGAAGTTGGCCCACTAGTCCTTTCGCCTTAGCTGTAACTGGTAGGTAGATGAAATAGTGATACTGCCCTCATCCAGCATTGCCCGAATCGTTTCAGCGCGCTTATCAGGTGTCGCACTATGCATATGGGCAAGCAGTTCACTGTAGCTATACATGCGCGTCTGCAGCAGTTGTACAATTTCATTTCGAATTGCATCAGGTTGTCGGGCTGCACCATCTGTTGAAGCGTGTGGCATGGGGTTGTGTCGGTTTGTACATACGTCGCATGCGCCGCAGGGCACAAGCCCCACCTCACCAAAGTAAGCCCCTATCAGTTGCATGCGGCACTCCGTTCTGCTCTGCATATAGTGCAGCAAAGCCATGAGCCTTTTCTGTGCAGCTTGCCCCAGCGTGTGTTTGGCTTCAATCTGCAAGCGCAATGCAGATAGTTTCACCCTGGGCTCCACAAAGCGCACATAGCCTTCGTCGCCTGCAGGTTCATACAACAGCTGGCCTTGCGCCACAAGTGCCTGAAGCTTGCTGCTTAGCGAAGTTGGATCTAACGCTACATCCTCCGCAAGTGTTTTCAAAGCTATCTCATGTGGGTAGCGGTACACTGTTGGGCCCAGGCGCCGCAGCAGCGCCGTCAACACTTTCCCAGTTTCTTGATTTCGGATGGTATAGGCATACAGCTCTTCAGGGTTCATCACTATTTGTATAGTAGCACCTCCTATTCTGACAGGCAGCACCTCCAAATAATTTGCTTCGGCCAGCCAGCGCAAACACACTTGCTGCATGGCCCGACTAAGGGGCAGCTTTTCAGCCCACACATCAGCCTCTATGGGGTACCGTGTAGTAGCATCATGCCCCATCGCCGGCACGTTACACAGCGAGCAGAGTGCTTCGTAAAACGCTACTACATTTTCAAATGTCGGATACTGCTCAGTGTATTGCTCCTGTAGCCTTGCTGCTTCTATTGGGCTATACAGGGTTACAGCATACGCGGGTTTGCCATCGCGGCCAGCGCGGCCAGCTTCCTGGTAGTAGCCTTCCAGGTGTGCTGGCAGTTGCCAGTGTACTACTGCACGCACTTCAGCTTTATCTATGCCCATGCCAAATGCAGTGGTAGCCACCACAATCCGCAACTTGCCCTGTTGCCATGCATCCTGTATGCGCGAACGTTCAGCAGGTATCATGCCCGCATGGTAGGCCTCTGCACCAAAGCCTAGTCGCTGAAGTTCCTTGGCAAGCTGCTCAGCTGCTGCACGGCTGTTTACATACACTATGCTGGTGCCTGCGGCAGCACACAATATTGCCTGCAGCTTAGCCATCCTGTCTTTTTCATAGAGTACCGCAAAGCGAAGGTTCGGCCGCACCACAGAGGCCCGGAAGTAGTTTGCATGGGTAATACCCAGTACGGTTTGTATGTCATGGGCCACGGGTGCCGTAGCTGTTGCAGTAAGCGCAAGGCAAGGCACGCGCGGCAGCAGGCTTCTCAGTTCTGCCAGGCCAGCCCTAAAAGCCGGCCTGAAATCGTGCCCCCACTGGCTGATGCAGTGTGCTTCATCCACCGCCAGCAGCGAGAGTGGCAGCCGCAGCAGTGTGTTGCGGAATAAGGTCGACTGCATCCGCTCGGGTGCGATGAACAGAAAACGCAAACGCCCCTGAACGGCCGCATGCAGGGCCAAATCATTCTCCGCCACACCCTGCGTGCTGGCTAGGCCAGCTGCAGCTATCCCACGTGATGTAAGGGCCTGGAGCTGGTCAGCCTGTAGCGCAAGCAGCGGCGTAACCACCAGCGTGAGCCCTCCCAGTGCAAGCCCCGCCAGCTGGTAGCAGAGCGATTTTCCCGCACCTGTAGGTAGCACCGCCAACACATCTTTGCCGCTTATCGTAGCCTCTATGATTTCCTGCTGCAGTGGCCTGAAGGCTTCAAAACCATAGTGCTGCTGTAGCAGGCGGTGCAGCCGTGACATACGTTAAAGTTACGCGCTAAGCGCCTATGCAGCTTCAGTTACCAGCAAGCCATCCTGAATGTGCAGGGTGCTATGTGCAAGCCGTGCAAACTGCTCATTGTGTGTGGCAATGAGAAAAGCGATGCCCTGAGATAAAGCCAGCTTTAGGAAGAGATCGAACAGTGCCCTGCCGTTGGCAGTATCCAGGTTACCCGTAGGCTCATCTGCAAGAATAAGTCTCGGCTGGTTAACAAGTGCCCGCGCAACGGCTACCCGCTGCTGCTCACCCCCAGAGAGGCCAGACGGTTTGTGGTGCAGCCGGTGTGCAAGGCCTACCGAGCTTAAAACTTCCTCAGCACGCGCAAGTGCAGCCTTGCGGCTGCCCCCCTGAATGAAAGCAGGCATGGCCGCATTTTCCAGCGCGGTAAACTCAGCGAGCAAATGGTGAAACTGAAACACAAAACCTAAATGCTTGTTACGGAAAGCCGAAAGGGCTTTGTCAGTGAGGGTAAATAGGTTATTGCCCTCAAACTGGACCAGCCCTGTAGTAGGGGTATCTAGGGTACCTAAAATCTGAAGTAACGTGGTTTTGCCAGCACCTGAGCCGCCCACCAGGGCCACTATCTCTCCGGGAGCTACCTGAACATCTACCCCTCGAAGCACGGGTAAGGCTCCATAATTTTTTACGATTTGACTGGCTTGTAGCATGTTTGGCTTTGGGTTGCGCCAGTTTGCCGAAAGGATGCGCTTGTAAAACTAGAGTTTTTCCGACTTTTGCAGTTCTCTAGTTTAGAATAACCCCCTGAGTTACCTCAATTTGAAAGCCCTTGTTGCACAAGCCCTGAAACTACCTAAGACTCAGATCTTCCGTTATGGCCTGGCTGCAATAGCCGCTACACTCACTGATATGGTCGTCTTTGTGGCGCTTAATACCTATGTGTTTCAGTTTGACAAATTTCCGGTAGCTGGCATACACATTACACGCGAAACGCTGGCGCTAATAGCGAGCTACAGCACGGGTGTTATATTGAATTTTTTAATCAGCAAATTCTACGTGTTTACTGAGTCAACGCTACGGGGCAGGGTACAGTTTATTCGATTTCTGCTGGGTGCGGCGTTGGTGTTCGTTGGCAATTACTTTATGCTGAAGTTTATGATCTGGTGCCTGCCGCAACTGCTAGACTTTACGTCACTGCCCTATGGCAAACTGATGCAGAGCGTTTTAGAGCGTGGCATCTCAGCGGTAGTGGTAGCGTCCGCCAGTTTTACTTTTCACAAACTCTATACGTTCCGGTAGCGTTGCACGCTACACACATCCATGCTTACAGCGCCAGCGCCTGACATTGAGGGTTTGTGGAGGCTTAGCCATGGCGTAGATACCAAGGGCAATAGCTACACGGGTAATGTATATGTAACGCTGGATAGCGCTGAGACAGGCCTGTATCGGATAAAGTGGGAGCTGAGTACCCACCACTACAGCGGCTTGGGCATTTGGCATAAAAACTGCCTATGGACAGCCTGGGGCGCTGCTGAGGGGTTTGGGCTCGCTTTTTTTGAGGTGGTACAGCAGGGCTTCGTCCGCGGCAGGTGGATAGGGGTAGAATCCACAGGCCAGTGGGGAGAAGAAACCATACGGGGCATAGGCGCTGAAAGCTTTATAGGGCAGTATCCCATTACCGGCATTAGGCCTCGCGCTGACAGCCACTACAGCGGGAACATCACCTTTGACAAAAGCGGCAGCCTATACACGGCCGTATGGGATGTAACGCCCATACAATACACTGGCATTGGCATCAAGCAAGAAGAAATGCTTGCGTTGTCCTTTGGTAGGTTTGATTATGGCTTCGCCAAGTATGTTTTTGAAGCTGATGTAGCGCTAGGCAAGTGGGCACGTGTAGGTGCCCGGAAATTAAATGTAGAGAACTGGGCGCGGTAGGTGCTATAAGCCACTTTATTTGTAGACAAGAAATTACTTACTAAGTGTCTACGGAACTGGAAGGCCTTTGGCATATACGCGAGGCGGCTGACCTTCAAGGCAAACCTTACACTGGCACATTCACCCTTATACGAAATGGGGGGATGTACACCTGTACTGGCGATACTTCTGCAGGTTTGTTTACGGGTATTGGCCTGTGGATGAACAACAACCTGTGCGTGGCATGGGGGCCTGGGGCCGGATATGGCATTGCGATATATGACCTACCCAAGCATAGTGTTATGCGCGGGGTGTTTACTGCTGCAGAATATGATGGCAGAATGGGAGAGGAGTTGATACGCGGTCTAGGACTAGAAAGCCTACAAGGACAGTTCAAGGTTTCAGGGAACAGGCCAGATGAAAATGGGAAATCTTACTACGACGGAAACGTTGCCATTACCCCCCAAGGCAAGGTATTAGAATTTCAATGGGATGTTTTGCCGGGGAACTATAGCGGTATAGGTATAGCTACGCCCCAAAATATAGCTGTAGCGTGGGGACGGTACCAGTACGGAATTGGGGTGTATGAAGTAGTAGGTGATGGGCTCAAAGGGGTATGGGCAAACCCAGGCGTACCGCACCTGGGCTACGAAAACCTTACCCGATAAACAGTAGTGGGATAGCTAAAAGGCTATGCCTGCTTTCTTATAAACAAAGCTCAGCAGCCAGATGGGGCCTATGAGCAAAAAGACAATATCCTTAATGAAAGAGGGTTTTTTGCCCTCTACCTTGTGGCCATAAAACTGGCCTATCCAGGCCAACACAAACACACTGAGCGCCACATAAAAGAGCGGCCAGCCCGCCATTTCTATGGCGCGGCAGATGTAGAGCATGAGGCCCCCGACCACCAGCATGCCCAGCCCGAGGTTTAGGGAGAGGCGGAAATAGAACACCAGTGCCGCTACGTACACTACCGTGGCCACATTAATCCAAGAATTTTCGAAAAGCCTAAGGGGAATGCTCCAGAGCATGGCAAGCACACTCCAGACGATAAGTGGCACGCATACCCAGTGGGTCATTTTGTTAAATGGGTTTTGGTGGCTCTCGCCATATTCATCCAGCCATTGTTGAGTGGTGCGCATAGGTTTGCATGGGCTTATAGTTGAATTAAAAGGAAAGTAGCGCAGAAACGCTTGCCTGCATTTGAATACCAATATAGCAAATGGGGCACATCAAGGTAAGCCGCTTTTTGTACTTTTATAGCCCAAACGCAAGAATATCATACCTATGTCAAGAGTCATCCAGTTCCGCGAAGCCCTACGTGAAGCCATGGTAGAAGAAATGGAGCGCGACCCCCGCGTATTCCTAATGGGCGAAGAGGTTGCTGATTATAACGGCGCTTATAAAGTCAGTGAAGGCATGCTGGAAAAATTTGGCCCCGAGCGTGTGATAGATACCCCAATCAGTGAACTGGGCTTTGCTGGCATCGGGGTAGGTGCTGCCATGGCAGGCCTGCGCCCCATCATTGAGTTTATGACGTTCAACTTCAGCCTAGTAGCGATAGATCAGGTAATCAACAGTGCAGCCAAAATGTACCAGATGAGTGGCGGCCAGTACCACTGCCCTATGGTGTTTCGCGGGCCCAGCGGCAGTGCCGGTACGCTAGGGGCACAGCATAGTCAGCTGTTTGAGAGCTGGTACGGGCAGACGCCGGGGCTTAAAGTAGTAGCCTGCAGCACCCCCCGCACGGCCAAGGGCCTGCTCAAGAGCGCCATCCGTGATGACAATGCCGTTATCGTGATGGAAAGTGAGCAGATGTATGGAAACAAAGGAGAGGTGCCCGATGGAGAATACCTGATACCCATTGGCAAGGCGGAAGTATTTAAGGAAGGAACCGATGTGACCATCGTGACCTTTGGCAAAATGATACATGTGGTGAACGACACCGTGGCCGCGCTGGAGAAAGAGGGCATCAATGCTGAGTGTATAGACCTGCTGAGCATACGCCCGCTAGACCTGGACACGATAGTGAACAGCGTAAAAAAAACCAACAGGTGTGTGGTGGTAGATGAAAGCTGGCCCATGTACAGTGTAGCCAGTGAGATAGCCTACACGCTACAGCGCTACGCCTTTGACTACCTGGATGCGCCGGTGCTGCGTGTGAATGGCCAAGACACCCCCATGGCTTACAGCATGCCGCTGGTACAGGCCTACCTGCCCAATGTAAAGCGTACCGTTGATGCGGTGAAGAAGGTGATGTATCGGGATTAAAAGAAGTGAGTTTTCAAATGGGGTATTCATAAAAACCCTCTTTTGACATATAATCCCACCATCATAGGCGCTGGGCCCGGAGGCCTTACAGCTGCACTTTTCCTGGCCAAGGCGGGTATAGCCAGCACGGTGATTGAGCGGGCCAGCTTCCCGCGCGATAAAATTTGTGGGGATGCGCTGAGCGGCAAAGTGGTGGAGGTGCTGCGCAAACTGAACCCCGCGCTAGTAGATGAACTGGCAGCCCTACGTGACATACAGGTGGGTAGCTGGGGCGTGCGCTTTGTAGCACCCAGTGGGCGCGACCTACACGTGCCGTTTAAGCAGCAATACAATGCTACAACTGACAAGGCCCCTGGCTACATAAGTCGGCGGCTAGATTTTGACAATTTTCTATATGAAGTAGCCAAGTGTGAGCCGCTCATTACAGTGCATACAGGCGTAGCGGTAGAAAAGCTCACGCAGGCAGATACAGGCATAGCCTTAACATTGAGTTCCGGCGAAACCATTCATAGTTCCTTGGTATTGGCCGCAGATGGTGCGCAAAGCGTGGTGGCAAAACAGCTACATCACTTCAAAGTGGAGCCCCGCCACTACTGCGCTGGTATTCGGCAATACTTCACAGGCGTACAGGGGCTGGCCCAGGACAATTTCATTGAGCTGCATTTTATTAAGGATGTATTACCCGGCTATGTTTGGGTGTTCCCGTTACCCAACGGTGCTGCAAATGTGGGGCTGGGCATTCGTAGTGATGTGGTGAGCCGCCGCAAATTGAACCTGAAGACAAAACTTGCAGAACTGCTGCAAACCCACCCTGAACTGAAAGGCAGGTTCGCGCATGCGAAAGCAGAGGGGCCACCGCAGGGCTTTGGCCTGCCGCTGGGCAGCAAACGCCGCACACTGAGTGGCGCGCACTATATGCTGCTTGGCGATGCGGGATCACTAATAGACCCCTTTACGGGTGAGGGTATAGGCAATGCCATGATAACGGGCATGCTGGCCGCGCAGCAGGTGCAGGCCTGCATGGCACAAAGCCGATATGATGCAGCTTACCTAAATGCGTATGATGCAGCCGTGTATAAGCGGCTTTGGAGTGAGTTACAGCTAGGCTACTGGATGCAGCGGCTGGTAGAAGTGCCCTGGCTGTTTAATTTTGTGGTGAACAAGGCCAACCGAAACAAGACCCTGCGAGAAACCATAAGCATAATGTTTGAAGACATAGAGCTGCGTGCCAAACTCAAACAGCCTTCATTTTACTTTAAGTTGTTGTTCAATTGAAGTATGAATAAAAAGCAATTGGTTCTGCTACTGGCTGTGGGGGGCCTTCTGGTCGTATTGATTATGCAATTCATGGAGCCCAAGGCCGCTGCGCCGCTAGACGCTGGCTACGTAAAGCAGCTTACAGCAGAACGCGCCACTAAAGACCGATGGCTGAAATTTGGCGATGACAGCCCCCTGCCGCCCGCTGCACGCGACACCTTTTCCACCCTACCCTACTATGCCCCCGCAGCACAGTTTGTGCTAGAGGCACAGTTTACACCTTCAGCAAAGCATGACTCCCTAATGGGCATGGCCTACGCAGGAGCGCTAGACTTTACATTTCGTGAAGAAAGCTACAATCTGGCAGTAGCCTGGCAAGATGAAAAACACAGTACCCTCTTTCTAGCATTTACGGATAGCACCAGTAGGCTGGAAACCTATGGTGGCGGGCGCTACCTTACAATTCCGCTAAGTGAAACGGCAAAGCAGCAGCCCAAACTAGCCAGCACCGTAAAGCTAGACCTGAACCGCGCCTACCACCCTTACTGTGTGTATGCACCAGACTATGTGTGCCCTGCACCACCCAAACAAAACCGTTTGCCTTTTGCGGTAAGGGCAGGTGAGAAGCTTGAAAGAGTTACTTACCATAACAATTCTGAACTTACCGAGTAATCTTTACTACTTTGGACTGTTGTGCGTGTGAGATACAACTCCGTATAGAATAACCTCATTGGATTCATGCTATCCAAGGAAATCCTCGCCCCTTCTTTGATCTAAAGTTCCAGGCCAAGAAGAATCTATCATTTCCCATGTTACATCACAGTCTCGGCATGAAAGAATAAGCGTTTCAACAGATAGAATTTTTTTTAAACTATTAACGTCTTTCTGATTTTTTGCTCCACCAATCCCACTTGTTGAAATGAGCAGTTTTTGAAATGCAGGTGGAATCCTTACTAAAATCGTATCATTATTAAAATTCTCAATTCTTAAATCGACATTATTTGAGGTATTGTTGCATAAGACAAGTCTATAATCATATAGCTTATCGCAACTACAAAGAAAAAATAAAACAAATAGTAGAGCACAAGAAATTTTCATTTCAATTCTTAGACGTTATATTTGAAATATTATGTGATTAAGTTTCTTATTAACAAAGTTTACCAACAAGGATGCCTACCATAAAAAGCCAAAACCTTTTTTAACAAATTACATCCTTAACAATCGTGGTTTACCCCTGAAGAACACAGGCTCCTGTATTTTATTTAGATATAGATGTAGTACCTTAAACATCACCTCTAGTTGGCGTCGTCTTCTACGAGCACTTGGGCCGGGCGGGTTTCCGTATAAATCCACTGCAGGTAGGCGGGGTTGCCATTATTAATCTCCCATGCGGTAATACCCGGAGCGTTGTAGGTATGCAGGCCCTTTACGCGCTCGATCACCCGATCCACCAGTTCGGTACGCGTTTTACATACCATCACGGCTTCGCCCACCTCGCTCACCTCATCAGCCCACCAGTAAATGGAATAGGCCTCGGCAAAGATATTGGCGCAGGCTACCAGCCTCTCTTCTACCAGGATGCGCCCAATATGCTGAGCCTCTTCCTTGTCTTTGGTGGTGATATAAACGGCACTAACTTGCATAGCATAAACTTGTATCGCGAAATGTACGCAAAGCAGGCCAAGCCACGCAATACCCCTGTGTGCATCTGCTGTTAAAATACCATTAAACATGCTGTACGAACATAAGTCAGTCTTACCAGACGAGAAATTTGCCCAGCTTCGGCAGGATTATGTCCAGGCCACACTGGATGAAGGTAACGTGGCGGCATCGCCATTTCAGCAGTTTCATGCCTGGTATGACCAGGCCCTGGCCGCTGGTCTTTCCGAACCCAACGCCATGCACCTGGCTACCTGCAGTAGTGAGGGCCGGCCCAGTGGCCGCATGGTACTACTCAAAGACTTGGATGACCGTGGCTTTACTTTCTTTACAAACTACGAGAGCCGCAAGGCCGACCATATAGGCCACACACCCCATGTGGCGCTTACTTTTTTCTGGCAGCCACTGGAGCGGCAGGTGCGCATAGAAGGTATGGTAGAAAAGATAAACCCTGAAGCTTCTGACCTGTACTTTGCTACCCGCCCGCTGGGATCAAAAATCGGCGCTTGGGCTTCACCTCAAAGCCAGATGGTTCCTAGCCGAGCTACGCTGGAAGCAAGGTTTGATGAAGCAAAAACCCGTTTTGTAGAGGGGGCCGTGCCACGGCCCGAGCACTGGGGCGGGTACCGCGTGATTCCAGTGATGGTGGAATTTTGGCAAGGGCGCCGCAGCCGCCTGCACGACCGTGTGGTGTATGAGCTGCAAGACGATGGCAACTGGAAAATTTTCAGGTTAGCCCCTTAACCAAACGAATGGACAACGGTGTACAAATCAGACTGGCTGATACAGCCACTGATATCGAAATGCTGCGAACGTTGTTTCTTAGTTACTGCGATGCATATATACATGATGCAGATTTTGTGCAATACGTGGCTAATAAGGATTATGAAAACGAACTGGCGCGCTTGCCTGCTCCCTACCAAACTCCTGGCGGCCTAGTGCTGGCAACGCTAGGTGACAAAGCCTGTGGTGGTTTGGGACTTATGCCTTTTGCTGAAGGGGTGCTGGAATTGAAGCGTATGTACCTCTACCCAAAATTCCGCGGGCAGGGCATAGCGAAACAGCTTATTACTTTTGCGCAAGCACATGCGCGGCAAGTGCAGGGCATTCAGGGTATTGTACTAAGCAAAGTACCTGAACTGTTTACCAGCGCGCGTGAGTTATATGTAAGCATGGGTTTTACAGAAACACCACCCTACTGGGATAGCCCTTTTGCGGGTGAGGTGTATATGCGCTACACACTTGCATAGTATTAACGAAATTTCACTACCCCACGGGCTTGGCTATCGGCATACCCAGTAAGCTCAACATAGCCGTAACCAGAAACAGGTTTACCTTTGTGCGTTCCTGCTATCTGCACAGCGCCTTCCCAGTACCTAATCGTGGCACTCAACTCCTGGTCTTTCACCAAAGGTGTTAGGGTAAGCGCGAGTCCTTCATTGATCACCTCCATCTGCCAGCCCGACGGGTACGTGCCGCCACGTGGGCTCTTCCATGTATCAGTGCGCTTCAGCTTCACACTCGCTCTAGGCAGGGTTGCATATTTGCCGTGTGCATTAGCAAGCATACCCACACTGGTGAGGCTAGCGCTGCCGTCCATATTTCGCAATTGGTAGTACATAACATCTGTGCCATCGTTCAGATGGAGTGAGAACCAGTCCCACCCCACCTGGCCGCTATCCAGCGCGCTGGTGCTCCACTCGCGATCCATCCATACCAGCCCTTTAACTTTTTCAATCTTTTCGCCGATAGTTACCGCACCCTTTGCATCAAGCCGTGGATGGCTATAGTAAAAGGATGCGTTACCAGGCCGAAGGCTCTTTTTACTAAGGCCTTTATCACCCTGAAGTACAGGTGGGTGTAGGCTGTCAAGCTGAAGTGTTAAGCTATTATCACCTTGTGTGGCCTGCAGTAACAATGGAAATGTATGTGGCGTTGTGCTAGCTACTTGCCAATCGTCCAGTTGTATGGTGAAAGGCGAGGCTTTTACACGTGCCCAAGGTCCTGCACGTGCAAAGTGTTCTGCATGGTAAAACTGATTTCCCGCCACATCAGTCAGTGTGAAGTGTGCCATCCAGGCTTCGTTTGCGGCCAGTGATGCTTTGCGTTTGGCGCCTGCAGCAGCTAAGGCGTTACGAAAAAATGTGAGCTGGAAACCATAGTGCTTGCCCTGGTCAGTTTCCAAGTTACCGGTAAAATACCACCACTCGGTGCGGAATTCAGGGTGCGCACCATGATCGGCAGGCCAGTGAAAAGTGCGGGGCACGTAGGCACGCGCAAAGCCGGCCGTATCAGTGCCCGATAGTGCCTGCGCAACGCTGAGTGTGGGCGCGACAGTAGCCGAAGGTCGCACAACAAAGTACAACACGACAATTAAAGCAAGTGCAACTACTGCCGTAAACAGATATACAACTTTCTTATTCATCACGAAGGGCAGTAGCGGGATTCAATTTGCTCAAACGCCAAGCTGGGTAAAACCCTGCGAGGGCTGCGGCCCCAATGGATAGCACAAAGGCCTGAATCAGAATGAGAGGGTCTATGGTGAACTGCAAACTCCAGCCAAAAGAACGAAGGTTGATCACGTTCACTAGGCCGTAAGCCAGGCCTATGCCCAGCGGCACTGCCAGTATACCTGCTACCAGCCCCATAAATGAAGTATTCATTACTATCAGTTTGCGAAGCTGCCCGGGGGTAAGCACCGTAGCGCGCAGGGTAGCATACGTGCGTGCCTGCTCTAGCTGGAGAGCGAGCAGCGCGCTAAGCACGCCTACAAATGCCACAAGCAATGTGAGCAATTGAAGCGCGTAAGTGATGGTAAAGGTGCGGTCGAAAACTTCGAGTGAGGTTTGAAGCAAGGTGGCGTTACTACGAATATTAAGTTGTTGGAACGGAGCCGTAGCAGCCTGTAATTCACGCACGACTTCTTCCTTGTCGAAGCCAGTTTGTACATACAACCCCAAGCCGGAAGTGGCTGTATCGCGGTAGCAGGCCAGATAAGTAGAATCATGCATAAATATTACGCCAAGGTCAGACCCATAATCATACTCGATGGCGGCAATGCGGAATTGCTTAACCCCCAGCGGTGTAGCAAGGGCTAGTGAATCGTTTTGTTTGACTTGAAATCTAAGAGCAAATGGCTCTGATACAAATACCTCACCTCTCTTAAGTGCCTGTAAATGCTGAGCCGGGTCGCCCTGCACAAATTGAAACCGCGGACCTGGTACTATATAGCCCCCTATAGCTACAAGCTGTGCGGTACGATCTTGATAACTTATTACTTTACTACGTATACTAGCCACGTGGGCTATGCCGGGATGTGCGTGTATCAAGCTGTCAGCCTTGGGCAGCAGGGTGGCATCATTTCGGCGTGCGGTGAGGCTGGGGGGTGAGATGAAGATGTGTGCATCCAATGCGCCGGTGAGCCAAACTGAAACAGTTTTGCGAAAGCTACCTACCATTACACCCACACCAATGGTAGCCGCAACCGCAACGCTTAATGCAGCAATAGCAACGCCTGTGCGGCTGAGCGTTGCCGTTATCTCACGGGCTGCCATGCGCCCTAGCAAACCAAAACCTAGCTGGGCCAGCGGTGTAACACCCAGCATGATAAACTTAATGAGCCAGGGGGTGAGCAGTGCTACTGCCGCTATCACAGCCAGCAACCCCAAGTAGCCACCGGCTACACCTGTGGGAAACCAAAAACATACTGTTGCAACCGCCGCCATAACAACTGCACTTAATAAACGGAGCCAGGCCTGCTGCTTAACACGCTGCTCTGTTCGGCTGCGCTGCATAACCGCACGCGGAGGAATGCTCGCGGCTTCGCGCGCCGGAAGCCAGGTACTAACTACGGCTGCGCCAATACCAAACCCCATACCCTTTAGTATGGTCCAAAAACTGAGTGGCGCGTTGAGCACATTCACAACAAAGTATAAATCGTTAATACTCTGGCTCACGAGGCGTGTGAGCAGTCCGCCCAGTGCGTAACCGACCAGCACTCCCAAGGCAGAACCGATAGTGGCTACTGTGGCTGCTTCGGCCAGCAGCATCCGCTGCACCTGCCCCTGTGTAACGCCAATGGCACGTAGTGTGCCCAGCATGGTGAAACGTTGAAGCACTGAAAACGTAGCTGTATTGTAAATGAGAAGCATGCCCACCAGCAAAGCAAGCAGGCTGAGCGCAGTAAGGTTTAAGCTGAAAGCGCGTGTCATTTCTTCCATGCGTGCCGTGCGTGCTGCGGCGCGCTCCAGTATGGTACCCACTGGCAACATAGCACTTATCTGGCCCAGGATAGTGGTATCGGTTTCGGTTACTTCAATGTATGAAATCGCATGCGAGAGCTGGCTTATCTCTTGGGCAGTGGCGATGTCAGCTACCAATAGATTATCCGTTTGCTGTCGAAGGTTTTCGTCCTGTACTTCTACCTCACCCGCCAACTTCATGCGAAAAGAACTGCCGCCGGTGGTTATGGTAAATGTATCCTGCAGTGCAAGCCCCAGGCGTTGCGCAGTGGGTTTGGCTATAAGGCACGCTCCCGGCACCGTGAGTAGCGCTTTGAGTGGGAGCTCGGTTCCGGCATCAGCACCGAGTGCGCCGCGAATCTGTGTAGCAAAAGGATCTATCCCCAAAAGGCGCAGTGCGGCTTTGCTGCGGCCGGGCACAGTTACATACTGCTCTATCACAGGCGCAATGCTGCGAATGCCTTTTCTTCGAAGCGCGGCATAGAGGCTGTCTGGCACACTCCCGCTGTTACTTGTAATGATATGGGTAGTGGTGCCGGTAATGCCATTCACACTCAGGCCAAAAGCGCGCCGCGCGCTGGCATTGGCAGTATCTACACCCACCATGAGCGCGACACCCAACATGACACCCAGCAAGGCAAGCAGCGTTTGCTGCCAGCTACGCAGGGCGTGCCGCAGACCCGTTCGGTATAATATGGGTATCATGTGCTGATGGTTGCTGGTGTAACAGCCACAAGTTTGCCGTGATCCATGCGCAGGGTGCGCGTGGCGGTGCCCATCACTTCGGGGCTGTGCGTTACCATCACCAGGGTTTTGTTCTGTTTGCGCACCAAGTCATCCAGCAATTGCACTACACGCTGGGCAGTGTCAACATCCAGGTTGCCTGTGGGTTCATCTGCCAATATCAAGGCAGGGTCCATGGCGAGGGCGCGGGCAATGGCTAGGCGCTGCTGTTCACCGCCTGATAGTACATCGGGGTAGCTACGCATTCTTTCGGCCAGGCCCACGTGTGCCATGAGTTCAAGCGCGTTGCTTTTGCTCGCGGCATTCAATTTGCCACTCAGCTCTAGCGGAAGCAGCAGGTTGTCTATTGCGGTAAGGGTTGGTATGAGATTGAAAAACTGAAAGATGAACCCAATGCGATCTCGGCGCAGTAAGGTGCGCTGCTTTTCATTCATCTGGGTAGCATTCTGCCCGTCAATCCACACATCGCCTGCATCAGGCGTATCTATGCCGCCGAGCAGATTCAGCAGTGTACTTTTACCGGAACCGCTACGCCCTACAATCACAACGATCTCTGAACGGCGTATTTCCAGGTTGGCATCCTGCAGCACTACGCGCTTCACACCGCCCTCGGTATAACTTTTGGTGAGGCCCCTGGCCTGAAGCACGGTTGTGGTATTGTTTGTTTGCACTTCTTTCACTCGGATAGCATAACCCATATATACGCATGTGTGTTCCAAATACCGGATGTTAAATCAGCTTACAGCCGACACCGCAAGCAGCTGTTTATCCACAGAGGCAAACTGCTCATAATCAGCGCAATATACCAAAGCGCTCACAAGTAACATCTGCTGCTGTAATGACGTGGTATTTGTGATGAACTTTGTAAAAACCCATTGTACAAAGTAACCTGTGCAGTGCCTGTTTGAGATATAACTAGAAAAGTGGAAGCCCAAGTAGCCGTTTTAGAACAACCCAACCCGCTGCCCGCCGTTCGGATGAATTTACAGCAGGACACCTACCAGATACAATTGCCCCAGTTTGAGGGGCCGTTTGACCTGTTGCTGTTTTTCATTGAGCGGGATGAGCTGAGTGTGCATGACATTCCGATTGCTAAAATCACGCTGGACTTCTTGGCCTATCTGCGCGAGATGGGTACGATGGCCATAGAGATAGGCAGCGAGTTTACGCTGGTAGCAGCGCAACTGATGAAAATCAAGGCGCAGATGCTGCTGCCGCGCCCACAGGTGGATGAAAACGGGGAAGAGATAGACCCGCGCGCCGAACTGGTAGACCGACTACTGCTGTACAAGCAGTACCGCCAGAGTGCAGATGCCATGGATGCCATGGCCCTGCAGCACGAATTGATATACAGCCGTGGCGGTTTCTTGAAACAGGAGCTGGAGATGGTGCAGCAATACACTGAGCCTAGCGACGAGCTGATAGGGCTCACGCTGTTCCACCTGGCAAAAACTTATGAGCGTGTGCTGAAACGCAAGGCCATGCAGGCGCAGCGCCCCCGCCACGTGATACAGCGATACCCCTACAGTGTAGAGGGCGTGCGCGATGACATCTTGCGCAACATGCAGCGCTGGCATAAGATTGACTTCAACACCTACGTAAAGCTAAACCCTGAAAAGCTGTATGTGGTGTTTAGCCTGCTGGTGATACTGGACCTGGTGCAGCAACAAACGCTGGGCGTGGTAGTAGGCGAAGGGTTTAACAATTTCTGGCTGCTGGACAAACAGAACAAACAAACCACGGTACCCGAACTACCTGCCCCCGGCGAAACGGCCACAGAGGTAACGGTAGAGATACTACCGCCAGAATAACGCATATCAAACGTGATGGAAACGCGTAGAAATCGTCGCAACCCCCGAGCCGCCTACCAATCCCTTCAGCGCACTGAACAAACTGCCCCGCTGGCTGGTTTGGCTGATTGTTGCAATACTGATTGGTGTGGCTATTGCGGAACTGTATTGGCGCTAGGCAAGTAAGCAGCGGCTTAAGGTTAGGGGTCTATTCATAACTTATAATCTCACCGTAAATAGCTGCATTCATGGTATGGCCCATAAATGTCCAGTAGTTATTCGTCCAGGCCCCGCCTCTATACTGGCTCCAGGTTTTCCGTACAACCAGGTTTGGATTACACCTGAGTGAAGCAGCCGCAGATTTTGCAACCTGCTGGTTACCCACAAACCGCACCCCCTGGTGGGTTTCATTCCACATAAATTCAAACCCAATAAAAACCTTTTGATGGCCCATCACAATCTGTTCTTTTTCCAGGTTGATGGTGAGCGTCCGAGTTCTGTTTTTAATGCTATACAGCTGTTTTGACGCAAAGAGTAGCTGCCCGGGCTTGCCCATTGCATCAGCCGTATATACCATGGGCCTGATTACTGTAACCGGAGCTGTTGAGGTTTTAGAAAATGCGAGATCGGCATTTATCGTTTTCAAAATGGATTGCGTTGGAATCAAGACCTCAGTAACAATTACTGCTCCACAACTGTGGCCAAATCGAAAATCAGGTTTCTCAAAAAAAATGCCGTAGGGTTCTACATTTTTTTTAACTGCGCGCGTACCTATAATCCGAACCTCCTGAACCGCTACCTCCTTTTCTTCCAGCGCAATAACATTCGCTGCAGTTAGTGCGGGGTATATACATTTAGCTTTGTAGCCTATAGCACTAGCAATGAGGCTATCGCTCTGAATAAACTGCAAACCAAAATTGCCTACGCTATCTGAATAGGTACCGTATTGTGCATTCTTAAGATGAATTGATGCAAAAGGAACCGGACTCCCTTTTGCATCAATCACCTTTCCCTGAATAAGACATCTTGTAGTGTTTTGACAATATGCAGTAAAGCATAAAAATAAAAAGTACACCAAAAACAAAAAGTGTAATGTCTTATTCAATGATTTGTTTCTCGTTAGCAATTAAAACAATCAAAACTCCAGTAGTCCCATAAAGTGATGCCGAAAATACTTCCTTCAAAGTGGCGGCAAATCCCGATACAACCACCAACACTACACGCATACTGTTCTGTTTCTCTGGCCTCTACAACCATTGGAACAGTGATTCCCATAACTATGGCAACAATAGCTGCCACCAAAATGTTTCTACGTTTTTTCATTTGATAATCAAGTTAGATATGTATACAAACATAATCACGCAAGCACCACACGATTAGTACAGTTCATGATTGAGTATTAAATAGTTGCTACAATTTTTCATAACCCAAATGGTCTAATTAAAAACATTTAATTAAGAGGGTTTATGTTTTTATTCAGTCTCAGCTGCTACGAAACAGTGTGCTGCTACGTTCTATTCATAACTTATCATCTCGCCATAAATGGCTGCATTCATGGTTCTACCCATAAATGTCCCGTAATCATTCGACCAAGACCCTCCTCTATATTGACGCCAGGTTTTTCGTATGCCTAAGTTCAAATTGCACCTGAGTGACGCAGCCGCAGATTTGGCGACTTCCTGATGGCCTACAAACCGAACCCCCTCATTCGTTTCATTCCACATAAATTCAATTCCTATAAAAACAATTTGATGATCTAGAGCAATTTTTTCTCTTTCCAAATTAATTATAAGCGACTTGGTTCTATTTTTAATTCTGTATAGTTTTTTTGACGCAAATAGTAACTGACCTGGCTTACCCGCCACATCGGCAGCATATACCATTGGCCGGATTACGGTAACCGGAGCAGGCGAATTTTTAGAAAAGCCAAATTCAAAATTTATAGTTTTTAGAAAAGATTGTGTAGAGATTAATATCTCAGTCATAACTACATCTCCGCATCCGTGGGTATACCTAAAATCAGGTTTCTCGAATACAACACCGTAGGGTACTATGCTTTTTGGGGTTGCGCGTGTACCGATAACCTGAACCGCTTGAATCACTATTTCCTTTTCTTCTAATGCTATCACATTCGGTGCTGTTAGGTTGGGGTACAAGCTCTTCATCTTGTAGCCTATCGCTCCTATAATAAGGCTGTCGTCGTGAATGTACTGCAACCCAAAGTTCCCTATACTATCAGTATAAGTACCATATCGTGCGTCCTTTAAATGAATAGACGCATAGGGGATAGGCTCACCCTTTTGATCAAGCACCTTACCACGAATCAGATATTTCGTGGTGTTTTGACAGTATACAGCAGCAGATGAAAATAAGCAGCACACCCCCAATAGGAAGTGTACTGCTTTACTCAATGATTTGTTTCGCACTAGCAACCAATTTTTTGAAAACTCCAGTAGTCCCATAAAGTAATTCCGAAGATACTTCCTTCAAAGTGGCGGCAAATCCCGATACAACCACCAACACTACACGCATACTGTTCTGTTTCTCTGGCCTCTACAACCATTGGAGCAGTAACTCCCAAAACTACGGCAACAATAGCTGCCACCAAAAAATTCTTACGTTTTTTCATACTTGAAATGAGGTTAAGTGTTCTTCAAAAATAGATTTAAAAATGTCCTACTACAAAGGTTGTGCATAGATGCGCAAGTAATATGGGTTACAACTTCTTACAAACCAAAAGGTGTATAATAAGTAACCAACCTAAAAGGTTCACACTGCGAAAGCCATGTGCTTGCGATACGTTTGAAGTACCTAGAGTTTCTTATGTTAGTATAGATCTGAGACAGTTACTCTTAGGGCAGCCCGTACTTGTCTATCAGGTACACCAGTGCAGCCATGGTAGCTGCGCCCAGTTCCAGTTCGCGACGGTTTACATACTCAAAGCGGTCAATAGCCGTATGGTGGTGGTCAAAGTAGCGCTGGCCGTCTGGCATGTAGCCTATCAGCGTGGTGCCCTGCGCACGTAGCGGGCCAATGTCCGCCCCGCCGCCGCCGCTCACCAGCATGTCTGCATTGTAGGGTTTTAGCAGCGGCGCCCAGGCCTGAAAGCCTTTAAACACAGCAGGTTCTGTACTGATGCCGAAACCGCGAGGGGTAAAGCCGCCTGCATCGCTCTCTATAGCTGCAATGTGTTTTTCGTTTTTGGCTTTAGCTTCCTCGGCATATTTGAGTGCGCCGCGCAGGCCGTTTTCCTCATTCATAAACATCACTGCCCTGAGTGTACGCTTGGGCTGGATGCCCAGCACGCGAAAAAGCCGAAGCACCTCAAAAGCCTGCACGCAGCCGGTTCCGTCGTCATGCGCGCCCTGCGCTAGGTCCCAGCTATCTAGGTGGCCCCCTACCAGAATGATTTCATCCGGTTTCTCACTTCCCGTTATCTCACCTATCACATTGTAGCTATCCGCATCAGGTAGGGTTTCGGGGTTCATTTTGATATACACTTCAGCGGCGGGGTCAGCCTTCAGCGTTGCGCTGAGCCGGTTAGCGGCCAGGGTGCTGAGTGCAGCCGCGGGTAGCTTAGGGCCACCTGCCTCCAGGCCCGTGCTGCCCGTATGGGGGTAGTCGTCCAGCGCAGTGGTAAGTGAGCGTACGAGCACGGCTGCAGCGCCATACTTGAGCGCCTCCACTGGGCCGCGGCGGCGCTGGTCGCCAGCACCACCGTAGGCCTGGCCTGTGCTAATCAGCTTGGCGTCCATGGGCCGATTAAAGAATACGATTTTGCCTTTCAATTTCGCTTCACCCAGCGCGGCCAGGTCTGCCAGGGTTTGCACTTCCACTGCTTGTGCTTTGATGCCCTTAGGGCCGGTGCCGCTACTGCCCCCCAGCGCGCAAATGGCGAGTGGTTGCTTCTTGCCTTTTAGTGTTACATGCGCTTCTTCTTTGGGGCCGCGCACCCAATGGGGCACCTTGCAAGGCTGTAAGATTACCTTACTAAAACCCCCATTCTCCTTTACTCCTTCCATCACCTGTTTCATATAGTACACTGCCTGTTGAGCACCGGCAGAGCCACTGAGGCGTGCGCCGATTTTAGTGGTGAGGTGCTCCAGCACTTTATACGCCTGGCCCTGTGTAAGGGCGGCATCGTACAGCTTTCGAATGGTAACGGAGTCGGTTTGTGGCTGCGCATACATAGCGAAACCAACTGTGCACATCAAAACCAGTAGCAGTTGCTTTTTCATATTTGCAACCTACGTAAAAGGTTTGTTTACGTACTTGCCCCTAGTGCTCAATTCTATGGTAGAAGTAGAACAATCGACAAATGAAAATGCGGCTAAAACAAAAGCTGGCGGCTTGCTACTTAGCCCTAGTCTACAGTTTGTAGTAGGCATTATCTTTTTCCTTGGGTTGCTGCCGATTTACCTGGGGCTGCCCGCATGGCTTAGTAAGGTGCTAGACAATGCCCTTCTTGCACCCGCCCTGGACTCGATGCAGGCCTACCCAATCTTACTTCTGTTACTGGCTGCAGCGCAGGCCTATGTGCTGCTGGAGGTTTATATGAAGCGAGCATTCTGGTGGCTTGCGCTGGTTCCGCCAACAGTATGCATCGCAGTATTCCCGCTACTTGGCAAACAAAAACTGGTGAAAGACCTGGTGCGCCTTACAACCCCCAAGTTTACTGAGGCCCCCGCTGCAGATACCACATCACCAGCAGCAACTGTATTGCTCACTGATTTTTATACCCGAAGCCCATCACATGCTTCGGAAAAGGGAATCCTAATACGCACCTTACCTGTAAGCAACCTGGATACAGAAGTGGCCCCCAACCTGCATGTAAAAGCCGCCTGGCTGGAAAAACGCCGAAAGATAACTGCTGATGGTTATTTGGATTACCGCATTGAGGTGGTGCCCCAGCAAGCGCTTCTGGCTGTAGCCTTCACCCCTGAAATGCCCGAAACCCTACGCCAGCAACTTGCCAACAAATGGGGAAATCGTTACTACCACTATGTGCCCGAAACGGGTGTGATGTACTGGATACCCCGCTGGCAGGAAGCTATTGATACCAGCCTGAACGCGCTTTTGCTTCGCAGCAGCGCTCGTAGCAAAAGTGCACATGTAGATTTGGTACGAAGCCGGGCACTCACCCCTACCCTTGGCAAGACTTTCTGGATGAAAACCGGGGAGAGGGCGGAATTGCCAGATGGCAAAACCCACTTCATGCTACAGCGTGTATATGAAATTTACAATGATCGCACAAAAGAGACCTGGCAAATGGCTGCCTTTTATGTGTCGCTTGGCACAGAAGACCCCACCCTGCTTTCTATCTGTATTGACAAAGCCTGTGAGCGCAGACTGTTGGTAGGCAAGAAAATTCAGCTACGCATCACTGCCGCGGTAGACAATGACTTAAACATGGTGCTAGAGTCTGTTGTGTAATGCCGTTAGTTAGTTAGAATTCTAGCGAACAGTCTATCCACTCTGCATCCATTTCAGCCCCTTGCCTCTTGTAAAACTCTATTGCGGAAGTATTCCAATCTAGCACCTGCCATTTCATGCCTGAACAGGCATTATCGCGCGCATGCTGCGTTACTATATCCAGCAGGGCTTTGCCCAGCCCGCGGCCACGCCAGCTCTGCGTAACGATGATGTCTTCCAGATAGAGGCGCTTGCCTTTCCAGGTGCTGTAGCGGTAGTAGAACAGTGCCAGCCCTACCAGTTTACCCATGTCACTTTCGGCCACATACGCCCCAAAAAGTGGGGGCTGCAGCTTCCAGCCATCGTGGCGAAGCTGCTGGGCTGTGAGCTTCATCTTATCTAGCGCGCGCTCAAATTCGGCTAGCTCGCGAACGAGCGTTATTATACCCTCGGCGTCGTTTGCCTCGGCCGGACGGATGGTGTATTCGGCACTCATAATAAAAAAGCCCCCGAAGATAAACGGGGGCTTTCAGATTGAGTAAGACTATTTTTAACTTAAGCGGCGGTGGCTTGCGCAGGCACCTTCACGTGCTTCTTCACCACCTCTACTACTGCCTTAAACTGCTCTGGGTTGTTCATGGCCAAGTCTGCCAGCACTTTGCGGTCTAGGCCCAGGTTAGCTGCTGTAGCTGCATTGATAAACTGGCTGTAGTTCATGCCATGCTCGCGTACGCCAGCATTGATGCGCTGAATCCACAGGCTGCGGAAGTCACGCTTCTTTTGCTTGCGACCACTGTAGGCAAACTGAAGACCCCGCTCAACCTGGTTTTTGGCGATGGTCCAAACATTTTTCTTTCTGCCCCAAAAGCCCTTGGCCAGCTTAAGTATGCGTTTGCGGCGGGCGCGTGAGGCTACGTTATTTACTGAGCGCATGACGTGTGTGCGATTGTAGGGTGTGGTTAGGCGGCTACTTCTTCGGTAAGGTCTAAAACCAGCGCAGGCGTAGAACGCTTGGCATTTTTAGCTTTCATCATAAAGCGCATTTTATATGCGTCTTCTTTACGTATGATTTTATCAACGCTCAAGCGGCGTTTGGCTCGTTTGCTGTTTTTGCGCTGCAGGTGTCGCATACCTGTGCGCTTCATCTTAAAGTTGCCCGAACCGGTTACTTTTACGCGTTTTGAAGCGCCGGAGTGGGTTTTAGTTTTAGGCATGACCGTAGGATTACCAAATGGGGCAGCAAAGATAGCAAAAAAGCCCCGATTACAAGCCCTGTCAAGCCTTATTTTTTAGCAGGAATCAGTATCATAAACATCCGTTTTCCTTCCAGCTTGGGGTCTAGCTCTACTTTGGCTTGGCCTTCGAGTGCCTTGGCAAACTCACGCAATAGCTTCTCGCCACGGTCTTTGTGAACGATGGTACGGCCGTGAAACACTACATAGGCTTTTACTTTGTCGCCTTCTTTCAGAAAGTTCTCGGCGTGGCGCACCTTAAAGTTGAAATCATGCTCATCGGTATTGGGCCCGAAACGAACCTCTTTCAGTTCTGCAATCTTATGCTTGCCCTTAACTTCCTTTTCCTTCTTTTTCTGCTCGTAGCGAAACTTGCTATATTCTATAATGCGGCAAACTGGCGGAACGGCTTGGGGGGCTATCTCTACCAAATCCACATCCTTTTCTTTTGCCCAGGACAGCGCCTGCGGGGTAGGCACCACGCCATTGCGGCTCTCATCTTCTTCGCCCACAATACGAATGGGGCTCACGTTGATTTCTTCGTTGATTCGGTGCGGGCGTACCGGTTTGCGGGGTGTACGCCAGTTGGGGTTGTTGCGCGAGTTATAGGCTTGCGGACGGGGTGGTAGCGCCAAGGTTGGGTAAAATTTGTTTTAAAGTATAACCGTTTGTTAACGAAAGTTAGTACAAAGATACAGACTAGGCGCGTAGGGTGGCTGCAATTTTTTCTTGAATAATCGCAAGGGTTTGAGCGATGGTTTGGGTGCCCAGGTCACCCACTTTGTGCTCCCGTAGGGTTACAGTACCATCTGTCTGCTCTTTTTCGCCCACAATCAGCATTAGAGGCAGTTTGCTCACCTCCGCGTCTCTGATCTTGCGGCTTACTTTTTCGTTTCGTTCATCCATTTCTACCCTTAGCCCCTGCTGCCTAAATGCATCAGCTACGGTACGGGCATAATCTTCAAACTTCTCCGATATAGGCAGGATGACCACTTGGGTAGGCGCGAGCCACAGCGGCAGGTCTCCGCCGGTATGCTCCAGCAACACGGCAATGAACCGCTCTAGGCTGCCAAATGGCGCGCGGTGTATCATTACTGGCCGGTGGGGCTTGTTGTCTGGTCCAATGTATTCCAGTTGAAAGCGGTTGGGCAGGTTGTAGTCCACCTGGATGGTTCCCAGCTGCCACTTGCGGCCCAGTGCATCGCGCACCATAAAGTCCAGCTTGGGACCATAGAAAGCGGCTTCGCCTGCAACTTCCACCGTGCGCAAACCCTTTTCGTGGGCTGCTTCACGGATGGCGTTCTCAGCGCCCACCCACAGTTCATCTTCACCTATGTACTTCTCCTTATTGTCAGGGTCTCGCAGGCTGATCTGTGCCTCGTAGTTTTCAAACTTGAAAATTTTGAAAATGTAGAGCACAATGTCAATTACCGCTTCAAACTCCCCTTTCACCTGTCCTGGCTCACAGAAGATATGGGCATCGTCTTGCGTAAAGCCGCGCACACGTGTAAGGCCATGCAGCTCGCCACTCTGCTCATAGCGATAAACGGTACCAAACTCAGCCAGCCGCAGTGGCAGGTCTCGGTAGCTACGGGGGCGGCTCTTGTATATCTCACAGTGGTGCGGGCAGTTCATGGGCTTCAGCATGAACTGTTCGTCTTCTGGTGTATTGATGGGCTGGAAGCTGTCTTTGCCATACTTATCCCAGTGGCCGCTCTGCACATAAAGGCGCTTGTTGCCTATGTGCGGCGTAACCACGGGCTGGTAGCCAGCCTTGCGCTGTAGCCGGCGCAGGAACTGCTCCAGTTCCTCCCGCAGCGCTGTGCCGCGTGGCAACCACAAGGGCAGGCCCATCCCTACTTCTTCACTAAATGTGAAGAGGTCCAACTCACGGCCCAGTTTGCGGTGATCGCGCTTCTTGGCTTCTTCCAGCCGTTGCAAGTATTCTTCCAGTTCGCTCTGCTTCGGGAAGCTTATGGCATACACCCGCGTAAGCATCTTATTTTTTTCGTTTCCGCGCCAGTATGCCCCGGCGGTATTCATAATCTTTACCGCCTTGATTATCTTACTATTGGGCACGTGTGGGCCGCGGCACAAGTCAGTAAAATTCCCGCTATAATAAAACGTGATGTCGCCATCGGTCAGGTTCTCTATCAGCTCTACTTTATACTCGTTGTCGCGTGCTTTGTAGAAGGCAAGCGCATCTGCTTTGCTGATACTTTCACGCCGGAAGGTTTCGCCACTGCGTGCAAGTTCCAGAAATTTATCTTCTATCTTCTTGAAATCTGGCTGGCTAAAGATGCGCTCGCCAAAATCAATGTCGTAGTAAAACCCATTCTCGATGGGTGGGCCGATGGTAAGCTTTACACCCGGGTATTCTGCCTCTATGGCTTCCGCCAGAATGTGCGCGCTACTATGCCAGAAGGTACTTTTTCCCTCGGTGTCGTCCCAGGTAAGTATGGCCAGCGCGGCATCCATTACGATGGGGCGGCTTAGCTCTACCACTGTTCCGTTCACACGCGCAGCTATGGCATTTTGCGCCAGCTTCTGGCTAATACCCTGTGCTATTTCTGCGGCAGTGATGCCGCTGGCAAATTCACGCTTATCGCCACTGGGCAGGGTAATGGTTATCGGTTGGCTCATAGTATTTCTGTCGCAAAGTTAATAGCTAGTTATGCAGGTCTGCACGGTGTATAAGCCCCATGCCTAAAAAGCAAAACGGGGGAAGCTTCACTTCCCCCGTTTTTATTGATTTAGAAAAGTTTATGCGCGTGCAGGCTCGGGGGTTTGTGCCTTCTCGCGCTCAGCTTTTGGTGTTCGGCTCAGCATCAGGTCAAGCGAGATAGGGCTCGCCACGAACACCGATGAGTAAGTACCTACTACTATACCCGCCACCAGCGCGAGCATAAACCCTTTCAACACATCGCCGCCGAAGAAGAAAAGGATAAGTGCTGATATAATGGTGGTATTGCTAGTAACTACTGTACGGCTCAGTGTGTCGTTTAGCGCTCGGTTAAAGTAGCCGGGCAGGCGGCTGCTCTCCATATCTGTACCTGTGGTTTCTCGTATTCGGTCGTACACAACCACCGTATCGTTTATGGTGTATCCTACGATAGTAAGCAGTGCCGCTATAAACGTCTGGTCAACCTCCGCGCTAAAGCCCAGGCCCTCTATGCTGCCCAGCAGCGCAAATACGCCCAGTACCATCAGTACGTTAAACGCAAGTGAAACTACCGCGCCAGCGCCATACTGCCAGCGGCGGAAACGGATAAAAATGTACAGAAACACCCCTATCAGTGAGAGGGTAACAGCATACACTGCACCCGTCTTGATATCTTCAGCCAGGGTCGGGCCTATGCTGGTACTACGGCCAATGGTAGGCTTCAGGCTCTCGTGGCGCTTGTTTAGCCCTGCCATCATCGCAGCAGCAACCTTTTCATCAGCTCCCTCTACATTCACATCAATGCCATACAGATAGGCTGTGGTAACCATAAGCTGGTTTTTGGTTCCCAGTGTTTTAATCAACGGCTGGTTGCCCTCAAATGCAACTGTCAGATCCTGACGCACATTTTCTATGGTTTCTAGTGTTGGTAGCTGGTTTAGTTCTATAACATATTGGCGGCCGCCCTTAAAGTCCACCCCCAATTTGAAGCCAAAGCCCAAGATGGCCACAATGCTCAACGCCATCAGTGCGCCGCTCACCACATACCATATTCGGCGGTTACCTATAAACTCTACTTTTAGGCGATTAAAGAATTCAGCTGCTGCTTTGTTGCCAAAAGCAATCGGGGCCTTTTCGCTACGGTTAGCCAGATATTCCAGCATCAGTCGGGTTACAATAAGTGCTGCTACCAGTGTCGTAACGATACCAATCATCAGGGTAACAGCAAAACCACGAATAGGGCCGCTGCCGAATACATAAAGAATGATACCCGTAAGCATGATGGTTACGTTACCATCTATAATGGCACTAAAAGCATTTTTGAAACCTGCAGCAATCGCACTCTTGAATGATCGGCCCGCTTCAAGCTCTTCTCGTGTTCGTTCGTAGATAAGCACGTTTGCATCAACAGCCATGGCAAGGCTCAACACGATACCTGCAATGCCGGGCAGGGTAAGCACCACATTAAAGGCACCGCTCACACCCATTACCAGAAACAGGTTAATAATCAGTGCTATACTGGCCACTACCCCGCTGCCGCGGTAATACAGCATCATAAAAGCCATAATGGAAAGGAACCCAAAAGCAAAAGAAATCAAGCCTTTCTCGGTGGTATCCTTGCCAAGGCTGGGTCCTATCACCTCATCACTCTCTATCATGGCAGGTGCAGGTAGTTTACCTGCTTTCAAAATATTGGCCAAGTCCTTCGCTTCTTCTAGGGTGAAGTTGCCACTGATAACGGAGCTACCGTTGGCAATTACATTGTTTACGTTAGGGTAAGTATATACCTGGTTGTCCAGCACTACCGCAATGCTCTTATTCAGGTAATCTGTGGTGAGTTTCTTCCACACTTTGGCTCCATCAGCATTCATGTTCATGGTTACTGTGGGGCTCTTCCCGTCTTGGTCATAGTCCTGTTTGGTATCTATGATAACATCGCCAGCAAGTGGTGCGCGGCCTTCGCGGTTGGTTTTTACGGCGATCAGGGTCAGGTATTGGGTTTCGTTACGGTCGGGCTTGGCTGTCCATAGAAAGCGCATATCCGCTGGGATGAGGGGCTGCACCTGGGGCATTCGCAGGTAGCTGTTGATGCGGGCGGTATCCGTTGGCAGCGCGAACACACACACGGGTGAGCTGGGCCCCATCTGCTGAAAGTTGGGGAAGCTCATGCCTGCAAAGAAGGGGTGCTCGGTATCAAACTGTTTGCGCACAGCTTTGGCATCGGCTGAGTCCTTCTTGGCGCTATCGGCCGGCGTGCTGGCTTCCGCAGTTTTCTGGCCCAGCGCTTCCTGAAGGCTCTTTTTGGTAGTATCCTTCATTTCCTCGGTCTTGGTGTCGGCTTTCTTAACTGCCTTTCCGGTACTGTCAGTTACCCCAGTTATCTGGCGCACACGCTCATCTATCCGCTCCAGCACGGGTACGGCTTCGGCATAGGTATAGGTGGGCCAGAACTCCAGTTTGGCAGTACCACGCAGTAGTTTGCGCACGCGTGAAGCATCTTTAACCCCGGGCAGTTCAATCAAGATACGCCCCGTGCCTGGCTGGCGTTGCAGGTTAGGTGATGCAACCCCGAACTGGTCAATACGGGTACGGATAATGTTAAACGTACGCTCTATGGCATCATTTGCTTCCTTCTTAAGCGTGCGAATCACCTCGTCATCGTTGGCATTGAGGTTTAGGCGTGTGCTGGTATTGGCAAAGTAGGTAGCCAGTTTTACCTTGGGGTCTTGCTCGCGTAGTGCCGTCACGAAAATGTCAACGAATTCGCTCTGGCTGGTTTTGCTACGCATGCGGGCGTTGCGCAGGGCTGTGGCAAAAGTGGCATCGGTAGGGTATTCTGCAAGGCCGTTAACCACGTCCGCTACACCAATTTCCATGGTGATGAACATGCCACCCTGCAGGTCCAGGCCCAGCGACATGCTATTGGACACAGCAGTTTTATAGGCTTCTACTTCTCCGGCATCTTTCAGCCACTCACTGCGCTGTTCTGGCGTTTTATTGGCCAGATCGGCATCTTTGCTGATGCGCACATACGAATAGTAGATGTTATAGGCACAAATGGCGCAGAAAACGAGCAGTAATGCAACAACGGTATTCTTATTCTTCATATCGGAATTATTCTTTAAGCGCAGGCAGGGCTTGTTAAGCCCACGCAAAAGAGCCGCAAAGTTAGCGCTTTTTGGTACAGTAGCTTTTCCAGCCCTAAAATATAACGCACTGACCCTGAATGCACTAAAAAAGCTGTGTTAAATGCACCCCATAGGTTGGTTGTGCAAGTGCGCCCCGGGCATTCTTAAACGTTCGTCTTTACTTACCCGTAACATTGAAGGGGGATTTGTTAACCCAACTTAAACATACGTAACACTGGTTTTATGCTGAGTTAAAACAGGCGGCTCAACTTGCGCGCGGTTCAAACTAAGTTATTACTAAATCTGTTTCGCATGCTACAACGGTTTACCATAAAAGTCGGCATTCTAATTTTTCTATCTGTTGTCTGCTCCTTTGGCTGGGCACAGGACGTTCGGCAGCTTGGTTCCGCAGGCAGGCCAGAACCCCAGCAAACGGGCGGCCGCGGTGTAATTCAAGGTAAGCTTACCGATTACGAAACAGGCGAAGGCCTTGCCAGTGCAACGATACGTATAGAAGGTACTACGATAGGCACAAACACCGACCTAGACGGCAACTTCCAGATTACCGCAGTACCCGTTGGCACATACAATATTGTTATAAGCTATTTGGGTTACAAAACAGATACCCTTAAAAGTGTTGCTGTAAAGAAGGATCAGGCTACTGTGCTGCAGCACAAACTATTAGCTGAAGGCGCGAAGTTGGGGTCTGTCGAAATTGTAGCTGAACGTACTGCTGTGCAGAGTACGGAAGTTAGCGCAATTAGTGAAATGCGTAACTCGCTCCAGGTAACCTCTGTTATATCAAGCCAGCTAATTGCAAAGAGTCTTGATAAAGATGCTGGCGAAGTTGTAAAGCGTGTGCCTGGGATAACAATTGCAAATGACCGCTTTGTTGTTGTTAGAGGGTTACCCGAAAGATACAGTGTCGTTTTATTGAATGACATTATTACACCGAGTTCAGAAACAGATAAACGAGCCTTTAGTTTTGACTTGATTCCCAGTAATTTAATGGATAGGCTTAGTGTTTCTAAAACACCAACGCCTGAACTACCAGGAGATGTGGCTGGTGCAACAATTAGTATATACACCCGAAACGCTACTGACAATAAACAAATAAGTTTCAATACACAGGTAGGCTATAGGCCAGGATCCTCATTTGCTAATAATTTTCCGTTTCAGCCCCAACCTGGTAGGCTAGATTGGTTAGGAATTGATAACGGTTTCAAGTCTTTATCTAACAGCTTTCCTGGTCCAGGGCAGCTTATACCGGCTTCAGCGGCCAGAGGAATTCCAAATACATTTGGTACTCGAATAGGAGATAGCCCTTTGGACTGGAAGCTTGGCTTCACGTATTATGGCAGATTCAAACTTGGGGGAAAGATAGTAAGAAGCCTTTCGTCGCTTAGTTACTCTCAGGCTTATGAACGATTTGATATAGAGCGCGGTAATCAGTTAAATCAGGCTTACCAAAGCTATCTTGCAGGCAGCCCTATAACAACTTTAGACTACTTTGATAGGTATAATGACAACGAGGGTACTCACAGCGTAAGAACAGGCTTACTTCAAAATTTTACATTCGTCCTTAACGACAGAAATAAAGTTGAGTTTAAGAATTTTGTAAACTTGATCGGCAGCTCACGTGCTACGGTTCGTAATGGTTTCAATCCTCCCCAAAACGGACTGATACCCATAGAATACAGAATTAATTACTATCGGAGCAGATTCATCTATACTGGCAGTTTTCACGGCCAACATCTTTTCTCCGGCGACAGGAGTATTGAGTGGAATGCAGGGTATTCATATGCTGGGAGGCAGGAGCCGGATTTTAATAGGCTACAAATTCGTGGCAATGTGTTTATCCCCTCCACTCCTGACAATACAATTGTAGGTAAGTACTACTCAAACACTGATGAAAATGTAATGCAGGCCTCAGTTAAGTTTGAGAAAAAATATGAGTCTGGTTGGCTACTTAGGGCCGGATCTTTCAACACATTTTCTTTTAGAAGTTTCAATTCAAGATTATTGGGAATTACCAGGGATTTTGCCTTTAATCCAGTAGGCCCACTTGCTACCTTGTCTCCTGAACAAATTTTTGCTCCTGAGAATTTTCGAGATGACCAAACGGGTTTTCGCTACAATGAATCTACAAGAGCGAATGATAGCTATACAGCAACCAATCAACTAACTGCTTTGTATGGGGCAGTTAACATCCCTCTTTTTGATAAAAGGTTGGACATTTATACAGGCGTAAGAATTGAGTACAATAGGCAAACTATAGACTCTCGTGATCTTTCTGGTTTAAATCCAGTTAAAGTAGATAACCCCATTGTTTCGATATTGCCTTCTCTGAATGCAAATTACAAGTTGTCTGAAAAGCAAAACTTAAGGTTAACCTATGGGCTTTCGGTAAATCGTCCAGAGTTACGCGAGTTGGCCCCTTTTTCATTTTATGACTTTGACATCCGTACCAACCGTTTCGGTAACCCAAATTTGCGCACAGCCGTAATTCATAATGTAGATGTTCGCTGGGAGTTATACCCCGAATTGAATGAGATGATTCAGGTTGGCGTTTTCTATAAAAATTTTACAAACACAATAGAAGAGGTAATCTTGGTATCTACAGAGCCTAATTTTTCCTGGAAAAATGCAAATAGCGCATATGCTGTTGGGGCAGAGGTTGAGGTAAGAAAAGGGTTGGATTTTGTTAGCGAGCGCTTACGTAATCTTTCTATTCTGCTCAACGGTTCTTACATCTACAGTCGTGTAGGCGAGATAGATGATACCAATATACCTAATCGCCCTATGCAAGGCCAATCGCCCTACGTAGTAAATGCTGGCCTCTTTTACAACAATGAGAAAATTGGTTTGCAGATAAATGCACTTTACAATGTATATGGACCTCGCATTTGGGCTGTGGGTTTTAGGACAGTCACTGCTGGCGTATCAAGTGTAATCCAGCCAAACATACTTGAGAATCCTAGAAATGTAATTGATCTCAGTATAACCAAGAAGTTAGGTAAGTATCTAGAAATAAAAGCTGGTGCGCAAGACATTTTGAATCAGCCATTTTATTTCTACCAAGACTGGGATCAAAGCCAGACACTAAATGGCTCAGATAGTCCATACATAAAGTACCGACAGGGCAGTTATTACACCCTAGGTATAACCTTTAAATATTAATCAACTCTTTCATTTTACCCTTTTTTTCTTGTATGAAAACCAATTTTTTGAACTACTTAAAGTACACTGCATTTGCAGTGCTGGTAGTGGTACTGGCTGGCTGTAGCAGGTCAAGCAGCAGCGACGCTCCGCCTGCTGCTAACGTTGTTACAGTGAGTGCCGATATTACCACGAACACAACCTGGGCAGCAGCTAATCGCTATAAACTCAATGGTACTATTGCTGTACGTAATGGCGCAGTACTCACCATTGAAGCTGGAACTGTTATTTTTGGAGACAAAGCTACAAAAGGTGTATTGGTTGTTATGCCAGGTGCTCGGTTAAATGCAATTGGCACTTCAACTTCACCTATTGTTTTCACTAGCAGCCAGCCCGCTGGTCAACGTAACTATGGAGACTGGGGTGGTATTATTCTGGTTGGCGCAGCCAATGTGAACGGTGCCCCACGTACGGTAGAAGGTGGTTTGACAGTAAATGGAAACCCCATTACCTACGGCGCAGTAGGCTCTAGTGGTATAACAGCACTTAGCGACGATGACAACAGCGGTACGCTCCGTTATGTTCGTATTGAATTTGGTGGTATCGCTGTATCACCTAACAACGAAACCAATGGCTTAACCATGGCAGGTGTAGGCCGCGGTACTACTGTAGAATATGTACAGTGCTCATTTACGGGTGATGATGGCTTTGAGTGGTTCGGTGGTGCCGTAAATGGTCGTTACCTAGTTAGCTACCGTACCCTTGATGACGACTTCGATGCTGATTTCGGCTGGAGTGGTAACGTGCAGTTCGGCTACGTACTTCGTGACCCCCTCACAAACGACCAGAGTGGTAGCAATGGTTTTGAGTGTGACAATGATGCTTCTGGTACCACAAACACACCTCGTACCAGAGGCGCTTTTAGTAACATCACTGTAATCGGCCCAGGCCGCCCAGATGGTCAGAATATTGATATCTCTTACAACTACGGAGCTCACATCCGTCGTTCTACAGAAATTAACATCTTTAATTCTGTTATTGTGGGTTATCGTTGGGGAGTTACCATGGAAGGTACCAACGTTCACACATCCTATAACAACGATACAGGCGTACCTGTGACACCTACTGCTAACTTCGCTAACAATATCATCGTAGTTCCACAAACATCTGCATCTACAGCAGCAGGTAGCTTCCCCCGCGCAGCAGCATCACCCTTCCCCTTTGGCGGTTCATCTGCAAGTGTTGGTAATTTTGCTACTCAGGCAAGCTTAGAAACTTTTCTTGCTAGCTCAAATGGCGGAAGTAATACTATTCTTACTACATCTAGCAGTACTCCTGGTAACGCTGGTGCCTTAGATGGTATTATTGGCCTCTCTGCAGCTCACTTTGACCACCTAGCTACTAGCGGGCCTGCTCTTTTACCAAACGCCGGTTCTACCCTGCTTACTGGCGCAGCTTACACCAATACCCGCCTTACCTCAGGTTCTAATCCTGCTAACTTCTTTAGTACTACAGCTACACACCGTGGTGCTTTTGGCTCAACCAACTGGACTACAGGTTGGACAAACTGGAATCCCCAGCTCACGGCTTACTAGTTAAACTAGTTCCATGTATTGTAGCCCCCCGATTTTCGGGGGGTTTTTTTATTGCCCCCTACCCCAGTACCTTTGCCCTAGATAAACACCCTATGGCATACTGGCTGGTAAAGCAGGAACCCGACGCCTACTCCTTTGAGCAGTTCCGCAAAGACAAGAAAACCGACTGGACCGGCGTGCGCAACTTTGCCGCACGGCTACACCTACTCGCCATGCAGAAAGGCGACTGGGTGCTGTACTACCATAGCAACATTGGCAAGGAAATCGTGGGCCTGGCCAAAGTAAGCAAGCCCGCCTTCCCCGACCCCACCGCCACCGAAGGCAATTGGGTGGCCGTTGAACTGGCCGCATTGCAGCCCCTCACAGAACCCGTTACCCTGGAAGCCATTAAAAAAGTACCCGCCTTAAAAGACTTCCCACTGGTACGCATTCCACGGCTCTCTGTCATGCCAGTCACCGAAGCCGAATTCAGCACGCTTCTTAAACTGGGCAAGACAGCCCTACCCGCATGACGACCCCCGACAGCCGCCAACTCTTTGACACCAAAAGGCTACAGGTTACCCTGGAGCGGCTGGCACACCAGGTCATTGAGCACCACCCTGATTTTAGCCAGTGTTGCATACTCGGGCTGCAGCCCCGCGGCATCGCTTTTGCCCGCCGCCTGCACGCCCTGCTCAGCCAGTTTAAGCCTGCATCCCCCATGCCGTATGGCGAGCTAGATGCTACGTTTTTTAGAGACGACTTCCGCCGGGCAGGCAAAGGCCCGCTCATTCCCAATGCCACCCATATAAACTTCGTGGTAGAAGGCCTGGATGTTATCCTGGTTGACGATGTACTCTTTACCGGCCGCACCGTACGCGCGGCGCTTGATGCCATGCTGGCCTGTGGCCGCCCACGCAGCGTAGAGCTCATGGTACTTATAGACCGGCGGCAGCAGCGCGAACTGCCCATTCAGCCTTATTATACCGGCATCACCATTGATACCCTAAACCACGAAAAAGTGCGCGTAGAGTGGGCCGAAACCCATGGCACAGATAGTGTGCGCATAGAAAGCCATACCCCCCATACCATTTAAAGTGCGCGAAATTCCTACTTTGCATCCCCAATGGCCGACCACGCACTGAGTGTACCGCACCTGCTGGGCATAAAAGAGCTTACCGTAACGGATGTAGATACCATTTTCCGTACTGCAGAGGGCTTTAAACAAATACTGGAACGGCCCATCAAGAAAGTGCCCTCCCTGCGCGAGGTGACCATTGCACTTATCTTTTTTGAAAACTCTACACGCACACGCATCTCATTTGAGCTGGCTGCCAAACGCCTTAGTGCTGACGTGTTGAATTTCAGCGCCAGCAGCAGCAGCGTAAACAAAGGAGAGACGCTGGTAGATACAGTAAAAAACATCCTGGCCATGAAGGTGGATATGGTGGTGATGCGCCACCCCAATGTAGGCGCACCCCACTTCCTGGCACGCCACATCTCCGCACAGATTATTAATGCAGGAGACGGAACACATGAGCACCCCACCCAGGCCTTACTCGACGGCTTTTCACTACGCGAAAAATTTGGAGACCTGAAGGGGCTAAATGTCGCTATCATCGGAGACATCCTACATAGCCGTGTTGCACTTTCTAATATTTTCTTACTAAAAAAAATGGGGGCACATGTGCGCGTTTGCGGCCCGCCTACCCTCATGCCTACCCACATAGAGAGCCTGGGCGCTGAGGTAAGCCACGACCTAATGGATACCCTGCGTTGGGCCGATGCCATCAATGTATTGCGCATTCAGCTTGAGCGGCAAGACATACGCTACTTCCCAAGCCTGCGCGAATACACCCGCCTGTATGGCATAGACAGGCAGCGCCTGGAAGCAATTGGCAAGCCCTTAACCATCCTGCACCCGGGCCCCATCAACCGCGGAGTGGAGCTCACCAGCGAAGTGGCAGACAGCCCACAGGCCATCATCCTTGACCAGGTCTTGAATGGAGTAGCTGTACGCATGGCCGTACTATACCTGCTGGCGGGCGGAAACACTGAAGACAAGCCGCGGTAAACACACCTAACCGGCAGCTACCACCATGTGTATGTGCCGCTCATCCTGCTGTAGAAGCAGCGGTTTCGCCGAAGGCATCTGCATCCCGTTATGGTAAAGCAATGAAACGAGTGTAAGCCCTACCCGCACTTGCACTTCAAACATATCAGTAGCGCTGGATACAAATGCCTCCACAGCTTCCACGGCATTGTCCACTACCAGCCTTGCAGAGATGGCCGACGTCTGCACCAGGTTAATCTGTATGCCCGTTCGGCTGCTCAAGTCAAATACCTGCCGCAACAGGTGTTCATCCATAAAGCTGAAATCGCGCGGGCGCAGGGTAATTAGTGCCTGGTGCTTCTTCTGTATACGCGATGGTACATGGGAAGTCTCTTCCTCCACCCCGGGTTGTATAACTGTACCCGATAGTGACACATCCTTAAAACACTTCACATACAGCGGGATCCCCTTATTCTGCAAGGGTTTAATCGTTTTGGGGTGTATCACACTTGCCCCATAGAATGTCATCTCTACAGCCGTTTCATAGCTTAGGGAGTCAATTTTCTTGGCAAAATCGGGCTCTACCCTAGGGTCAGCACTCATCACACCTGGCACATCTTTCCAGATGATTACCTCACGTGCATCCAACGCATTGCCCAGAATAGAAGCGGTAAAGTCAGATCCCTCTCGGCCCAGTGTAGTTGTCTTGCCTTCAGTATTGCTTGCAATGTATCCCTGTATCACAACTATCGGATGTGCCTCCATCAGGGGTTTCAGTTGTGTCTCTACATTCTCCTGTGTCAAGTTCCACACTACCTCGGCCTGCTTATAGTTGCTATCGGTAGTAATAATTTCACGTGCATCTACCCAGATGGCGGGTAGCCCTTTGTGCACCAAGTATTGGTGCAGAATAACGCTTGACATCAGCTCACCATAGGCCATTATCCTGTCATAAATGCGCGCCGGAAATTCACCCAGCATCAGCACGCCCTGCACCTTTCGCTGCACCTCCTCCAGGTATTGTGTCAGCCGGTGTGCCACAGCCTCGCCATCCAGTGTGCCTATGCCCAGCAGTTCTTGTGCAGCATCCAGATGAAACTGCCTTATCTTTTCAAGCTGCTGGTTTGTTTCATCAGCTTTACCATGGGTAGCAAAACCAGCCAGCTGCTCCAGTGCATTGGTGGTCTTATCCATGGCTGAAACCACTACCACCATGCGTTCCCCTTTTTCATGATACAGCCGCACAATGTCCGTCACAGTGCGCACGCCAGCAGCATCCTTTACACTGGCACCGCCAAACTTCATTACAAGCATAAATCCAAACTCAATTTCTGACTACAAAGATGAATAATGCGCAGATGCCCGCTACTCATCCACCACAATACGCTGTAGCGCCAGGCACTTACCCGTCTGTGTATCCAGTGTGGCATGGATGCCGCGTATGCCCAGCCTGCCTTCAGCCGTCTGGTACTTCTGCGGAATCTGTATCAGAAAGCGATCCAACGCAGTGGCTACATCCATTCCAATCACAGAGTGCAGGGGGCCGCAGCAGCCTGCATCGGTAACAAAGCCAGTGCCGCCGGGCAGCAGCCGCTCGTCTGCCGTTTGCACATGTGTATGGGTGCCTACTACCAGGCTCACGCGGCCATCCAGATAATGTCCAAGTGCAATTTTTTCTGCTGTAGCCTCAGCATGAAAATCTACAAACGCGAGTGGCGTCGTGGTCGAAATGTCATTCAGTGCCCAGTCTGCTGCCCGGAAAGGGCATTGTATCGGGTTCTGAAAGTAAGACTGCCCCCGCAGGTTTATTACAGCTATGCTTACGCCTGCAGCAGCCAGTTCATACACCCCATAGCCATACCCAGGCGCACCTTCCGGGTAATTCAGGGGGCGTAGCAGCCGTTTCTCGCGCATCATCAGCGGGAAAACCAAATGCTTGTCAAACGAGTGGTCCCCGCCCGTAATCACATCTACCCCTGCATCAAAAAGCTTCTTTACTATTTGATCATTAATGCCGCGGCCCTGGTGTGCATTTTCACCATTCACGATACAGAAGTCAACCCCATACTGCTCTATCAGCCCTGGCAATGAATCTACCGTGAACGCCACAGCCTGTTCACCCACCTGGTCGCCCAGAAATAGAACAGAGAGTGTTTGTTTCATATCACCAAACGCATACGTGTCCTACAGGAATGTCGAATGTGGTTTCCCCGCCACGAAAGGGCAACCCTATGCCCCTGAAGAGCGTGTGCTTACCACATTTATTTGCCCGAATCAGGATACCCAGATCCGTACGGGTTGCGGCCAGGTTGCTCGTTCTGTCTGTCATACCGCTCACCGCCGCCATCAGCATTGTTGTTGTAGTTGCCGTTGTAGTTGGCATCTGCAGCATAGCCGTTGTCGTCATAGGGCCGATCATACTGCTCGTAATCATAATCCGGCAGCAGCTCCGTCTTCACATGATCTACAACATTGTTCAACGAAGCCAGGAACTTGTTGAAGTCTTCTTTATACAAAAAGAGCTTCTGCTTGTGTACATCACCATCTGCATTTTTCTTGCGTTCTGTGATGGTTATGTAGTAGTCGTTGTTACGCGTAGCACGTACATCAAATAGGTAAGTACGCTTGCCAGCCCTTACCTTTTGCGAGTAAATCTCGCGTTGTTCGCCGTATGAATCCACAACACAAATTGGAATAAAGTTTCCAAATATATTGAAGTTAACAGCTACTAAATTGGTTTGAAGGCTGATTTCATAAAGAAAATATGGCTTTCATTTGCGAACCTGGCCCTGGTATATGGGCTACCCTTACCTTTGCCCACCAAAATGATTACATCTTTTTCGTACCATCTGCTAAACGGCCGCCGTTGCACAGGCCTAGCGCTCGCATTTTTCTTGTGCACCAGCCTGCTGGCACTGGCTCAGCCCCGTAAAGACAAGCTCCCCAACCCTCCCGGCACACGCCCCATAGCGGACAATCTATACATGAGTGAAACCGAAACCACAGTGGCAGACTGGCTCACATTCATGAAAGCGCAGCAGGAAAAGGCAGTGCCAGATAGCCTGTACAAACCCGATAGCTTTATCATCAGCAACTGGAAGGGCTTTCTTACGCATGAGCGCTTTGCTGACAGGCCCATTGTCTCTATAACCTACCAGCAGGCATTAGCCTACTGCGCCTGGCGCAGCCAGGCTACCACTGCTGCTGCACGTGTAAAAAACCCTGAGCTACCTGCAATGCGCTACCGCCTGCCCACCCCAGAAGAGTGGACGGCTGTGGCCCAAGCTGCTCTCGGCAGCAAAGATTTCATTGAGGTAAACCAGCCCCCAGCACCCATGGGCCTGCCAGTACTGCCCGTACGAAAAGGTGCAAAAAACATGGGTGGGTTTTACTACTTGCTGGGCAATGTAGCCGAGATGACCAGTAAACACGGAATAGCCAAAGGCGGCAGTTGGCACCATGGCCCCAGCCAGAGCGCACCATCGGCCGTTATCCCATACACACGCACCAGCACTTGGCTTGGCTTCCGCTGCGTGGTGGAATATGTAAATCCCTAAACTAAAAACTGCCCCCGTTCGTTTTAACTGTAATTCTACTTTCAGAAGCTTTTGCCTGATTCTACTTGTCATGAATATCTATACTGAAGTTACCCCAAACCCTGCAAGCCTAAAGTTTGTAGTGGACCGCACCATATTGGCCGAAGGCACCGCTGATTTCCCCACCAAGGAAGCCGCCGAGGCTAGCATCATGGCCAGAACGCTCTTTGCCTACCCTTTCGTGCAAGGGGTATTCATAGGGCGCAACTTTGTTACCATCAGCAAGATAGACGCTGCTAGATGGGAAGACATCATCCCCGTAGCCAAGACTGAAATCAAAAAAATACTTACCGACCATCCCGTAATTGTAGAAAAAAGCGACGTCGTAGTGCCTGCAGGCGAGGCTGGCGGCGATGAGGTGGTACAGAAAATCAAACAGCTCATTGATGAGCAGGTTCGCCCTGCTGTAGCCATGGACGGTGGCGACATCATTTACCAGAGCTTTGAAGATGGCGTGGTTAAACTTCAGCTACGCGGCAGCTGCAGCGGCTGCCCCAGCAGCACCATGACGCTCAAGGCTGGCATCCAGAGCCTCCTCACCCGTATGGTGCCCGAAGTAAAAGCGGTAGAAGCAGTTTAAGCCCCTCATGCTACCCACCAAAAGAGAGAAGCCACCCATCAAGGTGGCTTCTCTCTTTTAGGGCACTTAAAAGTTAGCGCAACTTGAAATCAAACGGTATCGTTAGCCATGCGGCAGTTGGCCGTAGGCCATACTTCCCAGGTGTGCATTCCAGTTGGGTGATGGCCGCATCGGCCGCATGAACCAGCAGGGCGTGGCTGCTGCTCAGCACCACATGGCGCACATACTTGCCTTGCGCACTTACCAGCACACGCACCACTACCTTACCCTGTATGCCAGCCTCCTGGGCCTGCAAGGGGTAATGCATACGCTCTTTTACCTCGCTTAGGTTTAGCGGTTGGGGGGGGGTAAGCCCAGTGCTTACTTCCACAAACTGCCCGCGAAACGCGGCATCTGCAACAGGTCGCGCTTCTACTACTTTGCCTTTGTAGGCTACCTGGCCATTCAAACCGAAGGCGGTAACCAGCGTAAAGGCAACGCTGCAAGCATAGCGAACCGGTACCCGACCGAAATTCGTGCTTGTCCTGTCAAAAAAGGACTTTATCATTTCGCATAAAAGCGGGTTGAAAAGGTGAATAAAAAAGAACAAGGCAAATTTAGTAACCTTGGCTTAACATTTAAATAATATTAAAAGAAAATACGCTTAACATAGTATGAAAATACAGCCATTCCAGTACTAGCTTCGCTACTACTTGCTCACTTTTAGTAGGCCCCAAGCCGTATGGATTACCTGCGGGCAGGCTGTAGAAACAGAAAAGGGGCCACATTGGCCCCTTTCTCAATCCATTTGTACAAAAAATTAGTTACGTAGCTTGAAGTCTACTGGTAGCGTAACCCATACCTTGATAGGTTTGCCTGCCTGTATACCCGGTACGAACTTGATCATACGCACTTTCTCTTCCACAGCTTTTGTAAGCATCTGGTGGGGTGAGCGTAGCACCACGTGTTTCACATAGTTCCCTTCCTTATCCACCAATATGCGCAGCATCACTTTGCCCTGAATGCCTGCTTCCTTCATCATGGGGGGGTAGCCTACAGCCTTTTTAAACTCGTCCATGTTTACAGGCGAGGGGTCTTTTTCTACCGCCACAAAATCTGTTGCAGCTGGTTCTTTGTCTTCTACAATTTCAGTTGGGGCATCGCCTGTGCCTTCTACGTCTCCGGTCAGGAATATTGCATTGGGGTCTCCCTCAACGTCTTTCTTGCCCGCATCCACATTCGTTTTGAATGTATCAATCTTAACGATTGTCTCTTCAGGCTTTGCCTTCTCATCCTTCACTACCTCAGGTGGCACAAACTTCACCTGCGCCTTTACAGGCGGCGGGGGCAGTTTCATCTCTGGCGGTGGGGGTGGTGGCTTGTTCTCGTCAATGGGCGGCGGCTCGCTCAACTCGGCATAGGTCACCTGGCGTTTGGCTGCCTTTGCAGCTTCCTCAGCCCCCATCAGCCCCTGCACAAAACTGATGATTGCAGGCATGCTCATCGCGATAATGAAGAACACTGTAGCGATGATAAAGCCGGTAAATGAACTGCGCGCGAGTTTCTTGCGCATTTCATAGCTTCCGTACTCTTTGTTACGAGCCCGAAAAACGAGTTCGTCCAAGTCGGCTTTTAATACTGTAGCACTCATGGGTATGCGTTATCGGGGGGGGATTAAAGTAAGCCCTCTGCTTTTTTATAGTCTTCTATCAGGTCAATTTCTTCTTTCGAAGCCTCCACAGTAGCATAGCGCGCCTGCTGTGTAATGCTCATCTCATCCAAGATGTCAACGAAGTTTTTATAGGTCGATACATCCATGGGCTTGATTAGCACGATCATCTCATCCTTCTTACCCCACTTCTCGTCTACCTTTTTCCGGGTTTCAAAAATCACTTTGCGTATGCCTTCGGTGCCATAGCCGGTGGTATTGAGTGAAATGCTCTCCTTTACAGCCTGGCGACCTCTTCGCCCTGCCGCTTGCACTTCTTCATCACCATCAACGGGCTGGTAATAATAGATGCGGTCTTTATCGCCCAGCATCAGGATGAGCACCTTTGATGCGGCTATCTTGGGTTTGTCCTCCTGGGTAACGTCATCCTTCTCGGGCATTACCACCGGCATGCTTTTGGGCGTAGCCATGGTAGTGGTAAGCACGAAAAAGGTGAGGAGCAGGAACCCCAAATCCACCATGGGGGTCATGTCTATACGCGGTGTGGCTTTTTTCCCGCGGCCTTTTTTGGTCTTACCCTTTTTACCGCCGCCGGAATCGCCACCTACTTCTGCTGCCATATTGGTTAGCTGTTGTATTTAAGAGATGAATTGCTGAAATACATGATGCACATTACTTCTTGTCAGTTGCAGCAGGCGCAGCCTCAGCACTGGTAATCAGGTTAAACCTGTTGATGTTTACGCGCTTGCTCTGAAGCGTGTTTATCACATTTTTCACCACTGAATACTGTGTTTCTACATCACCCTTCACTGCAATTTTCAGTTTAGGGTTAGAAAGGCGGGCAAATATGATCCAGTCAGCCAGTTCATTTTTACCTCCCACGGTATCTACGGGTACGCCTTTGGCTACTTCTTTTCGCTTCTCAGCATCCATGGCCAACCATTCTTTCAAATTAAAGATGGGCACACCCACGTCAGCCTGAACCTTGAATCGCTTAAGCTCTTCTTCCGTCAGGGCAATGTCATAACGCTGCGCCATCTTCTTAACCATGCCCTCACGGGTGCCTTGCGCATCCACTGCAAAGAACACACGACCATCTTTGCTTATGCTAATGGTCATGATATCTGTAGGTGGTACAGGGGTTTCGGCCGTAGACCCGGGTGTGGTAATCTCTACCGACTCGGTTGGCCTGAACTTCACCGTAAGCATGAAGAATGTTATCAGCAGGAACGCCAAGTCCACCATCGGCGTCATGTCGATGGCGGTACTCTTTTTGGCTATTTTGGCTTTAGACATAAGTGAGTCTTAGCTATGCTGATGGGTTAGGCGTGCTTTTCAGCAAACGTTTGTACGATAGAGAAACCGGCCTCGTCAATGCGGTAGGTCATCTCATCGATACGTGCTGTAAAGTAGTTGTAGATTACTGTTGCAATTGTACTGGTAGTGATACCCAAAGCAGTATTGATAAGCGCCTCAGAGATACCGTTTGCCAGAGCTACTGCATCAGGTGCACCTGAAGTAGCAAGGGCCGAGAATGCGCGAATCATACCCAATACTGTACCGATAAGACCCACCAGCGTGGCTACAGATACAATGGTTGATATGATAACCAGATATTTTTGCAGCATGGGCAGCTCTAGTGCGGTAGCTTCTTCCAGTGCTTTCTGTATTGCGATTACGCGTTGCTCTTTGTCGGTATGTGTCCCGGCTTTTGCTTTATGTTCTTCGCTCATTTCCTGGTACTTGGTAATGGCTGCCTTTACCACATTGCCTACGGTGCCACGCTGTGCATCGCACTCTTGTAAAGCCTGCGCCATGTTGTTGGTTTCCAGGTGTAGCTGTATGCGGTGAACGAATACGTCCATGCTGCCTTTGCCACTGGCACGGCCCAGTGAGATCAAACGCTCAATGCTGAAGGATACCACCATGAGTAACATGGCCACAGCAATGGGTACCAGAAAGCCCCCTTTGTACACCAGGCCCAGCAAGTTGCCTTCCTTTTGGTGGTTTTTGGGGTCATTGCCAACAAAGTTTTCGGGGTTGCCCATTACGAAAACATAGAGCAGAATACCCACCAGAATACAGGCCAGCATAATGATGGCGCCTAGGTATTCCTTCAGCGGGTTTGCAGCCTTTACTTGGGTAGCAGAAGCGGTAGCCATACAGCGAATTAAGGATGGTTAGGGTTATTGGGGTAGTTAAAAGAGGTTAAAGAAGTATAAGCACTTCCTGAAAAGCGAGGCCAATATAGGGCTATGTATTGTATTCTACCAAAAACGAGAAAAGTTTTTGGGTGTGTGGTGAAAGCCTGATGCCTTGTTAAATAATTGTTTTCTCCGCCATACCTAAATACTGTTTGAATTCACAGATGATAGTATAGCTTTAAGTAGGCGCAATCCTGTAGCAGGGGTGATGATGCTGTATGCGTAAACTACCTGCCAGGCCTACCTGCGGGGCGGGGCAGCGGCTTGCGTTGTGCAGTACGTTCGGGTTTAGCCCCAGCCCTAACAGGCGTTTTGGGGTTGCCCAGCATCTTTAGAAAAGCCACTTCTTGATCCGTAAGAAAGCGCCAATTGCCCCGTGGCAGCCCTTTTTTTGAGAGGTGCGCAAAGCCTACCCTGTCCAGGCTTTTCACTGTAAAACCCAGGTGCTCAAACATGCGGCGAACAATCCTATTACGCCCACTGTGTATTTCGATACCCACCTCATCTGCGCCCCCAGCATCAACGTAATCCGCTTTGTCTGCACGGGCGGGGCCGTCATCCAGCATTATGCCCTTCCGCAGGGCGTCCAGGTCTTCCAGGCTCACGGGCCTGTCCAGCTTTACATGATACACCTTCTTTACCTGAAACGAGGGGTGTGTAAGCTTCTTGGTCATGTCCCCGTCGTTGGTAATGATGAGCAGGCCCGTTGTGTTCCGGTCCAGCCTGCCTACTGGGAATACCCGCTCCTCGGTAGCCCCTTTTATTGTATCCATTACGGTGTGGCGGCCTTCGGGGTCATTGAGGGTGGTCACGTGGTTCTTGGGCTTATTCAGCAGCAGGTACACCAGCTGCTGGCTCTGTATGCGCTTGCCGTTTACCTTGATTATGTCTCGGTCTGGCTTCACTTTGGTACCCATCTCTTTCACCACCGCGCCATTCACCTGCACCAGCCCGTTCTTTATCATTTCATCCGCTTCACGGCGGCCACATACCCCCGCCTGCGAGATGGCGCGGTTCAGCCGGATGGTTTCGGGTTTTGCACTATCGGGAAATTCTGCCGCCTGCTGCTGAGCATGCAGCTCGCGTGCCTTACGGCGGCGCTCTTCTGACTCTACTTTGGCATCCAGCTTACGCTCCAGGTTCTGGTAGGCTTCCTGTTTAAAGGTTTGCTTGTTGCGTGGGCGGGCGGCGGCTCCTGCATACCACTGCCCTGCCCCCTGCTGTACAGCTGGCCTAGCACCGCTACCGGAACTGGGTTTGCCACGCCTGCTGCTATTGCTATTTGTGCTGTTTGGGCTAGTCTGCTGGCGCTTCGGCGTACTCCTCTGTGGCGGGGTCTCCGGCTTCCTCAAACGCTGTGTCGTTGGTTTCGGTGGCCTCCGTGAGGTTTTGTCTGTCTGCGTATCCCTCGACGCTGTTGTTTTCGGCGCTGAGTTCGAGCGTTCTGTAGGTTTCGGCCTGGGCTTCTTCATCGGCTTTCAGTTCTTGCAGGCGTGGCAGGTCCGCCACGGTATCTATGCCAAAATGCTCTAAAAAGTAACGCGTGGTACGGTACAGTAGCGGCTTACCCGGCAGTTCGGCTCGGCCTGCCGGCTCTACCAGTTGCTTTTCCAGCAGCTTGTTCAGCGCATACTCGCTGCTCACACCGCGTATGTATTCCATCTCGGCTTTGGTCACGGGCTGCTTGTAGGCAATGATGCTGAGCGTCTCCATTGCCGCGCGGCTTATCTTTTTGTTTTCGCGCAGTTGCGCCGAAATTTTAACGTAGGGGGCGTAGGCGGCCCGCGTAAGCAGCTGGTAGCCTCCTGCTATTTTGCGCAATTCTATTGCGCCTTCCTGCGCCAGGTAGCGGGCCTGCAACACATCCAGCGCTTCGGCAATGCGAGCCTTGCTTACTTCCTCACGCAGCTTGAGGTCTTGCTGTAGCACGCCCAGCAACTCGTCGGCAGTTAGCGGCGTTTCGCTGGTGAAGAGCAACGCCTCTAGGATGCGTGCCAGTTCTTTAACAAACGGTTCCACCCTGCAAAGTTACTGGGTTTATGGGGGGAGTGTAGCCTAAAATGAAAAAGGTGCAAGGCTGCTGTGGAAAAGGGCAGCTAGGCCTGTGTACAAGTTTTAGGCAGATTCGTGGTATGGCAACCCCTGCTGGTGCAAAGCGCGCCTCACTAGCGCCCAGGCCGCGGAAAGTATTGCTGGTGGCGCTGAACCCCCTCAATACCGACCGGCGCCTCCACCGTATGGCTAACAGCCTACAACGGCTGGGCTATGCACCCGCGCTGCTGGGTGTATGCCACGCCGACACGCCGAATCTTGCCGCACGCCCCTACCCCACGCACCGGTTGCGGGTGGCGGCCCGTAGCGGCTGGCGGCTATATGCTGCGGTAAACATGCGGCTGTTTGCTCACTTGCTCTTTGCGAAGTATGACGTACTCACAGCGAATGATCTGGACGTACTGCCTGCTTGCTACCTGGCCGCCCGTATTCGCCGCCGCCCCCTGGTGCTGGATAGCCATGAGTTGTTCACTGAGCAGCCCAGCCTGGTGCAGCGCCCCACCACGCGGCGCTTCTGGCAGTGGCTGGAGGGCTTGCTCTTGCCACGGGTACGGCACCACATCACGGTAAATGTGCTGCTGGCCACGTACCTACATGAGCGGTATCAGATACGCCCTACCGTGATATACAACTGGCCCCCCCTGGAGAGCAGGCCCGAAACCCAGAACCCCGCAAATGCGCGTATTCAGAAAATATTACTTTACCAGGGCAGCCTGCAAGAACACCGTGGAATAGCGCTGATGCTGGAAGCCCTGCTGCGCTTACCCGGCTATACTTTATGGATAGTAGGAAGCGGGCCTGCACAGGCGGCACTACGCGAATGGGCAACGCTGCTTCACGTTACAATGCAGGTCAAATTCTGGGGTGAGGTAGATGCACTGGCGCTCAATGCCATTACTGTGCAGGCCACATTGGGCCTGAGCCTGGAAGATGATACTGGCCTAAACAACCGCTATGCAACCCCCAACAAGGTGTATGACTACCTACATGCAGGGTTGCCCGTAATTGTATCTAGCCTGCCCGGGCACGAACACGCGGCTAAAGAACAGGGATATGCCCGCATACTAACCGAGCGAAACCCACACGCGCTTGCCACCCTGGTGCAGGAGATTGTAGAAGATGAGAAAGTATACGTAGCTCTACACCAGGCAGCTTTAGCTGCAGCGAAAAGCTATTCATGGGAACGGCAGGAGGCAGCGCTAGCCCAAGTGTATGCCGATGCATTGCGCTGAACGCACGCACACAGGCCACACACTGTACCGCCAAATACAGCATGCAGCCTGGATAGTGCCCCGAACATCGGGACGGGATAAACCCGCGCCAGGTTATAGTACACTTCGCCCGTATGCACAGCTCTCCCACCGTCAATCCTCGCCAATTGACTTACCACCCAAGTGTACCGGTTGTCCGTTCAACATCGGAGCCTTAACTAGCCTGTGTGCTGGAATACTATGTGTTTCGGGTTTTGTTTACATAACCTGAAGAAAAAAAATACGCCCGGGCGATTTAGAAAGCTTAAGAGAAAGAAACTGTCGGCCGACTTGGTTTCGGGAAGGGGGGCTGTAGCTGGGGCTACTGCCTGCTTCTTACTACAATGATAAGATGGACTTTGTGGCTGTGGACAGTTATGCACGGTGCATAACTTGTTGAAGCGTAGGTTGGCCGGTGTATATGCGGGGGCTGCTTAAGCTTACCCCTCTCCTGATAGACAAAGGAATGCACCGCTGCTCGGCGACCTCACCCAAGCCCTCTCCTACTAGTAAGAGAGGGAATGCACCACCCCGTCAAAGAAACGACCTATCGGTGTTTCTTTGCCACCCCTCCTAAAAACAGGAGGGGAGCTTGTGCCGCTTTACGGTGGGAAGCGGCTAGAGCCGCGAATGAGCTGCACACGCGGCAATAGCCGCGCGTGAACGGTGGGTAGCTCAAGCTACAGTAAGGCTAGGCGCTAGGTACAACCTAGCGCCGACGCGGGGGCATGTTCTGTGTGCTTTCAGCACACCTGTAGACAAAGCCTACAAACAATCAACGCACGAGGTACAACCTCGCTCGGACATGGGATTCCTATTAAAAATCAAATGCCTACGCTCAAAACAAAAAAGATGATGCAGTATCCGCACAAGGGAATCTATGTCTTTAACGCATTCTTACTCTTACACTATCTACCTGTTTTTTATCTATCTCTCCGGTCTTACTAATAAATACTTTATATATAAATGTATCCATAAATACTGGTGTCTTATCGTCTAAGTTAATGTTATATATATTCTTTACATCAACACGAAAACTAGTAGAGTCAATAACAGAAATCGAGTCTTTCTTTCCCATAAAGTAAAACCCTGTTTTCTTAGACCTTTGTGGACCTGCAAAATGACCTCCAAGAACTTCAACAAAATCTATAACATCAAGGGAATAGCTCATTGTGATTAAGATAACTGAATTATAATCACTCGCTGAAATTCTTGCTTCTACTAAATATCCGTAAATATTTTTATAAAATTTATTTATTTTACCGCTGTATAATTTATTGGCTTTTTTTAATATTTTAATGTTATCAAAAACAAACTTTTTATGGCAATCGGTTATTTTTAATTCTTTTGATTCAATACCTAAGTATTTAAAGTCACTAATGATATCCTCTTTAGAACATGTATCAATATTACTCGACTCAATCCTTAAATATTTTTGATTTGAATCCTTTTTGCACGCTATAGCAAAAAAAAGAAGCGAGATAAAAGTGATAAAGTATTTCATTTTAGTAAGTAGCTAACCCACGAAATAAAAGATGAAACCTCTGCTTTAACCTTTTCAACAACATTTTTGCTCGTCTCATTTTGCTTATCGCTTTGTGTTTGCGGCTGATTCTGTGAATTTGATGATTGTGGTTCCGGTGAATCCCACTTATAAAAACCAACCGTATGATCGTCGTAATATCCACTTCGAGGAGTCATTATACCATCTTGTGGGCCAGAACTCCCAGAATCTGGATCCCCCACATGCTATTCGACATGTTCCGAAGGTCATGTCGAATGTAACATAAAACAGGATTTGTAATCCATGCTTTCTGGTAATTGTATTATGTGCTAGGATAGATTCCCGCTTTTGCGGGAATGACGCACCCCTAATGAGAGATTTCGGCCTTCGCCGGAATGACGCCCTTTCCCGCCCTGCGGGATAGACTTCGGCTCAGGGTGACATGGTGGGGGGCGGGAATGACCGCGTCTGACTGATGCCGATCCCAGTTCGGAATTACGGGACTGCTACTTGTCGCACTCGCCCATTACAGGGTCTACACTGCCGATGAGCGCGACGATATCTGCGACCATACTGCCTTCGATTACTTTTTCCAGCGCCTGCAGGTTAGCAAACGTGGGGCTCTTGATTTTGAGGCGCCAGGGGCTGCCGGTGCCATCGCTGAAGATGTAAAACCCGAGCTCGCCTTTGGGGGCCTCTATGGCTACGTAAGCCTCGGCACCTTTAGGTGGGCAAACGCCTACGTCTGTCATCATGAAGTCGTGTATCATGCCCTCCATGCTGTAATACACTTCCTGCTTGCTCACGAAGGTGCTCTTGGCATCGTCCACCCGAATGATGCCCTTGGGCAACTTGGCGATGCACTGCTCGATGATGCGGCAGCTCTGCTCCATTTCCTGGAAGCGGCAGATGTAGCGGGCGAAACAGTCGCCTTCTTCGCGCACGGGGATGTCAAAGTCTACCTGGTCGTACCGCAGGTAGGGCTCTGCTTTGCGTATGTCGTGCGGTACGCCGCTGCCGCGCAGGTTGGGGCCGGTGAAGCCGTGGGCAATTGCATTCTCTTTGCTCATCACCCCAATTCCGATTACACGGTTCAGGAAAATGGCATTGCGGTGCAAGAAGCTATCCCAGCCTTTCAGTTCTTTGCGGAAACTTTTCACGAAGGCAGTAATCATCTGCACCACTTCATCGGTCATGTCAAACTGAATGCCACCGATGCGGCAATGGCTTACGGTGAAACGCACGCCAGCCATCTTATCAAAAATGGTATAGAGATTCTCGCGCTCACGGAAGGTGTACATAAACATGCTGATGGCGCCTGCATCCATGAGCATGGTGCCGAGCGAGAGCAGGTGGCCACTGATGCGGGCCAGCTCGCAGGCAATGGTGCGTATCCACTGCGCGCGCTCAGGCGCTTCAATGCCACACACTTTTTCTACTGCCAGACAGAAGCCTACGTTGTTGCTGTAGGGAGAGATGTAGTCCATGCGGTCAGTATAAGGCATGAACTCCTGAAAGGTCTTGTATTCGGCTATTTTCTCAATGCCGCGGTGTAGGTAGCCCACGTCAAGGAGGCACTTTTCTATGCGCTCACCGTCCAGCTTGGTCACCACACGCAATACCCCGTGTGTGGCTGGGTGCTGCGGGCCTATGTTCAGCACCATCTCAGTGCCCAGCGGGTCATTGTCATCCACCTCTACATTGCTGTGCTTGGTGAGCAGGCTATGGTAGATTGCCTTTTGATGCTTGGGGAAAAAGGTGGAGGCCACCTTATCTTCAATCTTCGTGATTTCGCTCATCATGGGCAGTGGGTATCAAAAAGTAGAATATGAATTCAAAACCTATGGGGTAAAAATACAGGATTTGACCATAAAAAACACATGGTCTTTTGTATCAGGTACTTAAAAAGAATGTTTCCAGGGTATGGAGCCTAAGCACTATCAGCAAAAACAACGCGCGATGCGTTTCCTACACGATGCCAACTAGCAGGGGCAGGCCGCTGTGTGTAAAATAATGTACTAAAAAATAGCGCGGTTTGCATTCCTACAGCAAGGCCAATACCTTGCATCTGTTTTTAAGAACCAAACAAAAAATGGGCATTCTTCGTATAAAAGGAACAATTAAACTGGAACAGTTCTGGCCAAAAGGCGACTCTGACAGTAACGGCAGCACAGTGGAAATCGCGCTTGAAGGCGCCACGGTTGAGTTTGACAAAACCGATACTGGGAAAAGCTATAAAGCCACCACCTACTATCAAAAAAAGAAACTCAAGGTAAACAACCAGGTTACATCCGTGGTGCGCAGGGGGGGTAAAGGGGGTAAAATCATAGCCCGCCTTCAGGGTGCTGATGCACCCGAGCTGCGCTACCCGGCAGCACCTGCCAAACTGAGCTACCGCCAGCGCTGGGCCGAGAGTGCTGCACTGGCACTACGCGACTTCCTTACAGACCTTGATTATGACAATAATGGTAACGTGGCCTGTGAGTTTCGATCTGCAAACCTGAAAGATGAAGCTGATGTGATAGATGTTTATGGCCGCTTCGTGGGCGATGTGTATGTGGTAAACCGGATGGGCAATGAAAAAAGTCTGAGCCAGTGGGTGCTGGAAAATGGCTGGGCGCTGCCAGTATTGTATGAAAGCCTGGATGCGAAAGAAGTCAAGCTCGTGCTGGAAGCTGCTGGCAAAGGGGCACGCAAACGCAACACCCTCTGGGACAACATCACCACAGACGCAAGCAATAGGAGTTTTGACAAAACGCTTAGCTACCGTAAAAAAATAAGTGGCAGCCCCAAGCTGGGTGCAGATGCGGGCGCACTTGTGCACCCCAAGGTATTTCGCCTGCAGGCTACGCTTGCACTGAACAACCAGAAAAATGGCACCAGTACCAGCCTGAAGGGCTACCTCGCTAAAGCAGACGAGGAACTGGTGGTACCGCTGGCCCAACTGGCCAATTACAGGAAGGGCAGCTTTAAGCCGCAGCCCCTTGCAGCGTATGTAAACCTGAACAATGCTTTTACGGGTGACTTTACGCAGTTGGTTTTTATAGAGCATACGCTACCCACAGGCCGCAAGAAAACCAAAGCATCAGCAAAAGCTAAGAAACCTGCAAAAAAGGGGCCTATGACCCCTGCACAGAAACGGGCCGCCGTAGCGCGGGCGGCACGGATGAAAAAGCTGAAGTAAATTTAGTTTACCAATAACGTACAGGCAGGTAGCATGCTACCTGCCTTTTTGCTTGTATTGGGGTTCATTACGGCAGTTATGGCAACTATAGGAATAGAGGGATTAGAGTTTCAGGCCTACCACGGGGTGTATGCGCAGGAGCGCAAACGCGGCGGCAAGTTTGTAGTGGACCTATACCTGGCCGTAGAGGATGACATGGTAGAAGCTGCTGCAGCACAAGACGACCTAAAAGTTACTGTGGATTATGCCAGCGTAACCACGCTGATTACACGCGAGATGCAGCACCCACAAAACCTGCTGGAAAGCCTGGCCCAGGGCTTAAGCCAGAAACTGCTAGATGCCTTTCCTGCAGTTCGCAGCGTTCAGATACGTGTAAGCAAAATGCACCCGCCCGTGGGCATACCCTGTGAGCGTACCTATGTAGAATACAAGCTGCTGCGGTAAACAAAGCGAGCTTAGGGCGCGACCTGCTGGATCCTGCTACCTGGCAGGGCATCGGGTTGCTCGTTGCGCAAATACTCCAACAGCTTCTCTCGCATGTAGCAGTGCAACTCAAAGCTACGGTCTGGGTTTTCTGCACTGGCCCGCACACGCACCTCTATGGTAAGGTCACGTGTATTGGTAACCATAAGCGTGAAATACTGTTGGTTCCAAAACTCAGTTTGCTGCACCAGTTCAAGGGCTTTTTTGCGTAGCGCGGCCACATCGGTGCGGTGATCCAGGTACAGCAACACCGTACCATACAAATCAAGTGTGTGGTATGTATTGTTTAAGAAAGGTTTATCAATAAAATAATTGATGGGCACTATGAGCCTGCGCAGGTCGTATAGTTTTATAACTACATAGGTGAGGTTTATCTCTTCCACCTCACCCTGCTCGCCCTCCACCACCACCACATCGTCTAGCCGAATGGGCTGCGCGATGGCAAGCTGAATACCTGCGATGAGCGTCGCGATGCTTTTCTGCGCTGCAAAGCCAATGATGATGCCTGCCACACCCGCGCTGGCCAGAATTTTCGTACCCACATCGCGCACAGTTTCAAACGTCATGAGGACTGCAGCCGTAGCAATGATAACAACAAAGACATTGATAATGCTTTGCAAAACATTGAACTGTGTGAGCAGCCTTCGCGCACGCACATCTTCTTTGCTGGCACTCTCATACTGCGGAATGGAGAGATCGCGCAGCACCTGCATCACTGCAGTAACTACCCATGCCACGCAAATGATGAGCGAGATGGTGATAACCTGAAACAGAATGCCATACGTGTGTGCCGGGAAGGTTAAGAAAGGCACCACAACGATTGCCATGATAACCGGGAAAAGCAACTGCAACGGGCGGCGCAGCGGGTTCAGGGTATCTACATCAAAACCCTTGCGGCGCACTGCCAGCCACCGGCCCACCAGCCGGAACACCAGCAGCTGTAACCCCTTGCCCAGCAGCACTGCCGCCAGCAGCGCCACCGCTGATAGCAGAAACGCCCACACCGGGCCTACTTCATCTACGGATAGCATGGTGCGAAACTATTAACAATACAGCAGTTCACGCGGTTCACTGCAAAATAATGTTTAAGAAGTTTAATGGCATTTTCCCTTTATTTGCGGCCCCTTTAAGCCTACATACTACGAGAAGTGCTTGTATCCTTCGCTCAAAAATACTTCCTCCTACTGTTGCTATGCTGGGGCGTTGCTGCATCAGCAGCAGCACAGGCGGGTGATGCAGCCCAGGATACTGTGCGGCTGAAAGATGTAGTGATAAGCGCGCACCGTGTGCCCACTACTGTTGCAAAAAGCACACGTAGTATTAGCATAATCACCCAAGACCAACTGAAAAACCTGCCCGTGCAGAGTGTGCAGGAGGCACTGGCCTATGTAGCAGGCATAGACATACGCCAGCGCGGGCCGCTGGGCACGCAGGCTGACATCAGCATACGCGGCGGCACATTTAACCAGGTGCTGATTTTGCTGGATGGCTTGATGCTGGCCGACCCCCAGACAGGCCACCACCTGCTAAACCTGCCCCTGCAATTGCAAGACATCGATCGAATTGAAATCCTAAAAGGATCCGGGGCAAGTGTGTATGGGCAGAATGCTTTTGCAGGTGCGATTAACATTGTAACAAAAAAGCCTGAGAGCACACGCTTAGGCATACAGGCAGTGGCGGGTAGCTTTGGGTATGTAGAGAGTGGGGCTTCCGCTGCAGTAGCTCCAAAAGGGGAGCCTTACACACAGCTCATAAGCGGCACACGGCGAGATGCAGGCAGCTACAACCGAGAGGGCAATACAGATTTTGGTGCCAACACTTTCTTTTATAAAGGCAACCTGAACCTTACTCGCACAGATTTACAGCTCGCTACCGGTTACAATGCCCGTCAGTTTGGCGCTTACAGATACTACTTTGGTAATCCGCGTGAGTATGAGAGCATAGAAACTTTCTTTGCAAGCCTGAGCAGTAGAAGCAAGGGCAAGTACGCTTTTACGCCACAGGTATTCTTCCGCCGCCACTTTGACGACTACCGCCCCAGCCGCGAAAGCCGTGACAGCCTGCGCAACCGCACTACTACAGACGTAGTAGGATTGCAGCTTAACAGCAAGATAGAATGGGCAGCCGGTATTACAGCAATTGGGGGCAATGCCCGCATGGAGCAGCTACGCAGCAACGGTCTGGGTAACAACGGGCGCTATACAGCAGGGGTATTCATAGAACATCAATTTATGGTTACCGGTCGCTTTACACTTAGCCCCGCAGTGTACACCAACTATTTCTCTACCATTGGCTGGAACGTATTCCCATCTCTAGATGCAGGCTATGTTGTTAACGACCACATGCGAATTGTAGGCAATGTGGGCCGCAGCTTTCGTGTACCTACCTACACCGAGCTATACCTGAATCGTTTTGTTCCTGTTACGCCCGCCGGTTTTTTCGGCGATGAGGCCTTGCGGGCCGAAGAGGCCTGGACCTATGAGATTGGCTGGCGTCAGCAGCATACAGGTTTCAACTGGGACCTAACCGTTTTCCAGCGCCAGGCCAGCCAGCAGATAGACTTTGCACGTGCTACTACCACCGAGCCTTTTCGTTTTCGTAATGTTACCGGCCTTGCCACGACAGGCTACGAAACGAACCTTGCCTTTCAACCCAAAGAATGGTGGGGCAAACGCTTCCCTGTTTCGCGCCTACACTTAGGCTACACCTATTTAAGCCTAAACCAGCAAGCAACTGACCTCATCTCTCGCTACGTGTTTAACTATTTGCGGCACCAGCTAGTAGCGCAGCTCACTTCAAAACTTGCAGGCCCACTACACACAAGCCTTACGTATCGGTTTCAAGACCGTGTGGGCCAGCCCACCCCCTACATGCTGCTGGATGCCCGGATTTTTTGGCAGCACAACCGCTTTATGCTTTATCTGGAAGGCAGCAACTTGACCAACACAACCTACTATGAAATAGCTGGCATACAGATGCCGGGCTTATGGCTGCGAGGCGGATTTCATTTCAATATCTTGGGAGCCAGCTGATGTATGTTTGAAAACCGTCATTGTCACACCTAAGGCCCTGAGAGGCACGGCTATACAAGAGCAGCCCGTTTGCAAACTTGTTAACAGGCAACGCCAATATCCAAATGCAAGCGCATGCACATCATTTGTAGGCCCTATCCCCATAGTTCCTACTTTTGAGCGGAATGAAACCACCCTTCTTGCCCTATAGCCACCCCTCATCTCACGTGCTCGCTTTCATCCACTGGCTTCCGCTGCTGTTTTTGTTCAGTTGCAGCACGCCTGACTCAAAAAGGAATGCCTCTCCGCCATTATCCGCGTCTCACGGCAGCTTCGATTCCTTACGCACACAGTTGCCTACTGTTGTCCCACCGCTCACCTTGGATATAGCCACCCCAGCTTCAGCGCTTGTAAGTGGTAGCAGCAAGCAGGCGCCCCTCACCCAGCCTGACGCACACTACTACCTGGGATGGATACCCGCAACTACCGAAAAACTCCTTGCCGCCAACGCCGCCTATCCGGTAGGCAGTTGGGTTACCGCCGGGCAGACGGCGCTCATTGCGCTGGTGCGCAACCCACAGGCCGGTGGCTTTGATGCACGGCTTGTGTTGCTAGATGCCAAAGGCTACCGTCTGGGCAGCGCTACCTTGGGCACCGTGGCAGACCGCGGCACGCTGGGTAATGATGTAACCACCTTATTCATTAACAGCCGTAGCACACTGCAGGCCACCAGCACCTACAAACACACCGACTATGAGAACCCAACCATGGTAATGAACACCGTGTACTACACCCAGCGTGTGCGCCAAACCACCAAACGCTACACTTTGGAAAGTCAACGCATTATGCTTGCTGACAGTACAAGCAAGGAAAGCAGCGTGCGCGTGCAGTAAAACCGATACTAGAAAACTTAGCAAACGTACACGCAGCAGCATGCACTAGCAATATGTGCCCTGCTTAACCCTCGGGCTACTATGGCTTTTCCATTTATGCTTCATAAAATGAACCCCCTCGCTGGCCGTAGCAAACGCCTGCAGGTGTGGGTACTTTTTATAGCCGCCGTAAGCATCTGGGGCAGTTCGTTCATATTGATGAAGAAGGCCCTGCTGGTGTATTCACCCATACAGATTGGCACACTGCGCATGTTCATTGCAGGGCTGGTACTCTCCCCCTTTGCCATAAGCTACTTGCGTCGCAATCGATTCCGATATCCTTGGGTGCTACTACTCATTGCCTGCATCACTGGCAACCTGCTGCCCGCCATTCTCTTTCCATGGGCGCAGACACGGCTAGAGAGTGCCGTTACTGGCGCACTCAATGCGCTCACCCCGCTCTTTACCATGCTCGGGGTGCCCTGTTTTTTCGCACACGGTTTACTGCATTGATGGCACTGGGCATTGGCTTAGGGCTGGTGGGTGCACTGATCCTGATTCTGGGGCGGGCAGGTGGCATCAGCGCTGCAGGCTTCTCTCATGCTGCGTATGGTCTCATCGTTGTGGCCTGCACCCTGCTTTACGCCTTCAATGTGAATTTTGTGAAAACCCAACTGGTACACCTGCACGCCATAGAACTCACCAGCCTGCTCCTGGGCCTGGCTGCAATTCCTTCTGCCTTTGTGCTTTTCTCTACAGGCTTTGTTGCCACCCTAACCACCCAGCCTGGTGGTGTGCAGGCCGCACTCTATATAGCCATCCTGGGTGCTGTAGGTTCCGCACTGGCACTGCTCCTGTTTTACAAGCTGGTACAGCTCAGTTCCGCACTCTTCGCAGCCAGCAATACCTACTTTATTCCGTTTGTCGCTCTGTTATGGGGCCTGGCAGATGGCGAGGCCATTGGCGGCTTCCACATCTTGGGTATGGGCATCATTCTACTGGGAGTGTATCTGATGAACCGCTTTAAGCCAGCACCCCAGCCAGCCCCAGATGTGGCGGCAGCCACAACGGCTTCATAGCAAATACTGTCACAAAAATTCTTTTGTAGTGCTCGGGCGGTGGATAACACAGCACACACTATGGGTTCAATGGGCAGCATAAACTATACATTACTTCCATATTTGCTATATATTTGATTTGAAACCGTACAGTTGGCACTCTGCTTGTAGCTCTTTCTCTTAAGTTGCACCCAGAAACCAGCCTTAGCGTAGCGCTACCATGAAGCAGCAGTATTTTAATGAAATGCAGGAGCAGGCCATCCTGTCTAACATCATGGATGCTGAGAGCAACACCTCAGGCGAAATCAGAGTGCATGTGGAACGATACTGTAAGGCCGAGCCCATGGCACGGGCCATCAACATTTTCAAATGGCTCGGCATGACCCACACCGAGCACCGCAATGGTGTGCTTCTCTACCTCGCTCTGCAAGACCGCAAGTTTGCCATCATTGGCGATGCAGGCATTAACAAAACCGTGCCCCCTGAATTTTGGAATACCGTAAGCGAAGAAATGACTGTTCACTTCAAAGCAGGTAAAATAGCGGAGGGCATCTGTGAGGGCATCCGCCTCACGGGTGAAAAACTGAAAATCTATTTCCCTTACGAGCGCGGCGACCGTAACGAATTACCCGATGAAATTTCTACGCTTTAGTTAACCACAATACAAGTATATCCGATGCGCTCCATTACCCTTAACCGTAAACCAGTTGTAAGTAGCTTGGTATGGGGTCTGGCATTTTTTGCCTGGGTAGGCGCGCTTACGTTACTGCCAGAGATTAGCTGGGCACAGCCGGCAAGTGATGCCGCCGAAGCACAATTAAAAGACAGCCAGATGTTCACGAAGTTCATCAGCCTCATCGTCATGGTGTTTGTCATTTTGCTCGCGCTACTCATCTACGCATTTGTGCTTTCCGACCAATTGCACACCTTTTGGCGCGGCGAGGCTGACAAGCCCCTCGCCAAATCTTGGGGTTTCTTCAACAAAGGCACCAGCCCCAATGGTGCCGAAGATACCCACGTCTTTGAAGGTGGCGGGGCTTCCGGCTCCTGGTAATCTTTGCCTCTTTTAGTCCCTGGTTGCTTTCATTCCACTCAAACCGTCATGATAATGGTGATACTGTGTACACCATCATCACTACCTTCTACGCTGATTTCTCCACGGCTTACGCGTATGCGTGTAAAGGCCTCATTCAGTGTGGGCACCTGGTGCAGCTCATCTACACTCTGTACTACGCTATTGGTACAGTTGTGTAGTATTGTAGCAATGAGATCACTATTCTCCACCAGCTCAAAGCCTATGTCGCATGTAGTAGCACCAGCATAACGCACAAGAAAGTGTACAATGTCGTGCACGATCTTGAACACATTAAAATCTGTACTGCTTTTGGCCCGGTTTTCAAAGCCTGCGTGGTGAAACGTTACGTGCGCTTCGGTTTCAGTGCTCAGGCGCTTCACGAAATTGTCCACCGCTGTTATCAGCCCGAAGTCAGATAGTGTGCTAGGCATCACATTCTGGGCCATGCGCCGCACACGTTCAACAGCCCCTGTGAGTAAGCGGCGGGCGGTTTGCAGGTGCAATTCATTCTGATCAGCGCCTGCCTGCACGCCATCCAGATTCATTTTCGCAGCACTGAGTATCTGGGCGATGCCCTCATGCAGGTCGGATGCTATTTGCTTGCGTGCACCATCTTGAAGCTCGAACATATCATTTAGTCCAATGGTATCCGTTACCACGCTACCTGCGGGTGCTTCCTGCACTTTGAAGGTAAAGATGGCACCGCTTAATAGCCCCTTTTCGTCTTCTACTGGCGCTGCAGAGGCTACAATGGCTGTATTCAGGGCTTTGTTACTTACGTTGGCAAGCTGAGCGGCCAGGTGCACGCTGTTCTGCGAAGCCAGCGCGGCAACTATGGGGTTTGCTAGTGCGGCATCGTCAAAATCATCCGTGCGCACATCTGAGAGTAGCACCACGTCAGTAAACGGCTTGCCAAATGCGCGCTCCTGCCCCCAGCCGGTAACCTGCTCCGCTACCCCATTCAGAAAAGCTATATTCCCTTTGGGGTCAGTCAGCACCAGCCCCTCACCTACCTGATTCAATGCTCGCTGAATGGTCTTGTCACTTTGTCGTCGCTTCTTCTCAGCAGCATGCCTGTGCAGAGCCAGGTCCAGTGAGATGCTCAGGTCGCTCATCTGGTAAGGCTTTACGATGTACCCGTAAGGTGCGATTTGCTTTACACGCTCTATCGTATTCTCATCTGTAAATGCTGTAACGAAAATGATAGGTACATCGAACCGCTGCTGAATAATCTCAGCGGTGTCTATACCATCCATCTCGCCTGCCAGCCGTATATCCATCAGTATGATATCTGGCTGTGTTTTTAGCACTTCTGGCACGGCCTCCTCGCCCGTCATGGCCATGCCCATTACTTCATACCCCAATTTCAGGAGTTTGTTGCGTACAGTTTCGGCAATCAATACTTCGTCTTCTACGATGAAGACCTTGCCTTTGGACATAAATGGGGTGATGGAAAGGCTACTTTTGTTTAAGCCAATAAAAGTAATAAAAAGCTAAAAGCCAGTGGGTTACATGGCATAATTTACCATGAAAGGCTTAGGTAGGCCGTGCAGCCACACATGAATACTTTATTGCTTTGCGGGGTAGCCATGTAGATAAGGTTAACACTTTCTGCCTTAAACAGGTATCTACATCCGGCCAGATGGGGCTGGCTTTCGCCATTGCCATACTTTCGCAGCATGCCTGCATATATAAGGGCTTGGTAGTCAGCCACATTTCAATTATATTTTAATACATATTCTGCTTGGGCATAGCGGAAAAGGGTGTAACTTTGCAAATTCAAAAATTAAGCAGGAAAAATGTACCTGAATCCAACCATTAAGGCCGGTATCTTCAAAGACAACAGCCCCAAGCATGATGCCAAAGATGCGGGCTCTCCGGAATCGCAGATTGCGCTTTTCAGCCACCGCATCAGCCACATGACTGAGCACCTGAAAAAAGCGCCCAAAGACAAAGGAACGCAAGCGGGATTGCTGCGCCTGGTAGGCAAACGCAAAAAACTCTTGGCTTACCTGGAGCATACTGATATTGAGCGCTTTCGCGCCATCAAGAAAAAACTGGGCATCCGCTAAGGTGCCCCCATCCCCTTTACTTACATGACGGTTAAAATTACTGAGAGCCTACAATGGGCTGACGGAAGCATATTGTCTGTTGAAACCGGTGCCCTTGCGCGCCAGGCAGACGGCTCCGTTGTGCTGCGGCACAATGACACCCTTATGCTGGCTACTGTGGTAGCCCGCAAAGAGATTGATCTCAACAAGGACTTCTTGCCCCTGAGCGTTGATTACAAAGAGAACTTCGCATCCTCAGGGCGCTTTCCGGGCGGCTACTTTAAGCGCGATGGCAGGCTAAACGAATACGAGATCCTTACCTCGCGCATCGTGGATCGCACCCTGCGGCCCATGTTCCCCGAAGATTACCATGCTGAGATTCAGGTGATCATCACCCTGATGTCTCACGACCCAGAAACGCAGCCCGATGCCCTGGCCTGTACTGCAGCAAGCGCGGCGCTGATGTGCTCTGACATACCCTTCCCTGACCCTGTATCTACCGTGCGGGTAGCGCAGATAGACGGGCAGATGCAGGTAAACCCCAAGACCAGCGACATGGCGCGTGCTACGCTAGACCTTATGGTAGGCGGCACACGTGACTCGATTGTGATGGTAGAGGGTGAGATGAAAGAAGTGAGTGAAGACACTATGCTGGATGCGCTGCGCACAGCCCATGCCACCATACAGAAGCTGTGCGACATGCAGCTAAGCCTGCGCACACAGGTAGGCAAAACCACACGTAACTATGATAAGCCTGCTACAGATGAGGCACTGAAAGAAAAGCTGAAAGGCCTTACTTATGAGCGCCTGAAGAAAGCCATATACACTGTATCTGCCAAGCATGAGCGTAGTGATGCTTTCTCAACGATATGGTCAGAAACCAAAGCTACACTGGTAGCTGATGAGCCAACAATAGCGACGGATACACAGCGCATGAACCTGGCGAAGAGCTATGTGGAGCTTTTCAAATATGACATTATGCGTGAAATGATTCTGAGCGATGGCCGCCGCCTGGATGGCCGCCGCACAGATGAAATCCGCCCCATCTGGTGCGAAGCAGGCTACCTGCCCCGCACGCACGGTTCTGCCCTCTTTACCCGTGGCGAAACCCAGAGCATTACTACCGTAACATTGGGCAGCAAGCTGGATGAGCAAACGCTGGACTACGCCACCTTTCAAGGTAGCAAGCGCTTCATGCTTCAGTACAACTTCCCCCCGTTTAGTACAGGTGAAGTGAAAATGCTGCGTGCGCCCAGCCGCCGCGAAACCGGTCACGGCAACCTGGCCGAGCGTGCGCTGAAAGTGCTGCTCCCTACAGATAGTGACTATACCGTACGCTTGGTAAGCGACATTTTAGAAAGCAATGGCAGCAGCAGCATGGCTACTGTATGTGCCGGCGCACTGGCGCTGATGGATGCCGGCGTAAAGATTAAAGCACCTGTCAGCGGTATCGCAATGGGCCTGATAGCCGAAGGCGGCCGGGTAGCCATACTTAGTGACATCCTCGGAGATGAAGACCACCTGGGCGATATGGACTTCAAAACCACCGGTACAGCTGCTGGGGTTACTGCCTGCCAAATGGACATCAAGATTCGCGGACTGAGTTTTGAAATCCTAGCCAAAGCACTGGCACAAGCCAAAGCAGGCCGTATGCATATCTTAAATGAAATGCTGAAAACGCTGGATACCCCGCGTGAAGAACTGAGCCCCTTTGCACCACGCCTCATTAAAATTACCATCCCTGCTGATACCATCGGTGCGGTGATAGGTACAGGCGGTAAAGTGATACAGGAAATTCAGCGCCAGACCGGCACCGAAATCAGCATTGAAGAAGCCAACGGTGTAGGCAATGTGGTAATCGCCAGCCCGGACAAAGACAAATTGGAGCGTGCGCAGCAGTGGATACTGGGCATTGTTACCATTCCTGAAGTAGGCACGGAATACATTGGCAAAGTGAAGAGCCTGAAAGAAAGTGGCGCCATTGTAGAGTTCCTGCCTGGCAAGGAAGGCTTCCTGCACATTTCTGAAATCGCGTGGCGCCGCATCGAGCAGATGGAAGGTACCGTGGAGATAGGTGAAGAGTTCCCTGTAAAACTGATAGAAGTAGATGCGAAAGCGGGCCGATTCCGCTTGAGCCGCAAAGCCCTGCTACCCCGCCCTGAGGGTATGCCTGAGCCTGCACCTCGCAGCAATTACGGCGACCGTGGTGGCCGCGGTGGCGATCGGCGTGGCGGCTATGGCGACCGTGGCGGACGCGGCGGTGATAGAGGCGGCCGTGGTGGCTATGGCGACAGAGGGGGTGACCGTGGTGGCGATAGAGGCGGCTTCCGTGGCGACCGTGACACCCGTACAGACAATAACGGCGAAGGCAGACAAGATGGCCGACGTGATGAACAACGCGAAGGCGGTGCTGTAGAGCAAGCCCCACGCGCTACTGGCGGCAACGACCTGGAGGATTTGCCCCTGTAAATTCATTCTAAACATGCATTAGTAGAAAGGGCGCGCAAGTATGAGTGCCCTTTCTATTTGTAGCGGTATCTTACTTTTCGTGCGCACGGCTATCTGCGCTATCTTGCATCTGAATACACGAATATGAATATACTGGTAACCGGCGGCGCCGGATTCATTGGCTCAAACCTGGTAGAGAAATTAATAACTGAAGGGCACGACGTACGAACGGTGGACAACCTGAGCACTGGCCGACTGGAAAACCTGGACTGCGTACAGGGCAACCCGCAGCATACTTTTATTCAAGCAACGGTAACGGAAAAAGCCGTGATGCAGCCGCATGTGCAGTGGGCTGACCATGTGTATCATCTGGCGGCGCCCGTGGGGGTTAAGTATATCATGGATAACCCCGTGCTTACTATACTGGACAACATACGCGGCATAGATGTAATGCTTGAACTGTCAAACCAATACCGCAAGCGCATACTGGTCGCCAGTACCAGTGAGGTGTATGGCAAAAGCCTGGATCTGCTGGACCCCAGTGGCACGCGAAAACTTAAGGAAGACGACTACCGCGTAGAGGGCAGAACGAGCAACCACCGCTGGGCGTATGCAAACACCAAAGCGATGGATGAGTTTCTGTCGCTGGCCTACCACAAAGAACATCAGTTGGAGGTTCTTGTCTGCCGGTTCTTCAATACTGTTGGCCCGCGTCAACTGGGCAGCTATGGTATGGTGATACCCAGTTTTGTGCGGGCCGCGCTAAAGAACGAGCCCTTGCGCATATTTGGCAGCGGCAAGCAGCAGCGCAGCTTTATGCATGTGACGGATGTGGTGAGTGCAATAACTGCTCTCATGCAAACCCCTTCAGCACTCGGCCAGGTGTTTAACATAGGGAACCCCTCAGAGCTAAGTATAAGCGAACTGGCGCAGCGCGTGGTTACGGTTACAGGTAGCCAGAGCAAGATAGAGTACGTAAGCTATGAAGATGCCTATGGCAAAGGATTTGAAGACATGCACCGCCGCACCGCTGACATTAGCAAGCTAGAAACGACCCTGGGCTACTCCGTAATCAAACACGACCTGGATGCAATCATACGTGATGTGATGAAATTCTTTCAGCACCACCCCCAGGCTGCGTAAAAGACTACCCGACTCTACCAGGGTTCTGCTTCACAAAAGCGCCCCAACTTCCTGCTTTAGTAGCCTTGCCCTTTTTCGCACTTGCTGTACTGCCTGCCAATACTGGGTTGCCCTGCAGGTAGTGGCAAATTGCCACAGCCAGCGCATCGCTGGCATCTATAACTTTCAGGCCTTCGGCACTTTTTGCTTCAGGTAGCAGGGTAAGCACCATGCTGTTCACCTGCTCTTTGCTGGCGGCACCACTGCCGGTTACACTCTTCTTCACTTTGCGCGGGGCATATTCTGCAACAGGCACATCGCGTAGCAGGGCGGCTGCCATCACCACGCCCTGTGCACGGCCCAGCTTAATCAGGTTTTGGGCATTCTTGCCGTAAAAGGGAGCTTCTACTGCCAGCTCATCCGGCTTGTGCCTGTCAATGAGTACTAACAGTTCCTTAAAAATCTTCTTAAGCTTCAGCGGTTGGTCACTCTCACTTTTGCCCATCTGTATTACGCCACAGGCCAGCAGGCGCAGCTTGCTGCCCTGCTGGTGTATAAATGCATAGCCTGTAATCTGCGTGCCGGGGTCCACACCCGCAATGATGCGGTCAGCCGCGGGCTTGGGTAAGGTGCTCACCCGCTTACACTTTCATGCCATACACGGTTACGTCGTCCAGCTGCTCGCGGTCGTCCTTCCACTCTTTCCACTCTATGTTCAGCAGTGCGCGCTGGGTAGCCATGCTCTCGTGCTGGGTACGCAGTACCAGGTCGCGGAAGCGCCGGGTGCTGAAGCGTTTCTCATCAGGCCCACCCATCTGGTCCACAAAGCCATCTGTGTAGAGATACACGGCATCCCCTGGCTTGAGCTGCACGGTATGGTTTTCAAACGTGCGCTCTTCTTCCATCTGCTCACCGCCGATGGCATACTTGTTTGGCTTGATGGTGTGCAGGTCCCAATCCTGGTAATAGTTGAAGGGCAGGTTCGCGCCTGCAAACTGTGCTTCATAGGTAGCCGTATCAAAAGTACACACGGCCACGTCCATACCATCGCGGCTCTCGCTGCCTTCTTCATCCTGCTTCAACGCTGAGCGCACGCCAATGTGCAGGTGGTACAGTATTTCTGAAGGTTTTGTTATTTTCTGCTGGCTCACGATCTGGTTCAGCAGCAGGTAACCTATCAGGGTAAGGAAGGCACCTGGCACACCGTGGCCAGTACCGTCAGCTACTATCATCACCTTCTTGTTTTCTATCGCACTAAACCAGTAGAAGTCTCCCCCTACCACATCGCGCGGTTTGTACACGATGAAGTGGTTCGGTATGTGTGCGCTGATGTAGTCTTTGTTGGGCAGAATGTTCTGCTGTATGCGCTTGGCATACTTGATGCTCTCGCGCAGGTGCGTGGCCTGCTCTTCTATGGCATTCTTCTGACGAATTACCTCCTGGTTTGCTTCTTCCAGTTGGCTGTAGGCCATCTTGAGTTTGTCCGCTACGCGGCGTTCCTTCTGCTCCAGCACCAGGCCCACGGTATCGGCCAGGCTGGTAGCAAAGCTCTGCTCGTCCAGCATCCAGGTGCGCTGTGCGCCCCTGTGCTCAAAGCTGATAACGCCTACGGTGCGCGCGCCCTGGCGTATGGCAGTATCCAGCACGGCAGATGTGCCTTGTGACATAAACAGCGTTGCAGCCAGCTCGCGCGTGCGGGGGTCGTTCATCGCATCGTTGGCGGCAATTACGCGGTCGCGCTCCAGTGTGCGGAAGTAGATGGGATACAGCTCTCGGTCCAGCTTGGTTCCTGTTTCATACATGCTAGTTCCGTTCAACTCAAACACAGCCTGGCAGGTTACGCTGCCGCCAGTATCGTCATACAGCCAGATGCTGGCACGCGATACACCCAGCGTTTCCATTCCTATTTTCGTAATACTACCAAATCCTTCATTCTGGTCGCCCTCTTTGATGGAGGGATGCGAGGTAAGCTCCAGAAGTGAGCTTTGTTGTTTCTTCAGGCGGAATTCCTGCTGCTTCTGCACTGTAACATCAAAGAGTACGTTAATGCTCTTGATGGGTTCGCCGGCATCGTCCATCACGGGCGTGTTCGTTACCACCACCCAGAAATAGCGGCCATCTTTGGTTTTCTTTTCCAGCTCCCCGCGCCAGATGCGGCCATTAAGCACCGTACGCCACTGCTCTTGGTACAGGGCGTCAGGCTGCCGCCCGCTTTTTAGTACGGTGTAGCGCTTGCCTATCAGGTCTTCGCGTGTGTAGTTGCCTATCTCTAGCAGCTCATCATTTACATACGTTATCACACCATCCATATCCGTCTCATACACCATCGAAGAGTTGTTCAGCGCATTAATCTGGCCTGCCAGTTCTATCTGAGTGCGGTGCATCTCTTCGTTTGCGTACTCCAGCTCTTCCGCATTTTGCCGCAGCATTTCCTCCTGCTGCAGCGCAACATCCAGCGCTTGCTTGATTTGCTCTTCCTGCAGTTTCTGTGCAGTGATGTTAAAACTCACGCCGATAAACTTATATGGTTTGCCATCAATGCCGATTACAGGCGATATAGTAAGCAGCACCCATATATCTGTGCCATCTGTAGCTCTGTTTTTCACTTCGCCTTTCCATACGCGGCCACTCTGTATGGTAGCCCACATGTGCTGAAAAAACAGAGGCGGATGAAACCCGCTATTTATAAGCGAGTGCTTTCGGCCCATGATGCGGTCGCGCTCCATCCCATACACTTTTGAGAACTCCTCGTTCACATATGTGATGGTGCCATCGGTATTGCTTTCCGCCACAATCGCGCTGTTGTTCATAGCGCTGATCTGGCCGCGAAGCTCCACCTGGGTTTTCTTCATCTCCTCATTCGTTGACTCTATCTCTTCCGCATTCTGGCGCAGTTCTTCTTCCAGTGCTTGGCTCTGCTCCAGCGTGTGGCGCAGCTCTTCCTCCATAACCAGTCGGTTGCCTTGCTCCAGTGCCAGGCTCACAATGTCTGCCACGCTCATTAAGAAATTCTGTTCATCCAGCTCAAACTTTCGCGGCTCGCCGATGTGCTCTGTAATAATCGCCCCCACAACATCGCCCCCCAGGTGGATGGGCACACTCATCAGGCAAGAAATGGCATTGGGCTGCAGGTATGCCGGATATAGGTAGCGGGTGCGCTCATCGGTGCGTGCATCTTCCAGCGCCACAATCTGGTCCCCCTCTACTGCATTAAAGAAATCTGGAAAGCTTTCTCGCTTCAGCTCTATGCTGTCGCGGTGTGCCATGCGCTGCCGGTCGTACACATCCAAGCAGCGCAGGCGTGTGCCATTCTCAGTAAACAGCCAGAGGCCCACACGGCCTTCGTCCAGCGCATAGGCCGTGGTTTCGGTTATACTGCGCAGAGCTTCGCGCACATTGCCCTGCTTCAGGTCGTGGTTGCGGGTGAGTGTAGTGAGCGCCTTTTGCTGCTGCACCAGCCTGTGTTCATGGGCCTGCTCAGCCTTGTAGTCGCGCACGATGGTCTGCTGTGCGCCTTGCAGCTCGCCCACTTTCTTGCGGTAGGTTTCTATCTCTGCGGTTATGGTAGCTAGCGAATCGCGGAGCTCCTGCTCCTGGTTTTTCATAGCACTTACTTCATACCCTGCCAGCAGATACTTGGCCTCGCCATTCCCATTTTGCGCATGCCCGTTGCCATTGCTCTGCGGTGGCGACTGTATGGGGGTGATGGCGGTAGCCAGCCAGAAAGGCTCGCCAGTTTTGCTTTTGTTCTGAAACACACCATACCAGGTCTGCCCCTTGGCTACGGTTTGCCAGATGCTATCGTAAAAAGCACGGTCTTGCAGGCCGCCTGCAAGCTGCACCATTTCCAGGCCCTTCAGCTCTTCGGCGCTGTAGCCAGACAGGCGCGCAAAGAAGCTGTCTGTGTACACCAATCTGCCTTCAGCATCCAGTTCAGCTATGGCTAGGCTGCTCTCTACGGCGCTCATCTTTGCGCGCACACTGCCATACTCAGCGTGCACTTTCTCCACTTGTGCTTTGGCATCGCTTAGTTGTGTACGTATCTTGTCCAGCTCGCGGCCACCTGCATTCATCTGGGTTTGCAGTGCCGTGAGGCTGGCGCTTAGGCGTTCGGCTTCGCTCTGCTTCACTTTCAGCTCAGTGCTGGCACGTTCCAGTTCGGTTGCCTTCTGCTTGCTCTCATCCTCCAGTTTGGTCAGCCGCTCGCGCGATGCCGCCTCACTTTTCTGCAGTTTCTCTATCTCTTTGTTGTGCTCAGTTTGTGCCTTCTTGCTCTCAGCCTCTATTTTCTTAGAAGAGTTCTCCAGCTGGGTAGCACGTTCCTTTTCATTTATCACCAGCCGTTGCAGGCTGGTCAGCTCTATTGCTACACTCTCGGCAAAGTCAGTCGTGGTAAAGGTTACCTCTGTCTCGCCTTTTGCCAGGCGGCTTACGGCTTCTTCTATTTTGCGGTTCTCCTTTTGTACCTGGTTCACATACCAGGATATCTGCCCCAGCGGGCCTGGCACTTCAGGCAGTGCCTTTCTGTCTGAAAGCTTGTAGGTCATTTTCTCCAAGGGCGCGCTCACATTGCGGTGCAGAGACACCATGGATATTACCGTCAACAGTATCGCCAATCCCAAACCTGCTCCCAGGCTCAGATAAAGATATAGCAGGTTTTTATCCGCCAGCGTTAAAAGGGCAGTGGCATTTGCCAGTATGTCCTTCTCCAGCGCCACCAGCCCTGTGTTGATGCTGCCATGCACCTGCACCAGTTGTTTGCTCAGCGCCACCAGCGTTTGCTGGGCTTGTTCGGTTTCGGCCTGTTCTGCTTTCTTTTTATTGGCTGGTTGTTTTTGGCGCTCTTCTGTAGGTGCTGCTGTGGTACGTGAAACGATTTCATTACCCAGTTTACCTAGGCTCTCCAAGCCCGAGGCCACAGGGTCGGCTGTTGCTGGCCGCAGGCTGTCAGGGCTTAGTGTGCGCACAAAGTCATTCAGCAGCTCCGCCGAAGTCAGCTTCGGCACTCCCCCTGAGGGCAAGTCGCCCGCAGCTATCGCCACTATCCGCTCTTGCAGTTCATCCACATATTGATTGGTAGCCAGGCGCACCTCGCCCATACGCTGGCTTGAAGCCAACGCCTGTGCTGCTGCGGTAGCACGTTGCTGCTGGTAGCGGAACAGCCAGAAACCTGACAGGCCCCCGGTAACCAGTACCACCACCAGTAGCGGGCCTAGTAAGAGATTGATTCTTTTTCTTGCTTTCATGCACACACGCCCAGGTAAAGGGCATCTATTTCGTTCTGCTCAAAACAATTAGCTGAAAGTCAATGATTTCTTTCGCCAATGCTTGTTGCAGTTAACCAAGCAAAATAAACTATTTTTTGGCATTTGCAAGCAGCTTACTTGCACCTAAAGCGTTGCAATTGGCTCCAACTGGCATAGTTTTTTGTAACAATTCATAAAAACCGTAACCTTGTGTGTGTAAAAAGTAGCTGTTAGCACAAAAAGCCTGCTTATTACCCGTCTACCACTAAATAGTTTTAATCTGTTGGCTGCAAGACCTCAGGCAAAAATTGCCGCCTTTGCTGCTGCCCTTTCTCTACGGGGCATTTGGCGGAATCGGCTAGTTTACACCGTAGCTAGTTTAGGTGCACTGCCTGCTGTCCGGCTCATTCTTTTGGTGTTGTTGCTAGCGGCGCTTGCTTATCGGCTCGTTTTGGAGGGCTACACCGCCAGCACCTGGTCGGCAGTGTTGCGGCCGCAAGCATTGCTCTGGGCAGGCTTAGCCGCTGCCCTCGTTCCAGTCAACCTATTCCTGGAAATAAGCAAGTGGCGCGGCCTGCTGGCATCTTCTGCGCTGCGCATCTCTCTGCACAAAGGCTGGGCTGCAATACTTTCAGGCCAGGCATTGGGTTTCGTTACACCCAACCGGGTGGGTGAATACCCTGGCCGCTTGCTGCACCTCCCGCGTAGCCACTGGCTGGTGGCTGGCCTCGCTACGCATGTCAGCCGCATGGGCCAGCTTGTAGGCACCTTGTTTGGGGGTGCACTGGGCACGCTGGGGCTTTGGCTCAGCGGTGCTGTATCAGATGGTTGGATACTACCGCTCGCTGTCACGTTGGGCATCTGCACCCTACTACTTTCTAAATTTATCCTGTGGCCCCGTTCATTGCGTTTTATTGCCGCCATTTTCAGGGTTCAGCACTGGCCGCTTGTTAGCAGCATCATCAAAGCCCAAGCCTCCATTCCCCTCGCGGCGCTTCGCATTTCGCTGGCCATTAGCCTGCTGCGGTATGCTGTCATTCTACTGCAATATTTCGCTTTACTCACCGCATTTGGTTTTAGCGGCAGCCCTCTTACCGCATTTGCGCTCTGTAGCCTTGTGTTTGTGCTGAAAGCCATTGTGCCCAGCATAGCACTCAGCGAAATGGGCATTCGTGAAACCATCGCGCTGCAAGTCATGGGCTGGATGCTCATCCCTACCGCTATCTGTTTCAATGCAACAGCCGGGCTTTTTGTGCTGAACCTGTTACTACCAGCCTCCATAGGTATGCTGTGTGTTTGGCGTGTGGGCATGCAGCAAAAACACGCGCAGGCCCCTGCCTTTGAAGTGCACCCCTGATGTTCGCCTGGGTTTTACTGGCACTACAGCTATGTGCCGTGCTCTATGCCTGTTATATACTGGTTCATGCCTGGTTCTTTCAGCACAGGTATCGGGCTCTGCAGTACGCACATATGGAGCTACCCACGGTTTCCATCATCATCCCCGCACGTAATGAGCAGCACCCCTTAAGCCGCTGCCTGCAGGCCATCGCTGCACAAACCTACCCTGCACAAAAGCTTGCTGTGGTAGTAGTAAACGACCATAGCGAAGACGGCACCCTGGCAGTAGCCGAATCTTTCCTGCCCCTGTTTGGCGATAGGCTCAGGATAATCTCACTCACAGATGAAGCGCAGAATGCCCAAAAGAAAAAAGCACTTGCCGCAGGTATCGCTGCTACTACCAGCGACATCATCATCACCACAGACGCTGACACCTGGGCGGGCCCTGCCTGGGTAGCGGGAATGGTCAGTTACTTTGCCCCTGCTGTTGTGCTGGTAAGCGGGCCTATTCATAAAGTGCCTGCAAGTTCTACTTTCTTTCAGGAAGTGCAGGCGCTAGAGTCAGCAGGAATGGTGGCGCTGGGTGCTGCAGCCCTCGCCCTGAGCAGCCGTGGTATAGGCGCACCCACCCTTGCCAATGGTGCGAACCTTGCATTTCTTCGCAGCGCTTTTTACGCGGTGGGTGGCTACACAGGGCTGGAGGTTGTAGCCAGTGGGGATGACGAACTGCTGCTACACCGGCTGCACACCGCAAAGCTAGGCAAGCTTGTATTTGCCCATACACCAGAAGCCGCCGTGCATACCCATGCACTCACGCAGGTTTCACAGTTTGTGCAGCAGCGCATCCGGTGGGTGAGCAAGAGCCGGGCCTACCGCAACCCCTACATTACAGCAGGCCAGCTTACGGCATATCTGGGTATAGTGGGCATAGCTGCCACTTTCTTTGTTTCGCTCTTCAAGCCTGAAATGTGGCCCATACTAGCCATCCTGTTGGTTTCAAAAATAATAGCAGAAAGCGCCCTGCTGTTTCAGGCTACAGCATTTTTAGGCCAGCGCCCACTGCTTAAGTGGCTGCTGCCAGCCCAAGCCCTGCACATGGGTTATGTGCTCTGGGTCGGCATCGCGGGCAATCTATCCACCCGCTATACCTGGAAAGGCCGCAACGTACGGTAGGGCTGTCACGCTGTGCGCGTGCGCATAAAGAAACTCACTCCCAGCCCTAGCAGGCCAGCATACATATTGTAGTTGCCTATCCGGTTTACAATGATTGTCGTCACGTCATAAGGCAATGATTTGCGCAGTTCATTCAATGTGAACGCCAGCCGCTCGGTTTGATCCTTAACCTGCTCCTTCGGTACGCCCATCCTGGCGATAAATGCTTGCCACGCGTCGGCCCAGGCTTCTATCGTCTTCAAATCCAGCATGGGGTCTATCATTTTATAAATCACAATATCATAGGCCGATGCCGCCATACCCGCCGCAAAACTTACCAGCAGACAGTAAAAGAAAGCCCTGAAAAAAGGCAGCTCGCCATCCCGCTTCAGCACCACACGCAGTGCCAGCACAAACACCCAGACCCCAGACACGATGCTTAACACAAGTAAACCCGCACCTGCCGCCATCGGGTGTGAAAACACCCAGCCCGCCTGCCAGGTAACAAGGTGTGGCAGCACGGCCAGCACGGCACTTAGCAGGCCATACTTCAGTGCTACGTCAATGTGAGTGGGTGGCGTTTGCCGTGTAGTGTCTGACATCTAAGCGCAAAGAGTAAAAAAGAGTGGGTAATTTGGTTAAGGCTGGCTAAAGCCCCTACATCTAGAATCGCTGACAATACGTCTTCTGCAAATGATAAAAGACCATTACTTATCGTAACTACCTGAGCCCTAGGCCCAAGCAGCGCTGCTAAACCGGGGGCCTGCAAAGCTACCTACTACCGGCCTGCCAGCAATGAAGCAGCACTATATAATGCAGTTTTCGTCGGCAGTTTGATAAAAAATGCTACCTTTGCCATCTCTTTTTGAAAGCCTTAAATTAATAGCTGAAACTCTAACTGCGATGGGAAAGAAACTGGAACGCCGCCCCGCACTGCTGCAGCGCCGCACCAAACTGAAATTGCAGGCCCGCAAGGCCAATGCCCCAGCACGTGGCATCAAAACAAGCAACGAAGAAGAAAACCGTGCGGTACTGGATGGCGTGCTGGCTAAAATCAGCAAGAAAGATTAACTGCCCACTACCCACTGCTACGACTCATACCCGCGCAACACGCGGGTTTTTTTGTTTTAGATTCGTTACGAATACCCGACACCCTCTACGCGAAGGGAGCCTTTAAGCATACTTCACTGTTAATGTGGTGTTTATACGTCCATGAAAAAAATAGTAGTAGCCGTAACCGGTGCCAGCGGCAGCATCTACGCCAAACGTATCTTCCATGCGCTCACGCAGCTACAGGCACAAGGCGTAGCGCTGGAAGTAGGCGCCGTGTTCAGCAAGAATGCTAAAGATGTTTGGCAGTATGAGCTGGGTACTTCCATTGATATCCTTTACAAGGTATATGAGGCCGCCGATTTCATGGCACCGTTTGCTTCGGGCAGTGCCCGCTTCACAGACATGGTGATTGTGCCCTGCAGCATGGGTACGCTGGGCCGCATTGCCAGCGGCTTTTCCGACGACCTCATCACCCGCGCCGCCGATGTAATGCTGAAAGAGCGACGCCGCCTCATCTGCATCATCCGCGATACACCACTGAGCCTGATACATATAGAGAACCTGCGCACGGTCACACTCGCAGGGGGCATCATCTTGCCAGCAGCACCATCGTTCTATAGCCACCCAAAAGATTTTGATGAATTGGCAGATACAGTTGTGCACCGCGCCATTGACCTCATGGGCCTGGAGTTGAACACCTACCGCTGGGGCAGCAAGTAATCGGTTGTAGAAAAACCAAACGCGTTTCGGCAAAAGACAACCATTTATTCACAACGTGGAAAACTGGAGGTCACCTGCTGTGTCAAACTTTCGCTATTTATACGACGGCACAACCCACATGCAGCCGTAATTTTGTTTAGAGCATGAAGCTCATATTATACGTTTACTTTAGGCATACACCAGCGCGTTCATGAGGCAGCTTTTCATATATATCCTATTCATCGCATGCGTGGGCATGTTGGCTACTGGCTGCAGCAATACCCGCCCAGCAGATGACGAAGGCAGCACACAGCCCGGCAGCGTGCTCGATGGTTCCATCGCCAAGAAAGACCTCAAGAAAAAGGCAGTCTGGAAAAAAGTAATTGCCGTTAAAGACGTCAAGAGCGGCAAAAGTAAAACCTTCAAGATTAACGGTAGCGAGTGGAAGATTCGCTGGAAAACCAAGCCTGGTAAAGCAGGAGACGATGAGTTTATCGTCCTGCTAAACGACAAAGACAACCAGACCAGCGAGGTCATTGCCAATGTGAGCGGTTCTGACGAAGACTTCGCCTTCCTGGAAGGCAAGGGCGAGTATTACCTGCAAATCACCACAGGCCAGCCTTACGAGATTGTGGTAGAAGAAGTGCGCTGACAGTAGCACACTTTTCTGTAGCAAGCGCTCATTTTTCTCACGCCTCGCGCAACAGGCTCTCAGCATGCAGCAGCTTAAACAGCCGCTCTGCCAGGCTCTCGCTTAGCCCCAGGCGCTGCGCCAGTTCAGCTCGGCTCGCAAACACTTCATTCATGCGGTCAGGTTCGTAATACTGCACACCGTTCGTTCGCTTCAGTTCGCCAATCTTATGTATCACTTCCAGCCTGCGGCGTATCAGGTCTAGCAGCGCATGGTCTGCCTCATCCACTGCTGTGCGTAGCCCTTCCAGTTCATTTGCATACGCATTGTTCGCGCTATGCGCCTGGCGCGGGGTCAGTGTAGCAAGCATCTCGTCCAGCGCTGCAGGCGAGAGTTGCTGCGCTGCATCGCTCAGTGCTGAAGCAGGGTCTATGTGGCTTTCTACTATAAGCCCATCAAAACCCAGGTCCAGTGCCTTTTGTGCTACTTCCTGCACCAGTTCGCGTTTGCCTGCTATGTGGCTGGGGTCGCAAAGCAGGGGCAGGCTGGGGTGTTGCCTGCGCAGTTCCAGTGGCACCTCCCACTGCGGTATGTTGCGGTAGCGGCTTGCTCCATAAAAACTAAACCCGCGGTGGCAGGCAGCCAGGCATGTAAGCCCGGCTTGTATCAACCTTTCAAAGGCGCCCATCCACAGCGCAAGCTCTGGGTTGATGGGGTTCTTCACCATCACGGGGGTGTCTGTGCCGCGGAGTGCATCAGCTATCTCCTGCACGCTAAAGGGGCTCACGGTGGTGCGTGCACCTATCCATACGCCATCTACCCCTGCGCCCAATGCTTCCTCCACTTGCTTTGTGTTCGCCACTTCCACCACCACCTGCATGCCCAGTTGCTGCTGCACAAGCCGTATCCATGCCAAGCCTTCAGCACCTATACCCTCAAAGGTGCCCGGCCGTGTGCGTGGCTTCCAGATGCCTACCCGCAGTGTAGCAATACCCAACGCTGCCAGCGCTGCAGCCGTTTGCAGCACCTGGGTCTCGCTCTCGGCACTGCAGGGGCCTGCTATGATGTGGGGCCTGCCGGGCAGCGCACTGCCCAGCCAGAAAGCGGCCGATGATGCGTGAAGTGTGGGGTGTAGCGCTGCGTGTGTTCCCATGTTTTGCATACAGCTATGTAGTAGCTTTATATGGCTAATGTTGAAACAAAGGTATGCCGTTTGCCAGTACTAACGAAAAAAGGCAAGGTGCTGTTGCGTAATTTTAGCCGTGAAATGCACATTAAAATTACCCGATTAACCGCCTTGCGTTTCAAAAAATTTAGTATCACCGTGGTGATACAATTGATGTCTGCTGCAATCGGCCTGGCGCAGCCTGCGCCTAAACCCAGTGCTGACTTTGCCGTGTACAAACTCTTTCCCGGTGCGCGGGGCAACTGGGCCGAGACCGTGCTGAACCGCCTCTCGCTGGAAGAGAAAATTGGCCAGCTCTTCATGATGCAAGCCTACAGCACCAACGACCACCGCTACAACGGCCCCTACATTGAGAGTATCATTAAGAAGTATAAAATCGGCGGCATCATCTTTATGCAGGGTGGGCCCGTGCGCCAGGCCGAGCTTGCCAATAAATTTCAGCACTTGAGCGAGCTGCCCCTGCTCGTAGCGCAAGACCTGGAGTGGGGCCTGCGCATGCGGCTGGATAGCACCCTGCGCTTCCCGGTAAACCTGGCACTCGGCGCCGTGCAAGACGACAGCCTCATGTACCGCTATGGCCGCCTCATGGCGGAGCAGTGTCGCGCAGTAGGCGTGCATGTAAATTTTGCGCCAGTAGTTGATGTAAACAACAACCCCAATAACCCCGTCATCGGCGACCGCGCCTTCGGCGAGAACAGATTTACCGTAGCACGCAAAGCCCTGCTCTACATGCGCGGCTTGCAAGATGGAGGCGTAGTAGCCTGCGCCAAACACTTCCCAGGGCACGGGGATACAGATGTGGACAGCCACGAAGACCTGCCCTCGCTGCCGCACACCCGTGCACGGCTCGATTCGCTGGAGCTGTACCCCTTCCGCCAGCTTATCAATGGCGGCGTGCAGAGCGTGATGACGGCACACCTGTACGTCCCGTCCATAGACACCACCCCCTTCCGCCCCACCACCTTATCCCCTGCTGTGGTGCAGGGCCTGTTGCGAGACAGCCTACATTTCGCTGGCCTCACTTTCACCGATGCCATGAGCATGAAGGGCATCACCAAATACTACGCCGCTGGCGAGGCAGACCTGGCCGCACTCATGGCAGGTAATGACATTATCTTAATACCTGAAAACCTGCCCATCGCCATTGACCACATTAAAAAAGCAGTATTAGATGGGCTTATCACCGAGCGCGAAATAGATGCACACGTGCGCCGCATTCTGCTCACCAAAGAGTGGCTGGGCCTGCACCGCGAGCGTCTGGTCAATGTAGACCGCGTGCCTTTCATCACCCAGGCACCCCAGCTTCAGCAGTTACGCAGAGACATGTACCGCCAGGCGGTAGTGCTAGCCCGCAACCACAACAACCTGCTGCCTGTAACCAACCTGCAGTATGAGCGCGTTGCTTATGTGCAGATAGGCAGCGATGCCCCCCAGCCTTTTTACCAAACACTGCGCACCTACGCACCCATGGATGTATTCATGCTGCCGCGTGAGCTTACACCTACCCAAACCGACTCCGTACTGGTTAAACTGGAAGGCTACACCACCCTCATCGTGGGCCTCTTCAGCGTGAGCCGCCCGGGCATACTCACCATTGGCATCCTGCCCCCCACCGCAGACCTCCTGTGCTACCTAAGCAAGATGGGCACACATGTAGCTGTGGCATCTTTTGGCAACCCCTATGCCTTGAGCAGCCTGCCCGAGCAAACCAGCCAACTCGTTGCATTCGATGATAGCGACGAGGCGCAAATCGCCATGGCTGAGGTCATGCTAGGCGGGCGTATGCCTTCCGGCAAACTGCCTGTCAGCATTCCTAATAAAGTATATACAGTTGCTGCATACCCCGCCGCTGTGCAGCGCTTTACCTATGCCAAGCCTGCCGACGCAGGCATGGATGCCGCCACGCTCGTAGGCATTGACACACTGCTTAAAGGCTACATCCGCCGCAAAGCCATGCCCGGCGCTGCGCTCTTGGTAATGAAGGGCAACACCATCGTGTATGACAAAGGCTACGGGTATACCGACTATGACAACCGCGAAGCTGTAGACCCCTACCGCACCGTGTACGACCTAGCCTCTATAACCAAGATAGCCGCAACCGTACCTGCCGCCATGAAGCTATATGAGCAGGGCAAACTGAACCTGGAGGCCAGCATTGCCACCTACCTGCCCGAGCTGGCCGGCACCCCCAAAGAAAAAATCACTGTGCGCAACCTGCTGCAGCACGATGCAGGCCTGCCGGCCTTCATCCCGTTTTATACAGAAATCGTGGACAGTGCTATAGGCCCCCGTCCGGAATATGTAAGTGCTGCCGAAACCGAAAACTATGTTTTAGGCCTGCGCCAAAATCTATACCTCCGGGCAGACTATCCCGAAGTCATTTTTCAGAAAATCTTAACATCTGCGCTCACAGCCCAGCCTGGTGAGCGCGTGGTGTATAGCGACCTCGGCATGATACTCCTGGCCCGCATCATCGAACGCATCACAGGTGAGCGGCTGGCATTCTATGCACAGCGCACCCTCTACAGCCCGCTGGGAATGGGCCGTACGGCCTTTGCACCCGCACAGCAGTGCTTTGCCGAAAGCCAGCCGGATGTACAGATACCCCCTACCGAAGAAGACAAATACTTTCGCTATGGCCGCGTGCAGGGATACGTGCACGACCCCACCGCTGCATTGCTGGGTGGCTACAGTGGCCACGCCGGCCTGTTTAGCAATGTGTATGACCTGGCCAAGTATTTACTCATGCTCAAGAATGGCGGCACCTATGGCGGCAAAGCCTACTTCAAACCTGAAACCATTAAGCTATTCACCAGCCCCAGCCGCGAGGGCAGCCGCCGTGGCCTGGGATGGGACAAGCCCGAAGTACGCGCTGACAAGCCCACGCCCACCAGCCGCAGCGCCAGCGCCAGCGCCTACGGCCACCTGGGCTACACCGGCGGCTGCGTATGGGTGGATCCCGCCTACGACCTGGTGTACATCCTGCTTACCAACCGCACCTACCCCGACGACCGCAAGCTATACGTAGAAGAAAGCGTGCGCATCCAGGTGATGGATAAGGTGTATCAATCAATATATAAATTTAAAAATAAATGAAAAAAAAATTTATAACTATTCTAGCACTAGTAACATTCTTGTCGAGCTGTAGAAATATACCCTGGATAAAAGTAATCCAGGTGATATGCTGTCACCTACAGATGTAAGTTGTAAATTTTATGAAGAGTACTACCAAACATTTTTTAAGAAAGGTAACCCTCAATATGGGATAACGCTTTACGTGGATTCTAATAATGTTGTACAATATGATTATCTAAATTACTTAAAGAAGCTAGATTCCCTTAGGTATTCCTCTAAAGAGCTGGTCAGTAATTTAACGAATGAGTTTAAGAAGTTTAATACCAATTTAGTAATGTTTAGTCAAAAGGGTTATGGAGTTGAGATAGGCCTAGACAAATCATTGTTTAGTAACGAAAATAATTACAATTACGACTATATGTTGAGATCAGATAGAATTTATTCCTCTATGACTAAGTTTACAGATGAATATGCGGAAGTTTTGTTATCTGAAAAATATGATGATGACCTCAAACCCATTCACAAGGTGTTTTTGACTAAATCACAAGGAAAATGGAAAGTCGCAAATGTTGTATTCTCAGGAGGAATTGATAAAAGTTATTGCCGATCAGATAAAGAAGTAAAAGAAAATGCACCCGAAAATATTACAAACCCTTTCACTGTAGTTCAACGTTATAGGAAACTATACTATCAATTGCGATATTGTAAGAAAGCAGCAACATTTAGATTTCTTAATTCGCCAGATACCGTTATTGGCCACGATTTCACGGTATTCTTGCTTTTATTGAAACAAAGTAAGTTGGTTACAGATAGCTTTGTAAACACATTTAAGCAGTCGATTGTTGACTGTGATAGTTACGTAAATACATTTCCCAAAAGGAGTAGATTAACTGCTTCACCTTACATGTCTCGACATTCTGAAGAAAAAACATTAAGATCCTGTGAAAAATTTAGAAGCCTATTTGAATACCCGGTACTTGATTTATCAATTCAGCACAACAAAGTAAACGTGATTTCCCAAAATGATAAATTAGCAATTGTTGAGCTTATAGGATGCTTCCGCAAAAGAGATCCTGATAATAACATAAGCTTGATTGAGTATCCTTTTTCAAAATACCTCCTTATAAAAAAAGATGGAAATTGGTTAATCCACGAGAGCTTATAATTTGTATCATCAGCTAATTCCATGCTCGTAAAAACCTACGGCAGCGCCGTATATGGCATACATGCGCAGACCATCACGGTAGAAGTAAACCTGGGCGCCAACTATGGCTACGTCATTGTAGGCCTGCCAGACAATGCCGTTAAGGCAGTTGCTGTGGTCTAATCTGGGATAAACCCGAAATGCGTGCCGATAAAGTTTCGCTGGCCTGACGCAGCGCCTATGGCCACCTAGGTTATACCGACGGCTTCGTATGGGAAGAACCTCAGTACAATGAGGCATCAATTATTCTAAGCAACCGCATGTTCCCCAATAACAAACAACTCGCTCTTTTTAGTCGAAAGAATTCGTAAAAAATAATGTACTTGTTTTATTAATCCATAAGGTTAAATCTAAAGAAAAAAAGAAGGCCAAAAAATGACCTTCTTCTATTAACAAAGATGTGGAATGTTACTTGGTAACATTAACGGTTTGCTTGCTAATTGTAACAAGGCCAGTAAAAATGCTAACAACGCCATCCAAGAATGTTTGTTGGGTTTTAATGGTATAATCTGTTGCTCCACCTGCTAAGCCCTTAGAGTCTACAGAATTAAGTGGAACAATACCAAATAAAATATACCACTGTCCTTTAGACTGGCTAGTACTGCCTTTTGCACCGGAACCTACAAGGTGTGTGTGAGTGTAGCAACTAGTTAAGGTTCCAGCCAAAAACAGCAGAACAAAAATGTACTTCAATTTTTTCATAAAAAATGGTTTGGTAAAAAGGTTACGGAATACGTGTAAAACCAATAGAAGATTCTATCGATGGTGAAATATCAGAAAAAGAATCTGTTGGTACAAAATATAGTAGTTGTATTCTTTTCTTTTTAACCAAGAATGTTAACAGGAACAACGATTTTTCAGAATTTTGGAAAATATACTGGTGAGTAATAATGTTGTTGAACTTAAAGACATTTGTAGCTGTATGCGGGACAGCTAAAGCCGTGGTAATCTTGCGGATGAATAAGGCATCTGCACTGTCGGTTTCAATACCTTCACTACAGATCAACTCAGATACTATAAAATAGCCTTTGCGGGCAGTATCAGCAAAGGCATGGTGTATTTTTGCAATACAAGTAGAATTATTATCCAAATTGGTTGATTTTTCTTTGTACAAATTCAGTCCTTTAATTTCAATTCGGTTGAAGGATTTAGGAGAACATAGCGCTAAGCCTAGAGTCTTATCTACAAACGGAACTGCTAAAAGCTTCCTCTGTACTCTAAACTCCATTTCCTGGATATTACTTTCCGGCTTGGATGTACAACCTGTTAAACACGAAATGCAGATTGAAGTTACCCAGCATGCGTACTGTAATAGCAAAATCCCGACTGAGTAAATACGCATCAGCTTTTTTTTTCTTCGTAATTTCAAAGGTATAAAAATAGAGCCTCGAGTTTTAAAAGCGGTTTCTAATTTTATTCAATTGCCTACTTAAATTGATACCTAAATTTTTAGCATGCTCGTAAAAACCTACGGCAGCGCCGTGTATGGCATCCATGCGCAGACCATCACGGTAGAAGTAAACCTGGGCGCCAACTATGGCTATGTCATTGTAGGCCTGCCAGACAATGCCGTGAAAGAAAGCCGTGAGCGCATAGAGGCCGCATTAAAAAACAACGGACTAGAATACCCCCGCGGCAAGCTCACCGTAAACATGGCCCCGGCCGATGTTCGCAAAGAGGGCAGCGCCTACGACCTCACCATTGCCATGGGCATACTCGCCGCCTCAGGTCAGGTAAATGCTGACGTGCTGAGCCAGTACATCATCATGGGTGAGCTGAGTTTGGACGGCACCCTGATGCCCATCCGCGGCGTGCTACCCATTGCGGTACAGGCCCGTAAAGAAAAAATGAAGGGTTTCTTACTACCTGCCGCAAACGCCGCCGAGGCTGCGATCGTTGACGCGCTGGATGTGTACCCCATCAGTTCCATCAAAGAAGCTGTAGCTTTCCTGAATGGCATTGCGCCCCGTGAGCCCCTGCGCCTGGAAACCCGTGAGGTATTTGCCCACGCCAGCCAGCAGTTTGATGCTGACTTTGCCGATGTGCGCGGCCAGCCCGGCGTAAAGCGTGCGCTGGAAGTAGCCGCTGCTGGCGGCCACAACCTCATCATGATAGGCCCGCCCGGCGCCGGCAAAACGATGCTTGCCAAACGCCTGCCCACCATCTTGCCACCACTCACCTTGCAAGAGGCGCTGGAGACTACCAAGATTCACAGCGTAGCGGGAAAACTCAGCACCAACAAAGGCCTCGTGCCGCACCGCCCCTTTCGCGCGCCGCACCACAGCATCAGCGACGTAGCGCTGGTAGGTGGCGGCACCGTGCCCCAACCCGGCGAAATCAGCATGGCGCACAATGGCGTACTGTTTCTGGATGAACTGCCTGAGTTCAAACGCACCGTGCTGGAAGTGATGCGCCAGCCGCTGGAAGACCGCCATGTCGTCATTAGCCGCGCCAAATGGAGCATAGACTACCCCGCCAACTTCATGCTCGTGGCTAGCATGAACCCATGTCCTTGTGGCTACTACAACCACCCCACAAAAGAGTGCGTGTGCGCCCCGGGCGTGGTGCAGAAGTACCTGGCAAAAATCAGCGGCCCGCTGCTAGACCGCATTGACATACACATCGAGGTTACGCCTGTAGAGTTTGAAGCGCTGAGTGCCAAAGCTACGGCTACCGAAGAGCGCAGTGCACACATTCGTGGGCGCGTGATAGAAGCACGCGCGCGCCAGCAGGCACGCTTCAGCACACAAACAGATCTGCACAGCAATGCTATGATGCCACCGCAACTGGCCCGTGAAGTGTGCGTGCTGGACAAGGCCGGCGAGAACCTGCTCAAAACCGCCATGCAGCGCCTGAACCTAAGCGCCCGCGCCTACGACCGCATCCTGAAAGTGGCCCGCACCGTAGCCGACCTGGCCGCCGCTGAAAACATTCGCGCCGAGCACCTGGCCGAAGCCATCCAGTACCGCAACCTAGACCGCGAAGGCTGGGCGGGCTAGGGTGCCCACCAGCATTTATAGTTGGTGGCATTTTGCTCCGTCCTTGTTTGCATGAGCGTGTGAGGCTTTTCGCTGCCCAGTTCTTTCCTCCTAGATTATAAGCGGGGGCAGGAGGGGTGGCTATAACTTCCACATAATCAAATCGTTACAATCAGAGTTATCCCCCGTGCATAACTGCCCATCGCTACATGGGCCATCTTATTATTGTAGTAGGAAGCATGCGGTAGCCCCAGCTACCGCAACGCATCCCGAAACCCAGCTGGCCAGCAGTTTCTTTCTCTTAAGCTTTCTAAATCGCCCGGGCGTATTTTTTTCTCTCTGGTTATGTAAACAAAACCGAAACACATAGTATCCCAGCACGCAGGCTAGTTAAGGCTCCGATGTTGAACGGACAACCGGTACACTTGTGTGGTAAGTCAATTGGCGAGGATTGACATTGGGAGAGGTGTGTACACAGGTAGCGTTTGCAAACACCTGGCTGCTAGCAGGCTGTCCCGCGCTGAAACATCAGTGGGGGGCAGCCTATAGTGGCATGTACTACCCTGCTATGTGGGGCCATCTGATAAGCTGAACTCTCCGTCCACGCGAGACGGTGCCTAGTGGGGCGTATTCCGTATGCTTGCAGCGCACCTGAAGGCAAAGCCTACAAATGAGTCAACGCACGAGGTGCAACCTCGCGCAGACAAGGGGAAACTGGCAGACTAACATTCTACGATCAGTCTTTTCCTAGCCCTCACTTTCTCCTTAACTTTATAAACATACACTTAGTATATACCTAAAAAACCATAGTGCTAAAACAATGAACTTTGAATTAGCAAATAAACTGCGTGTATTACTAGCCGCTAAAAAACTTACCGAAGCGATTGGGTTAGCCGAAACAGCTTTAATGAATATTCCTCAAACGGGATTTCACCAAATCATTGGGGCAAATTTACTTCATCTTGTTTCAGAATTGAGAAGCTACATAAGTGACTTTGAAGAATCAACAACAGCCGTTCTACAAAAGAAAAATGGGGTGATAAAACAATTTTTTGCCTCTAAGAAAGAAAGTAGACCAGCAGCTTTCTATTGCGAGATGAATGGCTTTACAATTAACTATGATCGCTGGTTCATTGACCTTTTTTCATTTGAGAGATTTTACTTAGAAGGGTGGGATTGGATATCAGACTTTTATGACTCGACAGGAGAAGATATGACAATAACGGGTTTTGAATCTATTCAGAATGTTTTTCAATATGTTCATGAAAACGATATGTTTAAAGAACCCAATATTTACAGTTCCTATGAGGTATGCGAATTGCTTGTGATTTTAAGGCTTCAAGAACTGTTTAAAGAAACATATAAGAATACTACTGATGCGTGGGCCCAGATACCGATGTTTGTTTCTGCTCATGATTATGAACTAATCTACAGGCCAAACTGAGAGTAACTGGAGGTAAAGGAATCCCTTAACATCAGCATAAAATATGTGGCTGAAGCAATCCTCAAAGAATTACATTTATAAAGTTGCCTTATTTGAACCCTAATTGTTCCATATATTTTCTGGAAATGAACCTGCAAAATAAACTGGTTAGTAATTCGTGTTCTATGGCATGTGCTGGAAAAGTTTATATTCTCCAGGATAGATTCCCGCTTTCGCGGGAATGGCAGTAAGTTTATAGCCCGCTTTAAAACAACAGTGGCGGTAGGTACCGCCACTGTTTCACTTTACTTACAATGTATGGCTTACACACCCGGGTGGGCCATGCGTATATACTTGGGGTGCACGGGGTCGCCCAATTGGGTGAGCACTTCTTCCATTACTTCCAGGCCGCGGTCTATTTCCGGCTTGCCAATGATAAGCCCTGGGCGGAAACGTATGCTGCGTGAGCCGCAACCCAGGTACAGCACTTCCTTTTCCATACCTGTACTCACAAATTTGTTTCGGTATTCCATGGTGGGCAGGTCGAAGGCGCAGATAAGGCCGCGGCCGCGCACGTTCGTTACCACTTCTGGGTGCTTGGCAGCTACGCGTTCCAGCCCTGCCAGTAAGTAGTCTCCCATGGCAGCGGCATTTTCTACCAGTTTGTGTTCTTCTATGATCTGCAGAATCTTATCCGCGCGCACCATATCTACCAGGTTGCCGCCCCAGGTGCTGTTGATGCGGCTGGGTACGGTAAAGCAGTTGTTGGGCACTTCATCAACCCGCGGGCCAGCGAGCAGGCCACATATTTGCATTTTCTTAGCAAACACCAGAATGTCAGGCCGTGCATCAGCGCCAAAGTGCTCATGCGCCCAGAACTTACCCGTAGGCCCTACGCCTATTTGTACCTCGTCATAAATGAGCAATGCTTCATGTGCATCGGCCAGTTTGCGTAGCTCTTGCATAAATTCTTTGCGGAAGTGGTTGTCGCCACCCTCGCTCTGTATAGGCTCAATCAGGATGGCGCAGACCTCGTCTTTGTACTGATGAAAGGCCATCTTAATTTGGTTAATGGCCAGTTGCTCACGGCGCTCTAGGTCTTCGTGACGTGCATCTGTGAATGGGAATACAATCTTTGGGTTGTCTATGCGTGGCCATTCAAACTTTGCGAACCACTTGGTCTTGGCAGGGTCAGTATTCGTGAGGCTCATGGTGTAGCCACTCCGGCCATGGAAGGCTTCTTTGAAGTGTATCACTTTGTGGCCTTTCTCCTGCGTATAGCCTTTGGCAAAGTTCTTCTGCACTTTCCAATCCATTGCCACCTTCAGGGCATTCTCGATAGCCAATGCGCCGCCTGCTATAAAGAAAGCATACTTCATGTAGCTCGGCATGGCCACCCGCTCAAAGGTTTGCATAAACTGTGCATACTGCGTAGTGTACACATCGCTATTGCTGGGGTTGATGAGGGCTGCCTGTAGTAAGTTTTTCTTAAAAACTTCGTCGTTCAGCATGTCGGGGTGGTTATAGCCCACGGGTATCGTAGCAAAGCAGGTAAAGAAGTCTAGCAGCTTACGGTTGTGCTCGCTGTCATACACCCAGCAGCCGTGACTCTTCTCCAGGTCCATGACCATGTCATAGCCATCTTTTAAGATGTGCTTCTTGAGCACCTCATGCACCTGGGCAGGTGCTACTTGCATTGTGGTATTCATATCTGTAGTAAGGTTCGGGGGTTGAAAAAGTAAAAACTGAGCCGGAGGTGTAGCAGCCTACCTCCTTGCACCAGGCTCCCACCCATCTGGCACATGGCCAGCAGGCAGGCTGCGCAACGGGTGTTAATACACGTTTTCGAACCGGCCCGCCAAGTTCTCAAATGCGGGCATGGGTAACACAAACACTCTAGCTACCGGAGCCAGGTATGCTTTCTTACGTAAACGGCCTATGGCTAGCGCTGCCACTTTTCTTGGTTTGTGTTTTACAAAAATAAGCCATTTACGCCCAAAGCACAAACTGCTGCTTGGCCTGAGGCCGCCGCATATAACATAACCCCATGTGGAACAGATCAATGCTCACGGTCACCTCTAGTAACGCTTGCACTTCACGCCAGGCCCGCCGCATCTGTGCATTCCAATTGATGTCGTCCAATACAAGTAGTGCACCATGGCGCAAGGTTGGTAGCAGCAGGCGCACATACCGCAGCGTGGCCTCGTAGGTGTGGTTCCCATCTAGCAGGACATAGTCCAGGCTATTGGCAGGCAATGTATTCAGGTAGCTATCAAAGCTGCTGTGCACCAGATTTGTGGTGCAGGCGGGCTGGGCTAGCGCCAGCACCTGCTGCGCATACGGGAGTATGCCCTTGCTGCCCTCCACGGTGGTGAATGTACTACCAGCCGACAGCGCACTGGCCTGGTAGGCAGCGGAGAAGCCCAAGTTGGTGCCCAGCTCTAGCGCGGCTGCTGGCTGCTGGTGGGCACAAAGGCGGTGGAGGAGCTCGCCACTGCGCCGGCCCCGCGCGGAGCTTTTTATCACTTCTCGCAAGGGCAGGGTTCGCATACCCAAGCCATCGGCGCCATAGCCTGCTCCCAGGTCTTGCAGTGTTACTACTTCGTCACTTTCCGCCCAGGCACTTCTGAGGGCTTCCAACTGTTCCCCAACGTTTGAAGAATGGTGTGGTAGCACATCTCGAATGAGTGCATATACAAAAGGTGAATGCACCCCGTGTGCATTCTGTGCATGCAGGGTATACTGCAAGTAGCTATAAATTCTGAATAGATAGGTGCCCAGCACGGCACACCTAGCTTGGCCTCACGGTGTCTTCTTCGCGGCGGCCTGGGGCTACCGCACCGGGGCCATCGTCGGGGAAAGTGCCCTTGTACTTGTTCACGAGGTAGTCGTCGTAGAGGTCTGCGTAGGTAGCAATACGTGTGAGTATATTCAGCGCTTCGTCCACGTCCATGCCGCGCACCTCGCGTATGGTCTTCATCCACACCAGCCCTTTGTACATCGAGAATGCTACACCAAAAAGCTTGTCATTGATCTCTAACAATTCCTGGCAAAGTTCACCTGCTGCTTTTGCATCCGCGGGAAGGTACATTACCGGAGACATGACCTGGTAGTATGCCCTACCCTGCCGCTCAATGTGCCAGATGTCAATCCAAACATTGGCAGAGCCCTGGGCCAGGTTCCATTGGCCTTTCTGCTCGCCGCGGCATAACACGGGGTCCAGGTCCAGCTTGGTCAGGGCTTCTTCTATGATGTGGTGGTAGTAGTTCAGGTCTTCCATAATCGGTAGTAGTTGGTCGTAGTTTCGTAGTAACGCAATATCGGTGAAAGCCCCCACACCTCAAGGGGGGCAGCCCAATTTATGCATGCCTGGGCTGTAGTGGCAGAAAGGCGGCTGTTTGCTTTGCCATGTCTTCTGCCGCTTCGGCTGCGGCCTGGGCATAGCGGTGGCTGCCATCGGCATAGATGATGCTTCGGCTGGCGTTAATGAGTAGCCCGCCTTGTGGTGTTACGCCAAGGGTGCAGACGGCAGCGAGGTCTCCGCCCTGGGCCCCTACGCCAGGCACCAGCATCCAGGCGCCAGGGGCGTGTGCGCGTACATCAGCCAGGTAGGCGGGCCTTGTGGCGCCTACTACATAGCCCAGCTCACCCGTATGTGGCCACCGCTGGCTTGTCATAACAACGCTTCTATACAAAGGCACTTCATCATCCGCCAGTTGAAAATCACTTGCGCCCGGGTTGCTCGTGAGCGCCAGCAAAAACGTAAGTTTATCTGGGTAGCTTAAAAAGGGTGCGATGCTGTCTTGCCCCATGTAGGGGCTCACGGTTACCGCATCAAAGGCGTAGGTTTCATAAAAGGTGCGGGCATAGAGCTCGCTGCTGTTGCCGATGTCGCCACGTTTGGCATCGGCTATCTTCAGAGCATCTGCTGGCAGCTCGCTTACCAATTTCTCCAGCACATCCCAGCCTTTGCTGCCCAGCACTTCAAAGAAGGCGATGTTGAGCTTGAAGGCTGCAGCATAGGGGGCGGTGGTCTTAATGATTTCACTACAAAAGGTGTAAACCCCTTCAGCCGTGCGTGGCAGCCCTGTAGGCAATTTTTCCAGTGCGGGGTCCAGCCCCACACAGAGCAGGCTTTGCTTTTGGAAAATGGTTTTGCTTAAGGTGTCTATATTCATTTGGCGCAAAGCTATTACTTAATCAAGCTTGCTGTAAAACAGAAAACGCCCAAAATGGGCGTTTTGCATGCTTAGCGACATTTTCTTTACATCAATAAGAGGTAGGCCAGTATGGCTACCACACCCACAAACATAAGTACCGCGTAGCTCTGCACAAGGCCATTCTGCAGGCCGCGCAGGCGCTCGCCAACATTGCGTGTAACCACCCCCGTGCCATCTACGATGCCGTCAATAACTTTCTGGTCAAAGGGAACTACGCCCCGCTCACTTATCCAAACGAAAGGCCGGATGAAAACGGCGTTGTAAAACTCATCCACATAGAATTTGTTTTCCAGCACGCGGTACATGCCGCCGAGCAGGCCTTTCACTTTGTTGTCGCCGGCCAGGTCATGCTTGCGGTAGAGTGCAAGGCTGGCTAACACACCGACAAACGCGATGGCAATGCTTACAGCAATCAATACAATCTCAGTGCTTACCTCGGCATGCAGCACGCGGTTTGTAACAGGGCCGCCTGCTTCAAGGCCAAGCCAGCTATTGGTGATGAAGTTGTAGTGGCCGTGCGCAATGATTTCTGGTAGGCCCACATAGCCGCCAACGATGGCGAGTATGGCAAGAATCCAGAGGGGAATGGTCATGAGCGGGCTGCTCTCGTGGGGGTGATGTGCATGGCTCTCATAGCGCTCTTTTCCCTCGAAGGTAAGGTAGGTAAGCCTTGTCATGTAAAAGGCTGTGAGGAAAGCGGTAATCACGCCCACCGTCCATACCATATAATAGGTTTGGCTCTCATGGCCTGCTGCAAAAACTTTTCCCAAGATTTCATCTTTGCTGAAGAAGCCGCTGAGCAAGGGAATGCCCGCAATGGCGAGGGTGCTGATCCAGAAGGTCCAACTTGTGCTGGGCATATACTTGCGCAGGCCGCCCATGGTGCGTATGTCTTGCGGGTCGTGTGCGGCATGGGCGTGCTCCATGGCATGAATCACAGAGCCAGAGCCCAAGAAGAGGCATGCCTTAAAGAAGGCGTGCGTCATCACGTGAAATATGGCCGTGCTGAAAGCCCCCGCGCCAAGGGCCATGAACATGAAACCCAATTGAGACACGGTGCTATATGCCAATACTTTCTTAATATCATTCTGCGCAATGGCTATCAATGCAGCGACTATGGCTGTGAGCGCACCCACCACACTCACGACCACCATTACTTCAGGTGCCTGCAAAAAGATAAAGCTCATGCGCGATATCAGGTAGATACCGCTGGTAACCATAGTGGCCGCATGTATGAGCGCTGATACGGGTGTGGGGCCTGCCATGGCATCGGGCAGCCAAACATATAGGGGTATCTGTGCGCTCTTGCCAGTAGCGGCAATGAACACCAGCAGGCTTACCCAGAAGGCGGTGTCATCGCCAATGCCTGCCGCCGCAAACTTAGCGTAGCTTAGCGAACCTGTGTTGGCGAACATGATGAACATGGCAATGAGGAAGGCAAAATCGCCAATGCGGTTTGCCACAAAAGCTTTTTGTGCCGCCTTTGCCTTCTCCATATCTGTAAACCAGAAACCAATGAGAAAGTATGAACACGCGCCTACGCCTTCCCACCCCAGAAATGTTACCAGCATGTTGTCAGCCAGTATCAGGTTGTTCATTGAGAAAATGAACAGGTTCAGGTAAAGAAAGAATCTATAAAAGCCTTTGTCGTGGTGCATATAGCCTATGCTATACAGGTGGATCACGGCACCCACGCCAGTAACAATAAGCCCCATGGTGAGGCTGAGTTGGTCAATGTTATACGACCAGCTTACGTTCAGGTTCTGCGTCTGCATCCAGCTAAACAGCTCAAAATGAATGGGGCCCTGAAACGTAATGAAGGTGCCAGCAAGAATGAAAAAGGGAACGGCAACCATGAGGGTACCAATGGCCCCTATGAGTTTTTCCTGTTTGCGAAATGCAGGTGAGAGAAAGCCGGTAAGCCCTATAAAGGCTGCCCCAACCAGGGGCAGAATAACAACAAGGGGTAAGAGGTCTATCATGTTGCTGGCTATTGCGTAGGGGCTAGTATCAAAAAGAAAGTGTGCTGTATTTGGCTTACCACTTGAAAATGTTAACATCGTTAATGTCAATGTCCTGCTGGTTTCGAAACAAGGCAATGATAATGGCCAGACCCACTACAGCTTCGGAGGCTGCCACACACATCACAAAAAACACGAGCATGGTACCGGCGGCATTGTCGTGCATACGAGAGAAGGTAACCAGCGTCAGGTTTACTGCATTCAGCATGAGCTCAATGCACATGAAAACAATGATGGCATTTTTACGCGTAAGCACCCCGATTACGCCCAGTGCAAAGAGGGCTGCACTCAGGGCTAGGTACATGTATAGATGTTGTGCAAAGTGCATGTGCGTGTCGCGTATTTAATTGTGTTTTTTGGCAATGATTACTGCGCCCATCAGGGCTGCCAGCAGTATCACCGATATCATTTCAAATGGGAACAGGTAGGTCGTCATCAGTTCTCGGCCTATCGGTTCAACTTTTCCCCAACTAAATGCTGGCGCTGCTGCGGGTAGCTTTCCCAGCCCTTTATGCAGGGCATAGGCCATTTCGGCCAGAAACCCGAAACCCAATATAAATGCAAGGCCCCTGCGCCAGTCCAAATGCATTTTTTCCATACTGCTCTCATTTAGGTTCAGCAGCATGATTACAAACAGGAACAGCACCATGATGGCACCGGCATACACTATTATCTGTATTACCGCCAGAAATTCAACATGCAGGCTTAAAAAAAGCCCGCCTATCGCAAAAAAGTTGATAACCAGAAATAGCACCGCATACATAGGGTTGCGTGTGGTAACCAGGCCTATGGCGCCCACCAGCGCCAGAATGCTCAGGAACCAAAAAGCGAGTACTCCAATCTCCATACGTATGCAGCCTGTGCAGATTAATTTTTAACGGTGCTAAGATGCGGGTTTCAGCCCAAACTATCAACTCTTTCATGCACAATGCGCTAGCTGTTGCTGTAGCACACCCAATGGGTTGCAGGAGTGCAAGCATTTCCATTTTGCGCTGCATGGGGTTGCTTTGGCGCCTATAAACTTATGTGGGCAGGAATGTTTTGGCGGCTGGCTAGCGGCAAAATTTTCAAAAATTTCTTTTCTGTTTTCCCATTTCCCCTATCTTTGCACTCCCTATCCAAAAAAGGGAGCTTAGCTCAGCTGGTTCAGAGCATCTGCCTTACAAGCAGAGGGTCGGGGGTTCGAACCCCTCAGCTCCCACACAACAAAAAAGCCCCATTTCGGGGCTTTTTTGTTGTGTTTGGTGCATCTGTGCACTGTCAGCCAACTGACGGACTCTGATGTAACCTGTGCCCAACTTTGGGCGTATGTTTTGCCGACCGTTTAAAACCGCTCACCGCACGCCCTGGCTATGGGTACTTGCACTGGTTGTGATGGGCTGCCTGCGCACTGAGATTGTGCCAGATCCCGAATCTTCCAAGTCAGCACCCGTGGTAAGGGTTTCACCAGCCGATACTTCACTGTTATCGGGCGCTACGTTTCAAGCTACGGCACAGTATTTTGACAATTTTGGGCGCAAGCAAGCTGTGCAGCCTCGCTGGCACAGTACCGATATCGGCGTTATTCATGTTACAGCATCTGGCACCATTGCTGCGATAGCCGATGGGCAGGCTTATGCTGTGGCTACGGTTCAAGATACCATTATGGGCACAGCGCTCATCACTGTAGTAAACAATACGACCGATGTTGCACGGGTGGTGGTATCTGCACCCACTACTCTTACTGTTACTGAAGCCATTCAGCTCTCGGCAACAGCCTATACCCTTACGGGTACAGTGGTACCTGGCATCACGGTGCAGTGGCAGAGTAGCAACATTGCGGTAGCAACAGTTTCAGTGAGTGGTTTACTTTCCGCTGTTGGCTCTGGTACAACTTTAATCTCTGCAGTAGTAAATGGCATTACAAGCCTACCCATCAGCCTTACTGTAGTACCCGGCGAGCGTGTGGCCCGCATCATGCCCGGCCCTATTGCTGGGGAAGCTGCACGCGGCACAGCACGCATCGTCAGACTAAGTTCTGGCGCACTTGAGCTGCGCTTTGATGCTGACTTTGCCACTGACAATGGGCCATCGCTTTTTGTGTATCTGGCTAACTGCAACCTGCTCTCTTTTAGCAACCTTAACACGTGTACACGCGTTGAACTTGGCACGCTGAAGAGTATTTCGGGGGCACAATCCTATGCCATACCCGCATCTGTGGGCATCAACGAATACAGCCATGTGCTGGTGCACTGTAAGCCTTTTGTGGTCACCTTCGGCACAGGCCGATTTGAATAATGCATCTACTAGTGTTACGCATAGTTCTACTGCTACTCTTTACCAGCGCCGCACCCCTTTTGTGGGCGCAGCAACCCAAGTATATTCTGCAGCCACGTGAGCTACGCGCTGCGTTGCGTCAGCAGTACACTCAGTCAGCTACGCGCATGGAATTGGGGTTCAAGCAAAATACTGTTCCTACCCTCTCCCGCTACCAGGCCGACCTTACTTTTCAGTATGGGCTTAGCCGCCGCATCACGTTGTATCTGGGCCTTGGCCTACTAGAAGCCAGTGCCACTAATCGGCAAGTGGGTGCGGAGAGCGGGAACCAGCTAAGTTCTGGCGATCAAACCGTGAATATTGCTGACCAGGTCTTGGGCGCCAGCCTATTATTGGTTGGCACAAAAACAATTCAGTTCTCATCCTTTTTACGGGTGGGCTTACCTACAGGAAATACAAAGCGGAGTAGCGGTTTGTTCACGGGTGATGGCGAGTGGGATCAAGCCTTTGGCTTACAGTTTATACGCTCAAGCGTTTCACAGCGCTTTGTGCTGGGCCTGGAGGCAGGCTACAGGAACCGCAGCAGTGGCTTTGCCAGCGACTTTCAATATGAAGCATTTGCAGCAGCAGCCCTGGGCAAGCGTGTCTGGGTGCAATTCAAGCACAGCGGAAATCAAACCCTCTACAATACCCCATACTACCGCCCCGATGGCAGCCTGATAGGTGGCCCGATAGGCCTGTACGCAAACAACGTTTCGTTCTATACTGCAGAACCCTCAGTAAATGTTAAACTGGGTGAGCGGTGGGGTTTAGCTGGCGGTTTTGCTTATATAATTACAGGCGAAAATGTGTACAAAGCCTTAACACCTTTTGTCGCGGTGCATTGGGGCATCTCTGCCACTACGCGTTAGCCACTATCGGCAACTGCACCGTAAACACCGTATGCCCAGGCCCTGATTCTACGGTGATATGCCCGCCGTGCTGCTGCACAATCAACTTACAAACGCCCAGCCCCAACCCACTGCCCTGCCCTTGTGGGCGTGTAGTAAAGAAAGGCTCAAAGATATTGGGTAGTACTTCGGGCATTATGCCGGGGCCCACATACCATCGTGCCTGTGTTTCCCATTCTTTTGTTAGCAATAGCAAGTATGGCAATTCTTTAACCCGCATCACCAGCCAGCAGCCTGGCCATCTTTGCGGCTCTCGCTCGCGCCATAGTACACGCGCTGTGCTGCATCATACCGGATGCCCTGGTAGCCGCCATATGCATTTACATCTAAACTGATGCGGTGGCCCATCTTCATAAGTTCCCGGTAGGTTTCGGGCGCAAAGCCCTGTTCTAGCTGCAGTGTGCCACCATCGGTCATTACATCCGGGCCGGCAGGGTCAGTGCTGCCATCGTGCGCGATGCGTGGTGCATCGCCAGCCTCTTGCGCGTTCATGCCAAAGTCTATCATGTTCATCACTATCTGCACATGGCCCAGCGGCTGAAAGTCGCCACCCATTACCCCAAAGCTCATCCATGGTTTGCCATCTTTGGTGATGAACGCAGGGATGATGGTGTGAAAGGGGCGCTTGTGCGGCATGTAGGTATTGGCGCGGCCCTCTTCCAGTGTAAACAGTTCGCCACGGTCTTGCAAAATAAAGCCCAGGTCTGGCGGGCACATGCCACTACCCATACCGCGGTAGTTGCTCTGTATGAGGCTTACCATGGTGCCAGCACTGTCTGCCACAGTCATGTAAATGGTATCGCCATCTTTCAGCGCGGGGTTTCCTGCGGGGTAGCTTCGGCCTGTGCGGTTTTCGTTAATCAGTTTGCGGCGTTCATCGGCATAGGGTTTTGCGATCAGCCCCTGCACAGGCACCTTAACGAAGTCCATATCTGCATAGAACTTGGCGCGGTCTTCAAAAGCGAGTTTTTTTGCTTCGGTAAACAGGTGTATATGTTTTGCGCTGCCAAACGGAATTTTTGAGAAATCGTATCCTTCCAGAATATTCAACATTTGCAATGCCGCTATGCCCTGCCCGTTCGGCGGCAACTCCCACACGTCGTAGCCTCGGTAGTTGGTGCTCACGGGTTCCAGCCAGGTACTGGTATGCTCTGCCAGATCGCGGTAACTGATGTAGCCGCCCTGCTTTTTCATGTATGCATCTATGCTCTTGGCAATGTCTCCTTTGTAAAATGCATCGCGCCCTCCCTTTACAAGTTTTTCAAATGTATTCGCAAGGTTCGGCCGTTTGAATACTTCGCCCTTGCGTGGCGCTTTGCCGTTGGTTGTGAAGTTTTCCTTAAAACCTTCAAACTGGCTCAGTGTGGGTGTGCTACGCTCCCAGTAGTATGCAATGAGCTCACTCACGGGGAAGCCCTCGCGGGCATAGTAAATGGCAGGCGCCAGCACTTGCGCGATTGGCAGCTTGCCGAACTTCTTATGTAACTCAAACCAGCCATCTACGGCACCCGGCACACTCACGGGCAACGGCCCCAGTGCGGGAATGCTTTTCAGCCCTTTCTGTTTAAATACTTCCATCGTTAGGCTGTAGGGGCTACGGCCACTGGCATTCAGGCCGTAGAGTTTTTGTGTTTTTGCATCCCATACTATGGCAAAGAGGTCGCCACCCATGCCGTTACCGGTGGGTTCCACCACGCCCAGCACGGCGTTTGCGGCGATGGCCGCATCTATCGCGGTGCCCCCTTTTTTCAATATGTCCAACGCGGCCTGGGTGGCCAGGGGCTGGCTGGTGCAGGCCATGCCATGCTGGGCTATTACCTCACTACGGGTGGCAAACATGCGGCCCGTTATGCGGTCTTGGGCATGCGCGTATGTACAAGTTGCGGCGCAGGCCAGTAACAATAGAAAGCGGTTTATGATGCGCATGTAGGCTCAGTTTGTATCAACGAATGAAAGCACCAAACTACATGCTCAAGCCCTAACCTGCAACCTTTTTTGTAGGTTCGCAGCCTCCAACAAGCTTTATCATGCGCAACAAAGTCGTCCTCATCACGGGTGCCAGCAGTGGTATTGGCAAAGCCCTCGCCGAAGCATTTGCCACAGCGGGTGCGCGCCTTGTGCTGGGTGCCCGCACGCTTTCTGCGCTGGAAGCGCTGAAGCCTGGCCTTCTACAACGCGGCAGCCCGGCAGTACATGTAGTGCAGATGGACGTAACCGTTGAAGCCGACTGTGCCCGCTTTGCAGCCGAAGCCGTGCAGCACATGGGTGGCATAGATGTTTTCATTGCCAATGCAGGCATCGGTATGTATGCACCCTTTGCGGATTGCGACGTGAGCACACTGCGGCAGGTGATGGAAGTGAACCTGTGGGGCGTGGTGAACTGCACAAAATATGCCCTACCCCATTTGTTGAAAAGCCGTGGCAGCCTGGTGGCTGTATCTTCCATAGCAGGTCGGGTGGGCTTGCCGTGGGGGTCTGGCTACAGCGCAAGCAAATTTGCACTCGAGGGGTTTTGTAATGTGATCCGCACGGAGCACTTGCACCTGGGCCTGCATGTACTGGTTGCTATGCCGGGCTTTACAACTAGCAACATCCGCAACCGTCATCTAGGGGCGCATGGCGAAATTATACCTACAGGCGGCCGTAAAGTAAAAGGCGAGATGCCCGCGGAGGTATGTGCCCAGCACATTCTGCATGCTACGATTGCACGAAAACGCACATTGGTGCTCACCCATCAAGGCATCTTGGGTGTGCTACTGGCCAAGTGGCTACCTGGGGTGCTGGACCGCAGCGTAAATAAACGATTTATGAAGAAAAGCTGAGTATTTAATACTAGCACAAGCAGGGTTTGAAGTTGCATGCTATGCAGTTTAAGTGAAGGTTCCTGATGCGCCTGGAGCCGAGCACGCAACTGGAGCTGCGAAAGAGTTACTCATGCGGCAATAGCTGCTCGTGAGCGAGGGATTACTATGGGCACACAAACTTGAAAGACTTAAACTCGCACTTCTCACCAGTATTAGAAACAACATAAGTATTGAAAACAAGATATGCTAGATAAGACCTATCAAAAACATTATCATTACTATTTACTTTAATCAGCTCATTTAAGTCAATGGGAAAGACAAATTCATAAATAACATCGTTGAACGTACGCAGCCTATTTGGAAAATAGTCCTTTCCAATTAAAATGTTTTTATAAACACTGAATTCTTTTGTAGTTATGGGAGAGCTAAGGTGCATACAATTTTTAGATTTGCTAAAACACAATTGTATAGAACCAATTACTTCCAAATGTGGTTGTATATTTTGATTGTAAAGATAACCCATATTGTTAATTCTTGTTCTAACAAACATTTTCGAAGGAATTTTGTAGTTATTTCTTTCATTTAAATTGTATATGTCCATCTTGTCAACTGGTCTAATTTTATCATTATATATTGTAGGATCTTGATCAAATAGGTTAGTTGTAATTTCTAAATACTCACAGTTAAAGAATTTCCCTTGCAATGGCTGAGTATAAACAAAATAATTGCCTAATAGGGTAATAAAAGCACTTAAAAAAATTGATTTCATAACTAACTCCCAAAAATTGACACCCCGTCCGCTCGAGGCTGGATCTCGTGCATATTACAAATGTAGCATGTGCTACGGCACCTGGAGCGGGCAGTATTTACAACAGGTACCGTACGCATTGGCGTCAGCATCATGCACCAACCCTGCTTTGACCAGGCGAAAGGTAGCAAATGCTATAAATAGGGTTGCGCAAGACTAGCTGACGAGGCGCTTTGCGATTCTACCAACAGTTAGGAGGAGATAGCTAACACCCACGGTTGCTGACAGAAATTGCCAGTTGCCTCACCCGCAATTCCTACTCTTCCCTCTCCCCTGTGTAAGCCATACTGGCCTTTGGCAGCGGTATGCCAAAAAGAAGCATGGATACTTGGTATCTGGCACCCCTCCAGCTATCCACACTACCGTTATTCACAAATCTATGTGCTACGCATAAACACTTTGCAGTAAAGCACTTAGCAGTAACTATATTCACATTGAAATGTGAATATATTATCCAGTGGAGAAAAGTGGGAAATTGTGGGAGTAAGTGGTATTTTTACCTAGTTCTTAACCCTGTGTACCCTTACACGGATTAGCCCCATGTCAGCAGCACTCTTTGGCGAATACCCCTGCAAGCTGGATGCGAAAGGCCGCTTCCTGGTGCCCCAGGCACTAATGCGCCAGTTGCCCAAGGGTGACGCCGAGTTTGTGCTGAACCGCGGCCTGGATACCTGCCTGGTGCTTTTCCCGCTTGCGGTGTGGCAGCAGGAGCTAGCCGCCATCTACGCCACCAACCAGTATGTGCCTGAGAATCGGGCATTTGCGCGCCTATTTCAGAGCGGCGCCGTACCTGCCGAGCTGGATGGGCAAGGCCGGCTACTGGTGCCCAAACGCCTGGCCGAACATGCCGCTCTACAGCAAGACCTGGTGCTGGTAGGTGCCTATGACAGAATAGAGATCTGGGCTGCCGAGGTGTTTGAGGCCTGGCGGAACCAGCAGGCTGCACAACTGCCTGCCCTGGCTGAGCAAGTGATGCGCCTGCGCACTGCAACCACCCAAACCCATACCCCGTGACCGCTACACTGATGCAAGCCTACCATATACCTGTGCTGCGGGATGCCAGTGTAAAGGGCCTGGTTACCGATGCTGGCGGCGCGTACATGGATGCCACCTTTGGGGGTGGCGGGCATAGCCGCGCTATACTGGAATGCCTATCAGGAGCGGGCCAGCTTTTTGCCTTTGACCAAGACCCAGATGCACGGGCGAATGCACCAGAAGATTCACGCTTTACTTTCATTGCAGAAAATTTTAGGTACGCGCTGCGGGCTTTACAGGCACTGAACGCACCGCCGCTACACGGCATATTAGCAGACCTGGGCGTATCAAGCCATCAATTTGATGCGGGTGAGCGGGGCTTCAGCTTCCGTGCAGACGCGCCACTGGACATGCGCATGAACAAAGGAGTGCAGGGCAATGAAGCCGAAGAAACGCAATCTGCCGCTGACCTGGTGAATGAAGCGGAACTGCAAGACCTGACAGATATATTCAGAAACTATGGAGAGCTGCCCGGTGCGTACCGCGTAGCGCAGGCCATCGTACGTGCCCGGCCCATACGTACCACTGGCCAGCTGGCCGAAGCTGCTGCCACCGCAATGCCTGCCCGTGAGCGCAACAGCCTGATGGCGCAGCTATTTCAGGCACTGCGCATATCAGTAAACGATGAGCTGGGCGCACTAAAGCAACTTCTGACCAGTGCACTGCCCCTGCTAGCTACTGGCGGCAGGCTGGTAGTGATAAGCTACCATTCATTGGAAGACAGACTTGTGAAGCACTTTATGGCCAGCGGCAACCTAGAAGGCCACATCGCAACAGACCTGTATGGCAACCGCCTCGTTCCTTTTGAAGCAATTACCCGCAAACCCATCGTGCCAGATGATGCAGAAATCGCCATCAACCCCCGTGCCCGCAGCGCCAAGCTGCGCATAGCCCAAAAGAAATAATAAAATACAAAAGTGATAGAACATGAAGAATAGTCATTTTAAGCAGGTACCCTTTGCTGCACCCAGCACGCGCGAAAACCGCAAGCGGCCGGATGAAGCGCCCGAAGTGCCCACGCCTGTGCCAACACCCCGCGCCCGCAAGATTCCCGCCGGCCTGGACAATGCAATGAAAATGCTGCGCGTACTGGTAGACCAGAATGCGCTGCTGCAATTGCTACAGCAGAACCTGCGTTTTACGCTATTTCTGGTTGCTATCGCGCTGCTGTATATCTGGAACTCACACCAGGCCGAGCGGCAGGCCCGCAAGGCAGACCGCCTGCTGCGTGAACTACGTGAGCTGCGCACGGAATACATGACACTGGGCGCACAACTAAGCACCAGCCGCCAGCAGAGTAACATAGCGCTGGTCGTGGACAGCATGGGCCTGAAACCCAGCAAACAGCCACCCTACAAACTGATTGTTCCTGCCGCAGAAGAATAAGCCACCTGCAAAAAATACCGCCATGCTACACGTAAACCAGCCGCGCAATGAACCTGAGGAAACCTCAGCACCTGAGCCTGCCCCCGCACCTGCCACAAGGCCTGTATCGGATAAAATACTGGTGCGTGTGTACGTGCTATTTGGCTGTTTCTTTCTATTCTCGTTGGTTATCATCGGGCAGGTGCTGCACTTGCAGTTTCGGCAGCGCAAGAAGTGGGAGGCTGTGCAGCAGCGCGATTTCGTGTACGTAAAGAAAGTGCCGCCAGACCGTGGCAGCATATTGGCAGACGATGGTACCGTGCTGGCAACCAGCTTGCCATATTACCGCGCAGCAATTGACGTGACGAGCATCCGGCGCAAAGACATACCCGGCTATACGGACAGCCTAGAGGTGCTCTGCCAGAAACTGGCGGCCCACTTTGGCATGGTAGAGGGCGAGGTGCTAGACGCCCTGTATTTCAAGAACAAAATACTGAAGGCAGCACAGCAGAAGGATAGACACATCTACCTGCTGCCGCCTTCACGCCTGCTCACATACACTGAGATGCGGCTGCTGCGCTCATTCCCCATCCTGAACCGTGGGCGCTTTAAGGGTGGCTTGGTATTGGAGAAAGTTAATAACAAACGTTTCTATCCCTTTGGCGACCTGGCACGTATTACGCTGGGCACTATGCAAGGGGATAGCCTGCCTGTGCGCGGCCTGGAAGTAGCCTACAACCCCGCCCTACGTGGCACCCCAGGCCAGATGCTGGTGCAGCGTATACCGGGAAATGTGGAAGTGCCGATTGGTGAGATGGGCGAGATAGAGGCGCGAGACGGCTACGATGTGCAGAGCACCCTGAACATACACATGCAGGACGTGGTGAACAATGCCCTGATGCGGGTGATAGACCGCAGCAAAGCCAAGGGAGGCGTGGCCATACTCATGGAAGTGCAAACTGGCCACATCAAAGCTATAGCCAACTACCCCGAAGATTTTAACTATGCCGTGGCTACACAGTATGAACCAGGCAGCACGTTTAAGCTGGCAACAGTGATTGCGGCCCTGGAAGAAGGCATTGTACAACCTTCAGATACCATAAATACTTTTGATGGGCAGTTTAAGTACTATGACCGCACCATGCGCGACGTATGGCCTTACCACCGGCTTACGTTTCAGCAGTGCTTTGAGAAGAGCAGTAACGTAGGCATCTCCCGTGTAATCCAACAAGGCTTTAGGGCTAAGCCCACGCGCTTCTTAAAACATCTGGACGACATGGGCGTGCTGAGCATGACGGACCTCAACCTGCGTGGCGAGCCGCGCCCCTACCTCATACGCCCCGGGAGCAAGCAATGGAATGGCACCACCCTGCCATGGCTCAGTGTGGGCTACAACGTAAGGCTAACGCCGCTGCAAATGCTGGCCTTTTACAATGCTGTGGCAAACAATGGTAAACTGATACAGCCTACACTAGTGAAAACCATTCGCAGCAATGCTGAGGAAGTGCATGCCTTTGAGCCCCGCGTGCTACGTGAACGCATCTGTAGTGAAGCAACACTACAAAAAGTACGCGCCATGCTTGAGGGGGTTGTAGAGCATGGCTCAGCTATCAACATTAAAGGTACCCACTACAAAATAGCAGGCAAGACCGGCACCGCGCAAAAGGTAGTGGGCAAGAAGTATGAGAAACTGTACCGCGCCAGCTTTGCGGGCTACTTCCCGGCAGAGGCACCACGCTACAGTTGCATTGTGATGGTGGATGAGCCGACTGGCAATGAAATTTATGGTGCCCAATTGGCAGCGCCGGTTTTCAAAGAAATAGCTGACAACGTAGCCGCGATTGATATGCAACTGGTAGAAACCCGCGAGGTGGGCCGTGGAGATGCCATCCCACGCTACCCCATTACCCGCCAGGTAAACCTGGAAGATGCCAAAACGGTGTACAACATGCTAAACATTAGTACGCCTAATCGCCCCAGCACGGAGCTGGTGCAGGCCCGCCAGCATGGCGCTACTGTTGGCCTGGCCCCATTGCGCATCAGTAAGTTTTATGTGCCAGACGTTACTGGTATGAGCGCAAAAGATGTCGTAGCGCTTTTGGAAAACATGGGCCTGCGCGTAAAGCTACAGGGCCATGGCCACGTGCAGATGCAGAGTCTGGTAGCTGGCACACCCTTGCAACCCCGAACCCAGATTACCCTAACACTTGGTATATGAGGCCGCTGCAAGACTTGCTGTACCAGGTGCCTTTAGCAGAGGTGCGCGGCGAGCTTGTGCGCGAGGTGCGCGAGGTGCAATACGACAGCCGCGCTGTGCAACCGCAGGATGTATTCGTGGCTGTGCGCGGCACACAAACCGATGGCCACGCATACATACCCCAAGCGCTTGCCCAGGGTGCTACCGTAATCGTATGTGAAGCAATACCGGAAACCCTGATTCCTGATGTAACCTATATAGGTGTACGCAACGCCGCCGAAGCGCTGGCCTGGCTCTGTGCAAACTATTGTGACAACCCCACACGCCAGCTTAAGGTAATAGGGGTAACGGGCACCAACGGCAAAACCACCACAGCAACGCTACTTCACCAACTCTTTACGGCTTTGGGCTACACTTGCGGCCTGGTGAGCACAGTGGTTAATAAAATAGGGGAAGAAGCACTTCCCGCCCGCCTCACCACACCTGACCCCAAAGCGCTACAGGTGCTCTTCCGCCAGATGGTAGATGCAGGCTGCACGTATGCCTTTATGGAGTGCAGCAGCATCGCGCTACACCAGCACCGCTGCACGGGTATCCAGTTTGCGGGTGGCATTTTTACAAATATCACCCACGACCACCTGGACTACCACGGCACCTTTGCAAACTACATAGCGGCCAAGCAGTTGTTTTTTAACATGCTGCCTGCGTCAGCCTTTGCGCTAACAAATGTGGATGACCGCAATGGCCGCATCCTGGTGCAGAACACACGTGCCCGTGTGCTAACTTATGCTTTGCAAACGGTGGCGGGCTACCATGCACGGGTACTGGACAATACGCTGGAGGGCCTTCAACTGGATGTAGAAGGGCGTCAGGTATGGTGCCGGATGGTGGGCGCATTTAATGCGTACAATTTATTAGCAGTGATTAGCGCAGCACGCGAACTGGGCCATCCGCTGGATGAAGTACTGCTAAAAGCCAGCGTGCTCACGGGCGCGCCGGGCCGCTTTGAAGTGCTACACCTGCCCCAGGCAGTAGTGGGTATAGTGGATTATGCCCACACGCCTGACGCACTGGAGAACGTGCTGAAAACCCTGCGTGAGATGCAAACCAGCGGCCGCATTGTAACCGTAGTAGGCTGTGGCGGAGACCGCGACCGCACCAAGCGGCCTGCCATGGCGCGCATTGCAGCAGAACTCTCTGATGCGGTGGTGCTTACCTCGGACAACCCGCGCACCGAAGACCCCGCTACCATACTGAACGAAATGGAAGCAGGCATACCCGCAGGTGCCCGCCGCCGCGTATTGCGCATCACGGATAGGCGCGAAGCCATTCAAACCGCAGCCCGCACCGCACAGCCGCACGATGTGATACTGCTGGCAGGCAAAGGCCACGAGACCTACCAGGAGATTATGGGCGTTAAGTACCCTTTTGACGACAGCGCCGAACTGGCCTTGGCCTTCAAAGCACACTAACTAGAACCCTACCGCCAAACATAATATATACCCCATACTGTTATGCTATATTTCTTGTTGGACTGGTTGAACCGCACAGTACAGTTCCCCGGGCTGGGCGTGTTTCAGTACCTCACGTTTCGCGCGGTACTGGCAGGCGTTTTCTCCCTGCTCATTTCCATATTGATTGGCAGGCGGATCATTGACTACCTGAAACGCAAACTAATAGGAGAAGAAATTCGCGATGCAGGCCCCGAAGCCCACAAGAAAAAGAAGGGTACGCCCACCATGGGAGGCGTTATCATATTGGCGGCCATCTTTGTGCCCACCCTACTCTGGGGCGACCTCACCAATGTTTTCGTGCTGCTGGTACTATTTGCCACCCTCTGGATGGGTGTAATCGGGTTTGTGGATGATTACATTAAGGTTTTCTTAAAAGATAAGCGAGGGCTAAAAGGCAAATTCAAGCTTGCAGGCCAGATTGTACTGGGCCTGATTGTAGGGCTGGTAATGATACTACACCCTGACTTTCGCGGCACACGCAGTAAAATCAAAGATTCCGTACTGAAACCCAATGCTGTGTTGCGCGAAGTTGGCTTCATGGAGGGCGACCGATTGCTGATGATGGGGAGCGAGTACTACGCCCGCCCCAGCACAGACCAGCCCAATACCCCCTATGCAACCTACCTGGTAGAACGCGCAGATGTGAACACGGGGTTGCCTAGAAGCGTACGCATTGTTGTGCAGCAAAAAAACAGGCAGTGGGTCAGCGAAGAACTGTTTGGCAATACCAGCATTGCGTTCGTTACCAAAACGAATGTTCCCTTCTTCAAAAACTTTGAGTTCAACTATGCCGATTTAGCCTTCTGGGGTGCTGATGAAAACAGCCTGTCTGTAAAGATAATTTACATCCTCATGGTTATTTTCATTGTTACGGCAGTATCGAATGGGGCCAACATCACCGATGGGCTCGACGGGCTATGCGCTGGTACTACTGCTATCATCGCTGCGGTGCTTGGCGTCTTTGCCTATGTATCAGGTAACATTATCTTTTCACGCTACCTAAACGTGGCCTACATTCCCTTGGGCGGGGAGGTATTCATTTTCTGTGCGGCCCTCATTGGTGCCTGCATTGGTTTCCTCTGGTACAATGCACACCCGGCGCAGGTATTCATGGGCGATACCGGCAGCCTGGCATTGGGTAGCGCGGTGGCAGTGCTGGCCATCATGGTAAAGAAGGAGTTGCTACTGCCGCTTATTTGCGGGGTTTACCTCATTGAGAATCTCTCTGTACTTATACAGGTAGGCTACTTCAAGTACACCAAGCGTAAGTATGGCGAGGGTCGGCGCATTTTCCGCATGGCGCCGCTGCATCATCACTTTGAGCTGCAGGGCATACCCGAGCCTAAAATTGTTACCCGGTTCTGGATAGCCGGTGTGCTGCTTGCCATCCTGGCTTTTGCTACGCTCAAGCTAAGATGATAGGTACTGTATTTTCGTTTATAAATGCAAATTTCACTTTGTCACATACGATGTGAATGTGTATAAGCAAATACGTATAATGGCTTTTTGGTAGCGTAATTTGTATTGTACAGTGGCACCCCTTGTTGAAAACTCATCAATATTTCTTTCGATATAACTGGCTTTTAGTGTAACCCCCATGTCGCAACGCATCGCAATCCTGGGCGCCGCAGAAAGCGGAACGGGTGCAGCCATCTTGGCTGCTGCACGCGGCTGGGATGTGCTGGTGAGCGACGGGGGCCGCATTCCGCCACCCTTCCGTGCCAAGCTGGATGCGCTGTCGCAAGAAGCTGGTAGTTCTCTACGTATCGAGGAAGGAACCCACACAGAGGCCGACATCCTGAAAGCTGATATCGTGGTGAAGAGCCCGGGCATACCGCACAAAGCGCCCATCGTGCAGGCCATTCAGCGCCGCGGCATACCGGTGTTGAGCGAGATAGAGTTTGCCAGCATTTACACGCACAGCAAGATCATTGCCATTACCGGCACCAACGGCAAGACTACTACCACTAGCCTAATCTACAGCATGCTGAAAAACGCAGGCTTCGATGTAGGCCTGGGCGGCAACATCGGCTACAGCTTTGCTGAACTGGTAGCGCGCCACCCGCATAGCTGGTATGTGCTTGAGGTGTCCAGCTTCCAGCTGGACGATGTGCACCATTTTCGTCCGCATATCGCGGTGCTTACAAACATAACCGATAACCACCTGGACCGGTACAATTACGATATCTCACTATATGCCCGCGCCAAGTTCAACATTACGCGCAACATGGGCAGCCAGGACCATTTTATCTATAGCCTGGATAGTGAGGTGCTGATGCGCGAGATGCCCAAGTATGACATCCGTGCCCAAAAATTAGGCTTTTCTCTTACACAGCAACCCGGGGCTGTGGCCTGGGTAGATAACAACTCAATCGTGGTCGATATGAACAAAGAACGCAAAAAGAAAAAATCTTCCCTGCAGATTCCTGCTGAAAAGCAGAAGCTGCGCGGCAAGCACAACCAGTACAACACCATGGCCAGCGCCATCGTGGGCAACGTACTGCAGATTAGAAGTGAAGTGGTGCGCGAGAGCATGCTAAACTTTGAAAACATAGAGCACCGGCTGGAGCGTGTGCGCAATGTAAACGGCATTGACTACATCAACGACAGCAAGGCCACCAGCGTGAATGCCGCCTGGTATGCGCTGGAAAGCATGCAGCAGCCCGTGCTCTGGATAGTAGGCGGTGTGGACAAGGGCAATGACTATGGCATGCTGCTGCCCATCGTAGAAGAGCGGGTGAAGGCTATCGTGATGCTGGGCCCGGAAGTGGCCAAGATAGAACAGGCATTCAAAGGGAAAGTGCCTACCCTGCTGCATGCCCCTGCCAGCATGGAAGAAGCCGTGCGCATGGCCACCCAGCATGCAGCCACTGGCGATGCGGTGCTGCTAAGCCCCGCCTGTGCCAGTTTTGATTTATTTAAAAACTATGAAGAGCGCGGCCAGAAGTTCAAAGAGGCCGTAGAGAAGTTAGACTAACGCGCATGAGCCGTTAGCTACAAGTTACGTTCGACCACTGTATAGTGCCGCTACCCCTGAATCAGGTAGCGGTTTTTTTATTGAAATACATGATAAGCGGCTGACCCTCTAACACAAAGCCGCTGTATTGTTTGCTAACGGCGATGTCCAGAGTTGTGGTGCGCTTGTGATTCTAAGAATATACATGCGATCGAATTAAACTTAATTGGATCTATGCAGTCAAAACAGTACCATTCATCAAATGACCAGATTTGTAATCGTTTTTTGCTTTGTCACCTTGGCTTCGTGCGCAAAAAAGGCGGACGAACTAACGCCCGATGACGCTGTGCAAACCCTCAACTTTGATTGTGTGCCTGGCTCAGGCGCCGTAGAATACATTGTGCCCGGAGACCCCTATGATATAAACCCCACAGGCTACAACCCTTTTAACGGTTATGCCGATCCGTCCATCCGTAAGGACCCCAATGCCAATACCATTTGGTATGCCTACAGTTATCCGTTTTATAAACAATCGGGAAGCTTGTTTGTGCCCAGCGTAGCCACTCATCTCGCTAAGTCTAATGATAATGGAAATACATTCTCTTTTGTAAAAGAGTTGTTTTCCGCTACATCTATTGCAAACCCTGCAAACCCAACTCAACAGGGCTTTTTAGATCATGAAGTTGTAAACCTGTTACCGGTCAGTTCCGGCGGCACCACCAACTGGTATGCGGCCAGACTCAACTACTTCATACCGCTTACAGGGGGCTTTGCGGCAAGGCCTGGAAACTCATTTTACATTTCAATACTCCAGGCTAGCTCAGTAGAAGGGCTCACCACGGGTAGTGCAAGCATCATAGGTGGTGGCGTCACGGATGCAAGCTGGAACCTTAACGCACGATTGGTTCCGCCGGCATTAATTGGAGCGTCCTTCTTTTGGAATGAGCCCAGCTTGTATTATGATGTGAACAAGAATAAAATTTACCTAACGATGGTTGCTTTTGTATTTAACGGAGCTGTACAAGACGTGGCCCGTAGCAATGTTTACGTTTATGCTACTACACCCATGGGTAGCCCTAGTTCCTGGACTTGGACACTCAACGGCACGCTAGTCAATCAATCTATTGCCAACGAACTGGGAGGCCAAATGTTTACGCAAGTGGAAGTTACCACTGGTGCCGATGGCAAGCCAGTCTTGCTAGGAACCCCCTCTGACTGGGTTAGTGCTCAAAACGACTTAACACACAAAGGCTGCAAGGTTATTGAAATACAATCGTTGGATCAACCAGCTTTAGCACGTAGCAGCAACGGCAAATTAAAGGTGTGCGCATACATCACTGCTTCTGATGCCAACAGTTTAGGCTCAGGGGCAGCGTCTTACGAAGCCACGTCTGCAACAGGGCTTTTATTTACCAAACGGGTTAAGACCTCATCTCAGCTAACAGCAGCAATATGGCATACTCGGCTCAAGCCTTAAATGCTAATTCTTACTAATTAAACAATTTAATCAGCGCTTGCCCCTCTACCACTACGGTCCCGTCCTGTTTTACAATCGTAGTATTCAGCGTGACAATTTTCTTGCTTTCGTTCAGTTCTACCACCTCAGCTTTTGCAGTAATGGTTTCGTTGATGTAAACGGGCGCTTTAAACTTGAGAGTCTGACTGAGGTAGATGGCACCCGGGCCGGGCAGCTTCATGGCCATTACGGCGCTAATCATGCCCGCGCCTATCATGCCATGGGCTATGCGTTGCTTGAAAAACGATTCTTTCGCATAGGCATCGTCCAGGTGGGCAGGGTTACGGTCTTCGCTCAGTTCGGCAAAGCTGCGTATCATCTCATCGGTTATGGTTTTGCTCAGTTCGGCGGTCTGGCCAATTTTCAGCGTGGCAAATTGTGCAGGTTGCATGTGATGTGGGTGTAAAAAAGCATTGAGTTGGCTACGAATATACAGGTTCGGGCTACAGCTTACCTTCTGCCAGCAGGTGTTTCACTTTGAGTATGGCAGCCACGCTCATGGCATCGGTGATTTCGCCCGCCATGGTTAGTCGGTAAGCTTCTTCGAAAGGCAGCTTGACTACACGCAGGTCTTCGGTAGCTTCAGGTTCAGCAGCCTCCTGGCGCAGGCCGCGCGCCACATAGAGCAGCGCCCGCTCATCGCTCACGCTATTGCTCAGATGCATTTCTAAAATAAACTCCCAGTGTTCTGCCACCAGGCCGGTTTCTTCTTTCAGTTCACGCTGCGCGCTGAGCAGGGGGTCTTGGTCGCGCTTGCCGCCGCCTTCAGGTATTTCCCAGCTGTAAACACCCAACGTGTAGCGGTACTGCCCCACCAGCCAGGTGTTCAGCTCGTCATCCAGCGGCACCACCCCCACGGCATAATTTTTAAAGTGCACTACACCGTAAATGCCAGGCCCCCCGCTGGGGTTGCGCACCTGACTTTCGTCCAGCCTTATCCAGGGGTTATCGTAGGCAGTGTGGGTGCTTAGCGTCTGCCAGGGGTTTTCCGTAGGACGGGGGAGGGTAATCATTGGGATTTGATACAAAACAGAGATGCAAAATTATCTGATAATCAATAGATTAAGAAAAAAGTGACGAGTTTAAGCTTGATTTTTGGATAATAATAGTAATGCTATTACTTTACTATTATTCATATTTGTCAAGTAATATATTTACTTTTGAGTGATTGTTATACTCCTGATGCTAAAAAATGACCCCCAAACCACTGTTACTTCAGCAGCTCGATAGCAAGCTACTCGCCTATCAGCCCCTTCAAAAAGCAACTCCACCACCAACTGGCTGGATACGGGCAATCCGTACCGCTCTGGGTATGTCAATGCAGCAGTTGGGAAGCAAACTCTCCATAACAAAGCAAGGGGTGCAGGATATAGAGCGCAGAGAGAGGGAGGGCGCTATAACCATCAAAGCATTGCAGGAAGTAGGAAATGCGCTGGAGATGCAGTTTGTATATGGATTTATACCTAACCATGGCTCGCTGGATGCATGGATACAGCTGAAAGCCCAAGCGCTAGCCAAACAGATTGTGCTGCGTACCTCGCATACCATGAAACTGGAAGACCAGGAGAACGCCCGCGAACGCATAGAGCAGGCAATACAGGAGAGGGCAATAGCTATCAAAAAGGAAATGCCCAAAATATTATGGGACTGAACTTTCAACAGACTGCAGGACAAACCCCACTGGAGGAAGAAGAAAAGGAAGGCTTGCGAATTCCTACAGTTGCTACGCGTGCAGAGCTGGATGAGTTTGAGCAGCAGAACATAGAGGATGCCATACAGTGGGCCATGCAGCGAACGTTCAAACCAGAAACCATCCTGACCGAAGCATTTGTAATGCAGGTGCACAAACGCATGTATGCAGATGTATGGGCATGGGCAGGTGAATTCAGAAAGTCTAACAAAAACCTTGGAGTTGACAAATGGCAGATACCCATAGCGCTAAGATATTTACTCGATGATACCACCCTCTGGATAGCAAATAAAACTTATGCCGCTGATGAAGTAACACTCCGCTTCAAGCACAGACTGGTAAGTATTCACTGCTTTGCAAACGGCAACGGCAGGCATAGTAGGTTGATGGCGGACATTATTAGTGAAAGCATTTTTAAGCAGCCGATTTTCACTTGGGGGGCTGGCCAAAGCCTATCCTCAAGCGACGCTCGCACGCGCTATCTAGCTGCCCTGCGTGCAGCTGACGCTGGAGAAATAGCTCCTTTACTTGCGTTTGCGCGGTCTTGAGTCAGCGCAAAGAGCTAGTTCAAGTGTAGCAGCTCAATGATGTATGTATTTGATAAACAAATAGATACAAGCGTTCAAAAACTTTCATTTTTATTTGAAACATTTAGCCCTTGGCCTTTGTTATTTAGATACAAAACAAAAAGGCTATGCTTACAGACAAGGTAATACTCATCACAGGCGGATTTTCAGGCATCGGTAAAGCCGTGACAGACCTCTTTATGCAGAGCCGCTGTAAGGTGGTGGCTGTGGGCCGCAACGACACAAACAAAGTACCCAGTTACGTAGGGAACTACCTACCCATAGTACGGAACATCAAGACCGACCGTGATGGTGAAGACGTGGTTGAGTTTGCCATTGAAAAGTTTGGCCAATTGGATGTCATCTTACACTGCGCGGGTAAGGGTGTATTGAAGCCAGCAGCGGAACTGACAAAAGCTGACTTTGAGAAAATGATGCTGGACAACTTTTACAGCGCGGTATATGTTACCCAAGCTGCCTTGCCGCATTTCACCCAGCGCAAAGCCGGCACCTTACTCTTTATACCTGGGGTACTGGGCCGCCGCGGCATGGCAGGAGCCGCCGCCTACGGTGCGGCCAAGTATGCCCTTACTGGCTACGCCAAAAGCTTGCGCGAAGACCTTAAGCGTACACAAATCAAAATTACAACCCTGCACTTCGGCGGGGTGGACAGCGAGTTCTGGAACGAGATAGAGATGCCTGTGCAGCGTGATAAAATGATTACAACCGCAGATGCTGCCAAAGCTATTTGGTTTGCGGCCCAGCAGCCCGACTCTGCTGTACTGTCTGAACTGGTGCTGCAGCCCTACAACCACCAGCTTATATAAAGCCTATTTTTAAGCACTTTCTATGCGCGTGCTCAAAAAAATACTCGTCACCCTTGGAATACTGCTGGCTGTAGCCATTGGCCTATTTTTAATGCGCTACCCACTCATGCGTGCTGCAGCCAACTACCTTATGTATAACACGACACTGGAAAAGGCTGATGTAGCATTTGTGTTTTCAGGTTCCCCCTATGACCGTGGGCGTACAGCAGCCCAACTACTCAAGGATAATTGGACTCAGCGTGTAGTTTGTACTGGCGAGATATACCCGAGCGATGTAAAAGCCATAGGTAGCAACCTGCGAGAAAGCGACCTTACGCGCATAATGATTGCCTCACAGGGTGGGGACTCTGCCAAGGTGAAAGTGGCACCCGTAGGCACCAGCTCCTTCGAAGAAGCCCAATATGTTTACAGCTATTGTAGGGAGAATAACATCAAAAAAGCCATATTGGTATCCAATAGCCTGCACATGCGCCGCATATACTGGACGATGAACCACCTGCGCACTACACAAGACAATGTAGCGTTGTTATACGTGGGTGCCCCTTCCAGTGAGTTTCGCGAAGCCGAGTGGTGGAAGAGCGAGCGGGGCCTCATTTTCGTTAACAATGAGTATGTAAAGCTGGTGTATTACTGGCTAAAGTACTGAACGCAACATTCTGCTCGTTTTACTACTCTGCTGCACTAATGCGTACCTTAATCGCAGTTGAAACACAATGAGCTATTCACCGCTCGATATATACAATTACATCCGTAACCTGGGTATGAACCAAAAGGACAAAGCCAATCAACTGGTAAAAGAATATGTGTTGTGGAGCGCGGGTGCAGGGCTACTGCCCATCCCGCTACTGGATGTAGCCGCGGTTACTGCCGTGCAGGTAAAGCTGCTACGCAAACTCTGCGAGATGTTTGAGGTGAGCTATGACGAAAACTCCTCGCGTGCATTGCTTTCTTCGCTGCTCAGCAGCGTTACAGCAAGTGCAGGTGCCAGCATGCTTAAAGCCATCCCCATCATTGGCAGTGCGCTTGGCGGGGTAGGCATGGCGGTGCTTTCCGGCGGTGCTACCTACGCGGCGGGGCAAGTCTTCATTCGGCACTTTGAGGCAGGGGGCACACTGCAGAATTTTGACCTCGCCACAGCTACCCGCCTCTACCAGCAGGAGTTTGAGCGCGGCAAAGAGCTGGCCCAGCAGTGGCTGGATGAACAGCGCGGCAAGAAGCCCGCAGCAGAAGACAAAGCCACGGCCCAGACATCCACCCAGGTTGCACCCGAAGACGCCTTTAGCAAACTGGAAAAACTTAACGAACTTCGCCAGAAAGGCATCATTACCGAGGCCGATTTCAACGCCAAAAAGCAAACCCTGCTTGACGCCATCTAGTCTGCCCCTACAGCTTAAAATAGTATCCGCATGGCATCACGGCGTCTAAGCGCTGAAGCGGATGCACCCCAAGGCCGTTTTTCGCGCGAATCCATCAGTGAACTGGTTGGGCTATACCGCTATGTGTATCCCTACCGCCTGCGCTTTATCGCGGGTCTGCTCTTCCTAGGCTTCAGCAGCCTTACCACACTTGCCTTCCCTACCGTCATCGGCAGGCTGGTAGATGCCGCACTTACAGGGAAGGGCCAGGGCCTTATGGGCAACATCAACCTGCTAGCGCTTATACTGGTGGGCATTCTGCTTTTGCAGGCTGCATTCTCCTTCTTTCGTATTCTGCTGTTCACAGCCGTAGGTGAGTATAGCATTGCTGACCTGCGGCGCGACCTATTCGGCAGGCTCCTCAACCTGCCCATGTCCTTCTTTGGCCAGCGCCGCGTAGGCGAGCTTTCCAGCCGCATTTCTTCAGATATCGTCATGATTCAGGATGCTTTCAGTTTCACACTCGCCGAGTTTCTGCGTGGCATTGTGCAGCTAGTAGCAGGCGTGATACTCATCCTCAATACCTCTGTCAGCCTTACGCTTGTCATGCTTTCTTCATTTCCCATTTTGGTGGTGCTGGCTATATTTTTCGGACGCTACATACGCAAGCTTTCCAAGCAGGCGCAGGATAAGCTGGCCGAGAGCAACGTGGTGGTAGAAGAAAGCCTTCAGGGCATACACAACGTAAAGTCTTTTGCCAATGAATGGTACGAGCTGGGCCGGTACCAGAAAGCCATTGCCGAAACCGTGCGGGTGTCTTTGCTAGGTGCGCGCTACCGTGGGGCCTTTGCCTCCTTCGTTATTTTCGCCCTCTTTGGCGCCATCGTGCTGGTAATGTGGTATGGTGCAAGGCTGGTATCGGCAGGCGAGCTCACCGTGGGCCAGCTCACGTCTTTCTTAATCTATACCATGTTTGTGGGTGCAGCTATAGGCAGCTTTGGTGAGCAGTATGCCATGCTGCTGCGCACCATTGGCGCTACAGAGCGCGTGCGGGAGCTACTGAAAGAAACTTCAGAAAGTATCAGCACTGCGTCAGCACAGGATAAACGGCTGCAGGGCCATGTGCAGTTTGAGGGTGTGGGGTTTGCATACCCCAGCCGCGCAGAAGTGCAGGTGCTGCAGGATGTAGCCTTTACCGTGCAGCCTGGCCAGAAGGTTGCACTGGTAGGGCCCAGCGGTGCCGGTAAAAGCACATTGGTGCAACTGTTGCTGCGCTTTTATGAACCAGTTACTGGGCAAATTCTACTGGATGGCAGACCCGCCCAGCAGTTTGAGCTTGGCGCATTGCGCCGCCAGATGGCAGTAGTGCCCCAAGAAGTTATGCTGTTTGGCGGCACCATTCGCGACAACATTGCCTATGGCAAGCTGGATGCAACTGATGCAGAAATAGAAGAAGCTGCCCGCCAGGCCAATGCGCTGGAATTCATTCATAGTTTTCCAGATCGTTTTCTTACTGTGGTAGGCGAACGTGGCATTAAGCTCTCTGGCGGCCAGCGGCAGCGCATCGCCATCGCTCGCGCCGTGCTACGCAACCCTTCTATTCTCATTCTGGACGAAGCCACCAGCAGCCTGGATTCTGAGAGTGAGCGCCTGGTGCAGGAAGCACTGGAGCAGCTCATGAAGGGCCGCACCTCATTCATCATTGCACACCGCCTGGCCACCGTGCGCAATGCTGATACCATACTCGTACTTGAGCATGGTAAAATTGTGGAGCAGGGCACGCATGATGAACTGATAGCACACCCTGATGGGCTGTACCAGATGCTGGCACGCCTACAGTTTACAAACGAAGTATCCGTATAATTATACACCCGCTTCACCCCTCAGCAAGCTCAGGGTGACAAGCTCAAGCCAGCCGCTGTTTACAGGGGCAACACTGCCAAGGGAATTGCCAATTCATAGGAAATTTTCTGGGCATCGTCTAGTGACGAATCCTTGCGGAACAAAGACTGCTCGGCGGTATCAACCGCTAGCAGGCTAATCTGTACGTCCTTACTCAATGTGCCTAGCGCATCGCGGAGGTTGTTTTCTTCCAGGATATGAACCCGCAGGTGGGGGTATGCAAGCGTGGTTTTGATTCGGCTTTCCAGCTTTACGCGAAACTCTGGCGTAGGGTAAGCACCACGCGGGTTATGGTGCATGATAATCACCTCGGCATCAAACATACCGCAGAACTTTAGCAGTTGCCCTATCGCTGGCAGGTTGGCATCTTCTACATTGGTGTAATACACCACCGTTTGCATGCCCTGAAACTTGGTGTTTCTAGGCACTGTGAGTACCGGAACTTTGATATTCTCCATCACCTTCTGGGCACTGGTACCCATGTGGTTTTTGCTCTTGTCCCCTTCCTGGCCTTTCTGGCCCATGATGGTGATATCAAAGGTGTGCTGCTCAGTGAGTGCCAGTATCTCTTCTACCGGAAACCCCATGCGCGAAGCCACCGTTACTTTCAGTTTCTGCTCCGGCGGTATATTGAGTTTGGTACGTGTCTCATTCAGAAATCCCTGCACTTCTTCCTTGGCCTCAGTAGCACTCTCCTTCTCCATTGCTACTATCGCATCCAGCTTTTGAAAATGGTTGCGCTTCTTCAGCTGGTACACGTTCAGCACCGTAACGAAAGCGCCATGCTGTGCGGCCATCTCCAGGCCATACATCAGGGCCACCCGGCTATTCTCTGAGAAATCTACCGGTACCAATACACGTTGAATCTGTGACATGCTGCTAATCTATAAGCCTGAAAGTGTGAATTAAACCAGCCTCAAGTTATGAAAAGCTGGGGTTTTGCCTATAGCCCTACTGGCTATAAATAACCTACTTGTATTCTAAAAGCACGAACTTCCCTCTCTGAGGCGATAACGAATGGTCCGAGTGGCTTTACACCGCCGCCACCTTTTCAGGATCTGCCTTGGCGGGGTCGTGCGTAACCAGGTTTCTAAACTCTGGATCGCGTGTAAAATGCTCAAAGGCCTCATCCTGCTGCGCTTCGGTACTGTAACGTTTGTCTATTTCTATGGCCTTGCGCAGGTTCTGCATGGTATTGTTTTTGTCTTTCAGCCCTGCATAAAACATGGCTTTGAAGTACCAAATCTTGGCCTCTTTCGGGTTTAACTCCAGCCCGCGGCTTAGCGCATCTACGGCTTTGTCTTCATAGCCCAGCCGCCGGTACAGAAAGCATTTGCTAAACCAGATCTTGGGGTCGTCTGGGTACACTATCTCCAGTTGTTCCAGTATCTCCAAGGCTTCCTGGTTTCTACCCAGGCGCTGCAAAAGCTGGCTTTTGTTGTACATGCTCTTGGCATGGTCGCTGTTCAGCTCTATGGCTTTTGCATAGCTTTTTAGCGCTTCTTCATGCCGCCCCAACCCTTCCAGGGCCACGGCCTTTTCGTACCAAGATTCTGCATTGCTGGGCTTTAGCTGTATGCTAAAGAGCAGCATGTTCAGGGCTTCTTTGTGCTTGCCCTGCTGGTTCAGCACTACTCCTTTTTCGTAATAGTTAAGGTACATGGGGCTCGCGCGCTAGAAAGACAGAAACCTGGTGAAATGTGTTATGTGCCAACAAGGGCTCTATAAGCAAACAGCCTGCCAAGAATAAATTTAATGCAGGCAAATTAACCTAGTTCAAATTTCAACAAAAAACGTGCAGCATACACGCCAGCACCTAGGCATTTTGATACGCAATGTCACTTTTTTACGTACGCCCTTAGTTGTTGCCTGATACTGAGGCTGTTAATTTAAGCTGGGCATGGCTCTGTTCCTGCGTAGTGATAGCCATGTGGGAAACTCGGCCAGCTATTCACGTTTGTGCTTCTATAGGCGGGTGGCACAAACCCTTCCGGCGCTACATACCACTATAGGCCACCCCTTGTGGGGGCAGCCTGATATGTGGCCAGGTGCGCTGTACTTCTAACCCGTGTGCACACTTCTCCCATGGTCAATCCTCGCCTATTGACTTACCACCCAAGTGTACCGGTTGTCCGTTCAACATCGGAGCCTTAACTAGCCTGGCTGCTGGGGGTTATATGCTGGGGTTTTGTTTACATACCTGAGAGATAAAAAATACGCCCGGGCGATTGGGAAAGCTTAAGGGAAAGAAACTGCCGGCCGGCTGGGTTTCGGGAAGCGGGGCTGTAGCTGGGGCTACTGCCTGCTTCTTACTACAATATTAAGATGGACTATGTGGCAGTGGACAGTTATGCACGGTGCATAACTTGTTGAAGCGTAGGTTGGCCGGTGTATATGCGGGGGGTTGCTCTTCATCCTATACCGCTCCTGATAGATACAGGAATGTACCGCTGCGTGGCAACCTCACCCTAGCCCTCTCCTACTAGTAGGAGAGGGAATACACCACCCCGGCAAAGAAACTACCTGCGGGTGTTTCTTTGCCACCCCTCCTAAAAACAGGAGGGGAGCTTGCGCTGCTGCGCGAGGTACGGCTGGAGCCGCGACTGAACTACGCACGCGGGTGGACCCGCGCGCGTGCGTAGTTCGAGATGCCCTGCGGAACATCTCAAACAGCGCTGGATAAAACTATTTAACTATAAACAATTCCCGGAGTTAATAAAATATTATAAAACATAATATCTAAAAATATAAAAGAAATTAATACTAATAGTATTAAATATTTTTTTACAAAAGTAAATGATTTATAAGATTTAATAAACAAAGAATATATATAGTAATATTTAAGAACGAGTATTACAAATGAAAATATAACTATTCCCAAAAAAGAATTGTAAGTGCTGGCCCCCGTTGATGCAACAGCAATAAATAACTGGAGCAATTCCAAAGAGATTAATGTAAAAAAATTGGAAAAAAATGATTTAATATTTGTCATAGCTGGGGCAAAAACAACAAAGTTGGTGCAGCAATAAGCTAACGCAGCATCATCGGTTACTTGAATGACATCAGATCTAAAATAGTTTTAGTTGGCTTACTTGATAACCTATAGATCCATTTGCCTCCATTGCAAAATGAAACAACCACTAAATGACCCGGGTAATTTGCTTTAGGCAAAGTATCAAAATTAGTTATCTCTGAAATAATATCTATCAATACAAAATTTGGTTTGCATTTCAAAACCTTTACTTTAGGTTTATTAAAATATTCTAAGTATTCAAAATTCGCAATATAATCATGTTTTATAGACTTACCATAAGCTACACAACTATAAGAAACTAGTTCTCCTGAAGAATACGATTCAATGAATAAATACCAGTTAATGCGATTCTGTCTTTTCGCAAAGTACTCCTCTAATAAAGGTCGGATACCTCCCCTTTCGGTAAGGCGCTTTATTGTACGTAACTTATGATCATGGGGGTTCATACTTAAACCTTTATACCTTTCGGTTAAAGTATCCAATGACTCTTTAACTGAAAACACACTACACTGGCCATTTGCAGATGTGTATGCCATTATTAGGTATAGAAACAGAAAGTTAAGGTTCATTTGGAATACGTCTTAGTGGTAGGTTTTGTTCTTTTCAAGCTCATTTTCATCTTTCAAGCTTTTACCTCTTCATTTGTCAGTACTTTATCTTTTCTAACTTCTAAGGTTTCCCCAGGCTGTTGCTCCCTATCGGATCTGCCAAATCTGGACGTTCAGACATATCTGCACTACCTTGTGCATTGCTGACTGCATGACTAAGTTCGTGCCCTAAACCCGCTCTGTTCGAGATGTTCCGCAGGGCATCTCGAACGCCAGATATTTCGGATTTGCATCTTTGAATAAGCCCTATGCGGTTAATTTAAGCTGGGGTCTTCCGGGAAATTGGAAATCATTACGTGTGCCTGGCCCATGCTGCGCAACACGCGCTGCCACAATTTATCCGGGTTGTTTTCAAACACAATCTCTGCATCGGTATCAGCTACTATCCAGCTTTTCTGTGTTAGCTCCTCGTGCAGCTGCCCTGGGCTCCAGCCGGAGTAGCCCACAAAGAAGCGAATATCATTCGGTTGCACGCCGCCTCTGCGTATCAGCGCTTTCAGCATGGCAACATGCCCGCCCCAGAACACCCCTTCACAAACTTCTATTGCACCTTCCAGCACATCGCCCAGGCGGTGTAGAAAGTGCAGGCTGTCCAGCTCTACAGGGCCGCCATAGTGTAGGGTGCTTGCCAGCGCCGGGAAGTCGCGCGCGGCATCGTTCAGTTGTATATCTACCGGGTGGTTGAGGATGAAGCCCACGCTGCCGTCAGCACTGTGCTCAGTGAGCAGTACTACGCTACGCTTAAAACTAGGGTCTTGCAGAAAGGGGTTGGCAATGAGCAGGCGCCCACGTGCCGCTTCGTGCGGCTTGCCAAATACATCGTCAGGTGTAAGCAAGTATCTAAACAGTTTGGATATCCAATGGTCAAATTAAACAAAGCAACGGCCATGCCAACTGTAGGGAATGTTTTTTGCAAACTGTTAAAACACGTTATCCACAAAGTGGGCCAGCACCTGTGCCAGCGTGGGTAGCCGCAGGTGAGCATGGGTAGAGGGAGCATCGCCTACCATAACTGTTGTGATACCCATTTCGTGTGCAGGCTTCAGGTCGCGGTCTCTGTCGCCCACCATGTAGCTGCAGTGCGGGCTGGCGCCTAGGCGGGCCAGCGCCCGTTCAAACATCAAGGGCAGCGGTTTGCGGCAGAGGCACTGCCCTCCACAGTGGCCTGCTTCTTCTGGGTGGTGCGGGCAGTAAAAGATTAAGGGTGCAGGCAGCCCTGCCTGCTCAAAGCGTGCGGCTAGGTGTGTGTGTAGCGCATTCAATTGCGCTTCTGTGTAAAGGCCCCTGGCTATGCCACCCTGATTCGTAATAATGGCTACACTCCAGCCCGCTGCATACGCGGCTTGAATCAGCGCTATCGCTTCCGGCTGTACGATGAATTCCTCAATCTGCCACACATACCCCCGCTCTTCGTTGACTACCCCATCGCGGTCTAGCAGCAGGGCGCGCTTCAATGCAGGCTCCGATTTCAATAGCTGCTATTTACACCCACTATTTAACTGGGGCGGTGGGGGCGACACTTTTCAGGTAGGTATCCAGAAACTGAAGTACTTGGCCATACCCGCGCACTTCGTTCTCACGCTTTTTAAAGCCATGCCCTTCATCTTTGAAAATAATGTATTCAACAGGTACGTTGTTCTTCTTCACTGCTTCTACTATTTCATCACTTTCCACCTGCAACACGCGTGGGTCATTCGCTCCCTGCAGCACTAGCAGGGGGCGGCGTATTTTATCCGCATGAAAGAGAGGGCTCTTGGCGCGCAGCATGGCTTCATCCTTCACAGGGTCGCCTACTTCTTCATAGAGGGCTCGCCTAAAACTCTCCCACCAAGGGGGTATGCTTTTCAACGTACGCAGCCAGTTAGAAACGCCGAACAAATCTACCCCTACTGCAAAAGCCTCCGGCTGAAAGGCAAGGCCTGCCAGCACCATGTAGCCGCCGTAGCTGCCACCCATAATGCCGATTTTGTTTACATCTACATAGCCGGTCTTGGCCAAGAACTGTTTCGCTTGCACGCAGTCCATCAAGTCATCCTGCCCATGGCGGCGGTCGTCTTTGCCGTAAAACGTTTTGCCATAGCCACTGCTGCCACGGTTGTTCACTGCCAGTATTACATAGCCGTGGTTAGCCAGGTATTGCATGAGCGGGCTGTATGTCAGGGTGGTCTGGCCGCCAGGCCCGCCATGTATCCAGAGCAGTGCGGGGGCTTTCTCGCCTGGACGTAGCTGCTGCGGCTTGTATAGCAGCGCAGGTATGCTCAGCCCGTCAAAGCTCTTGTACCGCACCACCTGCCCCGTTACCAGGTGTTCACGGTCTATCTCCGGGTTCAGGGTATTGGTGATTTGTTTATAGCCGCCCGTGCGCAGGTCCAGCACATACAGGTTACTGGGCGAGCGGCTTGTATTGGCATAGAATGTTAACAGGTTCTCGGTGCGGCTAAACTGCACTTTCTGTATCTCGCCTGTGGGCAGTTTGGGCAGCGTTACCGGCGTGCCCGTTTCTGTTTCATATATTTTAATCACGGTGCTGGCATCCTGGTTCACGCCCAGCACGGTGTATTTACCCTTGGGGCTCAGGTAGGCATAGTCTATGTCCCAGCTCTCACTAAAGGCATGGTGGGTGGCACCCGTGGCTACATCGTAGCTATAGAGCGCCATGAACTCTCGCCCTTCATTTGTTGTGTAAAACAGCTTTTTGCCATCTCTACTAAAGTACTGGGGCGAATAGGAATCATTTTCCTTACTATGCAGGATTCGTTTGTATTTTTTTGTGTCTATATCGTACAGGTAAACCTCATTTCTGTTGGTGGTTATATTTTTGGTTAGCGCCAGGTGCCTGCGATCTGGTGAAATGGCCCCCGTCTCAAACGCGCTATCGTTGGCCAGTACCATACGTGGCGTAAACGTGGCTACGTCCATCTCAAAAAGGTCCTCATAGCGCGGATTCCGCTTGTTGCTGCTGTAGTACAGGCTTTGCTCATCCTGGCTCCATCCGTAAAAGCTGGCGCGAGCGCTGGTGTCGGGTGTCAGGTCTTTTGTGCTGCCATCTTTGCTCAGCACATACAGGTGGTTTATCTCATTGCCGCCTTTGTCACTATAGTACAGTATGCGGTCGTCTGCGGGAAAAAAAGAAATGGCAAAAAGGCCATCGGTGGTGCTGTGCGTCAGCATCTGTGCATCTCCCCCCTTTGTAGCTACCGTGTATAGGTTGAATATGCCTGACGCATTGCTGCCCAGCAGTACCTTCTCTTCGTCCGGGCTGATGGCCCCCCCGCCTATCTTGGTTGTAGCCATAAACTGGGCAATGCTGTACTGGCGAAATGGGCGCGGGCTTTCCACTTTTTCGCGGCAGCCGGTAATGCTCATCACCAACAGGATTAGGAAGAGTGTGTAGCGTGTGCGCATGCTGACAGTTAAAATAAATGCAAGGGGATGAAATCGGTTTTCAAAGCTAGCCCATTCCCTGCTTTGTATCAAACAAAAAACGCCCCTTTCCCCAAGCCAAAAGATGCTGTTTGCAGCCCGTTAGTAGCTCAGCGTTGTGCCAAACTTGGCCTGCAGGTAGCGTAGGGCTGGGTAGGTTTCCTCTAGGCGCTTCAAGCGTTCTTCATCTGTTTCCATGGGGGCTGCGCTGGCTGCCTGCGCGGCTTCGTCCAGTTTGAGTTCCATTACCAGGGTGGGGTTCGCAGTGGCGGCGCGCAGGCTTTGCACCAGCACTTCGCGCATTTGTTCCATCAGCGCCTGCTCGTGCGCATTGGTTACGGTAAGCACAAAGCGGTGCCCCGCTAGCGCATAGCCGCGGTTGCGCAGCACAGCCCGCACACTGGGTCTGTCTTTCAGCTCACTTTCCAGCACCAGGGCATAAGCTGTAGCAAAGGCGGCCTCGTCCAGGGCTATCGGCACCTGCTCTGTGGCACCTTCTGCCATTGGCTCTTCTACGAACATGTCCACCTCCAGCAGCGTTATCGGCAGTTTTACCGTACTGCCGCTTTTGGTGGGCTGCGTAGCTGTGGGGGCCTGGGTTTGCTGTACCGGCTGTGTTTTCTCAGGCAGTACAGCAGGTTCGGCTTGCTTCGTTTCAGCCGCTACTTTTTTTTTTCACTGCCATTTGTGGCCAGCACGGCCAGGTCTATGGCGGTGCTGAGGTGAGCCAGCTTGATGAGCAGAAGTTCTACGAGCAGGCGCGGATGGCTGGCATTGCGAAACTTCTGCTCAGCCTCAGTCGTCAGGTGGAAAGCATGGAGCAGGAACGTGCCGCTGGTGGTGCGGCACTGGGCCAGGTATTTTTTCTGCACGCTCTCGGTGGTTTCCAGTAGCATAACGGTTTTGGGCTCCTGTGCCACCAGCAGGTTGCGCAGGTGCTCAAGCAGGCCTGCTAGAAAACTGTACGCATCAAAGCCATTTTCCAGTACCGCGTTCAGCGACAGTAGCGCACCAGCATGGTCATTTTGTTTGAGCACCTCTACCAGGTCAAAGTACACATCCTCATCCAGCACTTGCAGGTTTTCTCGTACGGCAGCCAATGTGAGGTTGCGCCCGGTGAAGTTCACAATCTGGTCAAATATGCTCAGCGCATCGCGCAGGCCGCCGTCGGCTTTCAGGGCAATGAGCTGTAGCGCCTCGTATTCGTAAGCGATGTTTTCCGTTTTGGCAATGTCTTGCAGCCTGCTGGCAATGTCGTCCACTTTGATGCGCCGGAAGTCGAACTTCTGGCAGCGGCTCAGAATGGTGGGTAGTATCTTGTGTTTTTCTGTTGTAGCCAGAATGAACAGCGCGTGGGCGGGTGGCTCTTCGAGTGTTTTCAGAAACGCATTGAAGGCTGCGGTGCTCAGCATGTGCACCTCATCAATGATATAAAGGTTGCGCCGGCCTTGTTGTGGGATGTAACGGAGCTGCTCGATGAGGCCGCGTATGTCATCCACGCCGTTGTTGCTGGCGGCATCAAGCTCAAAGATGTTCAGGCTGCGCCCCTCGTTAAACTGGGTGCAGCTGTCACATTGGTTGCAGGGATCTCCGGTTGGGCTCAGGTTGGCGCAGTTTACGGCTTTGGCCAGGATGCGTGCGCAGGTGGTTTTGCCCACACCACGCGGCCCACAAAACAAGAATGCATGCGCAAGCTGCCCCAGCTTGAGCGCATTCCGCAGGGTGCCAGTAACATGGCCCTGCCCCACCACACTGTCAAAGGTGTCTGGCCTGTACTTGCGCGCTGAAACTACAAACTGCTCTGCCATGCGATCTCTACCATCTGTGGGGCAAAGATAATGGGATTTAGCAGCCCTGTAGGACCCAGGTTTTATTCAAAAGGTACCATCACATCCTGCGCGGCCAGTACATGCAGCGTCTGCGCATCTTGCACATAGGCCACCAGGCCCAGTAGCGCGGGGTTGATGTCTCCAGCTATCGGCAAATTTATTTCGCTCATAACGCCGCCACCTTTCTGCGCGGGTAGCGTGCGCAGGTCTATGCTTTCTAGGTGCCGCACTACATAGGTGTGTTCCAGCTCGCGGCCCTGGTTCTCGCCGCGGCTCACGTAATGCTTCTCCATTTTTTCCACTACCGCCAGCTGCAAGATGCTGCCATTTTTTACTAGCGCTTGTGGTATATCATACATCACTTGCAGTTGCAGGTTGGTAATCCGGCTGGCCGTTATTGATAAACTATGCACTTCCGGTTCCGCCAGGGCGCGAGCGGTCATGGCCTCCACCAACTTGCGGTTGCTGCCCGGGGCCTGCCACTTGCCGTTCACCACTGCTTGCGGGGTATAGAGGCCATCGCCTTGAAATTTCTGAGCGTACGCTCGTTGCCGTGCAGTGTATTCCGCGTTGGCGTAGGGGTCTTTCCAGCCCAGGTAGTCCCAATAGTCCACATGAAACGCGAGCGGGATTACGCGGCGACCCTGTTGCTGCGCCTGCTCGTAAATCGCTTTCAGGTTTTGCTCAGCAGGCGGGCAACTGCTGCAGCCTTCACTGGTAAACAGCTCTATCAGAGCAAAGCCGGGCTTAGCTGCTTCATGCGGCACTTCGGGGGCTGCGGGCTGTGCCGCAATACGGGCAGCCAGCAACATCAGCATGCAAAACAGGTATTTCATATCGCAGCGCAAAAGTATGGGTTCTAAAAGTAAGGTAGCCAACTAGACTACACAATGTTCTGACTTAACGCTGCGGCACATTGTCTGATAGCAGACGAAGGGCAGGCTTTATTATTTTTTGGGTGATACTAGGGCTTGCGCCCCGCAGTAGCACTGCTGTCATCCCGTATGCCATGCTTACACAGGAGGGCAAGGTACTGCTTGTTTTGGGTGTACAGTGAGTAAGGTTTAACCTGGTAATAGAACCTATTATTGAAGGACTCCATTGCAACTCCAAGCCGAAGCGGTCCATACATTTGGAGGTACTTATCAGCTAGTCTGATAAAATTCGATGTGTCTCCGGCAAATCCATACGTTAGTTCTTCTAAATATTCTTTATAGCCTGGCGACAATTGTTGAATCAGCGGGGCAGCTTTTGCAAACTCTTTTTTTGCAGTATAAGCCAAGGCTTTTTCATAATCACTTTGCTTCGCCGCCTGGGCATATGCCAGCGCGAGGTCATACTCCCCAAGATGCCAATATCCAAACGAAAGGTCTGCGTTGTTGATGCCCCCTAGTTCCATCTGCATAGCCTGTGTAGCTGCCAGTTGCGCCCTAAGCTTTGCAGCATCAAAATAATAATCACAAAAATACCTTATTAAAAACCTATGCACGATGGGGTATGCTGTAAACCTAGTTTCCATTACAGCACGGATAGAGTCACGCTTTTTGAAGTTACCCAAATGGTGGTAGTTCCTTAAGAGCCTACAAGCCGCGTTTGGAAAATCAGGATTAAGCTGAAGTGCCTGCTCATGAAAAGGAGTTGACTGTATAACACGCTGTGTTATAGATAGCGTTGTGTCATTTGCATATCTCATCCCTAGGCTGTGATACGCAGCATAAAAATCGGGGTTCCGCTTCACAAAAGCTTCTGAATATACTTTTGACATACTAGTTAAACTCTCGTATGCAATCCAGAGGCTATCGCCCGGGAAATATTTCTTTGCGTGCGAGAGTGCCATTTTTCTTAATTGAGTGTTTGAACCATTATTTAAGAATCTTGCCAAAGTAAGGGGATCCGCCCAGAGCATTACTTTTTCTGCTGCTGCCTGTAGCACGCTGTCTAGTGCGGGCGCCCATTGTTCTTTTAGTATTGTAGCCTGGAGCTTTACGGGTGGTACACCGCTGATTCGCAAGTTTAGTACAAGCTGCCCACTCTGTAGGGTAAACTCTCCCCCCATACGCCGTGACTGTATACCCAGTAGTTCCCCTAGATAGCGACTTACACTGCGGGGGTTTATGCCCACCCCCATCACCTCCAGTTTAACATCCTGCCCGCCTACTTCTGCCATCTTTTGGCCGGGCTTCAAGGGCTGAGCCTGGCGTTGCATATCTTGAACAGCATCCAGTAATTTCAGCGCTACCACGCGGCCATTGTAGCCCTGCTGCACCAGCACCTCAGGCACTTCAAAGGTTTCTACATAGTAGGCATCATCCAGCGCTTCCCGCAACAGCAGGCTAAGTACTACCAGCGTAACGGCAGTTAGGGCCAGCGTCTTCCACCCCACTTGGCTTAACTGTGGCAGCCGCAGTGTGTTTCGCTGCGGCCAGCGCCACCTGGGTTTGCTTTCGGTAGCTGGGGTTGGGGTTGGCTGGAGTGGGGTTGGGTCTTGGGGTTTCATGGTGGGTAGGTTACTGGGATGCGGGTGCAGCAGCGCTATCTTCACTTATGCCATACTTGCGCAGGAGGGCTAGGTACTGCTTGTTCTTTGTGTAAAGTGAGTAGGGCTTAACCTTCATATAGTATGCTCCCAACCGTCTGATTCGTTTGGGGTTTCCTCCGTTTTCTGTCAGAGGCTTTAGCTTAGCTTCCATACCCTTCAAAAAAGAAATAGTATCTCCCTTAAATCCGTTTTCTAAAATCTTCATAAACTTTTCATCAGAATTCTTACCCTTGGTAATAGCCCATGCTGCCTCATATTGCTTTTTACCCATGTAAGACCAAGCCAGAATTTCAGGATTTCCAATTGATTTGGTCAGTTGCAACACTTGGTCATATTCTCCTAAAGCCCAATAGTTAATCCTCAATCTGTCATCCAGTACATCTCCCTGTACCATGTGTAAATTTTCTACTGCGGATGTCACTTCTCTCAGTTTATTTTCATCAAAAGCAGTGTAAGAATAATACATAGATAGATATGCCAACACAGGGATTGGAGGGCGATGAATTAGATTCTTTCTCAGGATTACTTCTACCGAATCCCTTTCTCTATCTCTGCAAAGTATTGCGTAAGCCTGAAACACCGAAGCCGGAGCCAGGGGAAAGTCGGAATCCATTGCGCAGACTTTCTGAAAGTAAGGAATAGATTTCTTTACGTGTTTCTCTCTGTCTTGCCATGTCTCTGTGGGGGCGTTCAGATGAAACAGCCCCATAGAGTAATACCCACCATTAAAATTGGGATGCTTTTGGATAAACGTTTCTATGTTTTTCTCGTCTTGGTGATTCAGTTCCTCATACATAATCCAGAGGCTGTCTATGGGAAACCGTAGCCGAGCATGCATTAGCATTTGTTTCCTTTTTGAGGGGTTTTTGAACTTGTAATAGCGTGCCAGGGTAAGCGGATCCGTCCATTGCAATACCCTTTCTGCTGCGGCCAGTACTACGCTGTCTAGTGCCGTTGCCCATTGATCCCGTGTTGCCACTGCACTCAGAAAGATTGGTGCTGCACCACTGATGCGCAGGCTTAACTCCAGTCGTTCTTGTTTTAGGGTTAGTTCACCGCCCAGTCGCTTGCGTTGCACACCCAGCAGGTCGCCCAAATAGTAACTCACGCTCTGCAGGTTTACCCCCACGCCCACCACCTCAAGTTTTACATCCTGACCCCCAGTCGCAGAGAGCTTTTGCGCAGGTTTGATGGGTTCCGCGTGGGATTGCATATTATGTAACGCATCCAGTAACTTCGCCGCTATCACGCGGCCATTGTAGCCCTGCTGCACGAGCACCTCAGGCACATCAAAGGGTTCTACATAGTAGGCATCGTCCAGCGCCTCCCGCAGCAGCAGGCTAAGTACTACCAGCGTAACGGCAGTTAGGGCCAGCGTCTTCCACCCCACTTGGCTTAACTGTGGCAGCCGCAGTGTATTTCGCTGCGGCCAGCGCCACCTGGGTTTGCTTTCGGTAGCTGGGGTTGGGGTTGGCTGGAGTGGGGTTGGGTCTTGGGGTTTCATGGCGAAGCGTTTACCTTCTCAAGTTAGCAAAGGATTTTGCTTGCCGCTGTACACAAGCAGATATAGGTAGATGCTAATACGGTAGTTAGTTGTTTATCTTTCACTCCTATGCAAACCCCCAAACTCACCGCATTGCTTGCCGAGATACGCGCTTGCACGGCCTGTATGCCCGACCTACCGCTGGGGCCGCGGCCCATTTTACAGGCGGGTGTAGGTGCACGGCTCGTCATTGTAGGGCAGGCGCCTGGCACGCGCGTGCATACCAGCGGCGTACCCTGGGACGATGCCAGCGGCGTGCGCCTGCGTGAGTGGCTGGGCATCTCATCGGCAGTGTTTTACGATGCTGAGAAAATTGCACTATTGCCCATGGGCTTCTGCTATCCGGGTAGAGGGGCTGGTGGCGACCTGCCCCCACGGCCTGAATGCGCAAGCCTCTGGCGCACACCCCTGCATGCCGCACTACCGCAGGTACAGCTTACACTGCTGGTGGGCCAGTATGCACAGGCCTATTACCTTAAAAACGCAGCCGCAGCTAACACCACAGAAACCGTAAGAAACTTTCAGCACTTCCTACCAGCATTTTTGCCACTGCCCCACCCCAGCCCGCGCAACAACATCTGGCTGAAGAAAAACTCGTGGTTTGCGGCTGAGGTACTGCCTGTGCTGCGCGCGCGGATGAGAGTAGTCCTAAGTAACTACTAACATACCCCGCACATACAGCCTACCGCTTATACCAGCGCTTGAAGTCGGGGTGCATCTTGTCACCGAAGAACTTTGCGGCACGGCGGTTGGCGTCGGTCTCCGTCCAGTAGCTGCCGCTCTCCCCGCCGATACCCGTCCAGTGGTTTAGCATGCTCCAGACCCCCACCTGCCAGTACCAGGCGGTGCCATGCGTTTGCATATACTGCAGGTAGTGGCCATACTCGTGCTGCAAGAGGGCGTGGTCGTTTGCCACCGTAGGGTGCACAAAGATGCCCACACCCGGCAAGCAGAAGCCCGTGTAGCGCCGCACCCAGTCTGCCTTGAAAATTTTGATGCCTGGGTAGCGTGTAGGGTCGCTGATGTCTGTCATACCGTTGCCAATGCAAGGGGCATGCCAGCCTTGGGCACCTAATGCATAAAAAGTTTGTTGGGGTTACTGTAGTTTTGCACGCTTAATTCCAACTGAAAGGCTGCTTGCCAATTGAACACGTTACTTTTACTAGAAGATGAAGCTGACGCAGGCGAACTCTTAAAGACTGCGCTGGAAATGGAAGGCTTTGGAGTGCACTGGGTGCGCGATGGCCAGGCCGCCACCGCAGCCCTGGCCGATGTGCAGGCAAAACCACTCCGCCTGGCCGTGCTGGACGTGCGCGTGCCTGGCCCAGATGGGCTGGCCGTGTTGCGCCACCTGCGCCAGCAGCCGCGCACGCAGCAAATGCCTGTGCTGCTGCTCACAGCGCTTGACGATGACGATGCCCGCGTGCAAGGCCTCATGCTGGGGGCAGACGACTACCTGCCCAAACCCGCTAGCCCGCGTGTAGTGCTGGCACACATTCAGGCGCTGCTGCGCCGCACAGAAGCCGGCCTGGGCGAGGTGCGCATAGCCGGCCCCGCCACCCTGCGCCTGCGCACCCTAGAGCTGCAACTGCCCGGTGTTACCGTTTCACTTACAGGCACGGAGGCTGCACTGCTGGCGCTTCTTTTTACGCAACCCGAGCGCGTATTTCAGCGGCAGGAAATGCTAAACCACCTAAGCCTTACCGAAGACCGCGCCATCTTTGACCGCACGATAGATGCGCACATTAAAAACATCCGGCTAAAACTGGGCACCCAGGCAGCCTTCATCCGAACAGTACGCGGCGTAGGGTATGGGTTGAATACGGCTATTGCTGCGCGCAAATGACAATACGCTTTAAACTTGCCTCCGCGCTCATAGGCCTCATGGTACTGGCCATCATGGTAACCATCAGTTTCTCTATCCTGTGGATTCGTGACCATCTGTACGAAATAGAAAAGGCTGAGCTCAAAGCAAGAGTTACACAAGCAGCACAGCTGCTACCCACCCTGCCGGAAGCTGCATGGGCACCGCTGCTGCAAACAGCCGTACGTAAAGACCGAATAGCCTGGCTCACAGATGCTTCGGGTGCAACAAAAGCCGGTACACAACCTACCCTACCTACAGAAGTTACTGAAAGGCTGGCAGCATCGGATGAACGCTTGGAATTAGATACTGAAGAAATACTACTAACCAGGCAAAGGGTGTTTGTGTCTCAAACTAAGTACTACCTAAATATGGCTACACCTCGCAGCGTCATACACGCTGAGCTATTGCCAATACGCTGGTTTATCTACCATGGCATGTTTATTAGTGTGGGGCTGGTGGTGCTGCTGGCAGTGGCTTTTGCATACCGCGTAACGCGCCCCGTGCTGCAGCTCAAGCAGGCCGCTGAAAAAATAGCCGGCGGCAGCTACGAAACCCTTACCCAGCTTAGCACCCGCAAAGATGAACTGGGCCTGCTAGCCCACGCCCTGAACCGCATGGCGGGCAGCCTGCAGCGCGACAACGAAAGCCTGCGCACGCTGAATGCACAGCTACAAGAACTGAACGCACGCCAGCGCCGCTTCTATGCCGACATGGCCCACGAACTGAAGAACCCCCTGCACACACTGCTTGCTGCGCTGGAAATGCTGGAACGAGACGACATCAAGCCTACAGACCGTGCACGCTACCTGACCATGTGTAGCACACATGCACAGCGCTTAAATCAGATGTTTGCTGACTTGCTGCTGCTAGACAGGGCCGATGCTGACCCCAATTTTTTACAGCGTACAAATTTTGACATGGGCAGCCTGGTCGAACTCGTAACAAATGCTTACGAACCTATCGAGAACGGCAAGCTAGCCATAAACCTACAAATGGGAATGGGCGACATGCGCGTGCTGGCCGACAAAGCCCGCATCCAGCAGGTGCTGGAGAATTTGATTACCAACGCCATCAAATACACCAACGATGGCAGCGTGGATGTAAGCATCTCTGCCACAGGCGGGCAGGTGCATGTGTGTGTAACCGATACCGGCATAGGCATAGCGCCGGAACACCTACCCCACCTCACAGAGCGCTTCTACCGGACCGACGATGCCCGAGGCCGCGACAGTGGTGGCACAGGCCTGGGCCTGGCTGTGGTGCAGAGCATATTGGAGGCGCATGGCAGCAAACTGCACATTACCAGCGAAGCAGGCAAGGGCAGCAGCTTTGCTTTCGCTCTGCCCCAGGTTCCTATTTAGTCGCCGCTAAGAATTTAGAGCGATGGGAAGCGCCGATCGCTCTATACCATTCATGTAGTAAGAATTACTTCAGATTCCTATCCCCTACCGCGGGGTTAATCGCGTAACGAAAAGTGTAGTAGCGAAAATCCGTCTGCGCGATGGCATCTGTAACAACAGCAGGCGCATCTTTATAATAATTCAGGATTTCAACTTTCGCATACTGCCCGTTTGCCGTACGTATCATAATTACCTTACCCGTAATGGGTGTTATCACGGTAAAAGTGTTGGTAACCGCGGTGTACCAACCATTGCCTGAGCCGGTAGGTATGGCAAGTGTGCTGCCATTGTCCTGCCGGAAATCGGCATCGGCAGGGGCCTGCGTCAGGTTGCCAAACACCCCATTCACCACAACTGCAGCACCCTGGCCTGGGCCACTTGTACCGCTGTTTACTAGTATAGTAGTGCTGCGAAAGGCAATGTCCCAGTTGCTGGTGGAGGCATCGGTTTCAGGCACAAGCTGGCCTGTACGCAGATTAAAATACACAAAGGGGCCGGTAGATTGTGGCTGGCCGCCTCCGGGTGGAATCACAGATGTAACAGGTGCATACAGATTGCTGTAGGTCTTTACAGCCAGCTCCGGGGTTACGCTTTCTGTTTTCTTGCAGCCATTGACGGCCAGCAGCATGGCAGCCATACTCACCAGTGCTGATGTGCGAAACATGCGAATGTTAATCATATACGGGTATTGAAGAAGGGGTAAAATGAATATTAAGCGTTTGTTGAGAAGCGATAGGAAAGCCGCACAAACCACAGCCTACCCGCCAGGAAAGGCAGGTACGTTGGGTTCTTCTGATCCAGGATATTGTCCAGCCCGGCCTGGGCATAAAAGCCGTGCTTAAGTTTCTGGCCTACGGCCAGGTTTACCAGCGTGTAGCCACCTGTGGTTTCTTCGGGCAGTTCGGGGTCTGCCACGTTATTACCGTTCACATCGCGCGCGAAAAAGCTACCTCTGTATATCACGCGCAGGTTTGCGTCAGTACCCAGCTTTGGGGCTTGGTAGGTTATCTTAAAGGTGCCGGTATGGCGGCTGCGTTCTGGCAGGCCTGTGTATTCATATAGTTGGAGAGGGCGGCTGTCACCTGCGGGGTTGCGCACCACCACTTCGCTTCGCTGTATGCCGCGCCAGATATTCCAGTCGCCCGTCTGCAAAAACTGGTAGCTACCTGAGAGGCGCAGGTTGCGCGAAACATCCCATCTTGTTTCTAGATCCAGCCCGCCAAAGAAAGCTGCATCCACATTTCGGTAGCTAATGTATTGCCTGTTAGGTGCGGCTGCGCTGTAGGCCACCGTAGCACTTGTTATTAGATCCTTCACATCATGTAGAAACAGGTTTACATCCAATGAAAATTTATCGGTGCGGTAGCGTGCACCCAGGTTGTAAGACACGGAGCTTTCTGCCCGCAGGTTGCCAAGCGTTGCCAGCGGAAAATATAGATCAGTGGGCTGTAGGCTGCCATTGTTCAGCAGGGCTTGCAAGTAGCTGGCTACATCTGCAGCGCCAATCAGCGTATAGGGCGCAAAGGGGTTCGCAAAGTCAAAGTACAGCTGCCTAAAGTCGGGAGCTTTGAAGCCTACCCCGATAGAAGCCTGCAGGTTCCAGCGCTGGCCTAGGGCATACCTTGTGGCCAGCTTCGGGCTTAGTTGTGCACCATAACTTGAGTTCTCGTCCCACCTCAGGCCGCCTATGAGTGTGGCACGCGTGCCCAGTTGCAACTCACTCTGCAAGAAGGCATAGCGCGTGCGTTGGGTGCGCAGCGTGCTACCAAAAAGCGCACGGGTTACATGCTCAGCAATGTAGCCCGCCCCTGCCGTCAGCTTGAGTGGCGCAATGGGGCTGTAGTAAATAATCACTTCTGGCCGCGTAAAGCGCTGTGAGAAGTGGTTTTCATAGTAAAGTGTGTCTACTGCATTGTGGCGGCTGGTTTCATTGGCGCTGTACTGCGAGGCATACAGCGTAGTGCGTATTTTAAGGTTAGGCAGCACATACCACGTCAGGCTTGGGTATAGGCTCCAGTCCCGCTGGTATGAGGTATTGCCCAGCGTAGCAACTTCAGTTGCGCGCACAGTGCCTTGTTGGTTAAAAGGATAAACAGCCTCTTCATAGCTGCGGGCACTTAGCGCCAGCATGGCACGACTACCCCATACATACTGCAAGCGCCCCGTGTAGGTATTGCTGTATTTGGGATAAACCGTTTGGCCATCGGTTTCTGGAAATAAGTCGTAACCCTGGGTTTGGTTGCGGTTGTAAAACACGCGCCCGCTCCAGGCACCGCGCCCCAGTTGCAGCCCCACATTGGCATCGTAGGTGTTGTTACTGGCTGCGCGTAGGCTGGCATCTGCGGTAAAGCCGTGTGTATTGGGTTGGGTAATGATGTTGATAACGCCCGCCAGTGCTTCACTGCCATATAGGATGCTGGCTGGCCCTTTCACGATTTCAACCCGCGACACATTGCCTACCGTGAGGCGCTCCAGGTCAAGGAAGCCACCCGAGCGGCCGATGACGGGTTCGCCATCTATCAATATCAGCGTATAATCTGGGCTAAGCCCCTGTAGCTGCACGCCCAGCGCGCCGGGGCCTGTCAGGTTAAAGCCTGCATTGCCAACCACCAGTCCGGGCTGCTCCAGCAGCACCTCGCCCAGCCGCTGCGCGCCCATGCGCTGGATGGCCTTGCCAGAAATGAGGGTAATAGGCAGCGGCAGCTTCTCCAGCGCCTGTGTGTCGCGTGTGGCAGTAACCACCACTTCTTGGGTACTGATGCTACCGGAGCTGCTATCAGGTGCCTGCTGTGCCAGGACAGGCTGTATCAGCAGGCAGATACAGGCAATTGCAGCTATGCGCGTGTACATTTTGTGCCGCAATACTCCACCGTTAGTGTGAAGGCCGTATGAAGAGAGCCCTTGGCTATCCCTGTTTTTCAAATTATATCAATGTTAAATTCATGCCAGCGTGGCAGCCGTCGGTTCGGGGCATAGTGCTTGTGCGTATTCTAGCAGTTCAATCTTTCCCTTGGCTTCCCATATCATGGATGCAAACCCTACACATACCAGCCGTAAAATCTCTTTTGCTGACATTATCAATACCGACGATAAGCCCGTACTGGTGGACTTCTGGGCAGAATGGTGCCAGCCCTGCCACATGGTGGCACCCATCGTCAAGCGGCTGGGCACGGAACTGCAGGGCAAAATGACCGTGATAAAAGTAAACATTGACGAAAATCCTAGCGTGGGCCCTGCCTATGGCATACAGGGCATACCCACCCTCATTCTCTTCTACAAGGGCAATATCCTCTGGCGCACGACGGGTGTTCAGCCTTTTGAGGCCCTTCACGAACAGATTCGGCGCGTTCTGCCCAATATGTGACAAGCCCATGTGACAATGCGGTGTGCTATTTTGGCAGCCCCTGAGCAGGCTTTCCACCTTTCGCTGCTAAAAGGGCAGGCATAGCCTGCCGAATTGGGGGTGGCATATTTTGTGCAACACGCGCCACTGAAATCCCTTTTCATTTATTCATCCCTTTCTTTCATACCAACAATGGCTAAATTGAAAATTAACCCCCTGGCGGACCGTGTGGTGGTAGAACCCGCCCCCGCTGAAGAAAAAACAGCTACCGGACTCTACATACCTGACACGGCCAAAGAAAAGCCTGTAAGTGGCAAAGTAGTGGCGGTAGGCCCAGGCAAAAAAGATGAGCCTACAACCGTTAAGGTAGGTGATGCCGTACTGTATGGCAAATATAGCGGTACTGAAATCACCATCGAAGGTAAAGACTACCTCATCATGCGCGAATCAGACCTGTACGCAGTTCTTTGATTTGACAATCGTTAGCCTGTAGCTGGCGATTTTTTTTGCTCCCTTTTCTAACATAACCTGATAATTCAAAAACAATCCTTATGGCATCAAAACTGATCCGATACGACGTTGACGGCCGCGACAAACTAAAAGCCGGCGTTGACGCCCTGGCCAATGCGGTAAAAGTAACGCTGGGCCCACGTGGCCGTAACGTTATCATTGACCGCAAGTTTGGCGCACCCCTCATCACCAAAGACGGCGTTACCGTAGCCAAAGAAATCGAACTGAAAGACCCCATCGAAAACATGGGCGCGCAGATGGTGAAAGAAGTAGCCAGCAAAACCAACGACGTAGCTGGTGATGGTACCACTACAGCTACCGTGCTTGCACAAGCCATCGTACGCGAAGGCCTGAAAAACGTAACAGCAGGTGCTAACCCCATGGAACTGAAGCGCGGCATAGAAGAAGCCGTGAAAGTGGTGGTGGAGCAGCTCAAAGCCATGAGCCGCAAAATCGGCAAGAGTGCTGAGATAGCACAGGTGGCTACCCTAAGCGCCAACGGAAACGAAGAAGTTGGCAAGCTGATAGCCGAGGCAATGGAAAAAGTAGGCAAAGACGGCGTAATCACCGTGGAAGAAGCCAAAGGCATCGAAACCGAACTCAAGGTTGTAGAAGGCATGCAGTTCGACCGTGGCTACGTAAGTCCATACTTCGTAACCAACGCCGACAACATGACCACAGAGCTGGAAGACCCCATGATCCTGATTTACGACAAGAAAATCAGCAGCATGAAAGAGCTTCTGCCCATATTGGAGAACGTGGTGCGCACTGGCAAACCCCTGCTCATTATCGCCGAAGACATTGACGGCGAAGCCATGGCTACCCTGGTAGTAAACAAACTACGTGGTACACTGAAAGTGGCTGCTGTTAAAGCCCCAGGCTTTGGCGACCGCCGCAAGGCCATGCTCGAAGACATCGCCATCCTTACCGGCGGCCAGGTCATCAGCGAAGACCGTGGCTTCAAACTGGAGAACACTACGCTTGACATGCTGGGCAAGTGTGGCAAAGTGAGCATAGACAAAGACAACACCACCATCGTAAATGGCAAAGGCAAGAAGGTAGACATTACCGCCCGTGTAAACCAAATCAAAGCGCAGGTAGAAACCACCACCAGCGACTACGACAAGGAAAAGCTGAACGAGCGCCTGGCCAAACTGAGCGGCGGTGTAGCCGTGCTGCACATCGGTGCACCTACTGAAGTAGAGATGAAAGAGAAGAAGGCCCGCGTGGATGATGCCCTGCATGCTACACGTGCTGCCGTAGAAGAAGGCATCGTACCTGGCGGTGGCGTGGCCCTGCTGCGTGCACAGGCTTTCTTAAGCAAAGGCAAAGGCGGCATCAACGACAAGCTGCTGCTGGGCGATGTAGGCATCGGTGTAGCCATCGTGCGCCGCGCACTGGAAGAGCCACTGCGCCAGATCGTAGCCAACAGCGGCCTGGAAGGTGCTGTGATCATTCAGAAAGTGCTGGAAGGAAAAGACGACTACGGCTTTAACGCCCGCACCGAAGAATACGAAAACCTGTACAAGAGCGGCGTAATAGACCCCACCAAGGTAACCCGCACCGCACTGGAGAACGCTGCCAGCATAGCCGGCATGCTACTCACCACCGAATGTGTGATTACCGAAGAACCCGAAACCAAACAAGCTGGCGGCGGAATGCCCGGCGGCATGGGCGGTATGGGTGGCGGTATGGACATGGGCATGTAAGTGCCCCTGCGCCCCTAGCTATAAAAAGCCCCCCGACTTCGGGGGGCTTTTTGTTTACATTTGCTTTATGAGCACCCCAGAAGACCCCGCGCCTGAAAGCCCTAAAGAGGAAATACCCAAGAACTTATGGCAATGGCTACTGCTTAAAGGCGATCCGACCGAGTTCTTTAAATACCCAATAATACTGTTATGTATAATCCTAGTAATAGGTGCCGTCAAGCTGTTTAATGTTGAAGTTAACTTTGAAGGAGGTGGTATAAAAGCTGTTGCTAAGAAAGCTGATACAACCCATAAATACTTTCAAAAAGCCCTCATTTCACTTAACACTAAAATAGATAGCCTCGAGGCTGAGTTACAAGAAAGTAAACAAAATCTACGGAGCTCTCTTGATGGTAAGCCTGTAAATCCTAGAGTTTTGACGGACTCAGTACAGCAAAAGTTAATAAATAATGTTGGAGAGAAAACAGAAATTGCTTCTGATAACATTGCGCAAACTTCTGTTTCGTTACAGAATGGCTTGCCTTCAAGTACAGATACAAAAACTTTTCTCAAAGATGTTACAGGGGTAATTTGGATAGGCAATTACTCAATCACGGGATGGAAGCCATCCTTACTAGGAAGGTCTCTACAAACTCCTTTGGATAGAGAAACGCCTAATTCATTAGCTTCGAATCAGGAGTTCTTTGTTCTGGGAAATGTTATTCTTAGGGCAAGTTTTCCTGAAGTCGGTAATAATTATTTTAGAAAAATACCTAGTCGAGGGATTATTCCCAAAGGCACTAAAGTCAAAATCCTAAGCTCGGCTCCTAAAGAGTATAAAACAAGTAGGGCAATGCAGTATTGGGTTGAGGTACGTGTGCTGGAATAGGTTGTAACTACTAGCTACCCCACACTACTTCCCCTGCCACTTGGCGCGGCGCTTTTCCACGAAAGCCCTCATGCCCTCCTTCTGGTCTTCGGTAGCGAAGAGCATGTAAAAGTTCTTGCGCTCAAACTCCAGCCCGTCGCTCAGAGGCGTTTCAAAAGACTTCAGCACGCTCTCTTTGGCCAGGCGTGCCGCCAGTGGTGCCTGGCTCGCTACTTTGGCAGCCAGCTTCAGGGCTTCGTCCAGAAACACTTCTACGGGTACTACACGGTTTACCAGTCCGTAACGCAGCGCTTCATCTGCTGTAAGAAACCGGCCGCCCAGCACCACTTCCATGGCCAGAGCTTTACCGACAGCGCGTGTCATACGCTGGGTGCCGCCAGCACCGGGTATCACGCCCAGGTTGATTTCCGGCTGGCCAAACTGCGCCGTCTCGCTGGCTACGATCATGTCGCAGCTCATGGCTAGCTCACATCCGCCGCCAAGGCAGAAGCCACTCACTGCAGCAATCAGAGGTTTTTTGAATTTCTTAATAATCTCCCAGCGCTGAAACTGGTCTATCTGTAGCATCTGCACGGTGCTGGCATCGGCCATCTCTTTGATGTCCGCCCCAGCAGCAAAGGCGCGCGCGTCGCCCGTGAGCACCACGGCGCGGCAGTTGTCGTTCTGCTCCAGTGCCGCCAGCGTGCTGCTGATTTCATACATCACCTGCCGGTTCAGCGCGTTCAGTTCCTTGGGTCGGTTAATGCGCAGCAGCCACACCCCAGGCCGGATGCTGCCCTGTACATCAATGTACGTTAGGTGCTGGTCTTGTATCTTCCACATACAAAGTCAAACATTCAGAAGTTATACATGTAGGGTTATGCGCTAAGCGAGAAATTTTTAGTCCCGCTTGTAATACGTTTGGGGTCGTCGGTCCGCTTTGAGGCTTGCATGATCTCAAGGGCTACCAAATTTCCCGTTTCGTCATAGTCCAGAATAAAGCCTGGCTTTTCCTCATCGCTTTCTGTAATGGGAACGTCCCTGAAAACAATCTTAAGCACATCTTCCTGTTTGTCATACGATATCTTCATACACGTTGTTCAAGGGATATATACCCCTGCAACAAGTTATAGTTTTTATGGCTACCTGCAACTTTGATGGGTGGCTTGGCTAGGTCGCAGCCTGCACCAGCACCTCGCCTGTCATCGCTTGGGGCACTGGCAGCCCCATCAGCGTGAGTATAGTAGGCGCTATATCGCCCAGTTTACCATCTTTCACCGTGAGTTTTTTGCCATCCGGCGTTATCACAATTAAAGGCACCAGTGCCAGCGTATGCGCGGTATGGGGTGTGCCATCGGGTTTGCGCATGCAGTCGGCATTGCCATGGTCAGCCAAAATGAGCACCGCATAGCCATGTGCCTGGCAGGCTTTCACTACTTCTGCTACACAGGCATCTACGGTTTCGCAGGCCTTGATGGCAGCAGCCATGATGCCCGTGTGCCCCACCATATCAGGGTTGGCAAAGTTTGCACAGATAAAACGAATGTCATTGCGATTAACCACTGTATCTATGATGGCATCGCGCACTTGTGCCGCACTCATCTCAGGCTGCAGGTCGTAGGTAGCCACCTGCGGGCTGGGGCACATTTTGCGCTCTTCGCCTGTAAAAGGAACCTCGCGCCCACCATTGAAAAAGAAGGTTACGTGCGGGTACTTCTCCGTCTCTGCTATACGCATCTGCCCAATGCCCTGATTACTTAGCACTTCGCCCAGCGTCATCTGTATGTCAACTTTCTCAAACAAAACATGAACCCCCTTGTAAGATTCATCGTACCGTGTGAGTGTGGTAAAGTGTAGCGGCAGTGTGTGCATGCCATACTCAGGCATATTCTGCTGCGTCAGCATTTGCGTAAGCTGCCTGCCGCGATCGGTGCGAAAATTAAAGAACAGCACAGCATCATTTTTTTGTATCGTCGCAATGCTTTTGCCCCCCTTCAGCATTACGGATGCTTCTACAAACTCATCCGTTACATTGGCAGCGTAGCTCTCGCGTATGGCTTCGGCTGCACTGCCATAGGTTTTACCCTTGCCATATACCAATAAATCATACGCATTGCGAATCCTGCCCCAGCGCTTGTCGCGGTCCATGGCATAGTACCGGCCTATCAAGGTGGCTATAGGTGGGTAGCCCAGCTGCTTCAGTTTGTCTTCTACGGTATCCAGAAACTCAGCCCCGCTATGCGGCGCGCAGTCGCGCCCGTCAGTAAAGGCATGTACATACACACGATCTACGCCAGCCGCTTTCAGCTTATCCAGTATGCCCAGCAAATGCCGGATGTGGCTATGCACACCGCCGTCGCTCACCAGGCCCATCAGGTGCAGCGGTTTATGGTTGCTGTTGCAATAGTTTACAATGTCAGCAAATGCCTGCGTGCGCTCAAACGCACCCGATTCTATCGCGTGCGTAATACGCTCCAGCTCCTGATACACCACACGACCTGCACCCAGGTTCAGGTGTCCCACTTCGCTATTGCCCATCTGGCCTGCAGGCAAACCCACGGCCTGCTCGCTCGCCCGTAACTTGCTGTTAGGGTATTGCTGAATGGCCGCATGGTAAAAGGGCGTGTTGCCCTGCTTTATAGCACTCACGGCAGGGTCCTCCGCTATGCCCCAGCCATCCATGATAATGAGAGCTACTTTACTTTCTTGCATTATTGCCTGGGTGATTGGGGATGTTTTTCCCTAGAATGATATTGCGCATAACATATTGAACGCCCTCATTGTCTCGGTTTACATGCACTACACCATTTCCGCCTCGCCCGGGCAGTTTGGCGCGCGCAGCTGCAGTTAGTAAGGCATCGTCTTCAAATTCTACGTCATCAATATAATAAGGATAATAAGGCGTTAACCCCGGCTCCAGCACAGTCGGGTGCATGTGTGCAGGGATGCGTGCATTGGGGTAAGGGGCAGGCCTGCAGGTGTAAAATTTATAGTTGCCACTTTCTCCAGTTCGCACCCAGCCGCGCATATCGCCATGGCGCTGCGCCCAGCCGGTAGCACCTGGGGCCGCAGCATACAGCCCCGCCTCATTCGTATGATATAGATAAATCGCAACACCTGAAGCCGGTGTATGCCCATCCGGTTTATAAACCACCCCGGTTACTATCATTTTTTGTTTACCAGTGTGCCAGCCGGGCAGGGTGTCCACGTCAGTAAGGTTTCCTGTATAGGTTTCGGCAGCCTCGCAGCCTTCACAGCCCCCCCCCAACTATAACACGCTGTGTATTTGCCTGCGTCTGTACAACCGTGCGCGTGCTTCCTGCTTTGCTGCATGCTGTATATAACAGTACTGCCACCGCGAAAAGCATGGCAGCAGTACTCCTTAACAGTTTACTATCAATTCCCATTCAGAAATATCGGTGTACCCTTACCCCCACCCATGATGATGATTTTAGTATTGGGGCTGGTTGCTATTGCCTGCTGTGCCTTAATGGCTTCGTATTGTAGCTGTCGGTCGCCTAGGCCAGCGCTTAGTATCAGCTGGTAGTCGGCTATGCCGCGGGCTTCTACGCGCTTGCGCTCAGCTTCCTGCTTTTCTTTCTGCAACACAAACTGCATTTTCTGTGCTTCCTGCTCCGCGTTAATCTTGCTCTCGATTGCCGTCTTCACACTCTGGGGCAGTGAGATGTGGCGAATCAGGATGCCTTCCAGTTGCAGCCCGCGTGCTGTAAATTCCTTCTCTATGCTTTTGTAGATACGCGTTTGAAACGTATCACGTTTGGTGCTGTAAAGCGATATTGCATCGTAGTACACGGCGTTGTCGCGTATTTTGTTGCGCGCTACTGGCCGTATAATCTTGTCTTTGTAGGCCAGGCCAGGGCCCAGCTCGCGGCGGATGCGCGGTGCTTCAGTAGGTAGTACTTTGTATTGTATGGTCACATCTAGTGTTACTTCAAGTCCATCAGACGATAGTACCTGTATCGCATCTTCATTTTCACGGTCGCTCTCCGCGTGGTCTGCGCTCATGGTATAGTTCTGGGTCTGTACGTTGTACTTATCCACGTCCACCAGAGGGTTAACAAAGTTCACGCCGGACTCCAAAATGTTTTCCTCCACTTTGCCAAACAGTACCCTAACGCCCACCTCGCCCGGCTCCATTATTTTAACAAATGAGGTCAAGAATCCCCAAACTCCAATAACCACGCCTACTATCATCGCTACACGTCCTCCTGCCACTGCACGCGGGTTGCTACGCATGGTAACAAAACCCGCTACCACGATTATGATACCTAGAATGAACAAAAACATAACAATTGAAATTAGTGTTGTACAAATGCCGAATACAAATGTAGGCAGGCTTTGCTGCCTTTCAACACAAAAACGGGGTGTGTGCCGGCTGGGCTACTGCCGCATTCTTAAACCCCTTATGTTTGAACAGCAAACAAACGCCTCCTGACCCGTGCCAGACACCATTGCCTTTATTCCTATAGCAACGGCTGACCACTTACAGGCAGCCCTGCACATCCGCGAAGTCGTGTTCACGCAAGAGCAGCAGGTGCCCGCAGCGCTGGAGCGCGATGCACACGATGCCCCCACCAGTACCACCGCCCACCACTACCTGCTGCAAGCTGGCGGCAAGCCTGTAGCCACAGGCCGCTGGCGCTTGGTAAGCCCCGCCCACAGCGGCCTTGATGCCCCCGCGCAGGCCAAGATAGAGCGCTGCGCCGTGCTATGGAGCTACCGCAAGCTGGGCTATGGTAGCAGGCTGGTACAGGGCATTGTAGCTGCCATACCGCCTGAACTGGGTGTGTACCTGCACGCCCAGGCCCGTTCCATACCTTTTTACGAGCGGCTGGGGTTTCAGCAGGAAGGCGATGCTTTTTTTGAGGCAGACATTGAACATGTCAAAATGAGGCTACGCTAGCTTCAGTTTGGCACCGTACTTGCTAGAAAAGGGCATGCGCCTGCAACGTACCGTTTCGCCAAATACAACACCCAAGCCGTATGATGTTTTCATCTACTGGGTGCTGTTTTTTGTAGCGCTGGCGCTGCTTACACTATCTGCGTAAGCCACCCTACTAGGGCAACCGAACCCCTATTACAAGAATATCATCTACCTGGTGGCGCTCACCCATCCATTCCGTGATGCGGGCATCCAGTATCTCGCGCTGCTCATCCATCGGCTTGGCATGAATCTCCACGATCAGATCTTTAAGATTCTTCACCATAAATTTTTTCCCGCGGTCTCCGCCAAACTGGTCGCCGTACCCGTCAGTAAATGTATAGAAGCAGTCGCCAGGCTCATACTGCATGGCCGGAAGAATACTGAAGTTTTCTTCTGCACCATAGCGCGTTCCGCCAATGGATAGTTTGTCCACGTGCAGCTCGGTTGCATGCCCTTTGCTCAGGTGCATAATGGGCCGCATGGCATTGGCATAGGCCAGTTCGCGCTTCTGCACATCTATGCGCCAGAGTGCGCACTCCATGCCGTCTTTGGTTTTGGCACCGGGCATGTTTTGCTTCAGTGTGGTTTGCACTTTGGTATGTAGCTCCTCCAGTATCACCCCGGGCTCGGTTCGCCCGCCTTGCAGCACGATGTCGTTCAGCAGCGCATTGCCCATCATGCTCATAAAACCGCCGGGCACGCCGTGGCCGGTGCAGTCCAGCCCTGCCAGAAAAATATAATTGCCGCGCTTAGAAAACCAGTAGAAGTCTCCAGAAACAATATCCTTCGGCCGGAACAGGATGAAACACTCCGGCAGATACTGACGAACTTCTTCTTCACTGGGCAGGAAAGCTTCCTGTATGCGCTTGGCATACGTTATGCTATCGGTAATGTCTTTGTTCTTTTCTTCTATCTCGTGGTACGCATACTCCAGATTTTCATTGGTCGCGCGAATTTCTTCATAGGCATTTTCCAGCTCTGCATTCTTCTGCTTAATCTCTACCGACTTCAGCTCGATCTCATCTTTCTGCCACACCACTTCTGCCGTGCGCTCCTTCACTTTCTGCTCCAGTATTCTGTTGGCTTCCTGCAACCTGCGCAGGCGCCAAATCACAATCCCATACACCACAAGCACTGCTCCGATTGCATACAGCATAAATGCCCACCAGGTGCGGTACCAGGGCGGCAATATCACAAAACTGTAACTGGCTACGCTGCCACCCTCTGAGTATCCATTTCGGGTGCGAACGTAAAAGGTGTATTCCCCCTCGTTCAGGTTCGTGTAGTTGCGGGTGGGCTCAGGCACCCAGGCGCTGGGCTTGGTCTCATACGGCACCAGTTGGTACTGGTATTGCAGGGCCTTGGGGTCGTCATAGCTGGTAGCGCCACAGTCAAAGCGGATAGCATTTTCACTAAAACTTAACACCGGCCTGGATGCTTCTATCGCAATCCTGCTGGTATCGCTATAAGCGCCCTGAAACCGCAGGGTGGTGTCGTTTGTAATTACTGCCCGCACCAGTGAGCGGTACTCGGCCACATAGGGTTTGAACATTGGGTTGTCTATCCGCAGTACGCCATCATCTCCTCCCAGCCACATCACACTGTCAGCATCAAAAAATGCACTGCCAAATTTTACTACGAAATTCTTAATACGCTGCATGGGCGTTCGCTCCAGGTCATAGCCACCATCGGCAAGGCGCAGGAAATGCGCCAGGCGGTGTCCGCGGGTATTGTCCTGTTCCAAGCCATAACTGTATAGCCATACATCGCCCTGGGCAGTCTGGCGCATAAATTTCAACGTCCGCCCTTTGTCTGCGCCGAACTCCTTTAGTTTGGTACTACGCCTAAATTTGCCCGAGGCTTCATCAAACGCATGCAGGCCACCACCTGTAAGAAAGAAATCCTCACCATCTATCACAGCTTGCTCTACATAATTCAGGCTGGGTAGGCCCGCGGTGGTATCAAAATGTGTAACCTCTGGTTTTTGCTTCTCGGCAAACCGAATGCGCGATACCCCCTTGAAATAATTGCCAGCCCAGAGTGTACGTTTATCAGCGCCCAGGTGCACCCACCGGATGTCGTCTTCTATCTCAGGCACTTTCTCAGCTTCCTGCCAGGAGCCCGCACGGTAACGCAACAGATACAAGCCATTCTCTTTACCTAAGTACACCACGCTGCTGTCAGCGGAGGTTGCCAGATAATAGGCGGGCAGGTTGTCTTTTGCCAATTTACGCAGTTGTGTTCCATCATAACTAAACAGCCCTTGTGTAGTAGCTGCAAGTAGCTGGCCCTTGATGGACAGTAGGCTCCACACCTGCGTAGTAATGCCAGGCCCAGTTTGGCCTCGCACAGGCTTGAAGCGTGCAGGCTGCACACCTGTAGCTGAAGGCGCTAGGTAGAAGAGGCCGCTGGTAGTAGCAGCATAGAGCCTGCCTTTGAATCGAGCGGTGCCATTTACAGTGCCAACTAGCCCCTGCGCATCGCCAAAAAGCGAGAAAGGCCCCGGCCACTCAATGTGTGTCACGCCGCGGTTCAGCGCCAGCCAGAGGCTGCCTTGCCTGTCTTGCAGCACATAGTGGCAATTGTTATCAGCCAAGCCACTCTCCCTGGAAAAAGTCTTAACGATTTCTCCCTTTTTATTGACAATCACCACCCCACCCCTAAGCGTGCTAAATGCGAATAAATCATTCCTAAGTGCTGTGCCGTGATACACCTGGCAGGTATCCAGGTACGCAGCCACGGGGCTGTTAAACGGCATAAAGCCACTGCCATCGCTGAGCAGCATGCCCATTTTACGTGTGGCTATCAGCAGGGTATTGTTGCTGTAAGGCACCATCGCATCTACACGCTGCTCCGCAAACAGCTCCCCGCCCGGCACCAGTTGCAGTTTGTCCACCACCAGCTTTTGCAGCCCCACCCCAAACTCGCGCACATAGTAAGTGCCATTCACCAAAAATGCGGTATGAAAATTTTCAGGTCTTTGGGCTTTGATAACCGTAGCACCACTCTCTGAAAAAACCACAATGTGTGAACCGGCATTGATATAAATTTTATTCTCATAGCAGTGCAGACTCCATATGTTAGCAAAGCCGCGTGCCTCTTCAGGAAGTGCATTTTTGAGCGAGAAGAAAATCATCTCCCCTTTACCCGCCGGGTTCGGTATCAGCTTGCCAAAGTCCCCCTCGGCTCCTACATACAACACACCGCTGCTGTCTGTCACCAGGCAGCGCACCACTTGGTTGTTTGGCAGGTTAATGGGCTGCCAGCTCACCCCATCATATTCCACAATTCCCCCGGCAGTAGCCACATATATCAAGCCGCGGTAGTCTTGCGCTACACTCCAGGTTTGCGCATTCTGGCCCAGGTCTTCATTCGGCGAGAAGTAGCGCTGAAACGGGTTGCCGGTTTCGCGGTAGGTAGGTATGCCACGGCCTGTGCGGGGTGCCCGCTGGGCATACAGTGCCACGGGCACATTGCAGCATGTTGCCAGTGCCAGGCCCAAAAACAAAAGTGCGGTATGCCTCATACAGATGGTAACACAGCAAGCGAAGTAAAGCTGTGCTCGAACGGAAAAATACTGAAAAAGACGTAGCAAGCACCTTTCTTGCCGTTCCACATTATTCAGGAAGCCCAAACACCTGCCGATAACGGGGCCGCCGGGCAGCAAACTGCAGGTAGAGCACGGGCCACAGCAGAAAATCAAACATGCTTAGCGGGGCATGAAAGGTGATGTCATCAACGATGACGGCACCGCTACCCCGCGGCAGAATGCTGTGCCGGTGCTGCCAGTAGCCCAGAAAAAACGGCAACTGCCTGCCTTCATCCACAAACCCCCACTCTGCTGGCCCCGTCATACGCGCGGTAATCTGGCTTACCCAGGTCTGTGAGAAGAGCAGAAAGCCGAGCCGTAGGTGCACTTCATCACCAGGACTGTTGCCGTCATACCGCAGGATTTTTACAGGCGGAAAAGGCGGCGATAGCTTTTCAAGCAGGGCGCGGGTAAAGCCTGCGTCTACCTGTTGGGCACTTTGAGCTACGGGGGTTGCGATGCGGATGTTCACATGGGTAGAACACCGAAGTTGCCATTTTGGTTTGTCACGAGCTACCGTGTGCGCAAACGGGCATAGCTGTAATTTGCACGTGGTGAAGCGGATTGCGATTGTATTCTTTCTCTGTGTGTGCAGCGCTGCTCGGGCGCAAGTGCCTGCACTGTATGATGGCCAGACGGCATTTGAATTTTTGCGGCTGCCGCCTACTGCTCACCTGAGCGCTGTGGGCGGGCGCAATGTGAGCCTTACCGGCACCGATGCCGGCTGGGCCTACGTAAACCCTGCCCTGCTCAACGACAGCATGCTGCACCAGGCCACCAGCAGCTATGCTGCCTACCTCGCGGGTGTGCAGCTGGCCACACTGAACTATGCCGCAAAGTGGCAGCACCGCAAACAAACCGTGGCGCTGGTGCATGGCGGCATACACCTGCTCAACTATGGGCGCTTTACAGGCGCAGATGAATTTGGCAATGTGCAGGGCACATTTACAGCGGCGGACTTCGCCCCCTACATTGGCATCGCGCGGCGCGTGGGTGCTTTCAGTTTTGGGATGAATGCCAAGCTGGTCTATAGCACGCTGGCTGGCTACAGCAGCGTGGGGCTGGGCTTTGACCTCGGCATGGCGTATCACCTGACGGATGCGGCGGGCGGCGTGCGCACAACGCTGGCGGCTGCCCTGCGCAATGTGGGCGGCCAGCTCACGGGCTACACACCTACCGCGCCGCGCCGCAGCCTGCCTACCGAGCTGGAAGCAGGCATTACACACCGGCTGCGCTATGCCCCTTTCCGGCTGAGCATTACGGCCAGCCAGCTGCTGCCTACCCTGGCCAACGATGCCCAACGCAAAGAAAATTCCAAAGGCACGCTTGACGCCATCGCCAGCCGGCTTACGCTGGGAGTGGAGTTTATGCCGAGCCGCGCCGTGCACCTGCGCCTGGGCTACAACCTGCAGCGCCGTGCGGAACTGAGCACGCCCGGCAGTGCCACTGCCTTCACGGGTTTCACGGGCGGGCTGCTGCTGCAGGTAAAGCGCTGGCAGCTGCAATACGGCTACAGCAGTGTGCATGCTTCCGGCGGCTTGCACCAGTTTACGGTGGGGTATAAGGTGAGAGATACTAAGACAAAGTGAAGAATGGCAACGTTGCGTAACACGGTTTCTTTCAAAAGCCCTGTAAAATAAAGGCATTGTTGAGCGGCTCAGGTATGATTTTACCATACAGATTTGCGGGCTACTTGGCGGGGGATGATGATTGGTGGCGGGGCGGTGTAGGATGTGGGGTTTAGCAGGTGGATGGCGCCTTCGTCGGCGTCGGGGCCGTCGTCGTGGAGGCGGGAGCCGGGCTCGAAAGCTAAGAGTTGATTGATGCCACGGTTCATGTCGGCGTCAGCGAGCTGGGCGTGGTCGTAGATGACTTTGCCGCGCTCCCACCAGCCGGCCATGGCCTGGATGCGCTGCACTTTTGCGGGTTTGTGGCGCTTGTCAGCACGGATGGGGAGGTAGAAGCCTCTTCTGTTTCCTTCGTCGTCGAAGTGTTGCATGAGGGAGCCCTGGAGTAGGCCCGTTTCCATGTAGAAGGTGACGGCGGCTCCGCCGGTATTGCGGATTTCTTCATAGAGGTCGTAGCACCAGTTTACCAGGGCGGTCATGGAACACTGGCGGACAAAGGCTCTTAGGTGGTAGAGCTTGCCCTGACTCATGCCCCAAAGTTTGGCGGCTTTGAAGTCGGCTACAGGGCTGTCTGAGAAGCTGGGGTCAATGTAGCAGATGAGTTTGTCGAATGCTGCAAGTTCTGGGGCTGGTGCCCAGGTGATGTATTCGGGTTTGAAGATGGTGCCGTCTGTGACGGGGGTGTTCATGTACTCGCGGGCAAAGGCCGTTTCGCCGAGCAGGGCACGCTGGGATTCGAACCAGTTGACTTCATTAACTGGTTCATGGCTGTTTGTACTATTTTCCGCTGTGTAACAAGTGGCTGTCCCCTCCCAGCTTGCGCTGGCGGTGCGAAGCGCACCCCTGCTCAGGGCCGCGGGGGCCTCGCCCGCGACTGCTCGACCCTGCGAACTCGGGCCGAGGCGGCCCTCAGACAGCGCAGGCTCTGCGCTGCCGCGGGCTGGGAGATTCTGACTGATGGTGGGATTGGTGATGGTTTGTGAATTAAACCCTTCCGGCCCTTCGGGCCACCTTCCCTTGGCAGATAAAGCTATATAATTAATAACTGTTTGATTGTCAAACTTTTATACGGATTACTGCAATACATAGTGAAGCATAGTTGAAGCAAAATATCTTTTCTTTACTCTGAAAGCTACTTGAAAATTTCTACTCTATTATGGCTTTTGATTTGTGGCGAACCAAATATGAGCAGCCGCAAACTAGCTTCTAGCATATCCTGCTTGCGGGTGAAAGCGAGGGTGCGACGGGCTAAACGTTTAAGGTTTTGACGGAGTGTGAGAAATGCACGCTCAATGCCATTGGTGCAGCGCTGCTTGGTGATGTGCTGTTTGCGTGGAATGAGCTGGTTGTACAAGCTGAGTTTGTCGGTGTAGATTTTAGTGGGTGAGAGTTTGGTGATTACAGCGAGTAGGCTTTTGAGCGTTTTGCTATTTCGGCGGCCTACAGTGAATGCGACTATCTGGCGGGTGCGGCGATTGAAGACAGCAGCTACCCATCGCAGGCTCAGCTTGTTACCTACATAGGTGCGTAGTTCATCTACTCCATATTCATCGCCAGGCAGATAGTTTGTAACAGGCTTGAGGTTGCGAGCTAGATAGCGGATGCGGCGAACTACGGTAGTGAGTGAGATGCCTATCAGGCGGGCAATGCCTCGCAGACTAACGCCCTCAGTGAGTAGCCTTACTATCTCAGTATTGGTGCTGGGCAGGCAAGCATTGGCAGTGTAGCAGAGCTGAAATGTGCGCTTACAATGGGTGCAACGATAGCGCTGCTTACCTGAGGTAGATGTGCCATAGCGGGTAGAAGCGCCACCACAATAGCGACAAAGTATGGGTGGTGTTTGCATCAACAAAGCTGGTGCACTGCCCGCGCTACCAGGTAGTTACAAAGCCAAGGTTGAGTTAAGTCTAGGTAAACAGTGTATCTATACCCCCGAAAATAGCCGCTTAAGAAAAACTGAAACTGGAATATCCATTGAAAATCAAATACTTACACTCAAAACAACAAACCTGGTGCAGCATCAATAAGTTAAAGCCTGTCGGTTCTCCTGGGCCTCTCTCTTCTCTTGTGCAGTTGAGAGCAGAAAGTAAAACCTGCTTTAAATATGCTACCAAAAACCTATATGACTATTGTTTCATTTACGTCAAAAAAATGTAAACACTTCGTATGTACATTTTCTCTAAATTATCATAAAAAGTTCTGTAAAAAACACACAGCCCCTTCTCGCGCCCAATGATATCGGCTATGCTTTTATCTGTATCGCACCTAATTGGTACTACCTTATAATAGTCTTCATAATACTCCAGGGATGCACACATCAAACTTGGTGGCGTAAACTCATCTATATTATCCTCTAACCATTGAACAGATACAACCTTGGGTATTTCTTCCTCATTTGATCCTGATAGATCCAAGTGTAAAAAAAATATAAAACCGTCCGGCAAAGATGGCTCTTCTAACAATATTCCAAATACTGAAAGTGCTGACTGAACCCACTGGTTTCTCTTTACACTCTTGAGCATTTCTATCTCATCAATGTGTAGGTCGTTATCCCCCCAAGAATCATCATCCTTGGTAGCCTCGGCTACCCATCTACGCAAGTTTAACCTTACTTGCTCTTTAATCAGGAACTGTCCAGCCATTGTCTTCAAGGTATCTTCGTTGACGGTTTGTAACCCTATGTCCTTTGTCGTGTCTCCACTTGCCATTTCGATATAGCGCAGAGCCGTTATCAAAATGTACTTCGTCATCAGGTCTGTTTACTTCATCCCTCCCTTTATCAAATCGTTTGATCCCAGCTGGCGCGCGTCCTGCCTGAACATCTTTGTTTAGCTGATTGACAGTTTTTTCTCCTTTAGTCTTAGCCTGGCTATCATCTTCCGTTTCTTCTTTTTCCTCAGTATTTGACAATAGCCTGTCAAGTATAAGCAATCCTTGTACTATTGCAAAAGCTTTGTTAAGCCTTGCTGCGAAATCAACCCCTTTCCCAATTGCGCGGCCAGCGGTTGTCTCTTTCTGAGCCCCTAAGTTCAACTCGCCTACTAGAATCAAGGCCACGCCAGCTAGATTCACATCTATATCCTCAATTGCGTCA
>VYLZ01000011.1_pt1 | contig 197806 bp, 180 predicted proteins | sample 5115361 | NCBI WGS metagenome assembly VYLZ01 (sample SAMN12291805, study PRJNA351875) | freshwater metagenome | isolation source: freshwater lake | place: USA: Michigan, Sixteen Lake | collected 2013-08-07 | reverse complement strand
CGCGTTGCACTTCAAACCGCGCGTTGTTGATCTCGCTAGCGGTTTGCCAGTTGAGCTCCACCTGCTTGTTAAGCAAGCGTGTTGCGGTAAATGAAAGCCACCGCACCGGCAAAGTGGTAGTGCCATAACGCAGCACGCGGTTGTTAACTTCGTCGACAACATACAGGTTACCTACAGCATCCACGGCTACACCTACAGCTCGGTTTATCCCCGATTGCGTAGTGGCCGTATCATTACTGGTAAAGTTGGCTTGGCCAAACACGCCGTCGGCATTTGCCCCGTTGGCCTTGCTCGAAGCAGCATTGAAACGCAACACGCGGTGGTTTAGAGCATCGGCTACATATAAATTACCGGAAGCATCCACAGCCACACCAAAAGGGAAGCTCATTCCGTTCACTGAGGTGGCAGACCCGTTAGTTGTAAACAATGTTTGACCCAGCACCCCGTCTGCATTGGCTCCGTTGGCCTTGCTCGAAGCAGCATTGAAACGCAACACGCGGTGGTTTAGAGCATCGGCTACATATAAATTACCGGAAGCATCCACAGCCACACCTTGCGGACCAAACATCCCTACCTGTGAAATGGTAGCAGTGCTGGTTGTAAACAACGACTGGCCCAGCACCCCGTCGGCAATGGCGCCGTTGGCTTTGCCAGCCGCGCCATTGAAACGCAACACGCGGTGGTTAACCAGCTCTCCCACGTACAGGTTACCAGCAGCATCTAGAGCCACACCACAAGGGAAGCTCATTCCGCTCACTGTGGTGGCAGCCCCGTTAGTTGTAAACAATGTTTGACCCAGCACGCCGTCTGCATTGGCTCCGTTGGCCTTGCTCGAAGCAGCGTTGAAACGCAAAACGCGGTTGTTTTGAGCATCGGCTACATATAAATTGCCAGAAGCGTCAAAGGCCACGGCGCGGGGCAGGTTCATACTCGCCTGTGTGGCGGCAGGAACCTTGCTAGTAAAATTAGCCTGGCCCAGCACGACTTCGGCAGCGGCCCCGTTGGCAAAGCTGGCCGCGCTGGCATAGCGCATCACACGGTTGTTGCCGCCATCGGCTACAAACAGTTTGCCGGTGGTGGGGTCCACGGCTGCACCCTGCGGTAAAATAAATGTTGTAGCTGTAGTTCCAGAACCGCTTGATGTAAAATTGCTTTGCCCCAACACTGCATCGGCGTTCTGGCCATTCACTACAAACGCGGTGGCACTAATGGCTGTGCCACCCGGAGTAGCTACACTGATAAAGCCCGTACCCGCACCTGTAGGTACTGTAGTAGTAATGCTGGTAGCGCTTACAATTACATACGTGGATTGGTTAATACCGCCAAAGCTTACAGCAGTAGCCCCAGTAAAGTTAGTACCCGTAATGGTTACTGCTGTACCCGCTGTACCACTGGCGGGTGTAAAACCTGTGATGGTGGGCGCGGTGGGCACCGTGCTGCCAAACCGCAGCACTCGGCTATTGCCGGCTTCCACCACGTACACGTTACCAGCTCCATCCACCGCCACGTTTACCGGCAGATTCATGCCCGATTGGGTGGTGGCAACCCCGTTACTTGTAAAGTTAGCCTGGCCCAGCACTCCGTCAGCATTGGCCCCGTTGGTTTTGCTGGCCGCGGCATTAAATCGCAGCACGCGGTTGTTGCCATTTTGGTCCACCACATACAGGTTACCAGCGGCATCCACCGCGAGGCCGTCTGGCCCGCGCACCCCGTTCTGTGTGGTGGCCAGTGCATTGCTTGTAAAGTTGGCCTGGCCCAGAACCCCGTCGGCATTGGCGCCATTGGCCTTGCTGGCTGCACCATTAAACCGCAGTACCCGGCGGCTATTAAAATCGCTCACAAACAGGTTGCCATTGGCATCTATTGCCACACGCGAGGCGAAATTCATTCCGCTTTGTGTAAGGGCGGTTCCACCAGATGTAAAATTGGCCTGGCCCAGCACCCCGTCGGCATTGGCGCCGTTGGCCTTGCTAGCCGCTGCATTATAACGCAAAACCCGGTTGTTATCTGTACCGTCCGCCACGTAAAGGTTTCCGGCAGCATCTACCACTGCGCCTGTAGGTCGGCCCATCCCTGCCTGGGTAGTGGCAGTTGCACTACTGGTATAATTAGCCTGGCCCAGCACGCCGTCGGCATTGGCGCCGTTGGCCTTGCCGGATGCCGCATTGAAACGCAACACGCGGCGATTGTTGTAATCGGTTACAAACAAGTTTCCTGATGCATCAAGAGTCACACTATTAGGGCCATTCATCCCCGCCTGCGAAGTAGCAGATGTATTGGTCGTGAAAAGAGTTTGCCCCAGCACGGCTTCAGCGGCGTCCCCGTTGGCAAAGCTGGCTGCACTGGCATAGCGCAATACGCGGTTGTTGTTTGCATCGGCTACAAACAGTTTCCCGTTTGTGGGGTCTACTGCCGCGCCTTGTGGGCCAGACAATGTTGTAGAGGTAAGCCCACCACCGCCGCTGGTAAAGTTGATTTGCCCCAACACAGCCGTGGCATTCTGGCCATTCAAAATAAAAGCAGTGGCACTGGTGGCTGTGCCGCCTATGGTGGTTACGCTGATGGTACCCGTACCCGCACCTGCAGGCACGGTCGTGGTAATGCTGGTGGCACTGGCCACTGTATACACGGGCTGGTTGGTACCGCCAAAGCTCACAGCCGATGCACCCGTAAAGTTGGTACCGGTAATGGTAACCGCTGTACCTGCCACACCACTAGGGGGCGTAAAGCTAGTGATGGTGGGGGCAGGGGTGCGGTCAAAGCGCGTCACACGGTTGTTGCCTGCTTCAGTCACGTACAGGTTGCCGGTGGCATCCACCGCCACGCCTGTGGGCAGATTCATGCCCGATGGGCTGGTAGCCGCTCCATTATTGGTAAAATTGGTCTGGCCCAGCACCCCGTCGGCATTGGCGCCATCTGCCTTGCTGGCCGCGTTATTAAAGCGCAGTACACGGTTGCTACCGCTTTGGTCTACCACATATAGGTTGCCGGTGCTGGCTTCCACCGCCAAACCATCGGGGCCTCGCATCCCGTTCTGCGAGGTGGCGAGTGCGTTGCTTGTAAAGTTAGTCTGGCCCAGCACCCCGTCCGCATTGGCCCCGTTGGCCTTGCTGGATGCGTTATTAAAGCGCAACACGCGGCGGTTACTCAAGTCAGAAACATATAGGTTGCCCGATGCGTCTAAGGCCACCCGTGAAGGGAAATTCAACCTATTTTGTAAAAGGGCACTTCCACCGGAGATAAAATCAGCCTGGCCCAATACCCTGTCGGCATTGGCACCGTTGGCCTTGCCGGCTGCGGCATTGTAGCGCAACACGCGGTTATTACCATAGTCGGCCACATACAGGTTGCCGGTGCTGGCTTCCACTGCCAGGCCGCCGGGGAAACCCATGCCCGCCTGCGTGGTGGCAGCGCCGTTGTTAGTAAAATTACTCTGGCCCAGCACGCCGTCGGCATTGGCACCATTGGTCTTGCTGGAGGCGGAATTAAAGCGAAGTACTCGGCGGTTATTGTTGTCGGTTACAAACATGTTGCCCGATGCGTCAAACGCCACGCCATTAGGGCCGGCCATTTTGGCCACCGTGCAGGCACCCGAATTTGTAATAAAATCAGGCTGGCCCAGCACAGCCTCGGCCGCGGCGCCGCTGGCAAAGCTGGCCGCACTGGCATAACGCAATACGCGGTTGTTGCCTGCATCGGCCACAAACAGTTTGCCCGTGGTAGGGTCCACCGCCGAATTTTGCGGGCCAGACAATGACGTAGCCGAAAGCCCGCCGTTATTTGCGCTGCCAGTAGTAAACAAGCTTTGCCCCAGCACCGCAGCGGCGTTTTGGCCGTCAGTAAATTGGGCATATGCGGTTGTTGTTAATGCGCTTAAAAACAGCGCGATTGACGTAAAGATTTTTTTCATGATGTAGAAAAGGGGAACAGCGTAAACTTAACTGAATTTCATTTTTCAGGGGAGGAATGCGTGAGAAATAAACCCGATGTGTTACTTATTTACTAAAACTAGGGCAGCAGCAGGTGAGCCAGTACAGATTAAGGGTAGGCTTAATTTTGGGCTTGATTTTGCAGTTGTTTCATGTCAAGTCCTAAAAAGGGTTTGGGGGGTTTGTGTTGACTAATACTTAGTTATGTAAAAGCACGCATACCAAAAAACCGTAAACTGCGGCATGGCAAACACCACCCTGCTGCGGAACGTAACGCTCATCAATGAGGGCTCGCTTACTGAGACGGATGTATTAATTGTAGGTGAGCGTATTGCACGCATCGCTACGGGCATACGCGATGCGGCCGACCAGGTGATAGAAGCACACGGCAACTGGCTGATGCCTGGTGCCATAGACGACCAGGTGCACTTTAGAGAGCCGGGCCTCACGCACAAGGGCGACCTCTATACCGAGAGCCGCGCAGCCGTAGCGGGGGGCGTAACCAGTTATATGGAAATGCCCAACACCGTGCCCCCTGCTACTACACAAGATTTGGTACAGCAGAAGTATGACCGTGCCCGTACGCAAAGCCTGGCCAACTATGCCTTTTTCATTGGTGCTTCTAACAGCAACCTGGAAGAGCTGAAACGCACAGACATGCGCACCCGCCCAGGCATCAAGATATTCATGAGCCACAGCACGGGCGATATGTGGGTGGATGATGCACGTGCCTTAGAGGCTATCTTTCGGGAGTGCCCGCAGCTTATTGCTACGCACTGCGAGCATGAGCCAACCATACGTGCCAACAGCGCAGTGTATAAAGACCGCTACGGCGACGAGGTAACCGCTGCCATGCACCCTGAAATACGTACTGACGAAGTATGCTGGTTTAGCAGCAGCCAGGCTGTGGCCCTGGCCACACGGCACAAGAGCCGGCTGCATGTGCTGCACATCAGCACGGCGCGCGAGATACCTCTCTTCCGAAATGATGTGCCGCTGAAGCAAAAGCGCATTACTGCCGAAGCCTGCATACATCATTTACTCTTTACAGATGCTGACTATAAGAAGTTAGGATTTCTGATTAAATGGAACCCTGCAATTAAGACAGCCGCTGACCGTGCCGCAATCTGGGCTGCGGTTCTGGACAACCATATAGATGTAATCGCCACAGACCACGCCCCACACACGCTGGAAGAGAAGCAGCAGAACTACTGGAAGGCCCCCAGTGGCGGCCCGCTGGTGCAGCACAGCGTGCTGGCTATGCTGGCCTGCGCCAACGACGGGCAGATACCGCTGGCACGCGTGGTAGAAAAAATGTGCCATGCCCCGGCCGACCTGTTTGGTGTAACAGATCGCGGGTATGTGCGCGAAGGCTACTACGCTGACCTGGTGCTGGTGGACCCACACCTGCCTACCGTAGTAAGCAAAGCCAGCCTGCATTACAAATGCGGATGGAGCCCGCTAGAGGGGCGCATCTTTCCGCACAGCATTACGCACACGTTTGTGAATGGGCGGCTGGTGTATCAGGATGGCAAGTTTGATGAGAGCGGCCGCGGTATGGCGCTGCGGTTTGGGGCTGAATGAGCCACATGCTTAATGCGGTTTTTGTAGTTCAAGAGCCCCTGGGTCGATGAATCTTTAGGGGCAGTATCTAGCATTTTTTTGAGCTTAGCTTCTTTTACCCCAGTTAGGTTAAGAGTGTTGTTACCTGCCTTGACTCCAAGCCCCTCTACAGGTCCTATTTTATAAATTGTCTTATCCGCTGAATGCCTAAAGCCTTGATCCTCTATCAGTTTTATTAGATAGTAGCTATCTTTTTAAAGCAATAATCACTTGAAAACCAAAGATCGTCAACAAATCTGGTATAGGTAAGCCCTTTCTTTTCACAGAAACCTTTTATTCTTTTATCAGCATTTACAAAGAAAACAAGGTTAGCCATGAAAGTACTTGTAGGGGCACCTTGAGGTACGAACCCTTTATAAGTAAATAGTTTTGTAATATATTCGGCAACATATCTCGGAAAACCAGTTTTTTCTAGCGTAAATCTTACCATCTCGGAAGTAATTGACGGGAAGAAGGATTCAATATCAGTTAGGAAGTGAAACTTATTGCCTTTGTGTGTGTTTACACATTTTACATTATCACGCTTTTTTATGCCACCCATTATGTAGGGGGGAAAATGGAATGTCTTAAAATACAATTCTAAATTCTTCTGCACCAGTTTAAGCCGCCCCTTGCTTGGGAAAATTTTTCTCATCTTAGCTTTCCCGTTTTCATCAAGTTTAATTTTCCCTGTTTGTCTATCTTTTTTTGGTTCTTCCTTCATATAGTAATAACTATCTATATTCTTTAAAATAGCCAAAAGGTGTGTAGGTTCTACTGCACACACCCTAGCTAAGTTATTGAAATCTTTTATTATCTGCATTGTAAGTAAAATTGTGATAAGTCCTTGCACCGAATCCACTAAAACACAAAACGTGGCAGCAGAGTTACCTGATACCATCCACCCACTCAAGTATCCGCTCAAACAAGGAATACAAATTCCAAAACCTGCCTATGGCAGGAAGGAATGACATCTTGGGTGAGCGTGCCCTTTTGGCAGGCTTGCGCTTAACATTTCTCCGGGGCTCAATAGTTGCCCGGTTCTTTTTGGGCTTTCGCCCATGTTGGGTTTTTATATATAAAAACATATGCACGACGGGTTCAAAAAAACGTCCCCCGTCGTCTGCCAGCTTCGGAGTACCGCCGTGCGTCGAGCACTATCTTTAGGACTATCACATTCTGCTTTTTTTTAAGCTTAATAAATAAGTACTGGGGTTTTCCCAGTTGTGTTACCATTTCGTTTGTAACTGTGTCACAAGACACAAGCAGCAATACCCTTGGTAAAATCTAGTTATGGGCGGCGGTACCTAAGCTGATACCAACACTTTTCAAAGAACTATTTTGACAGGTACAATTAATATGCCATTTTTAACTAGCTGACAAAAATTCACACATAAGATATAAACGATTAGCAGTGAATAAGTTTTTGATTAAGTATGTACTTAGGGCTACTTGCTTAACAATTCCACAAGTGCCCGGTTCACGTACAAGTGCATACGGCCCCGCCTAAAATCGTGCAGTAGTGCAGGTGTGAGTTTGCCCAGGTATTTGCGTACGGTAAAGGGCGCAAGCCCTAACTGCTGCGCAACAAGGGTAGGCGTACATACCGGATAGGTAAAGAGTACATCCAGCAGGGCGTTCACATTAAAGCTTGGGGGCAGTAGTGTACGCAGTTGCGCCAAGCTATCTTCATACAGTGTAGCAACATCCAAGAGCAATCGTTTGGTTTTCACAGCCTGTTGGTAAAACCCTTCCAGCATAAACTGTATATATGGATACCAAGCCTCCTCGGCACTCACTGCCAGCAAAAGTTTATAATAAGCCGCGCGGTTCTGGTTAATGTAGCCGCTGATGTAGAGAATGGGCAAGTCTAGCAACCCGTACTGTACCAACTGTAGTACCATCAAGATGCGTCCTGTTCTACCGTTGCCATCTGCGAATGGGTGTATGGCCTCGAACTGATAGTGTGCTATGGCTACTTGTACCAGGGGGTCTATATAGGGGGTGTCGGTATTGACAAACTGTTCCCAGTTGGCTATCAGCCCTGGCACATCCTGTGGCAATGGGGGGCTATACACTGCCTGGCGTGTTCTTGTGTTTTCAATTTTGTTGGGCATCTTTTTGTACTGCCCGTCCCAGCTAGGCATCAGCTTGCGGTGTATACCCTGGATGAGCCGCGATGAGAGAGGCAGACTGTCTAGCTGCGCATAGCCCCACTTTACAGCCTCATTGTAGCGAAGCACTTCTTTATCAGCTTCATTTACTTCGGGATCAGAGAAGAGCTGCGCTTGTAGCAGTTCTGCTACGGTTGTATGTATGTTCTCAATTTCAGAACTTGCTACTGCTTCACGGAGTATGGCGGGGGATAGCAAAAGGAGCGGGTTTGCAATCGTTTGTAGGCGGCCGTTAAGTTCTGCAAGTGCGCGTGAAGCCTTGACTACGGCAGCGAATAGCTCACCTTCTGCCGCTGCCAATACTGGCGGCAGCAGGGGCAGCGCGAAAGGGATGTCTGGCTGAAAGCTTTTTTGTGACATACAATACTGTAAATATATAGTATAATTTTACAGTATCGAGTACTATTGTGTAAAAACCTTGCTATATCGACCTATGAATCTCCTCATTTCGGGTGTGTCGCGGGGTATCGGGCTGGCCATAGGCGAGCAGTTTGCGGCGCAGGGCTACCATGTAGTAGGCTGTGCCAGCCGTGCAGAAACCGCGGCCCCGGTGCAAGCCGCACACCCCACCTGGGATGTGCGTGCCGTTAACGTGGCAGACAAAGCCCAGGTGCAGGCATTTGGCCTGGCCGTAGCGCAGCAGTATGGCGCCTTTGCCGTGGTGGTGAACAATGCGGGCAAGTTCCTGCCCGGGCAACTGCACAACGAAGCCGATGGCGTGCTGGAAGACCAACTGCTAACCAATGTGCACAGCGCCTACCACCTTACGCGGGCGGTACTGCCGCCCATGCTGGCCGCACGTGCGGGTACCATCGTTAACATTTGCAGTACGGCGAGCATTACGGCATATACAAACGGCGGCAGCTACTGCATCAGCAAGTTTGCGCTGCTGGGCTTTAGCAAGGTGCTGCGTGCCGAGCTGCGCGAGTATGGCATACGGGTGGTGAGCGTGCTGCCCGGCGCTACGCTGACAGATAGCTGGGGCGGGACGGACCTGCCCGCGGAGCGCTTTATGGCTGCGGCAGATGTGGCCCAGGCCGTGTGGCTGGCGGCGAGTATGCCACCTACTACGGTTATTGAGGAAATCTTACTACGGCCTCAACTGGGGGACATAGGGTAAGCTACCAGCTACTGCTGCTTCCGCTGCTGTCGCTACTGCTCCAGTCGCTGCCACTGCTGCTATAATCTGAGGAAGATGAAGAGTTGGACGAAGACGACGAGGAAGATGAGGAATAGCTACTGCTGCTATCGTCATCATCATCTGTTGATGAATCGTCACTGCTGTCGTCATCATCGCTGCTGTAAGAGCCGCCGCCACTGCCACCACCCCCTCTGCGGGGCGTGAGCAACCGGCCTGTGCCATACATCACGGCGGCACCTGCCAGCGGCACAAACACCATACCGTACATGAGGAGGTTTAAGAATAGCCACTGTATGCCATTGCCTTCGGCACGCTTGAGCCGCCTGAATACATACCCTGCGGCTATAAAATTCGGCACCAGTGCAGCAAGAAGTACATACAGTGCGCCGTTCCAGTTCATGAACCAATCTAGCCAGCTCCGCTCACTTGCATTTGCCCTTAACTCCTCATCGTTGCTTTCGGGCATGCCTGCCAGTATGCGCTGCGTTTCGGTAATACCATTGGCTATAGCGGCATTGTATTTTTTCTGTTTCAACTGCGGCAAAATCACCTTGTCTATGATGTAATGCCGTTTTGATTTTGTTAGCTTACCTTCCAAGTTTAACCCCGCTTCAATTGTCATCTTTCGTTCACTTTCAAAAAATGAAAGAATAACCCCATTATGAGGGTTTTTGTGAGCAATTTGGGTTTGTTTGTATCTTAAAGAAGATTTAAGCCCAGGGTCATCGCTATCGAGAGAGGGTTCAATCCAAACATTTATCCATGTACCGCTACTGTCTTCATACTTCTTAAGCGCTTGGTTAATACGCTCTTGTTCAGGCTTCGTTAGCCAATTTGTAAAGCAATACACATACCTGTTTGACTCTTGCGCATTGCGTGGCAAGGGTTTTCGGTTTACTTGGGAAACAAGCTCTCGTCCATATAGACTAAGAAAGATTAGAATAATATATTTACCTAGCATATAAAGTATATTGAATATCATTAAGTTTATAAACCCCTTACCGTAGCCAACCTGTTTACTTTTACAAGGAAGACATAATGCTAATACTGCAGCTAAGGAAGCTGCTCAATTATCACCATCTATATTGATGTTTTAAAGTTGGATACGCTTATAATTCCCATTGGCTACTCTAGTACAAGATCAATACTTGAAATTTTTGTTTTAACTCTAAAAACAAATAACCGCATGAGTTGCAGCTTCTATAGATTTATAGAAACCCACGCAACATATGCGGTTTTCTTAGAATACCTAATAAAGCATCAACCAAAAGTTGTCTAGCGGTTTACCAGCTACTACTACTACCAGATGAGTCGTCCGCGTAATAAGAGTCGTCATTTAAATCAACACGGCTAACACGAGTGTATCCCATGATAGCAACCTGTAAAAGTGAAAATAAAAACATTTTACCTCCTTTGTTTTAGTTATTTCAAATAAATCAAACTTCGAGTAGAATAGCAAGTGATAAAATAAAAATTTATATTAAAATAAATCGATCCCCTTGAGACTATCAGAGTTTAGTAGAGAAGTATATATGGATTTTACATATTACTGATTTTCAATTCATTAGATGGGGCTACAGCTATAGCTTACATATGCGCGGCACACTCTTTCTACGATTGGCGTTGCAGGCAGGTTAAGTATTGCGCGACTATACACCCATGGGCAGAAGTAAAACTGCCCATATCAGCGATTGAGTTAAGGCTCTTTGCATAGGCACTTACGTACTAGTCGCTGCTACCAGCCGCTGCTGCGCTTGGAACCGCCGCTGCTACTGCCGCGATTCCGTTTAAGCCTCCTGCCCATATAGCTCAAGATGATAGCCCCTAGTATGGGCAAAAACACAAGTATAATAAGTGGTATGTTTTGTAAGTGGTTGTTGTTGCTTCCAATGTTATACTTGGTAATGATCGTGCCTGAAACGGTGCTGCTTATTATCATTAAAAACACAATGATGACACCACCGACATCAGATTGTAGGAACCTGATAAATTTGCTATAGGCGGACTCCCGCGCAGCTATGCCCGCAAGTATGCGCCGGGCTTCGGATACACCTGCAGTGATAACCGCATAATTGCTACCCGCTTTGAGCAACGGGCTCATCACATCATCCACAATGTATTTGCGCTGGGCTTCTGTGAGCTTGTCTTGTAGCGTAATGTCTGCCGCGATGGCTATCTTTCGTTCCACGCCATAAAAGGAGAACGTCACGCCTCGGGTGCCATTGCTGTGCAGCTCTTTAAACGAATAGAAATGCTGGTTGTTACTAAAGTTTACATCTTTACCCGCCAGTGTTGGCTCAGTCCGCACACTGAACCAGACAGCATTTTCTTTTTCGTAGCGGGCGAACTGGCTACGCAGGCTGTCTGCTTCTGCGGGCGTTAGCCAGCCTGCATTGTCCTGCACATACTTCAGGTTATCTGCATGTGTGGGCTGGTGTTTGGCTTTGCCCTGACCCAGGGCATGGGTAAAGAGCAGGGCAAACAGTAGGGGCATGTAGATGTGGTGCATGCGTCAAGTTACGGCACCCGTGCATAACTAGCAACCCCTACAGCTTGGGTTTGCGTATGCGCGGTTTGCGCGGTGTCTTCTCCTCTTCCGCAGGCCGCTGGGCATTGTAGCCAGTAGCTTTTTCTTCTACTACGCTCACGGTGGTTTGGGCATCGGCACTGCGGTAGTAATCGTACACAATCTGGGCTTTGGCAGGGCCTATCACTTCGGCTATTTGGGCTACGGGCGCCTGCTGCACGCTGCGTACATGTTTAAGTTTTGTGAGCAGTTTGCGCGCGGTAGCTGCGCCCACGCCGGGTATCTGGGTAAGCTCGGTGCGCAGGGTTTTCTCGTCGCGTTTGCGGCGGTGGTAGGTTATGGCGGTGTTGTGCGCTTCGTTGCGCAAGCGCTGCAGTAGGCGCAGCGTAGGGCTCTTTTTGTCTATGTATAGCGGTACGGGGTCGTTTTTGTAATAGATTTCTTCCAGCCGTTTGGCTATGCTAATGATGGGCACCTTGCTGTCTATGCCCAGCTCGGTAAGCGCTTCTATGGCGTGGCTGAGCTGGCCTTTGCCGCCGTCTATCATTATTAGGTCTGGCAGGGGCAGGGCTTCGTCTAGCAGGCGGCGGTAGCGGCGGTGCACGACCTCTTTCATCGTTGCAAAATCGTCAATACCTTCCACGGTCTTTACATTGTACACGCGGTAGTCGCGTTTGGCGGGCTTGGCATTGCGGAATACCACACAGCTACTCACGGGGGCATAGCCCTGTATGTTGCTGTTGTCAAAACACTCAATATAGCGGGGGGCTACTGTAAGCCGCAGGTCCTTCTGCACCTGCTTGAGCAGTTTCTCGGTGGGGTTGTCATCTTTGTTGATGCGGGCTATATTCAGCTTTTCGTCTAACTGAAGGCGGCAGTTTCGAAGTGCCAGTTCCAGTAGCTTTAGCTCGTCGCCACGTGTGGGCAGCTCAAAGCTGTAGAGGGCGGCCAGGTCAGAACCTGCCATGTTCAGGTTTGTGAACACGCGTTTGTTCAGGTTTTCTTCTTCGCCTTCCAGGCGCGTGAGTACCGCTTCCAGTATTTCCTGCTCTTGCTCCTCGTTCTTTCGGCGCACGTCATACTGGTGCGTTTGCACAATGGCGCCCCCCGCTACCTGAAAGTGTGTGATGATGCTCAGGCCATCACTTTTGTCTGCGTCGCTCAGCACGGCCAGCACTTCCACATCGCCCACCTGCTCGCTCACCACGCTGCTGCGGCGTTTGTATTTCTGCACATGGTCTATGCGGCGCTTCAGGTAGTGCGCGCGCTCATAGTCCAGCTTGGCGGCGGCAGTGGTCATTTCCTCCTTCAGGCTATCCAGCAACACGCGAAAGCTGCCGCGTAAAATCTGGCGAATCTGCCGTATGTCTTCGTTGTATTCGGCTTCACTCTCTTTGCCTATGCAGGGCGCGGCGCAGTTGCCGATGTGAAACTCCAAGCAAGGCCGGAACTTGCCTTCGCTGATGTTCTTCTCGCTTAGTGCCAGGTTGCAGTTACGCAGTTTGTAATTTTCTCTGAAGAACTGCAGGATGGCATTCATCGTGCTCACGCTGGCGTAGGGGCCGTAGTAACTGCTGCCGTCTTTGATTTTGTTGCGCGTGCTGAATACGCGCGGGAAGCGCTCCCTCTTGATGCAGATGTAGGGGTAGCTCTTGCCATCTTTCAGCAGGATGTTGTACTTGGGCTGGTACTGCTTGATCAGGTTATTCTCCAGCAGCAGGGCCTCTTTGTCATTGTTCGTTACCACATACTGCACGTCATGTATCTGGCTCACGAGCACGCGGGTTTTGAAGTCGTGCCCGGTCTTGTTGGTGAAGTAGCTGTTCACACGCTTGCGCAGGCTTATCGCTTTGCCCACATAGAGTATGCCGCCGTCGGCACCAAAGTACTTGTAGATGCCCGGAGCATCAGGCAGGTTGCGCCGCACATCGGCCAGGTGTGCTTCCAGGGCTTCGGGGGTCATAGCAATAGTTATTCAGGAAGTAGTTGTAATGTGTTTGCTCTCTCCTGTATCAACTTTGTATATCGCTCTACTAGCTCAGCATTCACCCACCCACGGTTTAACAGCTCAAGCGCTTTGGGTAGGCGTTGATTGAATCGCTTGAGTACGGTGATTGCCACTTTCTCTGTAATGCCCAATGTAACATACGCCAGATCCAGAAAATGCGTTAGTGCTAACTTCTTTTTTTTGCCAGCCAGCGTTAAGCATACTTCCTCAGTATCGCCTTGCGTAATAAGCTGGGTGGGCAGCAGGTCGTAGGCGGGCGTCAAGCGCACCACCCCATTTACATCCGTCAGCAAAGAATAGTTTTTTAAGTGCATGTCGCTATTGCCTACCAAGAATGAAAACAAAACCTGCTCCCAAAAAGTTAAAGCTTCATTTCCAGGGTTGGTAGTGTAGGCTTTTATTATTTTACCTACCTGCTCTAGTGAACCTTTGTCTTTGTCTTCGGTTAGCCTGCCCGTGAGCTGACACATATCCTCCTGCAGGAGTTTTAGCAGCGTGCCATGTTTCTGCTTCACCCTATCAAATCGCTTGGTAAGATAAACGAGGTTACCGTCTTGTAAACGGTATAACGTGTGCTGGGCCGTTTTTATACCCAAGACTTCAGCCATGTGCATGGTAGCATCTTCCAGCACTGGCGCATCAGGGTAATCCTCTGATGGGGGCTTAAGGATATAGCTACCCCACAAGCCTACGATCGTGAAGCGTTGTGCGTTGGCAGTACCTTTCAGTTCGAGCGACATCTTAGGCTGAACACCCGTAACTGTTTTTGCAGCACGAAGCGCCTGCATACCCAGCATATGTAGCTCTTGCAGTGTTTCTGTCAGCATGGGCACGTTAGTCGTGCCAAAAAATTTACGGGCACAGGCAGTATGGTATCCTTCCGTACTTTCTGGCAATGGCTGGTAGCAGTATAGGCAATTCGTGCTCATTCTTCACCTTCCGTTTCCTGCTGCACACTTACAGCACCTATACAATCCTTACAAAATGTGAGCAATAGCCCCAGCCTGTCTGTCCCCTTAATACTCCAGTTTTTTACTGCTATATCCAAGAGCCATCCCTCAGGTATGAGTCCATCAAAAAAAGGGATCATGGTCTTACTGCGGAATGGAAGGCTCTGCTTAGGTAGTGTAAAACTGATGGCAGGGACACGCTCATCTTGCAGGTAAACGACATCGTATACAAAGTAGTACCCCTGCTCGTCTTCGCCCACCTGCCCGGCAAACATCTGTCTAAAGAATATATTACCTTTTCTCATACTTCTGAGGGATGTTGCTGCAAAGGGACAGCACCTAGCTCATGCCCTAAAAAATTGAGCAGTTGGTTTACCTTGTCCAGCCGATACCCACCCGGCTTGCCCTGCTCTAAAGCTCGTATTAGCGGTAGGCCTACGCCACTACGCTCTGCCAGCTCTATTTGGGTCAGGCCTAACTGCTTTCGCCGTTCCTTCATAAGCAGGCCTATTTTGGGTAAAAAGGCATTCATGCTCAAATTTATATCTATTTAGATATAAATATATAATTTATGTAATTTTTATATCTAAATAGATATAAAAAATATGAATAACTCCGGTCTTATATCCCTATAGATATAACCAGCAGATAAAGAAGATGATAATAAGGAGGTAAACAGACTTTACGCCAGCATCAGATATGGGCGCCAGGCATCTGCTACCGTGCCGCTGAAGTTGCTCAGGTACATGATGTAGCTGGGGCGGTAAGGCTTGAAGCGCATGGGCATACGGGCCTCAGTGGGGGTGCGGTTCCCTTTGCGGGTGTTGCAGTCCTGGCAGGCAGTCACCAGGTTCTCCCAGGTGTCTTTGCCCCCCTGGCTGCGGGGGTTGATGTGGTCTATGGTGAGGTCACTATGTGTGCCGCAGTAGGCACAGGTATAGTTGTCGCGCCGGAACACATTGGCACGGCTCAGGCTGACTTTGCGGTAAGGCACCCGCACGTAGTTGTATAGCCGGATAATGCTGGGAAACTTGTACTGGCTGCTGATGCTGCGCAGCACCCGTGCGGGCATGTCGTGCACCATCTCAGCTTTACGTAAGAACACCAGCACAAACGCACGCTCAGCAGTACAGATACTTACGGCCTGAAAATCCTGGTTCAGCACGAGCACACGCTCTTTCATAAAACTACCGGTAACGATGCGGCTGGGTTAAGGTGTTACTTTTTTGTTTTAAGGCAAACGCCTTTCAATGCCAATATAGTATGTTTTAATGAGGTACACGCTGAATGCTATGCAGGCGGTGTGTCAAAGTTTTCAAGTGGGTATGTACAATTCCCTCAGGTGTTATGTTGTCAACGCGTACATGGCCACTGCCCGCCGCATGCAAGATTAAGGCATCGTTAAGAAGTAAGCCTACATGTACCACGCGGTTTGCTTCATTCTCAAAAAAGGCCAGGTCGCCGACCTCGCGGGCTTCATAGGGTACAAGGTTTCCGAGAGTGGCCTGCTGCCAGGCATCGCGTGGGGCCTGCACGCCGTGTAGCACCAGTGCGTTCTGTACCAAGCCCGAGCAGTCTATACCCAGCGGAGTTTTGCCGCCCCAGCGGTAAGGGGCATGCTGGTAGGCTTGGGCAGTTCTGAGCACGCCCTCTGTGCTGTAGCTTGCGGCAGGTGCTACATAGCTGCGGCCTATCACATACATGGCAGCGCCAACCCTGAACGCTACATATTCACCCGTGCTTAGCTCGGCCTCTTCATACATACGGGCCGCACGGCATAGGGGTATGCTGCGGCTCTCAGCACCGGTAGCAATTGCCGCGTGTACAAAGAGGGGCTGCACAAACAGCGGGGCAGCATGCAGATGGGGGGCATCTGGAGCCAGCAGTGTGAGCATAGCGGCAGGGGCCCAGCCCTCATAACCATCTTCGCGGCTACGCACATGTGCCCAGCCATTTGCTTCTTCCAGCAGCTCTACCCGTTCGCCAAAGAGCAGTTCTGTGGTAAGCTCTGCAGCATGCGCGGGCTCACGGCGCAATGGCACCAGGCTCTCCAGTACGATACCATGTGTTGACATAGCTGCAAGCTAATTCGTAAGTGAGGGCCAGTAGCCACACTGCTTCAGAAAAAACTGCCCCAGAAAAAGCAGTGTAAGCAGCAAAGCTGCCCACAGGTAGTAGCGTGTTTTCCGTGAAGGTGAATCTGCTCTAGGTTCCGCCATAGTTTGATTGCAGTACAAAGTACAAAAAAGGTAGTGCGTACTTATGCTACATGTTTACCCTGCAATAAATGTAGGTTATTCTCTTAGCGAGAGATTGTTTCCGGCGTGCATACACCGCATGCCTGTAGCGTGTAATTTTGCTTCCGCATCCCCTAGCCTACTTGCAAAACCCTGACCCTGCAGCACCCACTGCCACTGCTTTGACCTCGCCCTTCACCACCAGCACTGCGGCAGCCGAGCCGCCCCGCGAAACCATTGGCGTGATAGACCTGGGCACCAATACCTTTCACCTGCTCATCGTAGAGCTGGGCGAGCAGGACAGCTGGGTGATACGCGACAAATTCAAAGAAATCGTAAAACTGGGCGAAGGGGGCATCACGGAGGGGCGCATCGCACCCGAACCCTTTCGGCGGGGCATCGCAGCGCTGATGCGTTTTCGCAAAGTGCTGGATGCCAAACACGTAACCAAAGTCATCGCCTGCGGCACCAGCGCTTTACGCAGTGCTGACAACGCCAAGGAGTTTATACTTCAGGCCAAAGAAGCAGCCGATATTGACATCGCCGTCATCAACGGCAACGAAGAAGCCTTATACATATACAAAGGCGTGCGCGGCGGCGTGCAGCTACCGTACGATGAAGATGTGCTGATGATGGACATCGGCGGTGGCAGCGTAGAGTTCATCGTAGGCGACCACCAACAGCCAAAATTACTGCGAAGCCTGCGCCTGGGTGCAGCCCGCCTGCTGGAAACCGTAAAGCCCAGCGACCCCATCACCAAAAAAGAGATAGACCATGCCCTGCGCCTGATAGAAGAACAGGCGGACGGGCTGATGGAAGAAATTAAGGATTTCAAAGTAAAGCGCCTCATCGGCAGCAGCGGCTCATTTGAAACCATGGGCACCATGATAGCCTACGACAATGGCGACCTGCTGAGCATGGAGAACATAAACGGCTACCGGTATGACCGTAAGCGGTTTAAGAAGCTGCACCAGCGCCTGCTGGATGCCACCCGCCAGGAGCGCCTGCTCATGGGCGGGATGGAAGCCGCACGCGTGGACATGATGCTGATGGCTACCCTCATGATGGAGTATGTGCTGAACAAGCTGAAGCTGGACAGCATCATGGTGAGCAACAATGCGCTGAAAGAGGGCATCCTCTTTGACTACCTGGAGCAGGGGCGAGACCGCCACCACAACGCCGGCGAGCGCAGTGCACGCGAGAAGGCCGTGCGCGAACTGGGCCGCCGCTACATGTACAACGAAGGCCATGCCATGCGCACCTCAGCCCTGGCCCTGCAGCTCTACGACCAGCTGCGCGGCTACCACGGCTATGGCGAGGAAGAACGCGAATTGCTGAAGTATGCCGCCCTGCTGCACGACATCGGCCACTACATCGCCCGTAGTGGGCACCACAAGCACGGCCAATACGTTATTATGAACTGCGGCCTGCAGGGCTTTAGCACGAATGAACTACTGGTGCTGGGCAACATCGTGCGGTATCACCGCCGCAGCCTGCCCACACGCGAGCACTTTCACTACAACATGCTCTACAAAGAGCACAAAGAGATTGTGCGCAAACTGGCGGGCATGCTGCGCGTGGCAGACAACCTGGACCGCGGCCACCGCGGCAAGGTGCACGGGGTTACGGCACACATAGAGCCCAGCGGCAAAATGCTGATACAGGTAGAAGCCGAAGACAGTATTGAGATAGAACTGCAAAGCACCCGCGCCGAAACCGAACTGATACAGGAGGCTTTTGGGATATATACGGTGCAAGTGAGCCTGAAGTAAATGGCGTGTGTCAAGTACCCATATATCTATATAGGTTACCTATGCAACTACTTTTGTTTACCCGTTAAGACCTGCCACATTTTACCTGTTTCGCTGTACGAGATGTAGATAGGCCCACTAGAGTTAGGTGACGCTACGTAGTTGTAAAATAATGGCACAAGTGGGGAGTCTATCCTCCCGAGTCCCCAATCAGACAATGTGTAGAAAGTATAGCCTCGCTTCTTAAACCACTCAATCAACTCGTATTGGTGTTCAGCGCGTAATGATTTCGCGGCACGTGGTATAGAGTCTAGAATGACCTCATGCATTAAGAGCTCAAACAGAAAAACAGGTCTAAAGCTATCTATTAATGTTTCGTTGCCAAATAATACTTGCAGCTCAAAGCCATCAACGTCAATCTTTATTAAATCCAAGCTAGATAATCCCTTTTCTTTCACGAGCTGGGACAAAGTTTTCACTGGAACTTTAGTCTTTACAGCAGGTAAGCCGTACATATTCTCAAGCCACTGGGTTTCCTGTGCATTCGATACATCTGTTACTCGACCATCAGCAGGAATGAAGAAATCTATCTCTCCATCAGCACTACCTAACGCAATAGCTTCTACTTCAATATTGGTCAGGCTATTGAGCTTAACATTCTGGTTTATTACGTTAACGTTTGCACTATATGGCTCCACAGCCAATACGCGGCATCTAGGATTTATCTTTGCGGCTACTAAACTAAAGAACCCTAGGTTCGCGCCAATATCTAGAACCACCCTAGCATGAGGTGAAGCTAGTCGGAAAAATCTTGTTTCCAACCTTGACCAATTGGTGTTTCCATGCCAAAATAACTCTTTTGTTAGATAATTGTACTCACCTCCACGTAGCTTAAACTGCATACCTTCAGTGGTAACATTTACATCACCCATCAGAGGCCAACTATTTTCAAGTCGATCTACTTTGGCTAGCACCCTTTTGGTGATTTGCAGTAAAAAAACGCCTGCTCTATTTATGAGCCAATTTTTTCTAAGAATTCGAAAAATGCTTCTAATCATACTTGCCGTTGTAAGGAAACGATATTGGATAAAGTTGATGTAGAATCAATTAAAAAAACCCAGGACCATAAAACGGAACTGGGGTTTTAAAAAGTTAGATTATCTTCTTACGCAGTAGCCTTGGTGCGCACAGCGCTGCCTTTGTCTATCTGCTCCATCAGGCTGATGGCCTGGTACAGGTCATCGTAGTATTCCTGAATGATGCCAAAGTCGAGCAACGTCTTGAAAATTTCAGGCTCGAACAAATCCTTCTCATGCGATACGGCCACGTTAATCTTATGGCCCAGGAATGAGAAACGAACGGGGTTGTCGCGGTTGCTGCGGAAGTCCACCAGGCGCTGAATTACGTCAGGTGTAAGCATGCTTTTCACTTCAACTGCATCAGTGCTATACACTGTGAAGTATTGGTTAAAGCCGGGGTCGTCTATCTGCACTTGCACGGGCAGTGCGCCACTGCCATGCATTAGGGTGTCTACGCTATCGCCAGCGGGCACCACAAAGGTTTGCCCCTTAAAGGTCATCTCTACCTGGGCTACAAAAATCAGGCCCTTGAAAGTAACCTGCCAGTCGCTGCCCTTGTTCTTGTTGTGTGGACCTACATGCTTATGCTTGTGGCGGGCTACTACTTCACTAAACTCTATTTTGGTATTGCGGCCCAGTACGCCTACCACGTAGTCATCCCCCTTGTACTTTTTGGGGATGTCGTGAAACAGCTTGCTCTCTACAAACTGCTGGGGGCTGATGAATTTATGGCTGATGTAGGTAAAGCTAGGGTCAATAAACTTTACGATGCGTTCAATTACACGGGTTTTGAAATCCATGTAAAAGTCGCGGTTGCCAATGATCTCAAAAAACAACACCGTAGCCAATGTGGGGATTACCAGCAGGAAGAATACTATCCAGCCGATAGAGGCCTCCATCTTGATGAGTTGATACAGCGAGGCTACCATTACTATCAGGAAGATGATTACCATGAGCACCACTTTTAGTACGATGCCACGGCGCTTCTGCTCTACCTGAAGTATCTCGCTGCGGAGATCATTGTTAAAAAACTCACGCAGTTGGTCAAGGGTTTTCATATTACGGCTAGGGGTTAGTAGATGTGTTCGATAGGGTCTGGGGTATGTTGTGCTACGATTTATACGTTTTACGTGGCTACCCGTAAGCAAGAATTGCACCAAAAACCCGTATCGAGTAGCGCCTAGCAAAGATAAAAAGTTCACCCTAGTTTCCAAATAGAAACCCGATGCGGCTTTACACAGAATAACTAACGATAAAATTTCTATAAGCGAATATCCACATAAGTGCTTGATAGTAAGCTATTTATGTTTCATCCGCGTTCCGCTGTGCCCTGGCACATTTGGCTGGCTTTGCTGGCTGTAGCAGACATTCTGCCATGTTTTGGCCGTTCCCGCTGTACCCGCAGCATAAACCCATACAATTTCTAGCCTGCATAGTTTCAGTTTGTCGTGTTTGGGTACATTGCAACCGCTTACGGGATATGCATAGAGATAAGATTGCGCAGTTTTTCTGGAGACTGCCCCGCCATGTGTACCGTTCTCATGACCTGATAGGTAAGCGTTTCTCTACTACGGTCATCGTCTTGTCGTTGCTGTCGCTTGTTGCAAGCCTCTTCGCACCCCTGATAAACTGGAATGTAGTTGGAGGTTCCGCGGCACTCGTGTTGGTGTCGCTACTGTGTTTGTTCAGCATTCAGCAGGGATGGGGAGCGTGGGGCCGCCCACTCATGGTGATATTGACGTATGTCTTCATCTACGCCAGCAGGGTTACCAATGCACGGCCCATCATGTCGTCGGATATTTCGTTTATCCTGATTCTGTTTCTGAACCTGCTCCTGCCCTATCTAATGATAGAGCGAAGGCTGGCTTGGCTGCAAATAACTATCAGCCTGGTTGTATTAATATCACTGCTCATGCTGGAGCAGGCCATCGCTTATTTTGGCGTTGTATACCAGCCGGAACCGGGCTTGGTGTTGCAATACACCCGGTGGGTTATATCAGCCGTCAGCACTACAGCAGCGTTTAGCTATTACAACCGTGAGCTGCATACCGCTGAGATGAGCAACCGAAAGCTGCTGGCCAATGCCGAATCACAAAACAAAACACTGATACGGCAACAAGAAGAACTTAAAGCATTGCAGAATGAACTGGTGCATCAGGAAAAGATGGGGATGGTAGATCGAATTTTTTCGCGCGTATCCCATCAGCTTAATTCACCGCTGGGAGCATTGTACAGCTCAGTGCAACAAAGCGCCGAACTGGCACGGCAAGTGGTACGCATGCTGGTAGCGCAACCCGAAGATGAAAAAGGTACCCGGGAAATAGTCGTTAATGATTATCTCTATCTGGCGGAACACGGCAAGCTTGATATAGGGGCATCGCAAACCTATAAAGCTAGAAGAGAGCGTACCCTTGTAATTGCCGATGCTCTAAAGGAAGCCCACCCCGCACTTGCCGTATCGGATGCCGCGTGTGAGGAATGGGCCAAACAGATACTGGAACTAAGCCTGCGCCCACCTATACCTGCATTGTATCTGAGCACGGAAGTAAAACCGTACCTGCCCAATCTGGTGGCGATTGGCTTGTGGATACGTACAAACTGGGTTGAGAACAAAACAATTTCTGCATTACGAACACTATCATTAAACCTTAAGGCAGCATTGGGCGGCACCGCATCCGAGCCTCCTGCACCCATTGATGTTGCCGAACGCGCACAGCAGATACTGCTTCATTTTAACGAGTACTATCCGCAGATAAACTGGCAGTTACATTTGCCGCAAGCCAACGTAATGCACATTGGGGTACTTCTGCATTTTAGAACACTTATGTACAATTTGCTCACCAATGCTGCTGAGGCCAATGAAGGCGTAGGAAATGTGGATGTCACCGTGGAGAGTAAATCAGAAGCTTTAAAAATTATCGTTTCTGACACCGGCAGCGGTATTTCACCAGAGCTTACCAAACAACTGTTTCAACCCCTGGTTACAACCAAAGAGCGCCATCTAAATCTGGGGCTGGGCCTGTATGTAGTGAAGCAGGTAGTTGAGGCGCAGCAAGGTACAGTAGAAGTGCAGAGCCAACCAGGGCATACAGTATTCACGGTTTTATTACCCTGGCCACGTGCACAGCAGGTAAAAGAGTAAGCCCCCTAGATCGCGGCTTTATTGAACAAGTAGTGAGGTAGTATCAATAATGTGGGTGCCTGCCCGCGCGGTAGCTGGCAGCGGCAGTAGCCAGGCGGGGCTTCAGGTAGTCTTGCGCATCCATTGACTGCCACCAGATGCGAAACGTCAAGGTAGGCGCGTGTGCAGAGGCAGGGCATTAACGAATAACATGCAAAATCACTTGATCTATTGATGGTAGAAATGTACGTTATAATATTTGTTTCCCTCTGTTGAGAGCTGTGACCAGTCCATTTCCCTGATTACTAGATTACCTTCTGTTTTCCACTTGAATTGCAACTCTCTGAGCGTAGGCTGGTTGTTAAACTGTAATGTTGCTATTGTTGTAAGCTCAGTTTTGTTAAACTTATAGAAAGATAGTTTAGACCTAAGTTGACCTATTGCATCTACTTCAAACAAAGCGAACAAACTTTTCTCCTTATTGAAGGAATAAGAGCCACTGCCATTGGATGTAAAGCACTTCTTGCAAGACACAATATTAAAGAACTCAAAATTTGAGTGCTCATATCCTGATTTTCGGACCATTGCTATACTACTATCAACAAAATCTATTAATTCGTATCTCTCTACCCGCGTATCTAAAGAATTTGTGTGAATGTTTTTGAGTAAAATCTCCCCGCCATTTGAGCATTTTAGAACCAACACTTCTCCATTTCTGCTTGAGTTTTTCCCGATCAATGCCAAGTTTTCAGGTTCACCCCTAGTAGGGTAATTGTAAGTAGCTGCTGAGAAATTGGTTGAGTCCGATTCTTGTATTTTAATTTTATACCCCTCAGCTACAATTGTAGTATCAAGGGCAAGTCTATAGTTTCTCATGACCTTCTCAAAACTATCCCGCTTTGCATCATACTCAGAGGGAGCGCTTACATATGGACGGTAAGAGGTCGTATCATTCTTGGGTACTGCCGTCTGATTCTTATCAGATTCACCTTGACATGCAATAATGCAAAACAAGAGTGGTACTAATATGAATCTCATAAACAATTGTACTATCCAGCCACCACATACTTCCCCAGTTGCGCCAGCATGTCTTGCGTCATCGCAGCCAGGTCATACTCTGGCTTCCAGCCCCAGTGCGTGCGCGCATCGCTGTCGTCTATGCTGCGCGGCCAGCTGTCGGCTATCGCCTGCCGGAAGTCTGGCGCGTAGCTTATGGCAAACCCCGGTCTGTGCTTCACGATTTCCGCCGCTATTTCTGCTGGCGTAAAGCTCACGCCCGCCAGGTTGTAGCTGGTGCGTATCTTGACTTTTTCAGCGGGTGCATCCATGAGGGCCAGCGTGCCGCGCACGGCATCGGGCATGTACAGCATGGGCAGCGCCGTATCAGCCTTCAGAAAGCATGCATATTTATTTTCGCGCAGCGCTTCATAAAATATGTGCACGGCATAGTCGGTGGTGCCGCCGCCGGGCGGGCTGCTATAGCTGATAAGGCCCGGGTAGCGCAGGCTGCGCACATCCAGCCCGTGGCGCCGGTGGTAGTAGTCGCACAGCAGCTCGCCCGTCAGTTTGGTGATGCCATACATGCTGGTGGGGTCCATCACGCAGTACTGCGGGGTATTGTCGCGTGGCGTGTTCGGCCCAAAGGCGGCGATGCTGCTGGGCCAGAACACCTGCCGCACCTTCTGTTCCACACATACATCCAGCACATTCAGCAGCCCCTGCATGTTGATGTGCCAGGCAGCCTGGGGGTCCTTCTCGCCCGTTGCGCTCAGCAGCGCTGCCAGGTGGTACACCACATCCACCTCGTGTGTCGTGATAGCGCGCGCCACGGCGGCTTTGTCTGTTACATCAATAATCTCGGTGCGGGTGTGGCTCTGTACCGTTTTGATGTCCGCCGCTACGATGGCATCATCACCATGGCGTTTGGCCAGTGCGGTAACCAGTTCGGTGCCCAGCTGGCCGCCAGCACCCAGGATGAGCGTTCGTTTTGTTGGCATTCGGTTGCGTTTGGTGGCTGCAAAGATAGGGGTTGTGCGCGCCCCTCAGCTTGCCAGCCTATTGCCATACCTTATGCAAGGGCATACGAGAAACCCGCGTTAACCCTTCGCTCATTGTTAAAGAACCCCTAGCGCAGGAATGCCTGCAGCAAGGGAAAAAGTTTTTTATGCTGCGCCCCATCCTGTGGTCTAGGTGTGATAGTCTGCATCGCGTTTGCCTTTGTCTAAACGTACAATCCTGCAAAACTTTCTACATTTCAAGTTCCAAGCAGCAACGCGCATTACCCAATGACTTTACAAATGGTTTTGGGGCTGTACAGACAGATAGCGCGGGTGGTGGTGGCATATGCAATGCTTGGGCTGGCGCTATATATGAGCATGCAACAGCGGCAATGGCGTAAATTGGGCGCTGAATTTTTTGTAACTTAGTTGCTCATCAAATACCATACCTATGGACATAACACCCTTCATAGTTAAACCAGGCAAACCTGTCAACCTGAAAGATTTTGACCCCAAGCACACGGGCCCGCTCAGCGCCAAGCAGGATGGCGAAGCGGCGCTGGCCGACAGCCGAGACCGCTTGGCCAAATACCAAGACAAATTGTATGCCCATAACGAGCATGCATTGCTTGTGATTTTACAAGCGATGGATGCTGCGGGCAAAGACGGCACGATCAAACACGTGATGAGCGGGGTGAACCCTATGGGATGCCAGGTATACAGCTTCAAAGCGCCGAGTATGGAGGAGCGCGACCACGACTACCTGTGGCGGTTTAATACGCGGCTACCGGAACGCGGGCGGATCGGGCTGTTTAACCGCTCATATTATGAAGATGTGCTGGTAACGCGTGTGCACCCTGAACTGGTTACGGGTTCGCAATTGCCGCCCGACATTCGCGATGACAAGAAAATATACAAGCGCCGGTTTGCCCAGATCAAAGCGTATGAACAATACCTGACGGAGAACGGCATCACAGTGCTGAAGTTTTACCTAAACGTATCAAAGGCAGAACAGAAAAAACGGCTGCTGGAACGCATAGATAACCCCGACAAGAACTGGAAGTTTGATGAGCGAGATGTACTGGAGCGCGCACGATGGGATGATTACATGAAAGCCTATGCCGAATGTTTCGAGGCTACCAGCACCGAGCAAGCGCCGTGGTATGTGATACCGGCAGACAACAAATGGTTTGCGCGGTATGCCGTGGCGCAGATTATGGCGGATGCCCTGAAGGCGATGAACCTGAGCTACCCGCCCGTAAGTGATGCCCAGCGGGCTGCGTTACAGCGGGCCAAAGGAGCACTGCTAGTGGAATAACTGCTGCAGTGCATCGCTTCCTAGGGATATCAAGGTATTTATGATAGATACAATCCCCGCAAAAAGCGGGGATTGTATTTGGCGTTACTCTATCGTAATCGTGACGCGCGCCTTCACCTCTTTGCCATTGTTAAAGAACCCGCGCAACTCGTAGGTGCCTGCCCAGGCACTGCTAAAGGCTACCTTGCCGCTTGTCTTACCGCTGGTATACTTGTAAGTGCCCCACGTGTCATCAGGCTTTTCCTTTTCTACCAACGCTATCCAGTCAAAACTGCTGCCCTGAAAGTTGCCGAACTCTACCTCAATTTCCTCACTGGTTTGGTAGGTACTTTTGGCTGTGCGCAGATAGGGCCCACTTGGGCTGGGTTCCGCTGCAGCTGGCGTAGCAGCGGGTGTTACTGTACTATTAACTGTGGACGGCATTGTCGTTACCTGCATACCCACGCTCGGCATGGCAGCTGCTGGAGTAACCACGGCATTTAAAGTAGCTGATGGCGTAGCTACGACTTGGGCTGCTACTGGAGTGGTCGTGACTGATACAGTTGTTGCGGGTGTGACTGCTACTGTTTTAACTGCTGGTGCTGGTTCGGCAAAGGGTGATGCACCAACAAGCTGGCCAGCGGTGCGCCACTAGGCATCGGTATTGACACCTTTTACAATGCTGCCGTTTTGTAGTGTGTAAGGGATACCGCCAAAGGCGCTGATGTCCCGGTACTCGGCATACTCAGCATATTTTTTCCATCCACTTGCCGTATAAGCCCATACACCATTTGCCGCGGTAACCCACACGGTGCCGGTGGTGTGATCAATGGCCACATTGCTCGCATTTTCCATCTGCTCACCCAGATGCCGCCACTTGCCATCTTTACCAACCAATACATTGCCCTTTTCTTGGCTCACGATTACGGGTGTACCATTATACACCGCGATATCCTTCGCCAGAACATTGCCATAGCTCTTCCAGTTTTCATTGTTGTATACATTCACGGTGCCATTGATGCCCACCACCCATAGCTGGCCTTTGTTGTCGGTAGCCAGGTACTTGGCACCACCACCATTTAATTTTTGCCAGCCTGCGGCTTCGCTTGCTACGTAGATACCACCAAATGGACCTGCCACATACACTCTACTGTCATATACGGCCACATCCAGAAAGAAACCCGTTTCTTGCATTCTGTAGGGCCAGTCATCAGGTAGTTTAACCCAACTCCAAGCTTTGCCATCATAGCGCCAGAGGGTTTTTTCGTCTGCGATTACCGCCAGGCCGTTAGCATCTGCAGCCACGCGCCTGGGGGTACCTGTAACGATTTTGGGCTTCGGTGGGGGCATGCGTGAGTTCTTCATTACCGGTACGGTTGAGGGTATCTCATGCTGAATATTGCCCGTAGGCTCCCACTGCGCAAGCACCTGGGTGGCGGGTAGTAGGAAAAGCGTAATCGCAATGAGCAGGCGGCAGAGGGTTGTGTAGGTTCTATGCATGGTTTTCGGCGTTTTAAGGACAGCAGTATGCGTGCCTAATGTTGAATGCTCAATGTAACAAAACCTTGCCTGCTTGCCACAATAATTATTGCTTTTGCAACAATATCAGGGCCTGGCACGGGCCAGCAGCAGGGTGGCTATGCGCGCATACGGCAGCCACTCGCACACATCGTACACCGGTGCTGGAGTAGCGGCGGCTAGCAGCTCATGCAGCTGCTGCACTCGGCGGGGTGTGATGCCTTTACCTGGAAAGTAATCGTGGTACTGCCCATCGGCACTGGAGATGCCAGCCGCGTAACGAGCAGCACCCGCGTAATCGCTGTGAAGATGCCGAACCGCCAGGGCATTCAGAGCCAACCCTGGGGCTTCTACCGTGTGAGTGTGGACCAGCTGGAAAGCGAACTGGGCTACGACCTGCTGAACGCTGTGCCTACCGCTGTGCAGAGCACCATCGAGAGCCGCGTGGACAACGGGCCACAGAGCTAAGCGATTTCTATATAATGAATGAGAAGCCGTCCCATTGTGGGGCGGCTTTTTTGTTGTTTACAATTAATGTTTATCTAGGCTAGCTAGTATATACATATGAATTTCAAAACACTCAAAGAGTTTTATCAAATCTTCTGAACGATAGCCAATATTTATCTTTATAGATAGTGTAGGTAACATCCCATTTCACCTTTTTTGTTGCTATTAATTCGTGCAAAACCTTAGATGGTTTTCTGAATTCTTTATATGCAAAATAGATTTCTCTGTTACCTCCTCCAGTTTCTCTAGCGATATTCAAGTACCCGTCATGGTCTTTTAGCGATTGCATGATTTCATCCTCTAAATCGTAAAGACTAGCCGAAACGGTTTCATCTGGCATACCGTTTCTACCTTCTACATTGTAAGCAATTGTAACTATAAGTATCCAGGGGTGAGAAGCTTTACTATCCCAGCCTAAAATGTCCTTGTTTACGGTCGCAACAATGGGCAGGCCTTCTTTGGTTGTCGCTTCGAGTAGTATGTATGTATCATTCTCAGTATCATGACGTGCGCCTTCATACTTTTCAATAAACTCTTTTTGGCGCCACAGTAGATAGCCTTTTAGTTTCGTTAAATCTATCAATTCATTTTCGGCCTCATCTGGCCCAACGACGGTAACATTATCAACGGTGGTTGCTAGATTTAACTCACCTAGGTAGTTTTCAAGGAATACAAATGTCCCTAGTTTGATTTGTTCTTTGTTCTCCTCATTACAATCCTTGTGTACTAACACAATATCTACTTCATCAGGTGTGTCTGGATTATCTACTGGATAAAATTTCAAATCATCCGAACCAAACGCGTATCCGCCCATACTGATGTTCCACCCTTCACTGCTAATTTCTGGTTTAAGTGATGTAAAACGCCAGCCAACTATTTTGGGGGCTGCCGCTATTAGTTCTTCAACCAATACAAATTTGGTCACGTCACCATCAGCGGTAATGATTAGTTCAGCTGTACTCACGTCGAACATACCCGTCAAAAAATTAGGCGGAATACCTAAGACGTTGACTTTAGGAGACAGTTTTTCAAAGAAATCATTTTCTATGTTTCCCCTATTTTGCACAACCTTAAAAAAGCTATGTGCATGCTTACTAAAGTAATTCCAGAAATCTGAATAGGATAAAACAGGTTGCTCCTCTTTTGTGCCTAGAAGGGTTCTAAAAAACTGCATTATGTCCTAACTGTTAAAGGTAAATGTTGTTTCCTCACCTATGTCTCCACCAGTTGGCAGTACACCACCACCCAGTCGCCGTTGGGGGCCTGGCCGGCTACGCAAGCCGTGACCTGTACCTCACCGATGCGCCAGCCTTGCAGGTTATGCAGCTGGGCTGCCAGCGCTGACTGTAGCGCACGAAAGCGCTCGGCGTTTGCCAGGGTTTCGGTGCTGCTCTCGGGGTGCGGGTTTGCATAGCGGCCGAAGACGTCTTGCCACTGGGCCACTTGCTGTGCTTCGCCTGCAGCGCTCGTGGCGGCAAGGAGTGCATCGGGCAGGTTGGCGGCGGCGGGCAGTGTGGTGATGCTTACGGGGCTGTCAGTTTCTGAGATAACGGTGAGACCCGCGGTGAGCGCAGCGAAGTGGTTTTGCATACTCTTTTGGGCTATTGATGTACCCCCGAAAAGTGAGGCGCCCAGATGTAGCCCAAGTAGCGCGAACATCAACATACCGTTTCTTGTAAGCTATGCTTGCTTTAGCATAACTATGGCTGGGTGCAGAGCAGCCGGCGGATGCGGTGGTTGGCTTTGTCTGCGACAAACATGGTGCTGCCATCAGCGCTTACAATGATGCCCGCGGGCTGGTTGAACTGCGCCGCAGTGCCAGTACCCTCCGTCAGGCCGCTGGTACTGCCCGCCAGTGTGGTTACGGCCCCTGTTGACGAAATCTTACGAATGCGGTGGTTGCCCTGGTCGCTGATGAAGAGATTGCCGAAGGCATCCAGTGTGATGCCGTTGGGGCTGTTGAATTGCGCCGTAAGTGCAGCACCATCTGCGCTGCCCTGGGTGCTGCCCACAGCAGTAGTAACTACACCAGAAGTGGTTACACGGCGAATGCGGTGGTTGGCTTTGTCTACCACATAGAGTGTATTGGTAACATCTATGATAATGCCCGAAGGCTGGTTAAACTGTGCAGCGGGTCCGGTGCCGTCAGCGTTGCCAAAGGTGGAACTGCCCGCGAGGGTGGTTACGTCTCCTGATGCAGAAATCCTACGGATGCGGTGGTTGCCCATATCCGTAACGTAGATGTTGCCTGAGCCATCTAGGGTTACATCGGTAGGATTGTCAAACTGCGCAGCGGTACCGTTGGCATCGTTAAAGCCTTGTGTGCTGCCGGCTATTGTGCTGACGATGCCGCTGGTGGTTATGCGCCGAATTCGGTGGTTGCCTTGATCGGCTACAATGAGGCTGCCACTTGACTCTACCGCGAAACTGGAGGGGCTGTTAAACTGGGCGAGGGTGGTGGCCTGGCCGTCAGCAAAGCCCTGGGTAGTACCCGCAAACGTACTCACTGAGCCACTACCCGATATGCGGCGTATGCGGTGATTCAGCTGGTCAATCACAACCAGGTTGCCGCTGAGGTCGAAACCCACAGCGGTTGGGTTATTGAACTGGGCTGCTGTTAAACCGCCATCTGCAAAGCCCTGGGTGGTACCCGCAAATGTGCTGGACACGGTGGGGTTCGTGCAGGGGGTAGGGTTGGTAAGTTCCTGGTTCGGCAGGCAACTGGTACTGAACACGGCAAGCGCTGTAAAGAGGCGCATTGGGAGATATGAGACACGTGTCATACTGATGTAACGTAATGGGTAAGTAAGCGTTTAGTTCAGACGTGCAAAATTCATGCTGAATATTTATTTCTACCCCAAATGGGGCAGAGTAAAAAGTGATGGTTACTTACAAAGACAGGTGCGAACATGCTTTACCGGCGGCTCCACGTAGCCTGGTACTGGTCCTTGTAAGTACCTGCGCCTAAGGCATCTATCAGGCCGCTCACACGTAGCTCGTCAGCACCCGCTTGCTCCACCTCAAAGCTGAAGGTGTGTTTGCGCGGGGCTTGCTGCTTCAGCTTCAGTGTGCTGGCTGTAACATGCCAGGTGCCCGCCTGGCGGAAAACGCGCTTGCCTTCCAGGTTTATCGTTTCTATTTCAAAGGTGCCATCTGCACTGAGCGTAGTAAAAATTTTCTGGCGCATGATGCTGGTCTGAAAGTCGCCACGGTGCACAAGGTCTAGCTGCTCGCGGGCCTCAGCAAAGGGCGCCTTGAGCTGGATGGTGAGGGCGGTGGTTTGCCACTTGCCTATGTACGCCGCAGGGCGGCTGGCACCGGCAGGCGCGGCCTCTGGTGTAGCGGGGGTTTCGTCTATCTCGATGGGCATGTCTTCGGCAGTTTCCTCGGTGTTCACTGAGATGTTTACTTCTGCGGTTTCGCTGCTGGCATCGCTGGCTTTCTCCGATTGCTTTTGTACGGGGCCACAGGCAGTAAGGAGGCAGGCCAGTGCGATGCAGGCAATGAGGTGAAAGTTCATGGCTGTAAGTTAAGGGATATGCAGCTAACTCTAATTTCTAAAAAAATCAGGGTTTGAAACTACCCCTTGCAAACGCAGAGGGGTAGCCATGCTACCCCTCTGCGTTTGCAATATTGCCTAAGCTATTTGTTAGCCTTCTTTGAAGGAAGCATATAGTTTACGCCTATGGTAAGATTAAAGCTGATCGCTGAAACATTGGTATACACCGTTTTAGTTTCTACGACCTGCCCCATCCCATCAATGGAACTGTCTGTTCTCAAGTAGCCTATGGGCACAGCCTTTTCGAAATTCGACATGTAGATAACCCCAAAGCGGGCAGAGAAACCCTGCCAGATTGTAACAGTTGCATCAGCGCCCAATTTAGCAAGGAAGTAATTCTGAGAATTACTTCCTTGTGTTCTAAAGTCAGGAAACATATACAAATACTGGCCACTAGGTGAAGGCAGGTATTCTGAAAGGCGGTAAGGAGATGCATTGGGCAAACTGCCGGGCCCAATGTTATCATATCCCACGCCGATGATTGCTGCAATATCAAACTGTCTGCCCAGAAGATTTTTACGCAATAACACGCTACGTGCATGCAGATACAATTGATCTGATGAAAAGCCAGAGCTTGTGAATTGTGAGGCTGCCACATTGTTGACGTACTTGTTTTGATGATACCCAAGCTCTAAACCAAACCATCGTGAAAAGGAGTAGCCAGCATATAGGCCCCAAGCAGAGCTAATCAGTTTTAGATTACTCTCTGCACGTTCATCAATTATGCCACGGTTAACACTATTTAATTTTACAGGGTAATAATCTACCCCTCCATAAAATTGTGCATTACCCAAAAGGGGTACAAATATCAAGCTCAGAAGGCTAGTCCTTAAAATGTTATTCATAATTTAGGTAGGTTACAGTTTAACGATTAAAGTAATAAATGTATGCTGGCCCCTGATTACCACAATAACCAGCAAACCACCCACCTGCTGTACTACCGTGCCAAGTTTCCATCCAGCCTAATAGCATGTGATAGGTTGGGTATGTCTCGGGGTAAAAACTGGTTATTTGAGCAATTGAAACATGCAGCTCTGCAGGGCGTGTCTCTCCAGGCACATACTCGACTCTAACCTCTCCTGACCGTGGGGTAGGTGCACTATATGTCCATTGTCCTGGCAAAGATTGAAATGTTGGGTTGGTCCAATACGGAACATTAACAGATCCGTTCCATTTTGCATAAATAGCGTCAGGTTCTTGAAGCATCCACCAGCATCCATACCAACCAGAACATACATGTTTCCAGTTTTTAGTCACTAATCCAATGTTAGAGCGGTAGCCATAGTTTTCATTGTAAAGCATTCCCTCTGTTAAATTTTGGCCACTACAACTGCCACATCCACCACACGGTTCGCATGAACATTGATTTTGTGTTGTCGATGCATAATAATTGAAGCCCCACCATTCCCATTCATTTACCGTATTGTTTTTACCAGTTCCTGCCTCTATGGGCTTCATCATCCGGTAAATCTTGAAGGCTTTAATAGAGGTACCAGGAATATCAAAAAACTTGTTCGCGTTCTGAGCGGCGAGTCTACTTAATAGTAAAGTATCAAGGGTGGTTATCCGGCTTGAGTCATTTTCTTCAAAACTGAATGTGTACCAAGGTGTAATGCGCACAATCCGATTGCCTGCTTTGAATTCCGCCTTACTGTTCAGTACATGCGCCAAAACGGGATCGTTTACCAGGTTATAGTAGCGAGGCGGTTTTTCAGAAGGCGCAGTAACACTTTTTGCAGTTTTAGGTTGCCGCTCAATAATAGCACTAAATTCAGCGCTCATCTTTTCAGTAAGCGATACCCTATTATCATCTCGATCTATTTTCGCAAGCTGAGTAGGTGTCAGTTTGTCCAGATTAGCAAGGTAGTAAGCAAATGCTGCATCACTTGCAAATGTCATTCTACCATTTTCTATTACTGGTTCAGTAGTATCAGGCGTTGTAATTTCTATTGATTCCCGCTTACAGCCAAATAGAACTAGCAAGAGAGAGAGAGAGAGAGAGAGAGAGAGAGAGAGAGAGAGAGAGAGTGAGAGTGAGAGTGAGTGAGAGTGATGGTGTGTTTCATAAGGCTTTATAGATGTTTTGGGGTTGGGGTTAAAAGTAGGCACATTGATGAAAATTATGGAAGTAGCTTACAGAATTTAATACAAATTTAATTCTTCCTTCCAGAACCGAAAGACACTAAAGTAATCCTCTTGGTTTAGTTAAAGCAAGAGCGCTATATTGAAAAATGACGACTAAAAGTTACCAATGGTAATGTCACTATCCAACTTCTAATCTTTTGCTAAGCTTACTGTTCATCTACGGCTCACGCACCACCCTGCGCAGGATGCGCACCACCGTTTTCTCCGTCAGGAAAAACTCCGCTGCGAGCTTGCGGTACACGTAGTCTTGCCGCAGGCAGCGGGTGTGGTGCAGCACGACGAAGCGGGCAGCGAGGGCGCGGTTGCGTGCAGCGATCCGATGCGGGCGCTGGGTTTCCAGCGTATGTGTAGAGAGAGGTTCAGCCATGCGTAGTGTGTGTAAGGGGGTATAGGGTGAGCAGCTACTTTACTTGTGCGCGCTGAGCGGTACCAGGGTTCAGGTCAGCGATACACCTCCTTGCAGTACAGGTTTCTGCGGGGCACTTCAGCGTATGCATGTGCAGGTGGGCGGTACAGCAGCAGGCTGCGTATGCGGGGGTCAGGCATGTACTGGTACGCGGCGATGCGCAGCCAGTCTGCAGGTGCTGCAGAGGGGCGGGCACCCTGCACGGCGGGCAAGGCTGTGCGCCGTGCCAGTATCTGCTCCGTGGTGGGGTTTATCAGCAGCAGGTGCCACTCCGTGTGTGGCAGTTTGCGCTGCAGGCATTTGCGCAGACAGCGGCCCAGCAGCCGCGCCGTGCCCCAGGGCAGGGTGCAGCGCCAGCTATAGCGCGGGGTCTCTTCGTCGTCATGGGTTATATAGATTTCCACGCGCAGCAGGCGTGTGGCAATGGGCAGCCCATCTGCATGCGGGGTTACGGTGTAGCCGCGGTGGGCCAGCCGATGCAGGTAGGCTGCTGCCCAGCGGGGTATGTTCTCAGCCGCGTAAGCAGGTGGTGGGCAGGGCTGATGCGCGGCAGCCGGGCGCGGGCTGGCGTGCTTTGCGGTGTACACCAGGTAGTGGGGCGGTGCGGTGCGTTTAGGTGTGCGCCTGCGTTTGCGTGTGGGGGGCGGGGGCGGGGTTTGGTTTTTTCGCGGGCTTCGCGTGCGGGGTGCTGGGTGTGGGTGGGCTATGTGCTGGTGTGCGTGGTGGGTAAGGGGTATCGGCATGCAGTAGGGGTATGCGTGGGTAGTTAGAATGTATTCCTATCTATTGCGTATTCCTTTCTTTCGTGTAGGGTGTAGGCTGCCACCCCGCTGGGTGCAGGGTGGGTGCGTACGGTAGCAGATGCAATCTGCCCGGGTTGTGTGGGGGGCAGGTAGGGCGGCGCGCTAGCTGGCGCGGGCCAGTGGGCACTAGCTGGCGCGGGCCAGTGGGCGCGGGTTGTGCCGCGGCTGCGCGAACTGCGCAGGGCTGGGTGCGCGCTGCTGCCGGAATGCCCGCACCAGGGCCGCGTAGGTGTTGCGGTAGGCCGTGTCCGTGGCCAGCAAGTCCTCATGCCCCAGTATGGCGTTGCGCACAGTGGTGCGGTCGCGCCGCAGCACGGTAGCAATGCGCTGGTGTGTGTACTTCAGCTCTTCTTGCAGCAGGGCTGCAAGCTGGCCGCGCGCCACGATCAGGGTGCTGTGGCGCTCGGGCGCGAAAAGCATGCCGCGGTTTACACCCGTATACCGGCACACCACCTCTATGGCCAGCTGCTCAGCGGCCAGCTGCTCGGCGCGGGCTTCCGCTGTAGTCGTAGTGGGGCGGCCCTGCTGCAGCAGGCTACCCAGGCGCAGGTTCAGCGCTTCCAGTTCATTCCATACGCGCGTGGCTTCGCCCTCGGGCAGGGCCTTCAGGTGTGCGTTCAGGTGGTCGGTAGGTTCTATCCAGATGGCCATGGTATGGGTCCTCCTATGGTTATGGGTGTACTTTATTCTTGTTTGCTATACAAATATAACATATAAGAATAAAAAATGCAAGTGTTTATGCATATTTATTGTATTTATTTATTTTTTTACCGCGCCCTCTACATCGGTCTGTGCTGCACAGATAAGTAAGATATTAATAATCAAGCATATACAGTATATACTATGTAACTGCTTCACCCAGCTCTCAAAATAATATAATTTTTACCTATATAATAGGTTCAGCCGTGCCATTTAAAAATCGTACTGCCTGCCAGCTTTCGCCAACAGGCAGTACATGGTACCTTTTACAATATAGGAGCCTGGCTGGATCTAGCAGAGGCCACAGTTTGTAGTCTGTGTTGCGGCTGCGCTGGCAGGGCCACGGCCGCCACTGTTTACAGCATAAATACGATATACGTAGGTAGTGCCCTGTGCAAGCCCTGTAAACGTTACGGTAAGGCCACTAACCGTTACGCCAGTAGCAGCAGTAGTGCCATTAGCCTGGATAAAGCTAGTGGGTGTGGCAGGGAAAGTAGCGCCCTGAACCACTTCAACCAAGTAACTCGTGGCGCCTGTAACCGTACCAAAGTTTACCGTGAAGCCGGTGGTGGTCACGTTGGTAACGGTGATGCTACCAGGTGCTACAGTAGGCGCAGGCACTACATCTTCTTTCTTGGCGCAGCCGTTGAGGAAAAGGATGCCCAAGGTAAGGCTGAACAAAAGGGTCTTGGTTCTGAATAGGGTGATCATGGTTGTTATAAAAAATTTAGTGAGCGCGAAAGTATAAAAAGTATGTATAGCTGCAGCCGTAATCGTACATCAACGTCATTATGGTTTTATTACGCAATGGAAAAGCTAACCCCCCGCCTATCTTTGGGCTCCCCCATCGCCGAATGCCCATGAAATTTCTCCTCACCGCCCTCGCCCTACTTTTGCATCTGCCCTTGCTGGCCCAGCCGAAAAAGCTGGCCACAGAACACGTCATCTTAATCACGCTGGATGGCTTCAGGTGGCAGGAGCTCTTCGGCGGCATAGACTCTACGCTGCTGCACACCCCGCACCTGGTGGCAGACAGCGCCGAACTCCGTCGCGACTTCTGGGCCGCAACACCCGCGCTGCGCCGCAGCAAACTGCTGCCCTTTTTCTGGCGTACGATTGCCACGCAAGGGCAGCTGTATGGCAACCGCTGGCTGGGCAGCCGCGTGAACGTAACGAACACGCAGTGGTTCTCGTATCCGGGTTATAACGAAATCTTAACAGGTTTTGCGGATGAACGTATCACATCCAATGACAAAGTGAACAATGTAAACCAAACCGTGTTAGAGCACCTGCACCAGCAACCCGGGTTTGCAGGCAAAGTGGCGGCCTACGGCTCGTGGGATGTATTCCCATACATCATCAACGCTGAGCGGAGCCACATCTCGGTAAATGCCGGCTATGCCGAAAACCCCGACCCGAACGCGCCCGACAACGTAAAGATGATTTACCAATTGCAGGCCCAGGTGCCGCGCCGCTGGGATAACGTGCGCTTTGATGCCTTTACACATCACCTTGCCAAAGCCTGTTTGGAAACGCAGCGGCCCCGTGTGCTGTATATCGCGTATGGCGAAACCGACGACTTTGCGCATGAAGGGGAGTACGCGGCCTACATACGGTCTGCCCACCAGACGGACGCGTTTATTGAGGATTTGTGGACATTTGTGCAGAGAAGCCCCACCTACAAAAACAAGACTACGCTCATCATTACGACCGACCATGGGCGCGGGCACACGCCACCTGATAGCTGGAAGCACCACAGCAAAGATGTACCCGGTGCCGACCAAATCTGGTTGGCGTTTATTGGCCCTGACACACGCGGGCTGGGCGAAGTGCGTACGGCAGGCCAGCACCACCAGAACCAGGTGGCAAAAACCCTCGCGGCCCTGCTGGGGTTTGATTACCGGAATGTGCGGCCGGTGGGTGCAGTGATTGGCGAAGTGGTGGGGAAGTAGGGGGAGGGATTTCACCGCTCCCCTACAATCACGCTGCCATACTTCTGCATGAGGTACTGCGCATCGAGGCGGTAGTGTTGCAAGAGGCCGGCGTCAATGCTCCACTGCTCGGCAGGGCTGAGCACCGCCTGCGCCTGGGCAAACGCAAACGTGTAGCCGCTGGCTACGTGCGCATAGCCGTCTAGCTGTGCGAGGCGCGGCAGCACCTGCGCGTTCACCACCTGCTGCACCCAGCGCAGGTCTGCCCGCGTGATGTCGTCGTACAGGTTGTCGTGCACGGTGCCCAGGGCACGTGCGCCGCGGTCCCCGGGTTCGGTGGTGAGGGTCTGGCCGTTGATGAGTTTGCTCAGCTCCAGGTTCACGCGCTCCATGAGCTGGTCGTACACACGGTAGGCGTCGCCTTTGCTGTTTTCGGCAAACTCGATGTGGTCGTTCTCGTCCAGCACGGCATAGGCGGCACTGCCCATGCCCTTGAGCATTTCGGTGAGTTCTGCGCGGCGGCGTTCGTCGCGCGTGTTGGTACGGCCGATGCGCAGGGGCATGCCGAACACTTCGGCAAACTCACCCCAGCTGGCCAGCGCGTTGCGTTTGGCCAGCACCAGCGGAACCGCCTGCAGCAGCAGCCCTAGCGCATGGCCAGCGCCGTGGGTGCCTGACTCAACGCTGATGAGCAGGTGGGGCGCCTCGGCTATGGGTACGTAATGTGTTAATATTTTATCGGTATCGCTTTCGGGCGCAGGTGCGTGGGCATCGAGCGCTACCAGGCCCTGGTGCGGCAGCACATTGCCGCGGGGTATGCATAGCGCCTGCACGTCTCCCGCGTCTGTGTGTACCAGCTCAATGAGGCTGTGGCCATAAAAGAGGCTGTCCATGACGTGCCCTAGCAGTGCTGTGAACCAGCCCTGCTGCAGCAGGGTGGTAGCGCCCGCATCTGCTGTGCCTGCGTGTGGCTGCAGGCTGTAGGGCGTGCCCAGCACGCGCAGCCGCCGCGTGTTTACGATGCTGGCCAGGTGGGCATCGAGCAGGGCATCTTCGTAGAGGGCTTGCAGCGGGCGGGGGTCAGGCCGCGTTGGGTGCTGGGCGGTGGCCAGGGCCTGGCGCCAGTGGGCTACATCACCCCGAATGCGGGGCCGCACGCGTTCTGTAAGCTGGGCGTAGAGCGCCGTGCGCTGCTGCAGCTGGCTGCGTAGCATGTGCTGCATTTGTTGCCGCACGTGGGGGTGGGGCTCGGGTAGAAGGCGGGGCAGTGGTTTGGCAAGGGCGTTTGATACAGTGCGTTTCAGTGCGGCCACCCACTTCTGTGGTTTTGGGTTTATAACGTTTTGTTTGTTCATGGTTTGTTATGAATTAGCGGTGGTTAATCTTAGGGTTGCTACCGTAGAGATAGAATGGCGGCAGTGTGGGCGGCTCGCCAGTGCTGCGCTGTGGCAGTTGGGGGTTCAGCACGCCCGTACTGGCGGCCTGCAGCCAGGCCAGTGCATCGTTGTAGCGCGTGTGCCGGATGGCGGGCAGCGCATCGGGCATGGCGTGTGTATAGAGGTGATACAGGGCCAGGTCGGCCCATACGCGGCGCAGCAGCACATGCGGCTGCACGGGCGGCGTAGCGGTAGCTTCGCCATCCAGCGCCAGTGCCACGTCGTAGCGGGGGGCCAGGTAAGCGGCCAGTTCTGCACGGGCGGTGGCTTCGGCTTGGGCCAGCGCATCGGGGCTGGCGGCAGCAAGGGCAGCCAGTACATTGGCAGCAATCAGTGGGGCATAGTCAGCAGGCAGCAGGGGCATGTGTGTGTAGAGAGGGGGTAGGGTGTAGCGTAACTCTCTACCTGTAATCTGCAGCGGCCGCCGCAGGCCTCGGCAGTTATGCACGGTGCATAAGTCTGGCCCCCGTGCCACGCTGGCGTGCCCACATACTGCGTTTTTGTGTAACTTTACAGTACGCTCTTAACTGTCAATCCTTTATAGTTTGTTCATAGCACACCTGTTTACACCTACTTTGTTTAGAAAGCAACTATACCCCTGGCTGCTGGGCATGCTGCTGTGCGCCTGCACCGCAGGCACGCAGCAAACCGATGCTGAGGTGGAGAACCTAAAAAAAGAAGTAACCGATTTTCAGGCCGATGCTGATGCGCACACTGACACCCTGCGCGAGATGAAAAGCCTGGTGCGTGCACGCCTCGAAAAACTGGACCCTAGCAAAGAAGGCGAAATTGAAAAGCTCAAATCCATTGTGAAAACGCTCACCGAAACGGATAAGCAACTACAGCAACTGGTGATGCACATTGACAGCCTCAAGGCCGGGCCGCCGGCAAGCAGTGAGCGTGTGGTGTACTCCAGCCGCAAACGCCAGATAGACGTGCTGCGCGAAAAAATAAATGAAGCCCTGAGCGAGGCGAAAGAGGTGCTGAGCGACAAGAAATAGGGTACTTCTGTACTTTCATAGCGCCCCACTTCTGATGCAGTTCAATTATAGCGTAAAAGAGCAGAATTATTTTGGGCATATCCGCACCGACCTGTTGAAATTGGCAGGCGATGTAACTGGGAAGAACATACTGGAACTGGGTGCTGGCACTGGCAACACCCTTCTGCACCTCAAACACAATTGCGGCGCAGCGCGTGTTACGGGTATTGAACTAATGCCCATTCCGGGTAGCAACCAGACAAACCCATCGCTTGATGCGTTTTTCATTGCCGATGCTGAGCAGCACTTCCCACCCTTGCCGCTTGAAAGTTTTGACCTCATCATTTGCGCTGATGTGCTGAAACACCTGCGAGACCCTTGGGCCATGGTGCGGCACCTGACTACGCTGCTCAGGCCGGAAGGTCGCATCTTGGTAAGTGTGCCGAACCTGCGCGAGATCAGTACCCTCTGGCAATTAGTGGTGCGGGGTGATTTTGCCTATGCCCCACATGGCATCATGGATCAAACTCACCTGCGTTTTTTCTGCCGCAAGAATGCTATTGCGTTGGTGCAACAGGCAGGCCTAAAAGTTGATGGCGTGTATGACAGCCTGGATGTGCAGCCTGAGCGTGCTGGAAATCGGCCATTTTTAAACAAGCTTACACTAGGCCTGCTGCGCGGCTTCTGGCCCGTGCAGACGTATGTGATAGGGAAGCGGGTATAGCCACGGAGCTGCTTACATGCGGAGCGCGAAGTCGCTCTTCAGCAGGTAGCCTAAAATCTGAACGACTTCCACGGGGCGTATGCCGCCCTCGGCCTGTGCATCTTTATAATTTATGATGGTAAACACCGTGAGATAGCCCGGCTCAAAAAAGCGGCTCTGCTTACGTGTTACTTTGAAGCTTAGCACATTGTTATACGTGGGGTGCACCTCCAATATATCGTGCTTGGGGAAGTCGTCGGAGATGGGGTAGCGGTAGCGGGCCTGCACGCGGGTGTTTACCTTAATGAGCACCTCTATGCTATCTATGATACCGTCTGTCTCCGCCGCAGGGCCTACCACGATGGGCTGGCCATTGTTAAAGAGCCGCAGGTCTTGGGTCCAGTCCTCACCCTGGATGAAATTCATCATAATGAAATGGCGCGGCTAAATCTGGCGGTGAGGGGCAGATGCCTTAGGTTTACAGGTTAACGGTAAGGCAAAAGTACAAATGCCATGCCCATTTTGATACAGGGGACCATAAAATTACACGGTACTGCTAATGTTGTGTTTACCAGCCACTCCAGCATATGTTAACGGTAATTATTGCCTTACAGATGTAAGGATGCTTTCGCGTAAGTCGCTCCGTTAAACACCCTTAGCAGCATTCGTTTCATGGCTTCACCCATTCACGGCGGCGAAGCTGCGGCTGGTGAGGGTGCCCGTGGCGCGGCCCAGGTAGAAGCCGGGCATCTGCGGCCACTGTATGCGCAGGGTGCCGCTGAGCAGCACGGGCTCCCAACCCTGCAGGCCTTCATCGTACACCTGCACATCATCATGCTTCAGTGCAATGTGTAGCGCCTCCAGCAGGTGGGCATTCAGGTAGTCGGTTTCTAGCGCGTAGCTCTTTTGCATTCTGCTCTGCAGCGTGATGGGCTGGCCCGCCGCCGTGAGCCGCTGCAGGTCTTTGGCTTCATACTGCGGGCTGTGTAGTAGCGTAGACACCCGCAGCTGGTTGTAGAAGGCGGGGTCGTCGTAGAAAAAGTAAAAGTCGGAGGCCTGGTTGCGGTAGCGCAGCCGCAGGGTGCCCACCGTTTCTGCACCGACTCGTAGCGGGTTGCTGCGTGCCAGTAGTAAGGTTTCGTTATTTTCTATTGCGTATAGGTATAAGGCATAGGTGCCCGTGGGTATATCTGGAAAAGTTATGGCAGCCAACCGATTAATAAACACACGGCCTGCGCCTGCCTGCACTTCCAGCGGCAGTAGGTCGGGCACGGTTAGTGCAGGTGTGCCGGTTCCGCCCCACAGGCCGTCATCGTTCACGGGGCCGAGGCCCAGCCGCACATTGGCGATGTCGTCCACCAGAAACGCTACGTCATAACAGGGTGCCTGTAGCTGTAGCACATCTCCGGCTGCAACGGGTAGCGGCACGGCCTCGGTGGGGCGGTAGGGTAAATGGTTTAGCGGATGGAATTCGAGGAAGCTGTAGCGGGTGCGTGGCATGGGGTGTGTGTTAGTTATTGATGTTTTATGGATTTAAGCCTAGTGGTAGTTCTCCCCTCGCTTGCGCTCAGGATGACACACGCGGGAATACCCGCGCGTGAACGGGGGATGATTATTGATGTTTTATGGTTTTTGCCTACTGGTATTTCTCCCCTCGCTTGCGCGAGCGGTGCGAAGCGCACCCCCGCTCAGGGCCGCGGTGGCCTCGTCCGGCTGCCAGTTAGCTGCGAAGCTGCTCTGCAGCTTTGGTGGCCGAACTCGCCGCGAAGCGCGGCTCAGACAGCGCCCAGCCTGCGCTGCCGGACTGGGAAGTTCGGGTACGCTGAGGGCGAGATTCTTCTGACGATACTCGGCATCAGGATGACACACGTGGGGTTTGGTTTATTGGGGAAGTGTGAAGAATAGCTCCGGCAACGTGTAGGCCGCTGGCAGGCTGCGGCTGCGCCACTGGATGTGGTAGCGTAATAGCAGGGGTGTCTGCCTGTCAGCTCCTACTGTAAAACTGGCCTGTATAGTACACGGCGCATCGGCCGCGAGCAGCAGGCGGGCGGTAGCCAGCCAGCAAACATAGGGGCCGCGCTGCATGAGCGTACTGGCCAGGCGTAGGTTAGCAGGGTGCAGGGGCTCGGTGGCCTTCACGGTGTGTAGCAAGCCGATTATGCGCGGCACTGCACCCGCGTAGCCCGGCTCGGTCACGGCCTCGGTGGTGTAGGTGCCCGTGAGGCCGGGTATGCGCAGGGCGCTAACGGCATCCAGTGCGGATTGCCAGGTGGCAGCTATGGTAGCGGCATCACTGCCTGCTGCGGCCAGGGCAGCCAGCAGTGTGGGCTGGTAGTGCGCGGGTACCAGCAGCAGCTGGCGCAGGCTGCCGTAGTGCGGCAGCTCGGTAGCAGGGGGTGTGTGGGTGAGCATACAGGTAGTTATGAAGTATTAATAAAAAAACATACCACATCGGCACATAGCAATTGCTACATGCCGATGTGAGGATATACTACTACGCGTTGCCTTGCAGCAGGGCGTATACGCCGCTGTTGCGCAGGCGGGTGCCGCCGGCACGCACGCTGGCGCTGTACACGTCGCCGTAATACGTGGGGTCGTTCACGTTTTCATACAGGGCCACCTCGCCCAGGGCGCGGCTCACGCTGTAGCGGCTCCAGGCCACGGCACTGAGCCGGTCGCCCGTGGCGGGTGCGGCGGCTTTGGGTTTCAGCGCACCTGCGGCGGTGTAGCTGGGCGTGTAGCTGCGCTGCAGCACCTCAAAACCCAGCACCCGTGCCACTACGCCTTCGGGCAGCGTGGTGCGGCCCAGTATCTCATTGTTAATGAGCTGGGGCAGGGTAAAGAGCTGCGCGTAGAGCTCGGGTGGCAGCAGCAGGTAGCGCCCCTCGTAGGGCAGGTTGGCTTTGTCCATGGTGCGCTTCAGGGCCAGTACGTCTGCCAGTGCCAGGGCACGGGTGCCGTCACCCTGCTCCTCGCCCGTAGTGAGCAGCATGTTGTTTACGGGCAGGTCGCCCAGGCCGGTTACATTGCCCAGCCAGGTATGCAGCAGCTCGTCGTGCACGGTTTCGCGCAGCGCCAGCAGGTGCTCGCCCAGCACGCTCATGCGCAGGTCGTAGCTCAGCTCATAGCGCGTGGCGTTTTTCAGGTATACGGGGTCGGTGCTGTATTCGGCCAGGGTGTACTGCACGTCGGTGTCGGTGCGGGTGCTCACGGCTGCGGGCACGGTGGGGCGGTTCTTCACTACCGTGGGCCGTGCGCCTGCACGCGGGATGTGCACGATGGCGCCCTCCACCACGTGCGGGTCGTGGTTTACGGCATAGGCGCTGAATTGATTTGCGGGGAAGAGGTTCTCGACAATGTCTTGCCGCCAGATTTCTACTTGAATGGCCATGTGTTTGTGTTTGGGGTTTGTTTGAAAAGGGTTTTAAATGATTTTTTTGATTAGCAGGCGCAGCAGTATGCTAGCAGCAGCGCCGAGTATGAGCCACAGCCAGATGCTTGCGTGGTTCGTTTCAGGTGGCGCCAGCCAGCGCGTGCGCACACGCACCACGGGTATGCGCAGGGTATCGGGGTGGCAGGCGGCCTGCACGCGCAGGGTGTCGTGCATGCGGACGATGCGCACCTCGGCTTTGCCTTGGTGCAGCGACAGCGTATCTAGCGGGCGGCTCAGCCAGCGGGTATCCAGCCGCGCGGCGGGCGTGACTACCACGGTGTCATGCACCTGTTCGGTTTCACGCACCAGCGTGGGGCCGTAGCGCTGCAGGCACCGCCGCTGGCTGATGCAGGCGGGTAGTAGCAGCAAGAGAAGTAGCAATACTTTATGCATAGCTATACCGTTGGTTTGCTAGGGTTGGGTGTCTGATTGTCCGCAGGCCCCTGCTCAGCAAACTGCTGGAGGCGCTGCAGCAGCCATGCGGGCGGCGTGAAAATGCCGAGGGCTGCGCTGTGCTCCAGGATGCTGAGGAACTCGCGCACCAGCACCAGGCTGTAGCAGGCGCTGTCTACCCACGTAAGCAGGGTGTTGAGCTGGCCGCGCACTTTGTGTGTAGCCAGTATGTGTGTAGCTATGAGGAAGAGGCTGTAGAAGCCCACCTTGGCAAAAACGCGCCCGAAGCCCCTGCTGCTGAGCGTGCGGCTGCGCCACCGCTGCCATACCCCAAGCACCGTGTCAATGCCAATCACGATGCAGAGCGATATGAAGAACTGCCAGTCGTCGTACACATATATATTCAGAAATTCTACACAAGGGGTGCAGGCCCAGGCCAGGCTCGCTATGCAGGCGGTTTTGTAGAGGGGGTTGTTTTGCTGCCAGAGCCAGAGGCTGTAGGCAAGCCAGTTTTGTAATGGGGTCATGTTTGTTTGGGGGTTTGGTAAGGATTGTTCAATGATTCTTCATTTGCATCTAGCCTGTGGGGGTGGGTATCTCTTTGGGGTTCGTCATTCCCGCGAAAGCGGGAATCTATACGAGGTGCTAGGTGAGATTCCCGCCTTCGCGGGAATGACGGATCCTATTGGCTAGGCAGTACCGTACTGTGCGCGGTAGAGACGCTCGTAGCGTGCGGGGTCGTCGCTGCGCATGCGGTGTAGGGCGGCGGGGTCGCGCTTTTCCCAGTCGCGAAAGCGCCAGGTGCTGCGTGTGTCAGTACCATGGGCGGCTTGTATGCGCGCTGCGAGTGTGGGTGCTGCACTGCGCGTGGGCAGTGCGGCCAGCACCTCGCGTGTAGTGTGCGGCGCCTGCTGGGCCAGTGCCACAAAGCCCGCCTGTTGTGCGCGGGCAATGCGGCCCTCTGCTACGGCAGCCGCCACCAGGTCCTCGGCATCTTTCTGCGCCAGCTCGGCACGTAGCGCCTGTAGTGCGGTCTCGGCTTCGGCCAGTTGGCTGCGCAGCATGCGTAGCGCTTCGTTCAGCACGGGCTGGCCAGGTTCTGCGGTAGCACGTGGGGTGTATGCAGCATAAAGGGCGGCGGGCGCTTGCTGCGCGGCGCTGCCAGTTGCCGCATCTTGAAGATCGCTTTGCAGCACTGCATCCGTAAGCGCATCTACTAGGCCCAGTGCAAGGGCATCGTCTGCGGTGAGGTAGGTCTCGCCCTGCATCAGTGCCTGCACGGCGGCCTCGGGCTGTCCGGTTTTCTCTGCATAAATCGTTACCAGTTGCTGCGCGATGCTGTCCAGCTCGGTGGCGTTGTCGCGCAGCACATCGCTGGTGCCTTGCAGCGCGGCCCAAGGGCGGTGCAGCATGAAGCGGGCATTCTGGGCCATGTGTACGCGCGCGCCTGCCAGCGCTACGATGCCTGCCATGCTTGCGGCCAGCCCGTCAATGTAGGTGTGCACCGTAACGCCGCGTGCGTGCAGCCCGCGCAGCAGGTGGTAGAGCGCAAAGCCGCTGTACACCTCACCGCCCGGGCTGTGTATGCGCAGGTGCAGGGTATGTACCTCCGGCGGCAAAACCTGCAAGGCCTCGGCCAGCCTGCGGGCTTCGTAGTCGTCAATGTAATTGTAGAGCAGCAGGGTGGCTGTGCCAGCAGCTGCTGCGGGGGGTGTTGGGTGGGTAGGGTTCATACCTGCAATGAGATACGGCCCCCCTGCCCGTGCAAGGGGGTGTACGCGCAGGTGCTTATAAAGTACACCTGCGGTGCCTATACAGGACGCGCAGGTGCCATTGGAATCTGGGAAAACCGCGTGCATCAGCGTGATGCTCAGCGCGCTAGTACAATGTGGAAAAGTTGTGGGCCTTTCCCGCGAGCTCACCTGGTAGGTGGGAGGTCATGCCCACCTGTTAAGCAGCAGTATTATTATTTATACTCACTCATTCTCACCACATTACACCCTGCTTACGCCGGCCCCCCTTGACAAAGGCATTTGTGCTATTCTATCTTTATCATATCATTTCAATATCACTATGAACACCCCTACCGTAGAGAAAACCCACAAGCCGGCATCCGGCTACTTCATGCTGGTTGTCTGGTTCGTGCTGCTGCTGGTTACCATCTTCCTCTTCACGCGCGGCGAGCCAGGGCCCGTGCTCTTGGCCATCTTAATTGGCATAACCCTCCTGTTCATGCTCGGCGGCTTCGTTACGGTAGAACCTAATGAAAGCCGTGTGCTGGTCCTCTTCGGCACCTATGCAGGGACGCTGAAAAGTAGTGGCTTTTTCTTTGTAAATCCTTTCTTTACCAAACGCAAAATTTCGCTGCGTGCCCGCAACCACAACGGCGAGAGCCTGAAGGTGAACGACAAAATGGGCAACCCCATCGAGATAGCCGCCGTACTGGTGTGGCAGGTAACGGATACTGCGAAAGCCGCCTTTGAAGTGGACGACTACGTCAAGTACGTATCCATACAGAGCGAGAGCGCCGTGCGCCACCTGGCCAATACCTATTGTTATGACAACATAGAAGATGAAAGCGCAGAAATAACCCTTCGCGGCGGCACCGACAAAGTGAATGAAAAACTTGAACACGAAATGGACCAGCGCCTGGAGCGCGCCGGAATTAAAGTGCTGGAGGCACGCATCAGCCACCTGGCCTACGCATCCGAAATCGCCGGTGCCATGCTGCAGCGCCAGCAGGCTACTGCCGTGGTAGCTGCCCGTAAGCAGATAGTAGAGGGTGCCGTGAGCATGGTAGAAATGGCCCTGCAGAAACTCTCTGAGCGCAATATCGTAGAGCTGGATACTGAACGCAAAGCGGCGATGGTAAGTAACCTACTGGTGGTGCTCTGTGGCGACAGGCAGGTAACCCCTGTAGTGAATATTGGCACCCTACACAATTGATAAAGTTGTACTATCCTACGCAACGTGATGGCGGAAAAAGGGGCAGAGAAAAAAAGCTTCGCGCTACGCATAGATGCTGAGCTGATGCAGCGGCTGGAAGGCTGGGCGGCAGATGAGTTCCGCAGTGTGAATGGGCAGATAGAGTACCTGCTGTACCGCGCACTGCAAGACGCCGGCCGCCTGCCCCGCAGCCGGAAGGAACCCGGGAAGAAGTAAGCATGAAAACTTAACATCAATCTTGCAGATTATCAGATGAAAACCGATAGCAAGACTTCACGGCTGGATACCGTTGCGTTTGTCTGGCGTAGAACGAAATTGTGGGCACGTACCTACCAGCTCCTGGCCGACGAGCAGCCTATAGGCAACTGCAAGCGGGTAGAAAAAGCTGAGAGCTTCTGGAGTGGGTTTAAGACTTTTGAGTTTCAGTTTCCGGTGGGTTTGCTTCGTGTAGGGCAGACAGGCTCCGTGTGGCGTAAGACTGCCGCCATTACCTTCACCCTCACCGATGCCAGCGGTAACATGCTGTTTAGCGGTGATCTTAAGTCCAAGTGGTTCGAAAAGCATGAGCTTACGGTCCTGGCAACTGGCACAGGCGAACCCCGCCTTTACACGTACAAACCCACCAATTTCTGGTGCAGACACTACAACTGGTTTCTGGCCGATGAAAAGATGCTGGAGGCAAATGTGCGCCCTAAAATCTTTAGTCGAACTGTGCTCGCGTTGCGGGTGCTGCCAGGGCCCCTACCCGCGCCCATAGCCTGGGTACTGTTGGGAATTTCACTTTATATTTATCTGTCGCGAGAAAGTAATAGTGACTAAATGTAGCACACGGTGGAGCAATAGTGGAACGTTGAAGATTCTAGAGCTGGCCTGTATAAGCCTGTAAGAATCAAGGTAGCGATGATTCTTTCTGTGCAGCTTTTATCATATTAAGAGCAGAAATCGCTAACCCGTTATCTGGGTATTGCAGCAAAACATTACTGTAGTATTCCCTTGCCTTTTTACCGTTCCCAATCTGGCCATAGCAAAAAGCAATGTTACAAAGGCCCATTTCTCTGTAGGCCATTTTCGATGAACTTAATAGCGTGATGAACCGGAACTTGTCAATCCAACTATTTTTAGAAAAGTAAGCAACACTCTTGTCAAAAAAAGGTATTGCTTCTTCGAATGAATGTTTATTTACGAGTCTCATACCTTTTCTATGATCTCTCGGTATGAGATGTCTTAAGCTCAATGATAGAATCAAATACGTTGATGTGCCCGCTAGCAAAGAGTCATGAATATCTAACAGGCTATACATGTATATCATTAAACCTATTATCAAAAGTTGAGGCAAAAAAGACAGCCATGCGATTTGACGTACAATGGGAACGGACCCTTTCATAAATTTTAGATCAGTTTGTTAATGTGTATGTTAACCTGCATACTTCTAAGCGTATGTCGAATGCAAGATAAATCAGGATGTTTATCCTGATTTACACAGACTTCATCTCTAGCCCTCCTAGATTTGTGTTTAACTCTTAGCTGGTATAGATTTCCTTGCGCCACTTACCACTTCTCACTAAAAGGATTGGGTCTACGCCACACCCGCCACCCCACTAGAAACGGCAGCGTAAGCCACGGGAAGTTAAACCCCAGCACCGCGAGCGGCTCGGGTGTGGCATGCGCGCCCATGAACTCTTCATTCAGTATGATGAAAACGTTGGTAAACATCATCGTGGCCCAGAGCAGGCTGGGCAGGCGTATCCAGGCTTTGCCGGTGGTGTAGGCGTAAATGGCCGCAATGTAAAACGGGCCAAAGAAAATACTGTCCAGCCAGATTGTCGCCTTCCACCACGCGGGGCGCGCCATCAGTGGCGGATCAAAGGTATTCCCGTACCAGTGGATGATGTCTACAAAAAACGGCGGTGGCCAGAAGGGGTACGTAAAGTTCTTGGGGTCTGCGATGATGAGCTGTTCCACGTCTATGATGTAGGTAATGAGTAGCAGGTTCACCCAGAAAAAAATCAGGATTACGATATCAATAGGCCGCTGGCGCAGTGGCAGGCTGGGCTGTCTTTCAGAAAGCATTGGCGGAATGGAAAGGAATGAGGTACTTAAAAACAGTTGCGTACGGCGTCGGCAAGTTACGGGTTCAGCGGTAAACTCCCCTTCTGCCCCAGGGATAGGCGGTTCGATTCCATTCCACCGCGCGGCAGTGACTTCTGCATCCCCGAGCGTGTCGCTCTTTCATTTACCCCCAGCTACCGCCTCCACGACAACGGCCCCCGCAGCCAGCGAAAGCGCCATGCACCTGCTCAACAACGTCGCTGCACCTCCCCCGCCACTGTCCATCGTCCGCTGCACCGCCCGGTAAACCGTGTGGTAAAACCAACTACACCATGGGCAACCCAGAATGCGGTATATTTACGCTACAATATTTATGAAAAGCAGGGTAAAAATTATCTCGGTTTGTGCGCTTGCGCTTTCGGCGCTTGCAGCCTGTAACCAGAGCAGCGGCAGCCGCGGCTCGGCCCGCATTGTCTATGTAGGCTTTCTGCCCACTGCCACCAACGATACCGTACGACTGCGCAGCACGCCCATCACGTTTACAAAAGAAACGCCCCTGCGCGTTTACTTCCGGTGCACAGATGAATTTGGACTGAAGCAGTATGATGCAGCCCTGCGCCCTACGTTTGCCCCACCCGCAGGTGTGCAACCTATCAACTTCGTACGTAGCGCAAACCTCACCGGCACCAATGTGTTGGTGAACGATGTAGTGATCAATAGTAGCGTGAGCCAGGCCAGCGGCATCTACCGCCTCACGCTCACCTGCACCAATGCCAACAACCAGACCAGCGACGTCATCACACAAGACTTTACGCTGGTGTGCCCACCTGCAGCCCCCCCGGGCGCATGCCAATAAACAAGCTGCCATTTTTTGATTTGGCATGCCAACCAGGCAGTATTTTCAGGCAGATGCCACACGATTTCTGCCATTGGAACGTTGTTTGAATACCCTATATTTGCCTTGCGCCTCTACCGCACGGCGATCACATAAACCCAAAGCAAACTGTACCCATTATGAATAATTACTATGGCAACACCTGGGCCGAAGACGCCCGCCCCAGCGAACACCTGCCCGTGGGCGTGGTGAATGCCTTTTTGCAGCGCGTGTTTACCATCATGTCGCTCGGCCTGGGCATCACCGGCCTGGCCGCATGGTTTTTCTTTAAGTATTTCTTCACAGAAGTATCTGGCGAGCTGGCCCTCACCGCCGCGGGTCAGGCAGTGTTTACTACACCCATCCGGTATGTAGTGATGTTTGCGCCGTTTGCTTTTGTGCTGGTGCTCTCATTTGGCATTCAAAAGTTAAGCTACGCGGCCGCATCCGTGATATTCGCTTTGTTTGCCGCTGTAATGGGCATGAGCCTGTCAGCCATTTTCGCACTGTACACCACAGGCTCTATCGCACTCACCTTCTTCATCACCGCAGGTACCTTTGGTGCGATGGCGCTGTATGGCCTCACCACCAAAACTGACCTGAGCAAAATGGGCAGCATACTCATGATGGCCCTCTTCGGCCTCATCATTGCCAGCCTAGTGAACTATTTCATGAAGAGCAGCATGATGGATTTCATCATTTCGATTGTAGGCGTGCTCATCTTTACCGGCCTCACCGCCTATGATGTGCAGCGCATTATGCGCGAAAGCCTAACCATGGATGCCGATAGCGAAACCGCAGGCAAAGCCAGCGTGATGGGTGCCCTCACCCTGTATCTGGACTTCATCAACCTGTTCCTGTTCCTGCTGCGGCTGCTTGGCAACCGCAAATAGTACGAACCTGCATCTAACAATAAGCCCCAACTGTTTATTTAGTTGGGGCTTATTGTTAATTTTATTTATGTTCTTCTTTCCTAACCCTGATCTAACTGGCCGTATTACGGTAGAATCAGATAAGCGGGGGGGTAAACCCTGCATTAGAAACATGCGTATCACCGTACATGACGTATTGGGGTGGCTTTCTGCAGGTATGAATGTGAAAGAAATAATTTTAGAATACCCTGAACTGGAACATGAGGACATTGTCGCCGCGCTTCAATATGCCACAAAGCAGGTTGCTGATGCTGCTTAATGAGGTTACTCTTTGACCAAAATCTGTCTTACAAGCTCGTAGACATACTCAGCGATGTCTTTCCGCACGCTGCTGCAGTAAGCATGCTAGGACTCGACGCTGCTTCAGACAGTGAGATTGCCAACTATGCTGTAAAGAATGGGTATGTAGTAGTTTCAAAAGACATAGATTTTCATGGCTTTGCCAATGAGGATTTTGGCTTAAAGCTAGTTCATCTCAGATTAGGCAATGTGCCCACCTCGACCATAGAAGCGCACATGAGAAGCAGTATGGCAGAGATAATGCGCCTGCAAGACAGTGATACTTTCTTAATAGTTATCTCCCCACAGGCACAGCTTTCATAATTTCTACGAACTCACGGCTGCTCAGGCTTGCGCCGCCCACCAGGCCGCCATCTATGTCTGGCTGGCCAAACAGCTCTTTGGCATTGCTGCTTTTTACACTGCCGCCATACAGCAGGGTGCACTGCTCAGCTACCGGCAGGCCATACTGCACTGCAACGAGTTGGCGAAGGTGGGCGTGTACTTCCTGCGCCTGTTCAGGGCTGGCGGTGCGGCCTGTGCCAATGGCCCACACAGGCTCGTAGGCCAGCACCACACTTTTGAATGAGGCACTGTCCAGGTGAAACGCGCCGCGCCTAAGTTGGTCTTCCACTATGTCCAGGCTCAGGCCTGCATCGCGCTGGGCCAGCGACTCGCCAATACAGAAAATAGGCATGAGGCCCGTTGTGAGTGCGCGGGTAAGTTTGCGGGCGAGGAAGGCATCGTCCTCTTTAAAATATTCGCGGCGCTCACTGTGCCCGATGATGACATACTTGGCGCCAGTGCTGAGTATCATCTCGCCGCTTATCTCGCCGGTAAAAGCCCCACTGGCTTCTGGGTGTATGTTCTGCGCGCCGATGGCCAACCAGGGGTTGTGCTTCACCAAATGGTGGCAGGCGTGCAGGTAGGGCGCGGGTACGGCCAACACCACCCGCAGGCCAGGCCGCACTTCCGTTTCATACTTACCCGTTATCTCGCTGGTAAGCGACTGCGCCCCCTCTAGTGTGAGGTGCATCTTCCAGTTGGCGGCCAGTAATTTTTTGCCCATAGGTGGTGAGAATGTGTGCAAAAGTACGAAAAGGCTTTTTGTACGGGTGTAGCTATTTTCGTCTATGCCCTAGTTATATGCGCTCTTGGTATCAATCATTTTAACTTTGGCAGGTGCTGCGAATCTAATTGTGAACTGTCACTATCTGAGCATACAAAAGATTGTTCTTGCATTATGATACGTCATATTGGAATTGTGGGTTGCTCGGCGGAAGGTGCTTCACTATGCTTCCGCACCATTTGCACGGAAGCCGCACAGCGTATGGGGCCGCATGCCCATCCTGAAATTTCCCTGCACACGCCATCGCTGGCGCACTATGTGGCTTGCCTTGCAAACCATGACTTGGCTGGCGTGGGTGAACTGATGCTTACCTCGGCACGTAAGCTTGCACGTGTGGGTGCAGATTTCCTTATCTGCCCTGACAATACCCTTCACCAAGCTTTTGCATACGTAGCGCCGCTGTCGCCCTTACCCTGGTTGCACATTGCGGAAGTAGTGGCGGCTAATGCAGCAGCACGGGGATTTCAGAAAGTCGGCCTATTGGGGACGCGCTGGCTTGTAGAGAGCAGCGTCTATCCTGAAAAACTTGCTGCGCAAGGTATTGCTTACTTTAGGCCTGAGACTGCAGAACGTATTGAGATTGACCGCATCATTATGGAGGAGCTTGTGTATGGCATTTCACATGCTGAGTCCATCACCTACTTCCAGAAGGTAATCGAACAACTGAAAACGCAAAGCTGTGATGCGGTGGTGCTGGGCTGCACAGAAATCCCGCTCATTTTAAGCGATGCGAATGCTTCGCTGCCCACACTGGACTCTACGCGCTTGCTTGCCAGGGCTGCGCTAGAATATGCTACTGCTGATGCGTACAACAGGTGATGGGTTTTAAGTGCATTGTTTTGTCGCTTGAAGGCGTTGTAACGGCTCCAGCGCCTTATTTACATTGTAGCGCCTGCCTGCAGTAACGTGTTCGGCTACAGCCGCTGAGATTGACTCTACGCGGCAATAGATGCGCGGGAACAGGGGTAATTTTATACAAAATACTTTAAACCATCATTAAATTTAAGAGTCCAATAGCTATTTAAGAAAACATATGAGATTGATTTTTCTTATAGCACTTTTTCTATTTGCTTGCGAAAAAGGCGAACAAGTCACGCCACCCAGTACAGCAATAGCGTATAGACAGACTAAAACCATTACATACAACAACATTACTGTTGATATTGTAATTGACAAACCTTATTTAAATGAAGTAGATGTACTATTAGTATTTCACGGTACAGTACTTTATGATAGTTTTATAATGACCGCTGCAAATACAACACTGGACAAATTCAAAGATATTTTAGACAACAAAAACATGATGATTGTAAGCGTTGCATACCCACAGGAAAATGTACTAATAGGAGAAAATATTGTTCAGGCAGAAGCCTCTTTGTTATGGTTGAAAAATAAAGCGGATCAAGAATTAGGTATTACTGTAAAAAAGATTTTTTTAGCAGGACACTCACAAGGTGGCTATTTAGTAACTCGTTTAAATACGATGCATCAAACAAATGGAGTTATTGCAAATGCACCTGGACCACTAAACCTTGTTTATAGATGTCAATTGGAAGAAGATAATCAAATTCAAGCAGGTGCAGTCTGTACCAATCTAAAAAATGTTTATGGAACAACAACAAATAATCCAAACGCTTATTTTCAAAGATCTTTGCTCAATTTTACTAGTGGTTTTAAATCTGACATATTATTTGTTCAAGGTCTAAATGACTCTCCCATTCAAATGTATTCGTGGCCAAGCTTTAAAAAAGATGTATTAAGCTGTACAACTTGTCAGAACAATCAGTTTGTTGAGATAGTTGGTGGTGAACACTCATCTTTGTTTGATAGTCCAATAGCAAAAACTGAATTCAATAACTTCATTAACAGTAGATAGAAAACCTGCTGCTAACACGGCTTTTGCGTCAGGAAGGCTGATGTCCGAACTTTAAGCACCCTCGCACGCGTGAGGTTGCTCCCAATGGTATCAACTTATTGTTGACGGTTGGAGCCCCCCCTTCCCGGCTCCCACAAGGGGGGCATGCCGCTGCGCGGCGACCTGTCCATGGCCCCTCTTGTATGTAGGAGAGGGAGAGACCGCTTCGACAGAAAAATTCGGTAGCATTCTTCTGTCACCCGTTCAAAACAGAAAGGGAGCTTGCGCGGCGTAGGGCCGCATCTCTCCTAATGCTTTTCACCTAGCGGTGTGTGTTAATAGATTATAAACATCTTCTTTAATGCCCTGTATAGGCATAATTGATGGGTGCATTAAGCACTCACCGGCATGAAGCCGATGACGGTTACGTCGTCTACTTGCTCTACGCTACCGCGCCAGTCGTCGAAGTTGCGCTCCAGAGAGATGCCCTGAAGCTTGGCGGGGGTGCCGCATTTTTCCAGGATGAGGCTGCGCAGTTTGCTGCGGGTAAACTTTTTTCCTTCGGGCCCGCCGAACTGGTCTCCGTAGCCATCGGTGTAGAGGTAGAACCAATCGTTGGGCCGCATGGGCACGGCGTGGGTCATAAACAGTTTTTCTACCTGATTGCTGCTGCCGCTGCTACCGCCAATGGAAAGCTTCTCGCCTTTCACCTCTTCCAACTCGGCTGCACCTGCGACATGGCGCACCCGTATCAGGTTCATGTTGGCGCCAGCAAAGCGGATTGCGCGTTCTTCAGGATCTATCACTACCAGCGAGATGTCCATCCCATCCAGGGGGCTGTCAGCTTCCTGCGCTACTTTGTGTTTGTTGACAATGTTGTAGATGCGTTTGTCCAACTGGTTTAGGATTTCCCCCGGGTCCAATATGCCCAGTTCTATTACGATGCTGTTGAGCTGGGTGTGGCCTATCACACTCATGAAGGCGCCAGGCACGCCATGACCAGTGCAGTCTATCGCAGCCAAAATGGTTTTGCCTTTGGTGTGGGTGAACCAGTATAGGTCGCCACTTACGATGGCTTTTGCGCGGTAAAAAATGAAGCTCTCGGGCAGGTAGCGTTTGATGTTGGCGGGGTCAGGCAGCAGGGCATGCTGTATGCGCTGGGCATACTCGATGCTGTCGGATATTTTCTGAAAGCTGTGTTTGATGTTGTCCTGTACCTGGCTCAGGATGTCGTTCACCATTTGCAGCTTGGTGTTGCGGTCCTCCAGCTCGCGTTTCTGCTCACGCAGGGTGTTTGCCATGCGGTGCAGCTCAAGCTGGGTTTCTACACGTTTTATTACTTCTTCTTTGTAGAAGGGTTTGGTGATGTAGTCCACCGCGCCCATGCTCAGGCCCTTTACTTTGCTGTCCACATCGTCCAGTGCAGAAAGGAAAATGATTGGGATGTGCTTGGTGGTACGGTTGGCCTTGATGGCTTTGCACACCTCAAAGCCATTCATTTCGGGCAGGTTTATGTCCAGCAGGATAAGCTCTGGCAGCGTCTTGATGGCAATGTTGATGGCGCGGGCCCCGGTCTGTGCCACGAGGAGTTTATAGTTGTACTCCTCCAGGCTGCTCATGAGCACCTTCACATTGATGGGATTGTCTTCCACAATGAGTATGCGTATCTGCTCGTTGCCAGCCAGGGCAGTGGCGGGGGGAGTGGCACCCGGCTGTGCGGTTAGATCGTTAAAGTCAGTGTTTGCCATTCTATCGGCGTAAGGATTCTTTGAGTAGAAGGTCGTTTGTGCTAGCGCGTGGGCTTGAGTTGCTCTAGAAGATTTTCTACCTGGGTGTACTGCAGCTCTGTGAGCAGGTGCTGCACATGCTGCACAAAGCGGGTAAGCTCAGGGTCCGATCCGGGCAATGTGGTAAGCAAACTTTCGGCTTCCTGGTAGTCGCCCATTTCAAGGCTCTCAGTCAGTTGTTTGGAGAGGCCTTTGGGGATTACTTTTTTCAGGTGCTTCAAGTTGAAAGGGGCAGGCTGTGCAGCCTGGCTGCCGGGGTTTAGTTCTTCATAGGTATAACGCAGGTTCAGGTGGCGGCCTATCATTTCCAGCATTTCCTGCAGCTTGTAAGGTTTGGGCAGGTAGTCGTCAAAGCCTGCATCGGTTATCATCTTGCGGTCGTGGGCGAGCACACTGGCGGTAACAGCGAGTATTTTTACTTTGTTGCCCGCGGGCATATCGCGTATGGTACGGGCGGTGTCAATGCCGTTTTTGCCGGGCATGCGTATGTCCATCAAAATGATATCCGGCTGAAAACCGATGAACTGGTCAATGGCCTGAAGGCCATCTACTGCGAACTCAACTTCAAAGTGGATGCCGCGCAACATCTCGATAGCCACCTCACGGTTTATCTCGTTGTCATCCACTACCAAGACGCGCACAGGTTGGCCCTTGGGCCCTTTCTCGTATCCCGTAATGCGTCGCGGGAGCATTTGGCCGGTGGGGTCAGCCAGTTGCAGTAGATTGCCGGTAATGTCTACCTCTTCTATAGCAATGCTGAAGCCAAAGGTGCTGCCCTTGCCTTCTTCGCTGGTGATGCTGAGGGTGCCGCCCATCATCTCCACATAGCTTTTGGTGATAGCCAGGCCGAGGCCCGTACCGCCCTCGGTGTTGATTTCCGGGGTGACCTGCTGAAATGGCCGCACGACGTCGTCAAGTTTACTTTTGGCGATTCCGCGGCCGGTGTCGCTTACGTTAAAGCGCACACGCCCATCGCGCTGGCGGAAGGCTTCCAGCTTAATCCCGCCCTTGGTTGTAAATTTTACGGCATTGCCCAGGAGGTTAATGAGGCATTGGCGCAGCTTGCCTTCATCTGCGATGAGGTTTTGCGGTATGTCATCGCTTACCAGGAAGTCCAGCTTGAGGCCCTTGCTCTGGCAGCGCAGTGAGAAAAGGTCGCGCACTTCTTTCAGCATCGCGGGCAGGTTAAACTTGCGCGGCATGAGTTCCATTTTGCCGGCCTCTATTTTGCTCAGGTCCAGCACTTCATTGATGAGGCCCAGCAGGTGCTCGCCGCTGCGGTGTATGATGCCGATTTTATCTCTGAACTCGCCAGGTATCCGGGGTGAATCGTGCAGGATTTGTGAATACCCCAAGATGCCGTTTAGTGGCGTGCGCAGCTCATGGCTCATGTTTGCCAAGAAGAGGCTCTTCACTTTATTGGCGCGGTCAGCATCTTCTTTTGCCAGCTTGAGCTCTACGGTGCGCACTTCTACCTTTTGCTCCAGCTCCGCTTCATTCTCCTTCAGCTTTTGTATCGCATTGCGCAGCTCGCCCTGGGCCTGCGTAAGCTCAAAGTTGCGTCGTTCCAGTTCTTCATTAACTGTGATGAGCTCTTCACTATTCTGGCGCAGCTCTTCTTCCTGTGCGCGCAGCTCGCTATTCATTTCTTCTATGGCGTGCAGCAGTTCCTTCTCCTCGGTAATGTCAATGATGACCCCGTCTGACATGATGGTGGTAGCATCGGTTTTGTTAGGCACGCTTTCCATGCGCACCCATTTCCAGTCACCGTTTTTATGGCGCAGACGGCCCTCAGCCATGAAGGGCTTCATGGTATGTAGGGCGGTGTTGCTGCGCTGCACTATCTCCTCGCGGTCAGCCGGGTGTAGCAGGTTTACAAAGCCGCCCATGCGCAGCTGTGCAAACTCATCGGGGTTGTAGCCGAAGAGCTTTTCCAGCTGGCCAGAAACAAAGGTGAAGTACCCATCTGTATGGTTTACATCATTCACAAACTGGTAGAGTACGCAGGGCGCATTTTTTGAGATCTGGCGCATGCGCGTGTCGGCCTCGGTGAGGGCATCTTCTACTGCTTTTTTAGCCTGCTGTATGGTAAGCAGTTCTTCCAGGTTCGTACGCAGCTCTTCTTCGCTGGCCATCAGCGCTTCGTGCGCACGGCTCAGCTCTGCTGCTGCGTGTTTGCGTGCGGTAATGTCTCGCACGTGGTACACCATGCTCCGGCGTTTGTTCAGTTTGAGCAGGAGCAGGCTCACCTCGGCATCCCACACAGAGCCGTCTGGCCGCGTAAACTGCCACTCAAAAAACACGCTACCCTCAGCCAGGCACTTGTCTATGTTCTTTATCAGGGTGCGTGCGCTGCTGGCGCCGTCGGGCTGTTTGGCCGGCGAGAGGCCGGTTATGATTTTGCCCATCAGCTCCTCGCGTTTGGAGAAACCAAAGAGGCGCAGCAGGCTGGGGTTGCTGTCTTTGATGATGGTACCGGAATAGTCCGTTACCGCGATGCCGTCAGGTGAATCGTCGAACAATTTTTTGTTGAACTCTGAAGCTTCAATGAGCTGCTTTTGCGCCCACTTCATGTCATGGTTGCTGCTCACCAGGCGTGCCAGGCTCTCGTGCATTTCGCGGTTCTGGCTTTCCAGGGTACCGCGCAGTTGCTGTGCTTCTAGTAACAGTGCCTGCGTGTGTGTGGTGGTTTCTTCGGTGTAGAGAGCATGGCCAAGGCTTGCGGCTACTTTTTCAAGTAAGGCCTGCACATGCGGCGCAAAGGTGCCGAAGGTGCTCACTTCCAGCAGGCCGAGCACCTCGCGCTGGTGGCGCACGGGCAGCACCAGCACCTCCGCGGGCTGCCCCTGGCCCAGGCCGCTGCGCAGCTGCAGGTAGCCTGGGGGCAGGTGGGTTACGTGCATGGGGGCATCTAGCAGCAGGGCGCGCTGCAGCAGGCCCTCGTCGGCGTTGTAGGTTTCGGGGGCTGTGAGGCTGGGGCTGTAGCCGGCGTGTGTATATAGGGTGAGCTCGCGCGTGCCGCCCTTTTCACGCAACCTAAACAAGCCCACCTGTGCTGCGCCTACCGTCTCGGCAAGTTGGTTCAAGATGCGCGTAAGGTCATTTGTTGGGCTTGCGCCTGTGGCTTCATTCTGGCCAGCATCGGGTTCTATGTTGGCCAGCAGCAAGGAGAAACGGGCCAGCTGGTCGCTCTGCCAGTTCAGCACACGTTCCTCGTCATGGGTGCGCAGCAGGTTCTGGCGCATCTTTACCAGGGCATTGCCCAGGGCGTCGAATTCGTCAGCCGGTGCGAAGGGTGCATCTAGCTGCCCCTGGCCTATGAGCTGGGCAAAGGCCGTGCTACGCTGCAAGCGTGCATTGTAGGTGCTGAGTTCCTGCAATGCCTGGTGCACCTCATTCTTGGTGCCTTCGGGTAAAATGAGGGTGCGCGCCATGCCCTGCCCCAGGCTCCTTACGTAGCGGCGCAGTTCGAACAGCGGCTGTAGCAGGGTGCTATTCAGCCAGGTGATGATAAAAGTGGTAGCTGCTGCCAAGAGGCCTACCAGTAGCACGATGTATATGGCCGCGGCCGACCCGCCTGTGGCAAGGGCCCAGCCGAGCAGGGCCGAGAGCGCCCAGAAAACAACAAGCCCCACTATAAAAAGTGGTGCTGCCTTGCGGCGGATGCTGTAACGTGAAAACATGCCGGATGCCCTGCGTAAGTAAGTTTAGGTTGGGCTACGCGGTGCGGGCAGCTATGCCGTGCGCCATACCCCTGAAACCGCACCTTAAAGATGTGATAAAAAACAACTTGAGCCCCTACCCGTATCCGCTTTGGCGGCTACGATGGCCGGGCATCGGTATGGTTTAATCGGACTTGCAGCCGTCCAGCAGCTTGTTTGTGATGCGCCAGCTGCCTGCACTGGTGCAGAGGGTAGCCTGGGTAAGGGTGCAGGTTTTGCCACCGTCGTCTACCAGTTTGATGTCATAGGTATGGCAAGGCAGGTCTTTTAGCTTGAGGCTGCCACCGGTTTCCATCTCGGTATCGGTGAGCTGGTCTGGGCCCCAGGCCGTGGTGCCGGCTTCGCGCAGGTAGAGATGTTTTACGTCCCAGCTGCTGTCGTTAATCAGGGTTACGGTGGCGCGGGCATCCTGCGCTTGCAGCGTGCCCCCAAGAACCCAACCTACGAGCAGAACAAATAAAAAAGTGCTTTTCATGACAAAATATAGCTTGACCCTGCCCAAACTGTATACAGGGCATACATTGGTAACATTCAGTTTATCAAATAACGCTAAATATCGGGTTCTTTTTATACCTATTCCCCATCTACTATGAACATCAACTTTGCTGTAGACAAAGCCTACGAAGGCAAAAGCCTGAAAGAACTGGTAAAAGCACCTGCTGCTGCCCTGCAGGGCCTGAGCGAAACCGACGCCAAGCTGCTGAAAGAAGCCTTCGGCATAGACACAATAGGCGAGCTGGCCGGTAATAAATTTTTCCGCTGGGCGCAGGCCATCGTTACGCTGGCGGAGTACGAGCAGAAGTAAGCGCTGCTGCGGAATCAAACGTTGAATCGTACAAGGGGCCTGCGGAAGCGCGGGCCTTTTATTTATAAATTTATATTGCTCCTTATTTAAGCCGCTGTGACGAATGAGTTACGACTTATACTTCTACAAGAAAGCTAATAGTAGTTTCACTGAAGAAAAATTCGCTGAGTACTTGAGAAAATCATTCTCGAAATATGTAACAGAAAGTAATGATCAGTGGATTTATGAAAACCCTGAAACTGGAGTCTATTTTATTATTGACTGGAATGAGCCGAATACCGATGAAGAGGATTTGCAATTGTATGATAAATTTGAAGGATTTATCAATCTTAATTTTAGCATTAACATAAATTTTTGCAGGCCTGATTTTTTTGGATTAGAGATATTCCCATTAGTTTATAAAATAGTTGAAGAGAATGATTTATGGTTACTTAATCCGCAAGATTCAGAAGACTCTGATAAACCAAGAAAGTTTTCTCAAAACTATTTAAATGAACAGTGGTGTAAGATTAATAATGGCGTTTCACTAGATAATTTTAAAGAATTTAATCTTAAATTCTTTGATCCAAATACATCGAAATATATTTGGGAATATCAACTGATGAGAGAAGAATTACAGAATAGCTTAATTGAAGACATATTTGTAGCTGGCTACTTACTCTTGGAAAGTAAAAAAGATGGATTGATTTATTCTTCCTGTGTATGGCCTGAGCATATTGCCATAATTATTCCTCCTGTAGATTTTGTAATTGTAAAGCAGAAACTGAAGGTACTCTTTGGAATTAAAGAATCCACCGGTCTAGTTTCTTATGATTTGGTAATGAATCAACTTGGTAGTTTCTTCGAGCCATTTGAACATCCATTGCCTGGAATTAAAGTACTTAGGCCTCAAAAAATGAGCCTAATTGCAAAACAGTTCAATGAGTTAAAAATTCAGTCTGCAGTCAGTGCATTCGGCAAAGGCATCGGTTTTGATGCTTTTGTGAATGTAAAGCCATAAATACGTTTAGCGAAATCAGACCTTCAAATCTGCATGCGGCTGTGCCCAATGCTTTCAACTAAGCGGGTGCTGGTATGGGCCTCAGCCCCTGCCCCTTTGCCTGGGGGAAAAGGAACAGAGGGTAGCTCAAGCTACGGTAAGGCGAAGCGCTAGGCGCAAGCCATAACAGACGGGATAGGGCAAATGCTAACTTTACCTTCCCATGTCTCTCTTTGACGCACCCCCTGCCGCCCTCACCGTAACCGGCCTGAACCGCCGCGTGCAGGCCCTGCTGGAGGGCGCGCCAGACCTGCAAGATGTGCGCCTGGTAGCGGAGCTCAGCGGCTTCAAACGCCACAGCAGCGGCCACCTCTACTTTACACTCAAGGATGCCGAGAGCCAGCTCAGCGCCGTGATGTGGCGCACCACCGCCGCCCGCAACCCCTTCGCTGACTTTGCCGACGGCGACCGCGTGCAGGTGCGCGGCCGCGTGCAAGTGTATACGGTGCGCGGCAACTACCAGCTACAGGTGGAGCGTATGGTGCCAGATGGCGTGGGTGAGCTCTACCGCAAGCTGGAACTGCTCAAAGCCAAGCTGCTGGCCGAGGGCCTGTTTGATGCCGAGCGCAAGCGGCCGCTACCCCCCCGCCCGCGCACGGTGGCTGTTATCACCAGCCCTACCGGCGCTGTGGTGCAAGACATCATCCGTACCCTGCGCAACCGCGGTGTGGCGCTGCGGCTACTGGTGGTGCCGGCAGCCGTGCAGGGCGCTGAGGCCGTGCCCAGCCTGCTCGCCGCATTTAAGCTGGTAGCCCGCCTGCCCGTTGAGGTGGTGGTACTGGCCCGCGGGGGCGGCAGCATAGAAGACCTGTGGTGCTTCAATGACGAGACCGTGGCGCGCGCCATCGCAGCCTGTGCGGTGCCCGTCATCAGCGCTGTGGGGCATGAAACCGATTTTACAGTTGCCGACCTGGTAGCAGACCACCGCGCTGCCACCCCCACCGCTGCCGCCACTGACCTGGCACCCGACCGCCCCACCCTGCAAAGCGAGCTGGCTTATTACACGGAGCAACTGACTAGCGAACTGGCGCACCAGCTCAGTGACCAGCGCCGCACCCTGGATGACTGGAGCAGCACCCTTACCCTAGCACTGCAAGATGGCCTTGCAGAACGGCGCGATATCCTGCAACTGCTGACCCGAACGCTGCGCACTGGCATACAGATGCAGCGGCGTGCGGCGCAAGCTGAGCTTGCCACCCATACTGCGCTACTGGCCAGCCTTAACCCAAAGGGGGTACTGGAAAGAGGCTATACGCGTACCGAGAAAGACGGAACCTGGCTAAAAAGTGCTACTGCAGTACACCTAGGCGATACCCTTGAAATTTACTTTGCTGATGGCAAGCGCCAGGTGAAGGCTGAGGGCTGAATTGCGGGGCGCTTAAAGACTTAAGAATGTAATTACCAGATTGTTACAGATAGGACTATTACCTTGAAGTATTTGTAACAATACGTGGGGTGTGGATTAACAAGTGTGAAGGGCGGGCTCACTTGGCTAATTTTTTGGTAAATTTGTAGTATCAAAACATCAGCAGTGATCAACCGCTAACTGTGTTTTGTACCGCGACTGGAACCTAGGCCTTCTTGCGTTAGGCCAGCCAGGAGCCGCGGCGGGGGAAACCTAAGCGTAGCGATAGACCTACCTACCCCTCGGAAATGTTCAACCTAATTGACTTGAAATGGTTCAACGCAAAGGAATGTGGATGGTAATGCTGCTGTGTACGTTGGCTCTTAGCTTTACGTATCAGCGGGCAACAGGCCACGTAAATGAAGCGGACCACCGCTTTACAGACCGCGCAAGCGAAATACGCTACCTGCTGGCCAAATACCGGCTGGATGCGGAATGGATACGGGTAGCAAAGCTGGAAGCAGGCACCGACCTGAACAGCAATGTAGCCCGCCAGGCGCAGAACTACTTTGGGCTGCACCGCGCTTATAGCCGGCCTACCACCAGCCACTGCGGCTATGGTATGTATGCCTGCTATGCCAGCGCTGATGATAACGTACGCGACCTGGTATACTGGGCCCAGATGGGCACACAGCGCCAAGATGAGAGCTTTGACCGCTGGCTGAAACGCCGCGGCTGGAACCCACTGCCCACCTACTGGCGCACGCTGGCTGGCGTACCGATGTAAAGGAAGTATCACAAATGAAAAAGGCAGCTTATAAAAGCTGCCTTTTTTGTTGTAGTGGGAACTTAAGCCCCTGAACCTGGACTCGAACCACCCCGACCTTCGGGGCTCAGATTAACAGTCAGAGGTAAGTGTAAAGTGTATATGCCTTAACGCTTTATCTCTTTCTGCAACAATCTCTTCTAGCAGTGTGCTGCTCTTTTGTTGTTTGAGCCAATACTCGGCTTTGCGGGCCAGTGTTGCGTTTCCGAACTGTATCACAGCTTTCAGTACCCAAGGCGCACCTGCTTTTGTCCAGTTGTGGTTTTCTGGACTGTTGTGCTGTAGCAGACGGCCAGCAGGGTCATTTGCCTGCCCTACATAATATCGATCCAGTTTTTGCGAATACAAGATGTAAAGTGCGTGCATAAAAAAGGCTCCCATGTGTGATGGAAGCCTTTTGCGCCTGAACCTGGACTCGAACCAGGGACCCTCTGATTAACAGTCAGATGCTCTAACCGGCTGAGCTATTCAGGCGTAGATTAGAAGGGAGGGCAAAGGTAGGGCTTTTGCTGTTTTCTCGCAATATTTGCAGCCCAAAACATGATAATTCATTCAGCATGAGCATTCTGGTAGTAGGTACGGTGGCTTTTGATGCAATCGAAACACCCTTTGGCAAGACGGATAAAATCGTGGGTGGCGCAGCCACCTTCATCAGCCTGGCAGCCTCATTTTTTTACAAGCCCATCAACCTGGTGAGCGTGGTAGGGGATGATTTCCCAGCCACATTCATCTCCGACCTGAATAAGCGGGGGGTGAACACCACTGGCCTTGAGGTGCGCAACGGCGAGAAGTCCTTCTTCTGGAGTGGCAAGTACGGCAAAGACCTGAACACCCGTGAAACGCTAGCCACCGACCTGAATGTTCTGGCTACCTTCAACCCCAAAGTACCTGCTGAAGCCACAAGGCCAGACTATGTGATGCTGGGCAACCTGGTGCCCGACATACAGCGCCAGGTGCTGCAACAGCTACAGGCACGCCCCAAACTGGTAGTAATGGATACGATGAACTACTGGATGGACACGGCAATGGACAGCGTGCTAAAAACCATAGCGCTGGTAGATGTATTAACGATTAATGACGAAGAGGCCCGCCAGCTCTCAGGTGAGTATAGCCTGGTAAAAGCGGCCCGGAAGATATTGACATTGGGCCCCAAGTACCTTATCATCAAAAAAGGAGAGCATGGGGCGCTGCTATTCCACAAAAATGAAGTGTTCTTTGCGCCAGCGCTGCCGCTGGAAGATGTGTTTGACCCCACGGGAGCCGGCGACACCTTTGCGGGGGGCTTCCTTGGCTATGCAGCCAGCACGCGCGACCTTAGCTTTGAGAATATGAAGAGTTCCGTAATATATGGCAGCGCCATGGCCAGCTTCTGTGTAGAGCGGTTTGGCACCGAGCGACTGGTGGAACTGAAAAAGGAAGAGATACGTCAGCGCTGCAAGAGCTTTTTAGAGCTGGTGCAGGTGGATATTCATTTGAATTAGCAAACGCAGAGCTCAAAATAAAATTTATAAAGACAGCTGCGAGGTTTTTCGCAGCTGTCTTTAATTTCTATCTATTTACTTTTTTTTAGTTCTCGCTGCTGTTTAGCTTTATCCAAGCTATCAAGTAGGGGGTTAATGCCGGAATCATACATGGCTTTCATCATCCAGCCTACGAGCCAGCCGGTTTTTTCTGGGGTTCCGCCTGAGATGGGTGGTGCGGGGTCATACTCCATGTCAAGCATTACGCCTTGCGTGTACCGTTCGCCCCAGTTGTCATTGAGTATGGCAAGGGCCATATCCATGCCTGCTGTTACGCCAGCTGATGTCCAGTATTTGCCGTCTTGGGTAAAGCGCTGATGGGTAAACGTAGCGCCATACTTTTTCAGCATTTCATCTGCACGGTACCAGTTGGTGGTAGCTTTTTTGCCTTTAAGTAAACCGGTGGCACCCAGCACCCAGACACCGGTACAGACGCCGGCGGTGTACGTAGACCCCTGATCTATTTTTCGGATCCAGTTATGCAGGCGCTCATCATACGCAGCCTCAACGGTCCCCTTAAACCCACCTGGAATAACGAGTATATCCAGGTGATTCACAGAGTCAATTACATTGTCAGGCAAAATTGAAACGCCCATGACGGTTTTCACTTTGCCTAACTTTATCGAAATGAGCTGTGTTTTAGCACCGCTTTGACCCAACACATATCTGGGGCCCATGAAATCCAATTCATTGACACCATCATACACCAAGATGCCGATGCTTTTGATATTATGTTTGGGTTTGCCCAGAATGGCATCCATAATCATGGAATGGTTCTCATGGGTTATGTTATCAGGCAGCTTTGATCTTAACAAAGAATCCTCTCTAGAAATCTTTACAGGTGTAGTGCCATGATTCTGGTGACTACCTGAAGCATGATCTGTGTGTGGCTTAGAGCAGCTGGTAGCTGCCCAGACAGATGCACATAAAGCCAGACGTATGGCCTTGTGGGGTAAACGTATTTTGCTTTTCATTGTGAACAATGGAACGAGTTACAATTATTTTGTTTGTGATTCACTAGAATCTGGCATCCAGTGATACACCAAAAGTTGCGGGTGAAGCCATACGAACACTTCTGCCAAAACTGGTATCGGGATTGCCATACGCCAGGTAACGCACATTGGTTATGTTTTGCGCCCAGAAATGCAGCCCATACTTACCGAAGGTTAGGCCTATGCGTGTATTTAAGAGCGCATAAGTAGGTTGCTTCAATGTATTCTGAATGTCTGTGTAGAACTCGCCGATGTTTCTTACTTCTCCGCGTACAGAGAACCTTAACTTTTTAGAAAGTGGTAGTCCATACTGAACACCCAAAAAGATAGAATGGGCGAGTGCATTTGAGAGCCTGTTTCCACCGATGGGGGTTACCGTTTCTATTCCAGATAGAAAGCTTACCCTACGCAAATCAAAATTTTGATACGTGGTTCTATTCACGCCTATGCTAGCATCAATCTGTAAGCCCTTAACAGGGATTGCAGAAGTTTCTAATTCAATGCCATAAGACTGGGCGTTGCCTACATTTTCACGTGCATAGGTAAAGGGCGCTACGAGGTTAAAAAATTGAAGGCTCTGCCACTGAATCAAGAATGCAGAAAAATTCAAACTAAACTTGTTGCTCTCAGCCAGCACTTTGTAGCCCACCTCATAGTTGTTGGAGAATTCGGGGTCGAACGTTTGACGGACATTAACAGGTACTTTCTGCGCATTTACACCTCCTGCTCTAAAGCCACGTGTGTAGGTGGCGTATATGCTGGATTGATCGGTAAGGTCATAGGTGATAGAAAATTTTGGGCTTAGCGCATTGTATTGACCTAACACGGTAGTGTCTGGCACTAACTGGGTAAACACGCCATTTACAAAAGTAGCATCGCCAAACCCGTTAAAGGTGCCTTCGCGCCGCTCAATGTCATACCTAATACCTGCGGTGACCTTTAGCCTATCTGTGAGCGAGTAGCTGGCTTCGCCAAATGCAGCAAACCCGATGTTTTTGCTCTTGTTCCTGTAAATGATAAAGGTGGTTGGGGAAAGTTCATACGCCAAGTTTGTTGAGGGTTCGTAACCAACCTGAGAGAAGGCATATATGCCAGCCGTGTAGCGCAGGCGGCTCTCTGTGTTAGAATTAATTCTAAACTCCTGGTTATACACTATTTGTGGGGGTAGCTTTTCACCTATTCCATTTTTGTAATAGGAATGGTAAAAACCGGGGAAGTCAATGTCGAGAAAGGACAAGCTGATGGTTTGCAGGCTGGAGATAGATGTAAGTGTGAAGGTGCTGGCATAATATTTCAGGTTTAGCGAGGTATTGAAAATATCACGCTGATGCTTACCTATTCTTGCCAAATTTATTTTGTCAGGATTTGCAAATGCAGAAACCTCGCTGCTTTGGGAGACAAAGAAACTCGTGTTACTGGACCAATCTGTTTGTGCTTTCACATTAACAGTTACTGCAAATGAGTTCGATGGTAGCCATTTTAGAAATAGATTGCCATATAGATTTTTTTCACCGCCTACTGTCTTGCCATTGGCTGAGCCGTCAACCGCACCTGTGCCAGTAGTATCATTTTTAAAATACCCGTCCGTAGATTGGAATAAAGCATTCAGGCCAAAAAAGAGTTTGTCTTTAACCACAGGGAGCTTTAGCCCCAGGCCGTAGCGCTGAAGGCCCAGGTTACCAAAACCTGCTTCGGCGAAACCTTCGGTTTTATTGGTGGGTTTTTTGGTAATGATGTTCACCACACCGCCCATTGCGTTTCTGCCAAACAATGTGGACTGGGGCCCGCGTAGTACTTCAATACGCTCAACATCTGTGAGCATGAAACCGTTAGCAAGAATGTCTAAATTGTTTACATCGTCTATGTATGTGACTACGGCCGGGTTCTCGCTAAATACCTGAATGCCACGGATAGACTGAATCTGCTGAAAGCCCACGCCCAACTCCTGATACAAATAATTGGGCACGAGAGCTGTAAGCCCACCCAGCCCCCAAGTTCGGGTGTCTGTGATTTTTTCGGATGAAAGTGAAGTAATAGAAGAAGGAACCTTACGGATATCGTCATCACGCTTATTTGCTGTAACAACGATTTCGCTCAGGGTTTTTGAGCTTTCTTTCAGTGTAATGTTGAGTGCAGCATCCGTAGCTGAGCTTATCCTTACCGTTGATGAATAGCCCTCAGCGGTAATCAGTAGTTGGCAATTTTTTTGTGAGATGGATAGGCTGAAATTGCCTTCTTTATCTGAGAGGGTAGCCAGTGAACTATTCAGAATGGAAATGGAAGCGAATGGTATGGCCTCGCCACTTTCTGTTCGAATGGTTCCATGAATGTTTTGCCCAAGTACGTTAGTAAAGCGTAGGCATAACATGAGAAGTAAGAAGTAATATGACTTCATATAGTGAAGAGAAAAAGTTGATAAAAGGTTAGGAAATAGATATACTCTCCCCGCTATGGGGGATGGCGCTGAATAAACGCAGACCTAACCTTTGGGGGGTGGGGTGGCCAGATCGAGTACTAGATCTGAACGCATGCTGCTCACAGCAATATGATACACGTGTGTGGTACTAAAGAAAGGCAGCGTAACCTGCTGCATACTCACATGCGGCTCAATCTCAAAAATGGGATAAACTGCACCTGTATTGGGGCTTGGGGTTTGATTTTGGGCCTGCTTTAGTTTCTTTGCAAGCACACACTTGCCATTACAGTTCAAGCTGGGCCGTGCTTTGTTCTCACAGTTTGCGATGTAACTAGACTGGCGAACCGCATAATGTGCGATGGGGTACCATAGCCGCCAAGCCGAACTGCAATAACTTACCAGCAAAAAAAATACTAGCAAAATGCGCACGCACAAAAGTAGGCAAAGGCGCTAAAAGCGCAAACGCATTTCAACAAGAACAAGCGTAATGGAATAGTTTCATGATTCACCCTTAACATTACAGTGAATTCATACTCCCAATCAGCAAAGTTATTGCTAGGCGAGAAAGATGACAAATACTTACAAAAATTTGCGCATTAACCTTATGTATGCCCGGCACCACCCCGGAAGGCTTGATTGCGTGCTAGTTGCCAGAAGGCGGGCAGTAGAATTCCACTTGGTCATTGCTCCATATACTCATGCTCTGGTCACTCAGGTAGGCGGGCTTGCCAAAGTTGGGATAGTCGGTGGCGAAAAGTACAGGCACCACACCGCCTTTAAAGCGGTAGTAGAAGTCCGACGTGGCGGCCATGGTGTTTACTACTTTGCGCGGCAGGCGGAACACCGTTTGTCCTTGAGGGTTAATGAAAGTGCCAGGATCATCGGGTGTTTCGGCCACATAGGCCAGGCCCCCGCTAAAACTGGCAGCCGTGTTGTATTTGGCTTCGATGACAAGCTTTCCGGTTTTGTCAATAAATCCATCACGGCTAAAGCCCAGGTCGTTTAGCGCGGCTACATGCGCAAGGCCCTCGCTAAAGGTGTAAGCCTCATCAAAGGTGGCGGGGATTACAAGGGCCCCTGTTTTGTTGATGTAGCCGTATTTGCCATTTACTTTTACAAATGCAAGCCCATCGTGAAAGGGGCCTGCCAGTTCGTATTTGGCCGCTATAGCAACAATCCCAGTTTTATTGATAAAACCATACTTTCCGCCCACTTTTACAACGGCCAACCCCCCGCTAAAGGCGCCACTAAGGCGGGCATCGGTATCGAAGGTTTGATACACGGCGGGTATCACGAGCGCGCCGGTACGATTGATGTAGCCGACAGTTAGCTTACCCGCAGCTTGCACAATCACGCGCGCAAAGCCCTCGCTAAAGTCGTCGGCGTAATAGTAGCGTGCAGGAATCACTACTTTTCCATTTTTATCTACATAGCCCCAATTGGTGCCTTTGCGGTAGCGCAGCAACCCTTCGCTAAAGTGATAAGGGATGTCATAATACTGTTGTTTTTTTTCAGCGTAGGGCACGTTGTAATCTGCATCCAGCTTGTACATTTTGCCGGCCGCATCAATGATGCCGTACTCTTCTTTGTCCAGTTCGGCAGGGTCTTCGGGCAGTTCTTTGTCTAGGTCGCCGGCATCGGGCTCTTCGCCGATGTAGCGCACGAGTGCGCGGCCATCTGCCCAGCGGCCTGCCCAGCGGTACAGCGGCTGCACTACGGTGCGTCCGGTGGCGTCTATGAAGCCGTAGGCGGGTTTGTCTTCAGCGCCGGCATTGATGGGGTAGAGCTGGGGTGCAGGTACATTCAGCTGTGCAGCAAGTGGCGCAGCCAGACTCGTGCAGAGTAACACCACACTTAAAAGCGTTTTTATCATACCGCAAATATACAGCGGCGCACGCTTTGCCTTTCAGGTATGAAAGCTCAACATGTTTAGTAAGAAAAGCACACTTTTGTTCATGCATGCTGTACCTTTGCAGCCTTGTCTCAATTCTTGTTTAAAAATATGAAACTCGCCATCGTAGGCGCTACTGGCCTGGTGGGCCGCGAAATGCTACAGGTGCTTGCGGAGCAGGCCTTCCCCGTTACTACGCTTATCCCGGCGGCTAGCCCTGCCAGTGCAGGGCAGCGCATTGCATTCGGTGGTAAAGACTGGGAGGTGGTTACGGTAGAAGCTGCGCTGGCAATGCGGCCAGACGTGGCGCTGTTTAGTGCGGGTAGTGCGGTGAGTAAAGTGTGGGCGCCACAGTTTGCTGCTGCAGGTACGCTCACCATAGACAATAGCAGCCACTGGCGCATGGACCCCGCCGTGCCGCTGGTAGTGCCTGAAGTAAACCTGGAGGCTGCCCACGGAGCACGCCTCATAGCCAACCCCAACTGCAACGCGCTGCCCATAGCTGTAGCGCTGTGGCCGCTGCACCAGGCGTATGGTATACAGCGCATCGTGGTGAGCACCTACCAGAGTGTGACGGGTACAGGCAAGGCAGCAGTGGAGCAGCTCATGGCAGAACGTGCGGGCAGTAGTGAGGTAAAGAAGATATACCCGCACGCCATAGACCTGAACGTGATACCGCAGGTAGATGCCTTTACTGAAAACGGCTACACCAAAGAGGAGAATAAAATAGTGGATGAGCTGCGCAAGATTATGGGTGCGCCTGGCCTGCGCATTACGGCCACCTGTGTGCGCATACCGGTGATAGGCGGGCACAGCGAGAGCGTGAATGTGCAGTTTGAAAAAGCGTATGACCTACATGATGTGCGCCGCATACTGGCCGAAGCCGAGGGTGTAGTGCTGCTGGATGAACCCCACAAGAGCATATACCCCATGCCGAAAATCAGCCATGGCCGTGATGAGGTATTCGTGGGCCGCGTGCGGCGGGACGATAGCGCCGAAAACGCACTGAACCTCTGGATTGTGGCAGACAACCTGCGCAAAGGGGCAGCTACGAATGCCGTGCAGATAGCCCAGGCCCTGCTGCCGCAGCTGGTGCTGCGTTAGTACGGTATAGGGGTAAATGACTGCCCTTGCATTGTGGCGGAAACGGCGTATATTTGTGGCGATATAGAAAAGAAAAGGGGGCGCTATCGCTCCCTTTTTGTTTCTGGTGCAAATAACCTAACCTGTTCACAGCCAGCCCTTTGCTAGCCAAGATCGACCTCATGCCCCTCATAGCCCAGCACGCAGCAACCGCCGTGCCGGAGGCCTATGTAGTGGAAGTGAGCGTGCTGAACGGGCGGCGAAAAGCACTAAAAATAGAAGTGGATACTGATTCCGGCATACGCCTGGAGCAGTGCATTGCCCTGAACCGCAGCCTACGCGAAGCCCTAGATGCAGCCCTGCCCGAAGCCGCCGAGTATGAGCTGGAAGTGCAGAGCCCTGGCGTAGGCAGCCCGCTGCGCCACACAAGGCAATACACAGCAAATGTGGGCCGCCTGCTCAACATTACCACTACTGAGGGCCGCACTGTGGAGGGCACCCTCACTGCCTTTGATGGTAACACCCTTACCCTTGTTTTGCCTGCAGGTAAAACTGCGAAAGCACGCAAAGCAGATAATGCACCCTTAACCCTACCGCTGAGCCAGGTAAAAAAAGCCGCTGTTCAAGCGATTTTCTAGCCGCATACCAGCCATATACATACTTCGTTACTACCGTACACCCATTCTTTGTTTAACCCGCAAGCGCTAAACCGTATGGCACGCAAAGCTGCTACCGTAACCCTGGATCCAAAAGTCGGCGCCAAAACCGACCTCGTAGAACGCCTGGGCGAATTCTCAAACTTTAAGAACATAGACCGCGCCACCCTGATGAGCGTGCTGGAAGACATCTTTCGCAGCATGGTGCGCCGCCGCTATGGCACCGACGAGAACTTCAACGTCATCATCAACGTGGACAAAGGCGACATACAGGCCTTTCGTGAACGCAAGGTTGTAGAAGACGGGCAGGTGGAAGACGAAAGCATGCAGATTGCGCTAAGCGACGCGCTGAAAGTAGATGAAGACTACGAGGTGGGCGATGATGTGGCAGAAGAAGTAAGCCTCATAGACTTTGGCCGGCGGCAGGTGATGGCCGCCAAGCAACTGCTGGCCCAGCGCATCAAAGAACTGGAAAAGAACCTGGTGCATGACCACTACAAAGAACTGATTGGCGAAATCGTGATTGGCGAGGTGTATCAGGTGTGGCGCAATGAGATACTCGTAATGCACGAAAACAACGAGCTGATACTGCCCAAGCAGGAACAGATACTGAAGGACAAATACAAAAAAGGTGATACCATTCGGGCTGTGGTGATGGAAGTAGAGCTGAAGCACGGCTCGCCACGCGTAGTCATCAGCCGCGCCTCGCCGTTATTCTTACAGCGCTACTTTGAGATGGAAGTGCCCGAGATAGACGACGGCCTCATTGCAATCAAGGGCATCGTGCGCGACCCCGGTGAGCGGGCCAAGGTGGCGGTAGAAAGCTATGACGACCGCATAGACCCGGTGGGCGCCTGCGTGGGTATGCGGGGCAGCCGCATTCATGGCATTGTGCGTGAGCTACGAAATGAAAATATTGACGTGATCAACTTCAGCGCTAACCCGCAGATTTTCATTCAGCGTGCGCTAAGCCCTGCCAAAGTGAGCAGCATCGTGATAGACGAAGTGCGCAAACATGCGGCTGTGTACCTGAAACCCGACCAGATCAGCCTGGCCATCGGCAAAGGCGGCCAGAACGTGAAGCTGGCCAGCAAACTTACAGGCTATGAACTGGATGTATTCCGCGAAGCCACTATAGATGAAGCGCAGGAAGAGGATGTGGATCTGGATGAGTTTGGTGATGAAATAGAAGAGTGGGTGATAGAAGAACTTAAAGGCATAGGGCTGGATACAGCCAAGGCCGTAATCAAACTGGGCCCTGCAGAACTGGAGCGCCGCACCAGCCTGGAGAGCGAAGTAATAAGCGAACTGATTAAGATCCTTAGCAAGGAATTTGACGAGTGATGCTAGGTGCAACTGTGGGCAGATTAAGTGCTGCCTGCAGTTGCATTTCAATACCTACTGAAAGCTGCATACTACCATTCATTTTCAGCCGTTTACCGAGAAATAGTTAACTTTAGGGCACTGCCCGCACGTATGGTCGAAGAGAAACAAAAAGGCTACCGCCTGAATAAAGTGATGAAGGAATTTAACCTTGGGAATGACACCATTGTGTCATTTCTGAAGGGGAAGGGCCATTCCGTGTCGGACAACATGGCGACCAGCAAGCTAAGCCAGGAGCAGTATGACCTGCTGGTGAAGGAGTTTAGTGGTGAGAAACGACTGAAGGAGCGTGTTGAGCAGATCAAGGGCATTGCAAAGGACATTAAGAGCGGCACACGCACCGATGCCACCACGAAAGCAGACGATTCAGACCAGGCAGGACCTACGCTAACTGCACAGGATCTGAAGAGCAATATGACGCAGGCCGCAGCCAAAGGGGCCGTGCGCATCAGCGATGTGCTTCCTGCCACAGTAGAGCCTACTACAGAAGCCAAACCGGAAGCCAAGGCAGCCGGACGCGAAGCTGCGCATGCTGAAGTACTGCCTGAAAGCAAGGTGAGCATACCTGCAGAGACCCGCCCTGCTGAAGAAGAACGCGAGAAGAGTGCCATCAAAGTAGTGGGCAAGATAGACCTGGATAACCTGGGCAAAAAGAAGGCTGCAAAAGCAGAAGTAATAGAACCTGAGGTAGCTGCGCCGCAGATAGATTTGTTTGGCCAGCCCATACCGGTAGAAGCCCCGCCGAAAAAGGGAAAGAAAGCTAAAGCCGAGCCTGCAGTAGAGGTGGCAAAAGAAGAAGAGCCGGTGCCGGTAGTTGCGGAACAGCCTGCAGCAATAACCGAGGTGATATCGGAGACGGTTGTTGAGGTGCCGCTAGAAGCAGTAGCGCCTACAATAGAAGAAGAATTGCCGGAGAGCGTGATACGGGCCCGTGACAATACCCCCAAACTGGGCGGGCTGAAAATCATGGGTAAAATCAACCTGGAGCAGCCCAAACCACAAGCACGGCCGGGTGTGCGCCGTGATGGCGACACACGACCCCAGCAAGCAGGCCAAACCGGCGGCAATGCTGGAGCAAACACAGGTGCCAACCAGGGCAGTAACCAAGCGAGTGCAAATGATGCCTCACGCCAAAAGCGCAAGCGCAAATCAGCTACCAGCAATGCCCCAATAGACGTAAACCGCGGCCCTGCAGGTGATAGAAAAGGCCCCGCAGGCGGCAAGCCCCCACGCACTACGCGCCGTGAAGAGCCCAGCACCCGTGAGGTGACAGACAACCTGCGCGCCACACTATCTGGCATGAACCAAGGCCCGCGGCGTGTGCGCCAGAAGCTGCGCCGCGACAAGCGCGATGTGATGGCCGCTAAGCGGGATGCGCGCGAGCAGGAACGCATTGCTGACCAGAATGTACTGGAAGTCACTGAGTTTCTTACAGCAAACGAGCTGGCGAACCTGATGAACGTCACGGTGAATGACGTAATCGCCAAGTGTATGGAGTTGGGCATGTTCGTGAGCATTAACCAGCGCATCAATGCTGAGCTGATCCAGCTTATCGCAGAAGAGTTTGGCTACAGTGTTAAGTTTTTATCACTAGAGGAATCGTTTGAAACGGACGAGGAGTACGAGGAAGATGGCGAGCTATCCCCCCGTGCGCCTATCGTAACTGTGATGGGCCACGTGGACCACGGCAAGACCAGCCTGCTGGACTACATTCGAAAAACAAACGTAATCGCTGGCGAGGCCGGTGGCATTACGCAACACATCGGTGCGTATGAAGTAAACCTTGACAACGGCCGCACAATTACTTTCCTAGATACCCCGGGCCACGAAGCCTTTACTGCCATGCGTGCACGTGGTGCACAGGTGACTGACATTGCCATCATCGTAATCGCAGCTGACGACCAGGTGATGCCGCAAACGCGTGAGGCCATCAACCACGCACAGGCTGCGGGTGTGCCCATGGTGTTTGCCATCAATAAAATAGACAAGCCAGGTGCCAACACTGAGAAAATCAAAGAGCAACTGGCGGGAATGAACATACTGGTGGAGGACTGGGGTGGTAAGTTTCAATGTCAGCACATCAGCGCTAAACAGGGGGTTGGTATAACTGAGCTATTGGACAAAGTACTGCTGGAAGCAGAGATACTGGACCTGAAAGCTAACCCAAGCCGCCCAGCACGTGGTGTAGTAATAGAAGCGCAGCTGGATAAAGGCCGCGGTGTAGTAGCTACGCTGCTGGTGCAAACGGGCACCATGCGCGTGGGCGACATCCTGGTAGCAAATAACCACTACGGCCGCATCAAGGCCATGACCGACGAACGCGGCAAACGCCTAACCGAAGCCGGCCCTGCAAGCCCTGCACAGGTGCTGGGCCTGGATGGTGTGCCGCAAGCGGGGGATAAGTTCCAGGTGATGGAAGAAGAGCGCGAAGCCCGCGAGCTGGTGAGCCGCCGTGGCCAACTGCTACGTGAGCAGAGCATACGCTCGCAGAAGCACCTTACGCTGGAAGATATTGCACGCCGCCGTGCACTAGGTGACTTCCGCCAACTTAACGTTATTGTGAAAGCAGACGTGGACGGTTCTGCAGAAGCGCTGTCTGACTCGCTGCTCAAGCTGGGCATAGGTGAGGTGGAAGTGAGTATCGTACTGAAGAGCGTGGGCCAGATTACCGAAAGCGACGTGCTGCTGGCCAGCGCCAGCGATGCCATCATCATTGGCTTTAATGTGCGCCCCAGCACCTCAGCCCGTAAGATAGCTGAGGCAGAAGGCGTGCAGGTAAAACTATACAGCATTATTTACGATGCCATCAATGACGTGAAAGATGCCCTCGAGGGTCTGCTTGCACCTACCGTGCAGGAAGAACTGCTAGGTGCGGCTGAAGTGCGCGAGGTGTTCCGCATCAGCAAGGTGGGCACGGTAGCCGGCTGTAAAGTAGTAGATGGTAAGATATCGCGCGTGGGCATGCTACGCCTGGTACGCGATGGAATTGTGGTTTATACAGGCAAAGTGCTTGCATTGAAACGCTTCAAGAATGACGTGAAAGACGTGGCCGAAGGCTTTGAGTGCGGCATCAGTATAGAAGGCTACAACGACATCCGCGAGGGCGACGTAATAGAGTGCTTCACGACGGTGGAGGTGAAGCGTACGCTGGCGTAGCGTAGTTTTGGGGTTATGAAAACCTAACCCTAACCTTGGTTGCTGGCAAGCAGGTTTTACCGGTTGCTCTATCCACTACGTCATCTAGGCGCAAGAGGCCATTACCGGTGATAACGCACGGCCTACCACTGTCTAGCCACATGATTTTGCCACAGTGGGGCAGTTCGATTTTTGCGGGAATCTATGTGGCCTCTCGAATGATTACTGGAGCTCCTTCAAATACTGCTTCGGCGCCCTGGTAAGGCTCGCCTACAGCATGAATGAAGCGGACTAGTATTGCCTATGTGTAACAAAACAACTTGAGCAGCCCTAATATGCACCTAATGAAGTCATACGCTTAGTATAAGTAGAATCGATTACAAAGAATGTTACTTGGATGAACTTACTTAAAAAAATCAAAAATCTTATTGGCTTTTAAGTTTCTTGTAGCGCTTCCCAAACATACACCAATCAGAATTAGGCCCACATCAGCCTGAAGTAAGTACCGCATCTCCACTTGCCGAAAAATCCAACATATAAGGAAATACTGAAAAACAGCAAATAGCCACAAGCCTAACAAAATGGGGTACCGTTTAAGCATGACTGCTCCAAGACAAAAGCCCGCTATAACCAATAAAGTACGCATCGCAAAAAGTGCGGATATAATGTAATGCAAAGCGCCAGCTTTAGCATGCATAACCTTTGACTTGAAAACAGCCTTACCTAAGTTAATCATGGGAACTACAACATACCCTTTCCATAAGTTATGAGTCATGTATTGTTGACGTAAATAAATAAAATCTCTAACGATAATATCATCGCAATTTTCTTCACCAAGCAAGATGGGTGTATTTGATAACTCAGTTCTTCGGTACACAAAACTACTACCACACTTTCGTGCATTTTGTATAGTAACTTGTGCAAGCGCTTTATCTGAAGTATTAATGAAAACATTATCAGGAAAGGGGTTTGGGATACTGTCAAACACAACCTGTGATTCAATAGGCTCTATCCCTTCTTGAAAAGAATAAACAAAATCGCGAAATGCATTATAATCTTTCTGATAACGCGAATAGCCAGAACCTATGGAAACCACCCATACTATCTTCCCACTTATCAAGTAGTTTCTTAAAGGCCACAAACCGAACAAGAATAAAAATACTACTGCATATAAAGTCATTCGATTGGCAATTCTAATCCAGCCCATATTATTGTGGTTCATTCTTAAGAATAGAATGAAGCCAGATACCATAACCAATATGCCGAAATACTCACGGGTCAGGCTGGCAACAGCTACAATTGCAGCTACTAGGGTGAACCACCATTTTTTGCCAACTACCGGGGTACATAGTGCGGTATATATTACCAACAAGAAAAGAAACGTTGCGAACGTTTCTGTGCTGATTTTAACTGTCCATACAATTACAAAAGGATATAGAGCATAGAGCGCAGCACCCAAAACGGCAGCAAAGGAATGGGTAGTTATTGCGAAAACAATAAGATAGCAGAGCAGAATAGAAACGGTATCGAGTAATACTTGAGATACAACAACTGAGTAATGAAAATTATTTGGCCCTGCTAACTTTAGGTTCAGCCAGATGAATGCCGGGTAGCCTGGTAAACGACCATATCGTGAATCTGTATTTTTGTTAGTACTATCAATAGTGTAGTAGCCTGAAGATGTAATAGACTTGGCACCTGTAATAAATCCTGAAGAATCGCCAGTTAAGTAAATAGGCCGCTCAGGCCAGAACAATTCGGCACCCCATAGCACAAAAGCCAGTCGAATAAAAAAGCCAATTGCTATGATAGCAAATAGATTTTTTGGTAAAGCTTTCATCTTGTTAGCTCGTTATAATAAAAAACATCACTAGATAAATAAGATACAAAATCTCAAGATATTTAGCTTAAAACTGAATGTGTCAAAACGGTAATTATATGATTTGTTTCCTTACTCGTAAGCTCACAGTATATAGGCAATCTCACTAATGTATCACTATAAGTATCGCTAATTGGCAATTGCCTACCATCATGTCTAGCTAGGTAAAATGGGCTTGCATGCAGGCTTAAGTAATGAAATACTGCAGAAATACCCGCTTCCTTTAGTTGCCTGATCAAGGCACTACGTCCTTCTAAAGACTTACATACCACATAAAACATATGACCATTATTCGTGGCATAATTTGGGATATGTGGCAAACGCAGGAATTCTTTTTCAGCTAACGGGATAAGCCCTTCCCAATAGTGTTGCCATATCGCCTTTCTGCGAGTCTGTATAGCATCCAGCGCTTCCAGTTGCGCCCATAGAAAGGCTGCTGTTATCTCAGAGGGAAGGAAGGAAGAACCTACATCTACCCAGCCGTATTTGTCAACTTCCCCTCGAAAAAAGGAAGCTCGGTTCGTTCCCTTTTCCCAGAGAATTTCAGCACGCGCGGCAAAACGTATATCATTTACAACAAGCATGCCCCCCTCACCACTTATTATGTTTTTGGTTTCGTGAAAACTAAAAGCAGCCAGGTGGCCTATACTGCCAAGCGGTCGTTTTTTACCATCCGCACCAATATGAAAACTATCAATGGCCTGAGCAGCGTCTTCTATTACCAAGAGATCGTGTTTTTCTGCAAGTGCAAGTATGCTATCAAAATCTACAGAGATGCCCGCGTAATGCACCACCACGATAGCGCGCGTGCGGGGGGTAACGAGCGCGGCCAGTAAAGCACTATCCATATTTGGATTCTCTGCACTGCTATCAGCAAATACAAGCCGCGCACCGCGCAATGCAAATGCATTTGCCGTAGATACAAACGTGTAACTGGGAAGGATTACCTCATCACCAGGCTGAATTTCTGCCAGTAACGCGCACATCTCCAGTGCATCCGTGCACGAGCTGGTAAGCAGGCATTTACCGAACCCATAACGCTCCTCAAACCACCTCTGGCAGCGCTGCGTAAATTCTCCATTTCCCGAGAGCTTACCATTCGATACAGCCTGAGCCATGTATTTATACTCAGGGCCCGCCACATAGGGCTTATTAAAGGGGATCATTGGGGGCATTGTAGGCTTTCACAAACCTACAAAAATGGGCCAACCTAGAAGCAGGTAACACCTCAAGCTATCATTAAATGTAGTAGCACCGGCGGGAATCGAACCCGCATCTAGCGTTTAGGAAACGCTCGTTCTATCCATTGAACTACGGCGCCAAAATTCGGGACTGCAAAATTAGAAAGTTTACGGCCTCTATTTCCGAACTGTCTTGCTTTAACCGCCCTTAGAAACTATCGATTTAAGCTAGGTTTAGGGGTTTTGTTCATGCAAAGCCCAAGAAAGGGCTTGGGCCTCCCTATATTAGGAGGACACATTTACTGCCGCCTATGTTCAATCTATTCAAAAAAGGATCGGATACCAGCATTGGTACTGCGTTCCAAGCAGCTGCAAAAAAAGGAGACCCACAGGCACAGTATGAATTGGGTTTGGCCTATGCAAAGGCCGCGCAGATGACTGAAGCGTCATCCTGGTTTCAAAAAGCAGCAAAGAGCGGGTACGCTGAGGCTCAGTATGCGTTAGGTATGTGTTATCGAGACGGAACGGGTGTAGACAAGAAAAACGTGCAGGCTGTAAAGTGGTTTCTACTCGCGGCGAACCAGGGCAGTGCAGATGCGGCATTTCAACTAGGCGCGCTTATAGAAGGCCCTAGCTGGGGCGGTTGGGGTAAAGGTGAAGAACCGCGGGATGGAGAAAAAGCAGCAGGTTATAGCGGCGACCCCTTTAACAAGGGGTCTGACTCCAGACAAGCGGCAAAATGGTTTTGCCAGGCTGCGAATGCAGGGCACGTTGAAGCGCAACAGAAGCTAGGTTCATTATACTGGCAAAAAGTGGATACGGACAGTAGCCGAAACGGGGTGCAGAAAATGGAGTGGTATTTGAAGGCTGTTGAGGCAGGCGATGTGGTGGCAGAATACAAGTTGTTTGAAATGTATTACGAAGGTAACGGCCTGCCGAAAGACAAGGAAAAGGCCCTGAGCTGGCTGTGCAGTGCGGCTGAGAAAAATCATGCAAAGGCACAATACAAACTGGCCTGGCACTATGCTGGGAAAGAAGGTGACTACTATAGTGTGGTTGCGAAGGACAGTGCAGCAGCAGCTACCTGGTACAGAAAGGCTGCGGAGTTAGGCTACAAAGAAGCGCAGTACGAACTGGCCCGCCTGCTGGCCCATGGAGAGGGCGTGCCGCAAGACCTGGCTGAAGCCGAAGCCTGGGCACAGAAAGCCAGACAACAAGACCCCAAATATGCGGAACCCATAACCTTGTTAGCTGAAATCCAAACACTGCTGAGTAATAAAGGCCAGGGAATTTCCTCTGGTGCAACTTCACCCGAAGTGATGGCTTTGCTGCGAGAAGCTGCGGATAGAGGCGATGGCGAAGCGCAATACAGATTGGGCAAACTACATGAGCAACGACAAGACTATGACCAAGCCGCTATCTGGTATGCCCAGGCTATACAGACGTCATGGAGAGTGGGCTATGACATCCCCTATTCCATACGAGCCTCCTTCAACCTCGGGCTGCTGTATGAGAAAGGGCTGGGCGTAAGTCAAGACCTTGAGCGGTCAGAAAATCTGGTTGGCGATTGTATTAGCTGGATAAAATATGATGAGCGAACGGAGGACAGAAAAGCGCTCTTCAATGAAATGCTCGCGCTGGCACGCGTCAAGGCCGAAGCGGGCAGCAAGGTTGTGGCACTGCAACTGGCTGCGCTCTATGGCAGAGGCTGGGGTAAAATAGACGGCAACCCTGTAGAAGAAAAGAAATGGAATAAATTGGCCAATACGTCTGCGCATGCAGAGATAGAAGAGAACATTACGGCGACGACATCCCATACTTCACCTCAAACACAAACGAAAGTCATACAAACAGAAGCCAGTGGAGGAACAAATTCCAACTCAATTAAAGAGGAAGATGTGGGGTATCAGGTGTACGGCCCCGCTGCCGAAGCCGGAGATGCAGAAGCGCAGTACAACCTAGGAGCCATGTATTTCGGGCAAAACCCAGAAAAGGCGATAGCGTGGCTAACTAAGGCTGCCGTGCAAGGATACAGCCACGCATTTACGCTGCTGGGCAGCATCTATGGGCATGGCACAGGGGGCGTAGCGCTAGATACCCAGAAAGCTGCCCAATGGTACCGTCAAGGAGCTGATGGCGGTGATGCTCAGTGCCAGTACACGCTAGGGTATATGTATGCAGAAGGCACCTGGGTGCCCCAGGATGATGCGCAAGCCAACTACTGGCTGGAAAAGGCGATGGCCAGCGGCAAGCTCGCCCAAGAACAATACAATGCTGCGCTCGCCTACAACATAGAGGTATGTAAGCGCATGGGGGCTAAAGGAGTAAAAAAAGTAACAGCACCTGAGCAGAACACGATGAGTAGTGCTGAAAATGCACAATTGGTTGAACACTTGCCGAATGTTTTACATACTAAGGATGTCAAGGCTGCACCTGTCAATGATGAAACCGATAAGGATGAATTGGAGTTTTTTCAAGCGGTAAGGAATTTTAAGGATTGGGATGTACGCAAAGAATATGCAAGAGACGCATTACAGCTAGCCAGGCTTTACACAAAAAATAAATACTACAAAGATGCCATCAGTTGGTTTATTACAAGCATTAGAGCGGGACTAAAAGATGGCGCAAGGGAATTGGGTAAATTGCTCGATCAAAATGAATATCTAGTAAAAAAAGAGTGGCCACTTAACTATGATGAAAAACTACAAGCACTACTTCTTACACAGAAGGCTCAATATGGAAGTTGGCAGAGCCTTATGGAAAAATGGCCTTCCTTACTCTTAGAATTCGTGGGAGCTTTACAGATATTAAGTGCCCTCACAGGTTACAGAGAAGATATTTCAACATTGGAAGAATTTGAACGCCAGAAGGTGCATGTGCGACGAGTCATAAAACAGGGACCATCTGAACCAAGAGAAGATTTCTTTACTCAAAGCATCCAACCTCAAATGATTAGAAATCTGGCTGAAACCAAAGCTAAGAGTCTAGAGCAGGTGAGCATTGAAAATATAGATTTGGACATTTTTTATTTGAGACATGACATTTCAAAAAACGATGGTCAAGCTGCTACCTATTTTGATGAATTGATTCGCAAAAAGATAGCTGTTAAGGCAACTGCAAATCTTGCGGATGTAAAAAAACTAACAGATGCTGGCAAGGCGTATGCAGCAACAGGTAACTATTATAAGGCATTTGTTAGCTATCTGGAAGCTGCCCTTGGTAAAAATCAAGAGGCAACAGAAGCGCTTGCCAAACTCATGGATGAGCAAATCTTCATACTCTATTATTTTAGGAAACAGCCGGTGAAGCTCTTTACCTGGAATTCCATTTATCGGCATACAAACTTTACGGCTGACTCTGAATCTAGAACAAACTGGGCAGTGGAATTTGTAAACCACCCAGTTTTAGTAGAAGAGATTTATGCAATGCAGGCGTGTTATGATTTGTTCATCCTAGAATTTATGCGTGAAGACGAAGGGGAACTTCAAATGGTAAATGTAAAGCACGGCTTATGGTGTTGGTACTTTTACAAGACATACGTTGTAAAGAAGAACCCATTGGTTGAAGCTATAGAGAAATCAGAAAAAGAAAATGATTACAGCAAACTGGTTGGCTTGTATCAGCAGTACTTGGAAAAAGAGCCAACTGGCTATAAAACCTATACCGTGCAACTGAAGTTGGGTGAGCTGTATATGCGCTGGCTGGGCGTTGCGGTTGACTATGCTGAAGCCCGCAAGATATTGGAGAACCTGTATAAGCAGGTAGGGCCGGGAGGTGGTGGTGATATTAACGTAAAGTGCCTTCTTGCAGAACTGAGTGATCTCGAAAGGGGTAAGCCGCCAAGTGAAGCAAGAAAAGAAGCAGAAGAATACAGGAAACATTTAGAAGCGGAATGGTACAATAGCCCTGCGGGTCGCATGGACCGCTAACCTGAATCTTGCCCTCTTCTTAAATGATTTTTTACCTATTGCACTTAAACTCATTTAGGAGAGAGGTAATCTCTCATGAAAATGTTCATACTCTCTTTCCATGTTACTCGCCAACACGAGCGTGCGGCCAGCACGGTGCGCAGTTACTAGTGCCAAGGCGAAAGCCGCATTGGCTTCGTCCATGTGGCTGGTGGGTTCATCCAGCAGCAGCAGCGCACTCTGGCTAAATAGCGCCAGCCCCAGGTACACCCGCTGTAGCAGGCCTGACGAAAGCTGGTGCAGCGGCTTGCGGGCATGTGCAGTTAGTTGTAACATATCTAGGCATTCTGCAGCGCCGCTTAGCAGGCAGGCCTTAAACCGGAAGTGCAGCGCAAAGCTCTCCTGCACCGTGAGCGCTGGGTAGGCCTCTATGTAGGGTGCGCACCAGCTCAGGTGGCGGTACAGGTTTTCGGCCTCTATCGTTTTGCCAGCTACGGTGTGTGCGAGGGTGCCCTCCGTGTGCGTGAGTTGGCCAGCAATGAGTTTTACGAGCGTACTTTTACCCGCACCGTTTGCACCTAGTATAGCCAGGCTGCCCCCAGCAGGAATGGAAAAGGCAAGGTTACGGAATACCCAGTGTTGGTTAAACTGGTGGCCCAGGCCCCGCGCTTCTATTGCCATCATAGCCGCTGCACGGGTAATATTGATGAATCCTTAGCTTTTCTTGGCCACAAAGCTAGCCGTAAGCTCAGCCTCGGCCACCTGCTGGTCGCCTACAAACGCGCGGCCGAACATTTTACAGATGCTGCGGCGCATGCTAATCAGCTCCAGCCGGAAGCGTATCTGGTCTCCAGGTACTACGGGCCGCTTAAAGCGTGCTTTGTCTATGCCCACAATATAGGCCCAGAAGTTCTCGGGGTTGTCCATACTGTTCATTGCCAGTATGCCGCCACACTGCGCCATGGCCTCCAGTTGCAACACACCGGGCATGATGGGGTTGCCCTCAAAGTGCCCTTGAAAGAAAGGCTCGTTTATCGTTACATTCTTAATACCTTCCACCACTTCTTTGTCCATGTAGGTAATCCTGTCCACAAGTAGGAAAGGGTAGCGGTGTGGCAGCAGCTTCATGATTGCGTTCACATCGAACACATAGTTCTGCCCTTCTGCCGCCTGGTATTTACGAATGGTCTTTTTCTGGTTGATCATTTTCTTAATCAACCTGCCGAAGGCAATGTTGCTGGCGTGGCCGGGCCGTGCAGCCAGTATCTGCCCTTTTATGGGCGAGCCGACCAGTGCCAGGTCGCCGATAAGATCCAGCAGCTTGTGGCGTGCCGGTTCATTCTGAAAACGCAGCTCCACGTTGTTCAGGATGCCCGCCTTCAGCACATGCACATCGGGCTTGTTAAACAGTTTGGCGATGGGGGCCAACTCTGCCTCACCTACCTCGCGGTCAACGATGACAATGGCATTGTCGGTGCTGCCGCCTTTGATGAGTCCTGCCTTGAGCAGGTATTCTAGCTCATGAAAAAAGCAGAAGGTACGTGCAGGCCCTATCTCCGCCTCAAAGTCTTCAAAGCGCACCATGGTGGCATGCTGTATGCCTAGCACGCGGCTGTTGTAGTCCACCATCACCGTTACCCGGAAATCGTTAAAGGGTAGCGCGGCCAGGTCTATGCTCTTCTCTTTGTTCTGGTAGTGTATGGGTTCGTCAATTACGTAGAATTCCTTATTGGCCAGTTGTTCTACAGTGCCCACTTTCTTAACATAATCGGTGTAGGTCTTGGCGCTGCCATCCAGGATGGGGCACTCGGGGCCGTCTATCTCTATAAGGGCATTGTCTACCTGCAGGCCGATCAGCGCAGCCATCACATGCTCTATGGTGTGCACTTTTATTTTGTCGTCATGCGCAATGGTGGTGCTGCGCTCCAACTCGCGCACATGGTCTAGGTCGGCGGGTATGATGGGCTGGCCTTCGGCATCTACACGCTTGAACTTGATGCCGTGATTTTCCGGCGCTGGGCGTATGGTTAGTGTGCTGGGCAGCCCGGTGTGCAGGCCCTGGCCTGATAAGGTGAATTCGTGTTGAAGGGTATGCTGCTTAATGTACATGTGTGTAGGGTTACAGTTCGCGGCTTTCCAGCTGCGCTATCGTTCGTTCCAGGTCTTCTATTCGTTTCAGCAGTTCGGGCAGGCGGTTGGTAAGTGCCTCCAGTTTGAGCTGCTGGTTGATGTCGCGCGCGGGTGAGCCGCGCAATACTTTGTTCTTTTTGGTCACACTTTTGCTGATGCCACTCTGCGCGCTGATGCGGGTAAAGTCACCCAATACTACTTTCGGCACGATGCCTACCTGTCCACCTATCATGCACATCTTGCCAATCTTACTGCTACCCGCTATGCCCACCTGTGCCGCAATCACCGTGTATTCGCCTATCTCCACGTTATGGGCTATGTGCACCAGGTTGTCAATCTTCACGCCGCGCTTGATGAGCGTGGGGCCCAGCGTGCCGCGGTCTATGGTTGCGTTGCTCTGTATCTCCACTTCGTCTTCTATCACCACATTGCCTACCTGGGGTATCTTCACATTCTTGCCGTCTTCCTGCAGGTAGCCAAAACCGTCTCCGCCAATTACCACGCCCGAGTGTATAATCACATTGCGGCCCAACACGCAGCCATGGGCTATCATGGCGTTAGGGTACACAATGCTGCCATCGCCTATCGTCACATTTTTACCGATATAGGCCCCACCGCCAATACGCACATTTTTACCCAGTTTGCAGCCCGCGTGCACCTGTGCCAGCGGCCCAAGGTACAGCCCTTCCCCGTGGATGGCAGTGGCATCTAGGTAGGCGCTTTTGTCTATGCCTGCGGGTTCTTCGGTGTGGTTAAAGAACTGGGTAAGTATTTTATTGAAGGCGCTGTAGGGGTGCTTTACGCGAATAAGCGTGGCTTTGGTCTCACCCTCCAGCACAAAGTCTGAACCCAAGATAACAGCGGAACACTGTGTGGTGTATAGGTGCGGGGCAAACTTGGGGTCGTAGAGGAAGGAGAGGGCACCTGTAGTGCCGTTTTCAGTACCCGCATCCGGTAAAGCATCCAGGCTGCTGATGCGCGTCACCACCGCCTGGGGGTTGCCCTCCACCAGGCCATGTACATGGTCGGCAATCTGCGCTGCCGTAAGCTGGGTACCGGTTTGCAACGCGCGTTAGGTAAATATTTAGCCTTGCAATATAGGGAAAAGCAGAAATACTTTTTATGCCAGTTTAGCGGCTTGAATTAACCTATCCTGCTTACATTACGAAATATACAATACATAAAATTAGATCAGTATGCCTACAAGTTTTATGCACTTAAAACTACAGCGACTTCGCTCAGCTTTGCAGACGATCTTAGCAGCAATTGTTTTGGCGGCATTGCTTCTAGCTTGTAACAGCCAAACAGCAACAACAACATCAAAGGAACCAACTGTTGAAAAGGGTTCAGTTCACCTCACTGAAACATCTATAAAAGAAAATGCGATAAACCTTAAAGAACTATTTGATAAGGTGCGCTTAGTAAATGATAAAACTGATTACAAAACTATTTATACATTTTCACCATCTGATTCTGAGAAGTCTTATAACCCACATGGGAAGCTAGTCAAAATGGATGAGCGCGTGGCACTCAGTGAAGACTGTCGTAAAAAACTAGGCCTTGATGAATTTAGTTATGTAGTGAAAATAGAGAGGTTCGGAAAGTGCTATAAAATTTTGTTTCAAACCGTTGATGGGGCTGACTATGGAAGCCATTTTGCTTATAAGTTTCCATTGGAGCTAATTGTGAGTGACACAAATGGCGTCTTTCATGATAAAAGCCTGAATGGACGACTGCTATCTGAAGGCAGCTCACATAAGGCGGCATTACGGAAAGGAACTATTTCGAGTGGTGAAGAAGGCTACTATGGAATAGAATCCTATCTATTCAAAGATGATTCCTTACTATCAACAGTAGAGTCGGGGACTCCAGATGGAACCAAAAATACTAAAATATACAAATACATCTTCACCGAATGCAAACCTACGCTTGTATTTCAAGATTCAATAATAAGTAAGGAAGAGCCCCAATAATTCACTATATCTCCCCCGCAAGGACACTTATCAAATCACTCTTCGTAATAATATCTAGGCGACCGTTCTCGCCTTGCACCAGCACCGCTGGGTTTTCGCGGCTTATCATTTTGCTCACCAGGTCTATGCGTGTGGTAGGCAGTACAAAGGGGAAGGGGTCGTTCATGATGTGGCTCACGGGCCGCTCTTTCAGCAGCGGGTCGTCTATCAGGGCATTGAGCAGGCGGCTTTCGTTTACGCTGCCTATCACCTTGTCGCCATCTACCACCGCTATCTGGCTGATGCCTGCCTCGCGCATCAGGTGCACGGCCTGGCCCAGTGTATGTTTGGATGTAAGCGCATTCAGTGGTGCGCTCTTCTTGCGTTTGATTACTTCCTCTGCGGTGAGCAGTGCGCCTTCTTCCAAAAAGCTGCGGTCGCGCATCCAGGCATCGTTGTATATTTTACCCAGGTAGCGTGTGCCATGGTCAGGGAGTATTACTACCATTACGTCGCTGGGTTTCAGATTCGCGGTAGCGGCATAGTCTATCGCGCCATGTGCTGCGCTACCGCAGCTCCAGCCCACAAAGAGGCCCTCCAGCCGAGACAGCTTGCGGCTCATGATGGCGGCATCTTTGTCCGTTACCTTAATGATTTTATCAATCAGCGTCATGTCATTGTTCGCCGGCACAAAGTCTTCCCCGATGCCTTCTGTGAGGTAGGGGTAAATCTCCGCGTGGTCTATCTTGCCTGTTTCGTGTAGCTTCTGAAACAGCGAGCCGTACACATCCACGCCAATGATTTTTACTTCGGGGTTCTGCTCTTTCAGGTAGCGTGCTATTCCCGTTATGGTGCCGCAGGTACCCATGCCCATCACCACGTGCGTTACGCGGCCTTCGGTTTGTTCCCAGATTTCTGGGCCAGTGGTTTCATAGTGAGCCTTTTGGTTGCTCAGGTTGTCGTACTGGTTGGGGTAAAAGCTGTTGGGTATTTCTTTGGCCAGGCGCTTGGCTACGCTGTAATAGCTGCGCGGGTCTTCAGGTTCTACGTTGGTGGGTGTTACAATCACCTCCGCGCCTACAGCTCGTAGGATATCTATCTTCTCTTTGCTCTGCTTATCGGGTATGGTAAAAATGCAGCGGTAGCCTCTTACGGCCGCCACCAGTGCCAGGCCCATGCCCGTGTTGCCGCTGGTACCTTCTATGATGGTTCCGCCGGGTTTGAGCAGGCCCGCCTGCTCGGCATCATCTATCATCTTTACGGCAATGCGGTCTTTGATGCTGTTGCCTGGGTTAAAGTACTCCACCTTGGCCAGCATGGTGGCATTCAAGTGGCTGGCAACGGCATTCAGCCGGATCATGGGCGTGCGGCCTATGGTTTCGATGATGTTGTTATACCACATAGCTAGGGCAAAAGGTGTTTGAAGCGTAAAGGTAAGCAGGGGCTGTGGGCGGGGCAAACGTAGCCCTCGGAATGTGTATGCCACATGCAGCAGTAGTACCTGGCTGGCGCCCCTGCGGGTATTGCGTAGCGAAGCGCGGCACAGAAATGGCTAAAGCTAGTATATTGGAATTCATTTATTAAGGAGGCAATTTTACCCTTAGATTTGAGAATCGGGTAAGTTGAGATATCATGTTCACAGCCTTTGTAGAAACGGTGAGTAAGAAGCTGCAGGAGAACCTGCCGCTGATTACGCGTGTGATGAAAGAGCAGGGCGTTTCCCTTCCCGGTCATGAGTTGGGTGAGGAGGAGCTTATTAAGCCAAAGTTCATCAAGGCTTATGAGATTATCGCACGTTACCTGCCCCCACCGCACAACCTCATCACGTTTATAGTCCCCGAAGAAGATTTTGTAAGCTATTGCCTGACAAACCGCGCCCATATTTTTGACCTTTTGCAGCGCGACATTTCTACCTTAGAGGCTGTTTCTCTTGAGCCAGTGTTATTGTTGAGCGAAGAACAAGAGGAGGAAAACTTAAAATGGAACATACAGTTTCTTCGCATCCTTTCTTTCATAGAGCTAAGCAAAATAGACAGTGAGATTAGCCCTGAAGAAGTAGAGTATATCCATAAATGCATAGAGAATTCCGGCTTTAATCCAGAAACGCAGCATGAACTGCTGAGCCACCTGCACAGCCACAATAAGCCCAACATTGATTTCGGCCATTTCCAACGGAACACCTACGAAGGGGTAAGCTTAATGCTTGATCTGGTTGCGCTCGCCAAATGCAATGGAAAACTGCATGTAGCCGAACGCATTTACATCAAACGTGTGGGCAAGGAACTGGGCATCGCCGAAGCAGATATCAATGAGTTGCTAGCAGGGTAGCATCTAGGGGCGCTTCTGAATGGAAACAGCCGTGCCTAGCTCTGGTCGCACAAATGTGCCTGTAAAACCAAGCGCAGCCAAAGCTTTTTGCGGATGCTGGGTATAGGTAACGTTGGCAAGTTTACTAACGATCCCGGAAGCATGCTTGGCCTCGTCATGTGTACCAATCACGGTGTGAGCCTCAAGAATTTTAGCACATTCTGCCATCCGTGCTACGCCAAGATTTACAGGGCCCCCTAAATAAAAGGGTAGCACATAATAGGTATGCGTTGTGAGGAGTACATCCAGGGGTTTCCCCATTTCATCTCTAATCTTTCTGGCCAGCGCCGGCGAACAACCGTGTGGTGCGTACACAAGCAAAGCCCCGTTAGGGAGCCGAAATACGAATGCATTATGAACAAAATCAAGAAAGCCAGAAGAGGGAAAATAAGCTACTTCACAACCCGTAACCGCTGGCACGCCAATCCACCGTTTTGCTTCTAAGGTTACTACCTTTTCAAAATGCTGCCACCTTGATATTTTCCTCGCAGCGGCAGGTACGGCCAAAACGTTAGTCGCTTTCGCTAAGCCCTGCAATGTTTCCTGATGGCAATGATCGGTAAACGGGTGTGAAACAATCAAAGTTGTCGGCACATTTGCATCTGCAAGCGAAAGGGCAGCCAAGGCGTGTCGCTGCTTGCTAAACCAGGGCGCAATATCTACCTGGTCTCCCTGCAGCCAGGGGTCAACCCATAGTATGTGGGCACCGTCGCCATCAGCAACCCTAAATTCCCAGCTACTGTCGTGGTTGAGTGGAGTTAGAAGAACGGATGGGTCAGCTGCTTTCAAAGTGTGACTGGCAAGTAGATAGTAGGTTTATGGGTACCTTTATGGCAAAATTTAATTCCCGCAATGTACGAAGGCCTTACCTGGTTTGAGTTAGCAGTGACGATACTGTGGTTCATTGTGCTGGCCATTCTGGGGTATGCTATTCGCAATACTTATTTTATTAACCATCCTGGCTACCGTTACTTTTTGCCCGGCCTAATTGTAAAAATGTTGGGTGCCGTTTTTCTGGGGCTCGCATACGAGTATTTGGTGTATGGGGGGGATACAATAGTTTACTATGTAGGCGCACAAAGAATATCAAAGTTGTGGATAGAGGATCCAATGGTTTTGTTTGAAGTGTATACACGAAACTGGACGGATCCAGAGAGTTGGAGTTTATCCATTTACCAAAATTATGTGGTGCACATGCCATTTGCAAACTATGATGCTGCCACGTTCTTTATACCTAAAGTTTTTTCTGTCCCCGCCTTGTTTGCTTTTCATACCTATTATGGAACAGCCGTAATCAGCGCCGCAATATCCTATATAGGAGTCTGGATGATTTATGATGTGTTTGTACAACGTTATCCGCATCTAATTAAACTTTTAAGTATTTCCATTTTGTTTTATCCATCCACAGTGGTGTGGGGTTCCGGCATCTTGAAAGATAGTATTACCCTGTGTATGCTTGGCGTATTGTTTTTCTCTCTGAATAGCTTGCTTAAAATACGGACGTACACCCTTGTATGGATTCTGCTAAGCTTTATTGCTGCATACATGATATTTAACATTAAGGCTTATATTCTGTATGCTTTTCTGCCCTTTGCATTTTATTGGTTTTCTACTGAATACGCTGTATTGAACATTAAAATTTCCTTTGTCCGATTTTTGCTAAAGCCGCTGTTTGTTGTTTTCTTTATAGTGGCTTCAGTTGGCATATACTTTTACACAGCTTCTGCCTCATCTACTTACAATCCTTCAACTGTAATTGAGACGGCGCAACAGAAAAGGCAGGATCTTGTACAAGATTACTACTACCAAGGCCGTGAAAGCAGCCGATATGACATTGGGGATTTCGATCCTTCGGTACTTGGTTTGCTGAGCAAATTTCCTATTGCTACCTGGGTGGGCATATATGGGCCACACCCCTGGCAGGCACACAATGCTGTTGCTGCCATTTCCTCTTTAGAGAGTACTTTGCTTTTATTGTTTACCTTTTGGATATTTTTTACAGCAGGTCCAGCTTATTTCTTTCGAAAAGTATTTCAAAGCCCGTTTTTGTTTTCGTTATTCTTTTTCAGTATTTTTTTCTTCTTTATTACGGGCCTTGTTTCGGGCAACTTTGGTAACCTTGTGAGGTATCGCATTCCAGCACTTCCTTTTTTTGTGTCCATCCTTGTAATCGTCTGGGCACAGTTTCAGGCAGATAAGAAACTTGAAAAGGAAGAAGCCGAAATTCGCAAGCTTAGCTTGAAAACGAAAGAATGAATACTGCCTAACGGCTACTAGCCGCAATGTCGGTATACACAGGGAGATGAATGGCAAAGGTGGTTTGACCGGGTTTGCTTTTTACGTGAATCTCGCCGCCATAAGACCGAATGATTTTACGACAAATGTCCAGCCCTAGACCTGACCCCTCCCCTTTAGGCTTTGTAGTGAAGAAAGGCTCAAAAATGAGAGGCAACACATCTTCAGATATCCCCTTGCCATTGTCAGTAATCTGAATCAAAGCCCAAGCGCGTTCGCCCTCTAAATGGTGCAGCAGCTCTACTTTTAATGTGCCACCTATGGGCATAGCCTGCAGTGCGTTTGTAATGATATTTGTCCATACCTGCCCCAATTTATCACTGTTGGCCTTTACGCATAGGTTCGCCTCAAACTGTGTGATAAGTGATACGCGCTGACGGATCTGGTATGAATACAGTACCAATATCGTATTCAAGCTTTCTAATAGGTATACCGGCTCAAGTGCTTCAGGGGTTGAGGCATGCGTGTAGCGTTTAAGTGCAAGAACCAGATTTTGAATTTTACCGGATGCCAAACTGATGTTGTTTAGGCTAAGCTGCATTTGCCCAATGCGGTAAAGTACTTCAAGTATTGCCTCAGCCTTCTGGCTTACCAAAAGTGGGGCAAGCTCTTGCAATGTGCCGGTATAATTAATTTCTGAAAGACGCGCCGCAATAGATTCCGCATTGGGTAAATCAAGCTGATTCAACCGCATCTCAAGCTCTCGCCGGTATGCTCGCTCTTCACGCGTAGTGAGCTGGATCTGTGGCTGCTCAGGCCTCGACAAAATCACCTGAACCAGTTCCGCCTGTTCTGGCGTAAGGTCAAAGAGCAGGCTGCGCAGGTTTGCAATTGCCCGTGGCACAATCTCACGCAAGGTCTCTGCTGAGGCCTTTGTAGCACTAAGGGGTGTATTGATTTCATGGGCGATGCCTGCCACCAACTGGCCCAGCAAAGCCAGTTTTTCTGAAAGCTGAAGCTGGCTGCGTGTGGCCTGTAGTTCATGAAATGCAACCTCAAGCTCATGCTTAGCTTCTTTCAGGGCTTCTTCATTTTTGCGGCGCTCGGTTATATCCGCAAACCCAACACACAGCGCCTGTTCGTTGTTAAACACCACGGGCCCGGTGCTTAAAAGTACCCAAAGTTTGCTGCCGTCTCGGCATAGCACCTCTACTTCTACATTCTTAACTATCCCATTGTTAGGCCGGATGAGTGCACGTAAGCGTTCAAAGGTTTCGTCATCAAACAACAAATTTTGGGCTGACTTACCAATTGTGTCCTCCTGTGAATAGCCAAACGCATCCTTGAAGCGGCTATTGGTTTGCAGTATAATACGCCCCTGCGTTTGCATTACCATTAGCGGTACAGGCGTAGCACGCACTAAATTCTGCAACTGCTCTTCACGCCCCATTCTATTGCGAATGTAAAGCAAGGCAAACACGCCGCCCGCCAACAGCATGATAAATACAGAGATGGCTACTAGAATCAATACCTGCCTGGAGCTACTAAGTTCCTGAATGGTTTTGTCACGGTTTTGAAGATCGCTTTCGCGCTGTTTCTTTTCCAGTTGAATAGAAAACTGAATGACGGCAACTCTTTTGCGTGTTTCATCGTTTCTTAGGCTGTCTGCCAGGGCCACCACCGTGCGCTGGTTCTGATAAGCCAGCAGAAAAAGTCCCTGTGCTGCATATACCTCTGATAAAATGGCGGCGGCTTCTCGCATCACACGTCTGGCACCCACTGCTTCGGCAGTGGCTAGGCCCTTGCTGGCATACAGCTTGGCTAGGTCATAGTTACCTGTGTTAAAATAAGCCGCGCCTACTATGTTATAGGTTTGGGCGCGTAGGTATTTGTCATTTAACCATTCCACTGTAGGTAGTGCTTTTAGGGCATACTCTAACGCACGGCCCTGCTTGCCCTGCATCCGGTAACTCTCACTGATGTTTACCCAGCAGCTTGCCAGCAATCTGTCATCGCGTGTTTGCAGGGCTACTTCTTGTGCGCGCAGGTAGTACTCTAACGCATGCAAGTACATTTTACGCTGGAATAGTGCCTCACCCATGGCCACTTCAGTACGGGCTGCTTGTAGTTGTTGCTTCTTGCTTTGGTATAGCGTAAGTGCACGCGTATAGTATTCCATTGCCTGTGCATAATCAGGCAGGTATAGATACACGCTCCCGATGCGCTGCAGCGTAAGTGCCAGATAGAGCGTATCGGCTTCCGTCTCGAACCCGCGCTGTGCTTCAAACAAAAATTCGAGGGCATCGCCATACTCACCCAGCAGTTGCCAGGTATCACCCATGATCAGGCTGGCTTCTGCACGGCCGTGAGCGTATTGCAATGAGTCTGCAAGCTGGCCAGCCGTACGTGCATAATTCAATGCCAGGCGAGGCTGGTTATTCTTTAGCTCAGTGGCGATGCGGCAGAGCAGATTAACACGCACCGAGTCTGGCTTGCGCATTTCCAGCAGGCGAAGTCTGCGCTCCAGGCTGTCTACTGGATTCGGTGCTGACCCTGACCGCGAAGGCTGCGCACGGGCAGAATAAAAAGTGAGCAGTGCTAATGCTATGATAGTCAGTGCGTAGCGCTGCATGCTTGGGCTTGTGATGTAGCCAAGTTACAAAAAACACGGCATGCCAAGAGCACGGTGCTGGGCATAGCGCCTTCGCCAAGGGTAATTGTTACCTTTGCAGCGCCTTTCAGGCAACCCAACATTCCGAAATCATACCGACTTTGAATAACAGGCCCCGTGGCCTTTTTCTTCATGCAAGCAACGCCCGAGCCTACACACCCCGATGCCCTGAATGACCAGCAGGAAATTCGCTACCAAGAGGTAGATAAACTTCGCAGCATGGGTATTGACCCCTACCCAGCAGCCACCTTTGTGGTGAATGCCAGCGCTTCCGAAATCAAAGCCAAGTTTCCTGAAAATCCAGATGCTTACCAGCAGGTAGCGCTTGCAGGGCGCATCATGACCAAGCGCATCATGGGCAAGGCCAGCTTTGCCGAGCTGCAAGATGCCAGTGGGCGCATACAGCTCTACCTGGCCAAAGACACGCTGAGCAAGGTGCATGAAAACCTGTACGAAGAGGTGTACAGATACCTGACCAGCCTGGGCGACTTTGTGGGGGTGAATGGCTACGTCTTCACTACAAAAACAGGTGAAACCACCGTGCATGTAACGGAGTATAAAATTTTAAGTAAAACACTGCGCCCACTGCCAACGCCCAAAGAAAAAGACGGTATAGTGCACGATGCTTTTGGCGACCCTGAGCAGCGCCACCGCATGCGCTACGTTGACCTGACGGTGAACCCACACGTGCGTGAAACTTTTGTTAAGCGCAGCCGCATGGTTACCGCCATGCGCCAGTATCTAGACAGCCATAACATACTGGAAGTGGAAACCCCTGTGCTGCAACCCATCTATGGGGGGGCAAATGCACGGCCATTCAAAACCCACCACAATACCCTAGACATGACGCTCTTCATGCGCATAGCGAACGAGCTATACCTGAAGCGGCTCATTGTGGGGGGCTTTGAAGGGGTGTATGAGTTTGCAAAAGATTTTAGAAACGAGGGGATGTCGCGCTTTCACAACCCTGAGTTTACCATGTTGGAGTTTTATGTAGCCTACAAGGATTACCTCTGGATGATGGATTTTACTGAGGCGTTGGTAGAGCATACTGTTCTGGCGGTGAATGGTACCACGGTGGTAAAAGTAGGGGAACACGACATTAACTTTAAGCGGCCCTGGAAGCGCTATACCTTATATAGCGCAATACACGAATTTACAGGCCATGATGTGGAAAACCTGGATGAGGCAGGAATGCGAGAGGTGGCACATAAGCTGGGCTTACAAACAGATGCCAGCATGAGCCGAGGCCGGCTGATAGATGAGATTTTTGGCGTAGCCGTAGAGCCGAAACTGATTCAGCCCACCTTTATCATGGATTACCCTATAGAGATGAGCCCGCTCACCAAGAAACACCGTAGCAAGCCCGACCTAGTAGAGCGTTTTGAAGCTATCTGCAATAGCAAGGAAATTTGCAATGCCTATAGTGAGCTGAACGACCCTGTGGATCAGCGCAATCGCTTTGAAGCGCAGCTGGGCCTGCGTGCACGTGGCGATGAAGAGGCCATGCATATGGACGAAGATTTTCTGCGCTCACTTGAGTTTGGCATGCCCCCCACGGCAGGCATTGGCATAGGCATAGACCGTTTGGCAATGATAGTGTGCAACGCGCCAAGCATACAAGAAGTTATACTCTTTCCACAAATGCGACCCGAGCATCAGTCTGGAACGGTGTAAGCGCCAAGCCCAGAAACTGAAAAACATACGCGGGCCTTCCCATAACCCCAGTAGCATTTAATTACCCCATAGGGGTGGTGCATCGCAATACAGGTAACATCCTCACCCAATTTACCCAACGCCAAAGCCGGTAAAATGCCCCGCATAACGGGGTGCTTGCCGTTTTTTGTAACTTAGCACGCTGTAACTACACTGAACCCGAGCCTCGCTCGTGCTGAACATGCTGGAAGAGAACCCCCTACTGGAGGAAAACACCCTGGAAAACGGGGTAGAAAATGCTGCGGAAAACCTTACGCAACCGGATGCCGAACCTGCTGCCGAAAAAGCTGACAGAGAAGACATCTCAGTATCCGCTTTGACAAATGGCCAGCCAGAGCCAGGCGTAATAGCAGCAAATGTAGCGCCTGTTGAAAGCACTGAAGACGATACCGACAAGCACAACGAAGCGCAACTGCGCAACGTAATCGCTACTGTGCTGGAAGAGGATGCTGAGCAGCTTAGCGAGCACCTAAAGCACGCAGCACTGCAAGAAATGGCGATGCTGATGGAGGAGCTGTCACGCCGCCCTGTAGAACGGAATAACATTCGTAAAGTAGGGCTGATCAAGAAACAATTTGATGAGTCTCTGGATAAGGCGCTGCAGGAGCTAAACCATCTCATAGAGCATGCTGAGACCAGCGAGGCAGAAAAGGACAATGCAAAAGAGACCAAGGACCGCAACCTGACCTACTCACAGCAGCTAAGCCGAGCCCTTGTAGTGTTTAACAAGAACAGGCATGAGTTTGAAGCCAAGCAGGCTACCGAGCGTGAAGAAAACCTGAAGATTAAGCGGGAACTGCTGGAGCAGCTTAAAGGAATTGTGATGGGTGAGCAGGTGACGGCCATTGATAAAGTACGTACAATACAGAACAAGTGGCGAAGCATAGGGCAGGTTACGCAGAGCGAGGCGGACAATCTGATACAGAGCTACCGCACGTACCTGGATCAGTTTTACGGGCTACGCGCCAAGTACAATGAGCTGCTAGAGCAAGACCGCAAAATCAACCTGGAAGAAAAGGACAAGCTGATAGTAGAGATGGATGCCCTCACAGCATCATTACAAGAGGTGAGCGAAATAGAGGCTTGGAATGCTGCAAGTGATACCGTAAAACAATTGCATGAAAACTGGAAGCATGTAGGCCCAGTGCCACGCGAGCAGAGCGAAACCCAGTGGAACCGCTTCAAAGCCAGTACCGATGCTTTTTATGCACTCCGCCGCACTTTCTTTGATAGCCGCGATGAGCAGCGTGCGGGCAACACGGTGAAGAAGCAGGAAGTGCTAGACCGCATGGCACCCTTGCTGGAGCTGGAACTGAAAAGCAAAGAGCATTGGGCAGAAGCCACCGGCCAGATGATGGCGCTACAGGCGGAATGGAATGCCATTGGCCCTGCGACCCTATATAGCGGACGTGAGCTGATGAAAAAGTTTCGCGACCTGCTGAATGTGTTCTTTAAGAAACGTGCAGGATTCTTTGATGAAGTGAACGCGGGCCGTGGCGCACTGGTGCAGAAGAAAGAGGAACTGCTGGCAGGGGCAGAAGCTGCCGTGCAGGAAACTGACACGCATATTGCTGCTGAAAAACTAAAAACCCTGCAACGCCAGTGGCGCGAAACAGGCCCCGACGACTACAAAGACGCACGCAAAGTGCAGAAGCGTTTTCGCAAAGTGTGCGACACCTTCTTTAGCAAGCTGAAAGAACAGATAGCGGGCGAGCAGAAGGAACAGGAAGAAAACCTGACGCAGAAGAACGCACTATTAGAAAAGCTGGAAGCATGGGCTACTGCAGGTGCTGCTGATGCGAACGAACTGAAAGAACTGGATGATGCCTGGCATGCCATAGGCCACGTGCCTTTCAAGCAGAAAGACAAAGTGATAGGCCGCTACCGCAAAGCCATGGATGTGCTGCGCCCACGTGGACAAGGGGGCTATAGTGGTGGCAACCGAGGTGAGGCGCGAGGTGATTTTAACCGAGGTGGCGGAAATCGTGGAGATTTTAACCGCGGCGAACGCCGAGACAATCGTGACGGCGGCAGCCGGAATGAGGGCAGAGGCAACTACAAGGGCGACCGTGGAAACTACGAGCCGCGCAATGCTGAGCCTGCCATGAGTGGTGACGAAAAGCGCATCACGGGCCGTATGCGCCAGCTGGAAGAAACCATAACCCAGTGGGAGAACAATATTCTCTTCATCAGCAAGAGCAAAACCAGCGACAACCTGCGTGCTGAGATGACTGAGAAGATAGAAGGCGCGCGCGCAGAAATGAAAACATTAAAAGCTGAACTCAAAGAGCTGCGCAAACCCAAGCGTGCGCCTGAGGCAGTTACTTCCGAAGTTATACAACCCGCCGCCAGTGAGGGCGCACCCGCTGTAAATAGTGCTACACCTGAGCCTGCTGCGCCGGAATCAGCTACGCAACCCGATGACCAACCCGTAGCGGAAGTTACGCCTACAACAGAAGCTTAGGCTTTCTTAGCATTGTATTGCTGAAATACTTCTGCCGCCCAGCTTACAAGTTGGGCGGCATTTTTTTGTAGCACCGAGTGCTCCAGTATCCACGCACGGTTCTTCACAGCAAAGCGCGCCTTGTACGCCTCATAGTTCTGGTACACATCCAGCATCGCAGAGGTTAACTGCTGCGACGCAAATGGCGAAACAATGATGCCGTTTTCAAGGTGGGCAATGATTTCCGTGTTACCAGGTATATCGTTTACCACAGGAATAGCACCTACGTAGCGGCCTTCAGCCACAGCCGCACTGTATCCATCGTAAATGGGAGCCGAGATGAAAATATCTACTATGCTCCAGAGCCGGTACACCTGCAGGCGCTGGAGCTGCTGGGGGGTAAAGGTAAAGTTAGCGTGCTGCGCTGCCAACCGCTGCGCACGCTGCAACACCGGCGCTGCGGCATCATACCCGGCCCCGAGCAGGATGTAGTGGTATCCCGCAGGGCCACTTCGTAACAGTTCTTCAATACTTTCAACAATGATATCTGCTTGGTACAGCGCATTGGCACCGCGCGGGCTTAGCACCACACGCGCACCAGGCGCAATGTTGTATTCAGCGCGCACAGCAGTGCGGGTAGCTTCTTCAGCATCCAGCAGTTCCGGTTCCAACCCCCAACGCAGCAGGCGGGCTTTTTCAGGTGCTGCGCCAAACCAGTTCCGTAGCGCATCTACCAGTGGCATGTTGTCTCCGGTAAGCAAATCTGCCCGCCTCACCACTTCTTGTACACGCGCACGGTAAAAGCGGTTCAGCAGGCGTGCACGCAGCTTCTGCACTGCACTTTGCTGCACCTCGGCCTGGCGCCAGGTGCGCACACTTCCGCCTTGTAGGTGTTCTGCATCAGGTGGGTATTCCAGCACATCGGCGCCCATGGCCGCGGCGATGATGGGCCTGAAGCCGCTCCACACCGCCCAGCTGCCAAAGGGCGTTAGGTGTAGCGGGTGCAGCACATCTACCTGATGTGCTATCAGTGCGCGCCGCAATTCATGCCTAGCCAGCCAATAACTGGGATACCGGTAACGCCCACGCCACACCAGAGGCGCACGTAGCTGCACGCAGCGTACACCTTCAGGCCCCGCTATCTCACCCTCCTCAAAACTGAAAACCGTGACGCGTGCGCCCGCCCGTGCCAGTGCCCGCGCCCACTTCTCACAGTGAAAATTGCTGGGCAGCGAGAGTATGCCGATGTGTAGCGGTTTGTCAGTGCGCATAGTGAGCGTGCCTCAAAGAAAGCTAATTTTAACCCAATGCAAACGCTTATTGTGGCTGCAACAGCTTTTGAGGTTGAGCACTTGTTGCAGGCCATGGGCGCACCTGTGCTGCAACCTGCTGATAGAGGTATCGTTGCACGTGGAAGATTAGGGCAAGCACAGGTGCAATTGCTCATTACAGATATCGGTATGGTAAACACGGCCTGGTGGCTGGGCCGTGTGCTGGCCACGGAAACCTACGACCTGCTGCAGAATGTGGGGGTATGCGGTGCCTTTGATACAGTTAAGCATCCTTTGGGCAGCGTGGTGCAGATTACGCAAGACTGCTACAGCGAACTGGGTGCAGAAGATGCAGACGGCACGTTTCTCGCGTTACAGGACATGGGTTTTACAAACTTTACCACAGAGGGTATAGCCTATTACAACACCCTGAAAAATCCCAAACCGCTCCAGCTAGATGTACCAAGGGTAAGTGGCATTACGGTAAATACCGTGCACGGTACAGCGGTAAGCATTGCGCAGGTGCAGAAAGAGTGGCAGCCAGATGTAGAGAGCATGGAGGGTGCCGCATTTATGCAGGCTGCCTTACAAGCAGGCGTGCCCTTTGCTGTTCTTCGCGGTGTGAGCAATGCCATAGAACCCCGCAACCGCGCCGCTTGGCAACTGCAGCAAGCTGCGCAGGCGGCACAGCAGGTAGTGATAGATTATTTACAACGGCTATAATTATTGAATATCGCTTCCGTTATCTTACACGATGCACAAACTGAGTCTGGCCTATAGCCCCTGCCCCAACGACACCTTCTTGTTTGAAGCGCTGGTGCACGGCCGTATTGATACAGAGGGGCTGGCATTTGAGGTGCATCTGGCTGACATCAAGGAGCTGAACACGCTGGCGCGCACCGGCGCAGTAGACGTTTGCAAAGTCAGCTACTTTGCATACCACTTCTTGCAGCAGGACTACGCACTGCTGGAAGGCGGCAGTGCGCTCGGCCGGGGTTGCGGCCCGCTCATCGTAAGCAAGCATCCGCTCACAAAAACAGATCTCACTACTGCTGCCATCGCCATACCCGGGCTGGACACCACCGCCCACTTGCTGCTACACTACTATGCCCCCGAAGCAGTAAATCGTCACGTGCTATTGTTCCACGAGATTATGCCTGCTGTAGCGCGTGGTGAGGTAGATGCAGGCGTTATCATACATGAGAGCCGCTTTGTGTATCCGCAACATGGCCTGCAACTGGTGCAGGACCTCGGCGCATACTGGGAGCAGCAAACCGGACTTCCCATACCCCTGGGGGGCATCGTTGCTAAGAAAACTTTAGGAACCGAAACGATTGAAAAATTAAACCGCGTACTGCGCCGCAGCGTGGAGTATGTCTTTGCGCACCGCGAAACGGTAATGCCGTATGTGCGTGCGCATGCCCAGGAAATGGAAGAAGCCGTAATGCTGGCGCACATTGGCCTGTATGTAAACGACTACAGCATTGCGCTGGGCGCCGAGGGCCATCGCGCTGTAGCCTACCTGCTCAAAACAGCTACTGAAATGCAGGGGCTCGTGGCACCTGCTCAGCCCAATTGATAATAAAGTATACACAATGGAAAACCCAAAATTTAAGCATACCTATGGCCCGTGGGCTATGGTGTGCGGGGCCAGCGAGGGGCTGGGTGCTGCCTGGGCGCACGCACTAGCTGCTCGCGGCCTGAACGTACTACTCGTGGCGCGGCGTGAAGCGCTCATGCAGCAGCTCGCCGCTGACATCACTAAAAAACACAACGTAGAAACACGCACACTTACGCAAGACCTTGCCGCGCTCGATGCCGCACAAGTATTACTAGCTGCAACCCAAGCGCTTGACATTGGTCTCGTAATCTACAACGCCGCCTATGGGCCGGTTACGCCCTTTCTATCACAAAGCACGGAAGACCACGCCCGCACCCAGGCCATCAACCTGCACATGCCCACACAACTTGCGCATGGCTTCGGGCCGCGGCTGCTGGCACGTGGGCGCGGGGGCGTGGTACTGATGAGCTCGCTCGCGGGCATGCAGGGCGCACCTTACATTGCGCACTACGCCGCCACCAAAGCTTTCAATACCGTGCTGGCAGAAGGGCTGCATGCCGAGTGGCGCAGCGGCGGCGTGCATGTGCTGGCTTGCTGCGCGGGTGCTACCCTCACGCCCAACTACATCGGCAGCGCACCAAAAAAGACACCCCTCTTTGCGCCGCCTGAACAACAGCCCGAAGCCGTGGTCCGCGAGGCACTTGGCGCGCTCGGCAAGCGCGCCTACTACCTCACAGGTGCCGCCAACCGCCTCTCGTATTTCTTCCTGCACCGCATGCTGGGCCGCAGCATCGCGCTGCGCATCATGGCCAATGCCATGACAAAGCTGTATGGATGATGCATCGCTAGCGTTTGTACATTGCTACACACCACGATAGGCTGCCCCTTGTGAGGGCAGCCTGATGCGCGGCCAAGTTTGTGCAGACGTTACCCAAGGACACACTTCTCCCAACGTCAGCCTCCGTCAAACTGACTTGCCACCCAAGTGTACCGGTTGTCCGTTCAACATCGGAGCCTTAACTAGCCTAGGTGCTGGGGTGCTATGTTTCGGGTTTTGTTTACCTAACCTGAAGAATAAAAAATACGCCCGGGCGATTTAGAAAGTGTACGAAAGAGAAACTGTCGGCCGACTGGGTTTCGGGAAGCGGGCAGATGGCTTGCGCTACCTGCAGCTTCTTATTACAATGATACGGCGGCCCCTGTAACGGTGGGCGGAGTTATGCACGGGGGATACAGGGGGATAACGTGCATAACTTGTTAGAGGGTAGGCTGGCCGGTGTATATGCCGGGGGTGTGAGGCGGGGTGTTATCCTAAGGCCCGAATGCCGAAGGATCATAGTTAACCAGGTAAAGCGAGATCCTTCGCTGCGCTCAGGATGACAGGTGCTACGCGGCGAAAGAACCTCACCCTAGCCCTCTCCTACAGAGTAGGAGAGGGAAAAGACCACCCCGGCAAAGAAACGACCTATCGGTGTTTCTTTGCCACCCGTCCTAAAAACAGGAGGGGAGCTTGCGCGGCTGCGCCTCGAATAGTTGATTTACGGGGGAATACCCGCGCGTGAACGGGGTCTTTGCTTCTTTGCAAGTTCAGTGCTTACTTACAGTTCCAAGTTCCGGAATCAGCTTAGCCCCAGAACCTCAAAACGTTGGGCATGGTTATTAACAACAAACAATTGGACAACACCAATTACGACAAGTACGCCGAAAAATGTATAGAAGAGTTAAAGCCTCTTCAGGACAAGCTTTTCAAGGATTACGACATTAACTCTTACGAGAATTGGTTTTACAATCAAGTAACTGGACTGTTGACATTTTCGACAGGTGACAATAAACTAAACTTCAGATACATTAGTATTGGTAGTTTTTCAGAAAAAACTCAAACGTGGAAATGGTCTTGGGACAATGAACATACTCTCGACAATGTTAAGATTCGTTCGGAGGTGATTAAAGAATTCGGTATAAAGAACAATTTTACAAAGTTGACGACAGGATATCTTGAAAGTTCAGAGATAGAGGCTTGGGAATTTGTGGCTATTGGTGCAAAATTATGTGGTGGAATTGGAGCATATCGGCCAGTTAGCGATAACTATCTAAAAATATTCTTGGTTATTACTGAGCATGTTGACAACGTAACTGCTGAGCGTATCAAGGATAAGTATGTAAAATGTAATGAACACGAATACAGACGGAGAGCTTTTGTTTGCCATCATCTAAATACGGTGGAAAAAGTCGGCTTTGAAGAAGCATTTGAGACTTTTGAAAATATGGAACTTGGGGAAGAAGATGACTTTCAGGCCTGGTGTAACGATTGTGAAATCATAAGACAACAAGAAGACGGGTGGAATGAAACATCAATGAAATTTGCAGATATAAAATTGGTTTGTGAGGCGTGCTATTTCAAAATGAAAGAAACTAACCTTGGACACAGATAAAAGCTGAGTATAAGAATATTTACACGCTACTTCTTTAAAGGCGCTGCTGCACAGTACGCCCTGCGGGATAAACTAATGATGCGGCTGGAGCCGCGCGCATGCGAGTGGAATTAGTTGTTTACCATTGTTGGAATCTAATTCCAACTTGCTTGTCTGCAATCGCAAACTCTTTGGCTCCCCAAGGTCTAAGCGTAACTTTATTGAGATTTGGGTGGAGTAGATGGGGATGAGAGGCCGATACCTTTGCATACACTTCTTCAATGTTATCCGTTTCAAGGCGGAGCTCTGGATAATGTTCTTTGGCTAATTGCTCGTCTTGAAAAACCATAATCCTTATTCCGTCTTTTTCTAGTACGCAATACGGTTGCGAAGTATTCAAATCTTTATGTTCAATTGAAAATTGCAGACAGTCAACAAACAATTTTATTCCGTCTGTTATGTCGATATAGAACACACTGGGTACTAACCTTGAAAATTTCATACTTACATTATTTGATTGTCTAACTTTTTCTAGTTTGTGCAGCCGTGGACTTTTGAAGCCACGTTCTGCCTTACGAAACCAGACGTGGAACGAAGATAATAACTTATTGCCGGCCTCCTCAAATGGTACGTTTTACAATTGTACAACTTGCGTCCAACTGGTAGTGTGAACCCTTGGGCTCCGGGTGTGTACCCGCGGCTGGAGCCGCGCGCATGCGAGGGGGGAATACACCACCCCGGCAAAGAAACGACCTATAGGTATTTCTTTGCCACCCCTCCTAAGAACAGGAGGGGAGTTTGCGCGGCTGCGCAATCCCGCCTTGCGGGAAAAACTAATCAAGCGGCCAGTGCCGCGACTGAAATGCAAATACGGCAATAGCAGCGGGTGAGCTAGGAATTTAAATTCTATTGTAGATTAGAGGCTTAATTGAAACGAAATTTTGAGCCTCACTGGAGTATTTACGTCTTGATTTAACTACCGATTCCTTATGAGCAATACACTCAATGACAGGTTGGAACATAAGTCTAAGCATGAAGAATTGGCCAACAGGCGAATATTACGCTTTGAGTGGTGGTTAGAAAACTGGGGCTTTACTTTTGGATTTATTGCAGGAGTATCATTTTTTGTTATAGCTTCATTAATAGTTAGAGACGAGGATCTTTTTAACTGGTCCTTTAAGATAAATCCGCTACTAGCCGCCAACCTTGGAACCTTTTTAGGAGGATTTGTTGGTGCTGTAGCAAGTCTCGCTACTGTTGCGCTTGTATTTGCCGCTTATAGAAGTCAAAAAAGAGAATTGGCAGAAACGAAAATTGCTTTGGAAGAGCAAGTCCGAGTAATCAATAAGCAATCTTTTGAAACAACATTTTTTACTCTAGTCAAAATTTTTATCGACTATTCAGCATCCGAAACAACCCTAACGAAAAGTGAGAAAGGGGGAAAGGTAGATCACATATGGGTTGTTGATATTATATCAGAAATCAGTGGATCCATCAAACGTGGTAATTTTACTAGTATCCTAAACCTAAATTACCCTCTTCAATATGATGCAGAAGCATGTAACCAAAATATTCTTAATCAGATTGAGGATTCAGAAAAAGAAAAATTTAAGAAAGATGCAAGTATTCTGTTAGCAATTCTTAAGCATAAACATATTGATCAAGATGTTGGTCCTTACTTAAAACAGCTTGATTACATATGTGGGCACATATTAGAATTTAAGGATGTAAATGGAGGTGATAACAGAGGTACTAGTAAATTGTTAGACTACTTGCATAGTATTCTATCACAAGGTGAAGTTGATTTCATTAATCAAGTATGTAACTCAAATTTGAGTAATCAATACAAATCTATTTATTCTTTTTGGCAACTCAGTTTAAAGTCAGCTTATCAATAAAGTACTATCGTTCAATAAACGATAGTGAGCAACCATTTTATTGCGAGGTTGTGCACGCGGCTGAAGCCGCACGCATGCGAGGGATAGTAAAATTTGAAATCAAATAATTATTGCATTCTTAGGAACCTTTCCTTCAAAGAACTCGCCTCGCTGCACTTTATCGCCCAGATTCATTCTGAAATTTGTCCATTTATCTTTGCTTTCTAACAAAGCCATATTCCAGTCTCCAGTAACATTTTCAGAAAATTGCCAAAGAATATGATATCCATCTTCGTTACTAAAACCTTCTAAGTCTGCTTGAAGAATTCCCCCAGTCTTATTCCAAATGTATGTCTTAATTGAATTTAGTGCCTCAAAGTTTCTATCTTCAAGTGCACCATCTAAAAACTGAAAAGCATAAATCACCTTAACTTTCTCAAAGTAGTTCTTTAACCACTTTGCAGACGAAGAAGGTTTATAATTTTCTATCTCTTCTCGAAATTCTGCCAATTCATCAAAACCAAGCTTCCCTTTTACAACGGGATTGCGTTCGATGGTCATAAATACATCTCCTAAATCATTAGCAACTTCAACAGTTGTCCAATCTTTTTTATTCTCAGAGGGGTCCAAATTTAATTGAATTGATATCCCATCTTCCTCTAGGGATTTCAACAAAGCATTGATATCGATATCGGGATCTTCCTTACCAAAAATCCTAATGTAGTAACCCATATTTGCATTACACCGCCAGCAGCAGGCGCATGGGGTCTTCCAGCATTTCCTTGATGCGCACCAGGCAGCTTACGCTCTCGCGGCCGTCTATCACGCGGTGGTCGTAGCTTAGGGCCAGGTACATCATGGGGCGCACTACTACCTGCCCGCCCACCACCATGGGCCGTTCCTGTATTTTGTGCATGCCCAGTATGGCGCTCTGTGGCGGGTTCAGTATTGGCGTGCTCATCAGGCTGCCAAACACGCCGCCATTGGTAATGGTAAAGGTGCCGTGCTGCATTTCGTCTATTGTGATTTTGCCGGTGCGGGCGCGCTCTGCTACGGCAGCTATTTCTTTCTCTATGTCCCAGAGGCTTTTGCTCTCGGCATTGCGCACGATGGGCACCATAAGCCCGCGGTCAGTGCTTACGGCCACGCCCATGTCTACATAGTTGTGGTACACCAGCTCGTCGCCGTCAATTTGGGCATTCACGGCGGGGAAGTCTTTCAGTGCCTGGCAGCAGGCTTTTACAAAGAATGACATAAAGCCCAGGCCCACATCGTGTGCTTTTTGGAACTGCTCCTTGTACTTTTTGCGCAGCTCCATGATGGCGCCCATGTCCGCCTCGTTAAAGGTGGTGAGCATGGCCGTTTCGTTTTTCACGCTCACCAAGCGGGCGGCCAGCGTCTTCCGCAGGTTGGTCATTTTCTGGCGGCTGGTGGTGCGCTCGCCGATGAAGGCACTGCCTGCGGGCGTAGGCTTGGCAGCAGCAGGGGCGGCACCTGCGGCAGGGGTGGCAGCTTTGGCGGCGGGCTGTGCGGCCAGTGCATCGCCCTTGGTAATGCGGCCCCCCTTGCCTGAGCCTTCTACCACTTCAGGGCTGATGCCTTTCTCGGCCAGGGCTTTGGCAGCGCTGGCGCTGGGCGTGCCGGTGGCGTAGCTCGCCGTAGCGGGTGCGGCTGTGGTAGCAGCGGCTGTGGTTTCAGCTTTCGCCTCCGTTTTGGTTTCTGCTTTGGCAGCGGGTGCGGCGGCATTGCCGGCGGCGGCCGTATCTATTTTGGCTATCACGCTACCCACCGCCACGGTGTCGCCTGCTTTGGCCACGATCTGCAGCTTGCCTGCCTGCTCGGCATATACGGTAAGGGTGGCTTTGTCGCTCTCTATGTCTGCCAGGGGTTCGTCCTTCTGCACCTGGTCGCCATCTTTTTTCAGCCAGGTGCTGATGGTCACTTCGGTTATGCTTTCGCCGGGGCTGGGTACTTTGATTTCTAGCATGATTCTTGTTTGTAGATTGGCTCCCGAAAGTTAGCCAAAACCCTCAAAGCGCAAAACCCAAACCTCCACAGCTATGCGTAATGTATCAGCCCCTTTGCACTTTTTGCCCAGCCTGGCCATGCTCACCGCATTGCTGGCAATAGCCCTGGCGCAACCGGTTGTGAGCCAGGTACTACCTGCGGCGAAGCCTGCCATTGAAATACTGGAGCCTTCTACAGGTGCCAATATCTTGCTGGGTACCGTTACCCGTGCAGACATGCAGAAGGCCAGCTACTGCGACTGGCTGGAGGGCGGCTACCATACCTACACACCCGAAGCCGACGTGCTGCGCCCCTATGCTGCCCAGCTCAAGCGCACCCAGTTTACCGTGTACATGGGCACCTGGTGTGGCGACAGCCGCCGCGAGCTGCCCCGCCTGCTGCGCATACTTGATGAACTGGGTGTGCCGGAAAAGAACGTTCAGATTATCGCGCTGCAGCGCACACCTACCAAGCAGGGCATCAACGGCGAAGAGCAGAACCAGCACATACACCATGTGCCCGCCATCGTGGCCCTTAAGGATGGTAAAGAAATAGGCCGCATCACCGAGCGGCCCGTGGTTACGCTGGAGCGCGACCTTGCGCAAATTGTAAGTGGCGGCTACTACGTGCCTTTCTATTATGTGTCAGAACTGATAGGCCCTTATGTAGACCAGGGCGCGAGTGCGCTGGCCGCAGCCCTACCCGGCATCATGGAAAAGCATGGGGACAAGCTGCGCAGCGTGTATGAACTCGCCACCTACGCGCGCATGCTACGCGAAGCCAAGAAGTACGACGAAGCGCTGCTGCTGCTCACCGCCAACAAACAGGAATATGACAGCGAGCCCATCGTGTATGAAGCGCTGGCAAACCTATACATCGCGCGGCAGGAGAATGACAAAGCCTATGCCTGTCTGCTGGAAGGCTTGCAGAAAAACCTTACGGGTGCTGAGCACCTGCGCCAGCGCCTGGCAGAGCTGACGAAGCCTGCAGGGAAGTAAGTGTGCGTCATCCCGACGAAGGTCGGGATCTCTGGTATCGCAAAAATGTAGTGTTAGATTCCCGCTTTCGCGGGAATGACGAAACATAAAGAATTTCTTACGATATCTTTCGGGTTGTATTTACTACTATCTCTGAGCCTGCAGCCAGAAAAACCGAACGTGGCTCAAGCTGGCTTAAGTAGCCGAAGGGCTCGCCATACACGGCCTTAAAGTCAACCTCTACAGTAAAGGCCTTTACTTCATGTACCTGCCAGCGGGGGTGCTCTACGCGGTACTCCAGCGTGCGCGTACGCCCCACTTTTGTATAGCCCCAGTAGTGTTCCGTGATAAATTCCGCCTCACTGCCCGCTGCTATGTCGCTGGCCATCGCATCGGCTGTAACCTGTAAGTGGTGCCAGCGTTTTTTCTGCCAGCTATACTTTACGTGTAGTTCACCCTGCTGCTGTTCCCAGCTATGGCGCATGGGCATCGTTTCATAATTCTCGTGGTATAAGGTATTGGCTACCAGGCTTAGCATGGGCTTGGGCACTATCTCCTTGATGAATACCACTCCGCGGCGCCACTCGCCTGCCTCATTGTAACGCACATAGAAGCGCAGGTTCACTTCCTCAAAGTTTACGTGAAATGGCACTTTGATGCCCAGCATGCGGGTATTCACAAACATAAAGCCCACCAGGCTCACATAGCAGCGGCCGTTCCACAGGTCCAGCTCGGTGTGGGCCGGCACATAGGGCAGCAGCAGTTCTGGGGCCACCACATAGTTGGCCATTGCCAGGTTACGCCATTCGGCACGTAAAAATGCAGCCATATACCGTAGTCTAAAAGGCCAATGTAGAAAGAAATGGCTGCTTGAAAGCAAGCAACTCCATTTCCTAACAAATCCTTAAAACTGCAAATAGATAAAGGGCTGCATGTCCGCGCTACGTACCTGGTACGCCAGCGCCACAGCGAGCGCCACCAGCAGCGCCTGCACAGGCCAGGGCAGTGCAATGAAGTGCGCCTGTAATACGCGCTTCACACCTGCGGGCACCACCAACAGCAGCAGGCCCAGCAGCAACACACCTGCCGGTGCCGCATATTCGCTCAACCAGCGCACAAATAGCTCACCCTGGAAAGCTGTAAAGATGCGAGCCAGCAGCGTACCGGCATCAGTGAGTGTAGCGCAGCGGAACAGCGCAAACGTAAACAGCAGAAAGTGCAGCGTGAGTATCCAGCCAAAAAAGTTCATTACAGGTGTCCCCCAGCGTGTGCCCAGTGCCGTGCGCAGCCGTGTGCGTACGCCTGTGGTAAGATACTCCAGCGCGATGGCAAGCCCATGCGCCAGGCCCCACAGCACAAAGCTGTAGCTGGCACCATGCCACAGCCCTGATAGTAAGAAAGTAACAACAATAGCAGCTGCCGTTCCCGCATACCGCAGGCCCCGCCAGCTAAAGTTGAGCGGGGTAAATACATAGTCGTTAAACCAGCTGCTCAAGGTGAGGTGCCAGCGCCGCCAGAAATCCGTGACGCTGGTTGCGCGAAACGGGCGGTTAAAATTTTCGGGTAGCGCGATGCCCAGCAGCAGGGCTACACCCAGCGCCATGTTTGTGTAACCGCTAAAGTCAGCATAGAGCTGCACGCCATAGCCCAGCAGTGCCAGGTAACCCTCCATACCAGTAAAGAGGCCCGGCGCGTCCAGCACCCGTGTGGTAAAGTTGGCGGCCAGGTAGTCGGCCAGAATTACTTTCTTACAGAACCCCAGTGTAAATAAAAAGAAGGCGCGGCCCACCTGTTCGTTTGTCAGGTTTAGTTTCTGCCGCAGTTGCGGCAAGAAGTCTATCGCGCGCGTAATAGGCCCCGCCAGGAGCGTAGGAAAGAACGATACAAAGAGCAGGTAACGCGCATAGTTGCGCTCGGGCGCTTCTATCAGTTCGCGGTGCAAATCCAGCACATAGGTAAGCGAGCGGAACGTGTAATAAGAGATGCCAATGGGAAGCATGATGTTCAGCACAAGTGCCTCGGTGCCTGTTACGTCTGCCCAGCTTTTTACAAAAAAGAGTGTGTATTTGAAGTAAGCCAGCACTCCCAGGTTTACAACTACTGAGGTATAGAGCAGGGCATCTTTTGTGCGCTGCTTTTGTGTGCGGTGCATCAGCAGGCCGATGGTGTAGTCCACCAGCGCTGTGCCGCACAACAGTAGCACCCAGGCGCCCCCTGCTTTGTAGTAGAAGAATAAACTGAAAGCCAGCAGCAGGTAGGTGCGCGCAGCAGGCCAGCGCGACAGCCCGATGTTCAGCACAAACAGCACACCAAACACCAACGCAAACAGCAGCGTATGAAATACCAGCGGGTAGGGCGAGCCGTGTTGCAGCGCCTGCAAAAAGTGTAGTACGCCCTCGGGCATGGAATCAGGTATAGGCTGAGGGCGTAAAACTACAGCTTTGGCCTACGCAAAGCGGAAGCTGTGTTGTAAATTGCTGTAAACGGAAACGCAATGAAAAACATCAAAACAAACTTGCTGCTTGCCTGCATCAGCCTGCCGCTGCTGGGTCATGCGCAGCTAAGCCCCGCCAGCCCACTTAAGCCCATTGCTTGGCTGCTGGGCACCTGGCAAACGGCAGAAGCCACCGGCACGCTTTACGAGCAGTGGCGTGTTGCCAACGACAGCACCTTTACAGGCCGCGGCTACAGCATCAAGACGGGCAGCACAGACACCACCCTGCATGAAACCCTGCGGCTGGAATACCGTGCGGGCGGCCTCACCTTTTATGCAACTGTTGTGCAGCAAAACGCGGGCAAGACAGTTCCCTTTGCTGCTACGCACATCAGCCCAGATTCCTTGCGTGTAGAAAACCCCATGCACGACTACCCCACGGCTCTGCTCTATGCACCTACAGTGGGCGGGCTGGTAGCGCGGGTGCGCGGCCCCCAAGGCGCGAGCGGGGTGATGACCGAACAGGTGCTGCGGTTTACGGGTAAGCCGTAGTAAAAAAGCCCGGTGCATATTATTGCATCGGGCCCGAATCTAACTACACTGTAAGACTTTGTTACTAGCTACACCCCATACTATTGCCGCAGTTCAGGCACTTGTAGCAGGTGCCGTTGCGTAGGGTGATGTGGCCGCACACGTTGCAGGCAGGTGCATCGCCCATCATTTGTCCCAGGTGCTGGTGTGCACCGGTAGCAGTAGGAGTAGCCGCCTTGTGTTCATGTTTGTGCGCGTGCTTGTGTTCGTGCACATGCACTTCCGCTTTAGCGTCTACGCCAATTTCTGTGACAGCGGCTTCAGCTTGCTTAGCCGCCGTGTTAAAGCCGATGGGTGCGGGCTTGGTAGCCGCCATCGTACTTACTGCCGTAGCACCCGCGGCCAGCGTCTGTGCCAGTGGGGCGCTGTTCAGGCTGGCTGAGTTCATAATGGGCGGCACGCCGTTACTATGCCCATTCCCATTTGAATGGCCATTGCCGTTTCCGCTACTGGCTGTAGGCAGACCTATCGCGCTACGCAGGGCACGGGTCAGCACATCATCAGCCACTACAGGTGTTGCGGGTTTCTTCACATTCATTTTCAGCTCACGCTGCTCCTCCAGTTGCTTTTCCGTGCGGGCTATCTGCACCAGGTCGTCACGGTCCAGGTATTCCAGCGCCAGTAGGCGGAAGATGTAGTCCACGATGCTCGTCGCGCTCTTGATGTTCGGGTGGTCCACCATGCCGCTCGGCTCAAAGCGCGTAAAGGTGAACTTGTCTACAAACTCCTCCAGCGGCACCCCATACTGCAGGCCTATGCTCACGGCAATGGCGAAGCAGTTCATCAGGCTGCGCATGGTCGCGCCCTCCTTGTGCATGTCCACAAATATCTCGCCCAGTGCGCCATCGGCATATTCACCCGTACGCATGTAGATGGTCTGCCCGCCTACGTTGCTCTTCTGCGTAAAGCCCTGGCGGCGCGCAGGCAGCTCGCGGCGGTTTACCACACGCCGCAGCTGGCCGGCCAGTTCGTCATCATTCGCTAGTATTTCCTTCACCATGCTCAGGAACTGGCTCTGTGTCATCTCCACGCTTACAGGCGCAGCTTCAGGTGTTGCAGCGGGGGCCTCCAGTTCTACCGTGATTTCAGCTTCTGCGGCTTTCTTTTTCTTCTTGTCCGTCTTGGTGCTCAGGGGCTGGCTCAGCTTGCTGCCGTCGCGGTAAATGCTGATGGCTTTCAGCGCCAGGTCTACACTATGCTTGTAGCATTCGCGTATGTCTTCCCAGCTCGCTTCGTTCGGCAGGTTGATGGTCTTGCTGATGGCACCACTGATGAAGGGCTGTGCAGCAGCCATCATGCGTATGTGACCATCGGCCGGTATATAGCGCGTGCCTTTCATGCCGCACTTGTTCGCACAGTCAAACACGGGGTAGTGTTCAGGTTTCAGGTAGGGTGCGCCCTCTATAGTCATGGTACCACACACATGCTCATTGGCAGCATCCATTTGTTCATCGCTAAAGCCCAGCTCTTCCAGCAGGTTAAAGTCGCGCTGCTGATACTGCTCCGCGCTAAAGCCCAGGCGCTTCAGTGTTTCTTCTCCCAGGGTATAGATGTTGAATACAAACTTGATGTCGAAGGCGCTCATCAGTTGCTCTTCTATCTTCTGTATGTCGGTTTCGTTAAAGCCACGCACACGCAGGGTGTCATGGTCAATGCCTGGTGCGCCTGCCAGCGTATTGTGCCCTTTTGCATACTTCACAATTGCTTCAGCCTCATGTTCCGCGTAACCCAGGTTCTTCAGTGCCAGTGGGATGGCCTGGTTGATGATTTTGAAATAACCGCCGCCCGATAGTTTCTTGAACTTCACCAGCGCAAAGTCAGGCTCTACTCCTGTGGTATCGCAGTCCATGAGGAGCCCGATAGTGCCAGTAGGGGCAAGCACAGTGGCCTGCGCATTGCGGTAGCCGTAGCGCTCGCCCAGTTGCAGGGCTTTGTCCCAGCTGTCGCAGGCAGCCTGTAGCAAGTAGGCAGGGCAATACGCAGGGTTTATTCCAGTAGGCTTCACGCTGAGCTGCTCATATGCATCCTGTGCATTGTAGGCCGCGTAGCGGTGGTTGCGCATCACGCGCAACATATGCTCACGGTTGTTCTCATAGCCGGCAAAGGCGCCCAGAGCAGCGGCCAGCTCGGCACTCGTTGCATAGCTGGTGCCGGTCATGATGGCGGTAATCGCACCGCAGATGGCGGTAGCCTCGGGGCTGTCATATGCGATGCCGCTTACCATGAGCAGGCTGCCCAGGTTGGCATAGCCCAAGCCCAGGGTGCGGTAGCGGTAGCTCAGCTCGGCTATCTCGCGGCTGGGGTAGTGCGCCATGAGCACGCTAATCTCCAGCACGGTAGTCCAGATGCGTATGGCGTGCTTATAGCCTTCTACATCCAGTGTTAACTTTTCCTCATCAAAAAATTTGCGCAGGTTCAGGCTCGCCAGGTTACAGGCGGTATTGTCCAGGAACATGTACTCGCTGCAGGGGTTGCTGGCGCGTATCTCGCCATCGGCGGGGCAGGTGTGCCAGTCGTTTATGGTGCTGTGTAGTTGCACGCCGGGGTCAGCGCAGGCCCAGGCAGCTTGGGCCACTTTGTCCCACAATTCTTGTGCTTTATAAGTTTTCATAACCCGGCCATCGGTGCGGGCTGTGGTGTGCCAGTCGCCCCCATTTTCCAGCGCCTCAAAAAATGCATGCGGTATGCGCACACTGTTGTTGCTGTTCTGGCCGCTCACGGTGCGGTAGGCTTCGCCTTCATAGTCGCTGCTATAGCCGGCGTCTATCATGGCCGCTACTTTCTTCTCCTCTTCTACCTTCCAGTCAATGAAAGGCACTATCTCGGGGTGGTCTATGTCCAGCACCACCATCTTGGCGGCGCGGCGTGTTGTGCCGCCACTCTTGATGGCACCTGCGGCGCGGTCGCCCACTTTCAAGAAGCTCATCAGGCCACTGCTGGTGCCGCCACCTGCCAGGCGCTCGCCTTCGCCGCGGATGTTGCTAAAGTTCGTCCCTGTGCCGCTGCCGTATTTAAAGATGCGCGCCTCACGTACCCACAGGTCCATGATGCCGCCATCGTTTACGAGGTCATCACCCACGCTCAAGATGAAGCATGCATGGGGTTGTGGGCGCTCATAGGCGCTATTGCTCTGGCGGCTTTCGCCTGTCTCTTCATCCACATACCAGTGGCCTTGGGCATTGCCGGTTATGCCATAGCTTTCATACAGGCCGGTGTTAAACCACTGGGGGCTGTTGGGCGCCGCCATCTGGTTCAGCATCATGTACACGAGCTCATCGTAGAATACCTGGGCATCTTTCGCGCTGGCAAAGTAGCCGTAACGCTCGCCCCATACCTGCCAGCACTGGGCAAGCCTATGCACTACCTGGCGGCTGCTGGTTTCAGCGCCCAGGCTGCCATCCACTTGGGGCACACCCGCTTTGCGAAAGTACTTCTGCGCCAGTATGTCTGTCGCTACCTGGCTCCAGCCTTCGGGCACTTCCACATTCTTCTGCTCAAACACAGCATCGCCCGCCGGGTTGCGTATTACGCTGGTACGCAACTCATATTTAAACTGGTCATAGGGGCTCTGGGTGCCATTGGTGTAATACCTATCTATGTACAGGCCTTTTTTGGGGGTGGCTTTTTTTGTCATACGGGTGGCGGTTTTTTCTTTTGAGGGCGTTGAGGCAGTGTGTGCGGCTTGCTTAGGCAGTTTAGAGGTCGTTTTACGGGCAGCAGGTTTTTTCAAGCGGGTTTCGGTATTGCAGTGCTTATATAGGTTAGCAGTACGGTAAGTTTGAGGGCCCAACGCCCCGCTGACGTATGCTGACAGCGGGGCGTTGGGTGTAATGCGAAGGTACTTACGGATGGCCCCTACGTCCAGTGTGGTTTACTCACAGCTGTGGGTGCGTAAGCCGTTTAAAAGCTGTGGTGTGTTGATGACGGGGCTTGCTATCTTGTGTCGTTTTTACTAAGTGAGATTAGCATATGCCCTTGGCGCCTGAAAATCCGATAGCTGGCCTTTTTGAAAACCTGAAGAAGTATCTGGAACTGCGCCTAAAGGCAGTCGTACTGCGTGCTGAAGCCTCTGGTATCGCCACGCTGTCCACATTGGTCAGTATGTTGCCTATGTTATTCACAGCCCTACTGTTTATTATTTTAGGTTCTATCTCGGGTGCGCTTGCCTTGGGGCAGTGGCTGGGCAGCCAGGCTTTGGGTTTTCTTGCTGCTGCTTTGGGCTATTGCCTGCTTACGCTGTATTTTTGGTGGCGGCGTAAACACCTCCAATCACTGGCCGAAAATTTGCTCTATACCGCTTTTCACCCCGTACTTCAAAAACTCGTCGAATCCGGCCCTTCACAAACCGACTTGCCCCCCTCAGCCGACCCCATTACGCCTGAAGAAACGCCTAGCACAGTAACACAGCCATGAAAACCTACCGCACCATGAAAGAAGAATTGCTGAGCACCGAGAGTGAGATCAAGCAGTACGAGCGCGGCATTGCCCAAGACATACGCACCATTGGCGAAAACGCTACTGTGGGCAAAGCGCTGGGTAAGGGCCTGAGCAGCATCTGGGAGCAGGGCGTGGAATATGGCAAAAGCCTGCTGCAAAACCGCAAGGCACTGCTAATAATTGGGGGTGGGGTTGCGGCATACTTCCTTATTAGCGGTATGCTGGGCAGCGGCCGCAGGCGTGTGGTGCATACCACACCTGAAGGCAATGGCGGCACTGTAGTGGTGCATGACGATGACGAACCTAATTTTTTAATGCAGCTTATTAATGTGGCTGTAAAAACCTTTGTGCTGGCCCTGGCCCGCCGCCTACTGCTCGAGTTTCTAAAGGAGCAGGAGAAGAGCAAGGCAAAGGAAAAGGAGAAAGATAAGGCCCCTAAGCAGGCTGCTTACCCTAACTGATATCCCTGATTTCGTATCCGTGTGAAACTACTGACCCGCTTACAGCAGCTGCGCCAGGAGGGCCGTAAGGGCTTTGCCGTTTTAATTGACCCTGACAAAACCGATGCCCGCCGCACACGCGCGCTGGCCGAAGCCGCCAGTGCAGCTGGCGTAGATTACCTGTTTGTGGGCGGCAGCTTTATAAGCGCTGACAATGTGAGCGAGGTGGTTCGCACCCTAAAAGCCAGTTGCAACCTGCCGGTTGCACTTTTCCCAGGGGGTGCTGGGCAGCTATCACCAGAGGCCGATGCCGTGCTGCTGCTCTCGCTAATCAGCGGCCGCAATGCTGAGCTGCTCATTGGCCAGCATGTGCAGGCTGCACCCCTGCTCGAGTCCATGCAGGAGAACGCACAACTGGAAATCATCCCCACAGGTTATATGCTTGTAGAGAGCGGTAAGCTAACCAGTGCCACCTATATGAGTGGCACTCTACCCCTACCCGCTGACAAGCCCGACCTGGCTGCTTACACTGCACTCGCTGGGCAATACCTGGGCTTACAGCTGTTGTATATGGATGCAGGCAGCGGCGCGCAGCAGCCCGTGAGCCCGGCGCTCATTCGTGCTGTGCGCCATAAAACCACCGTGCCCCTCATTGTAGGCGGCGGCCTGCGCACCCCGGAGACTGTGCAGCGCGCACTGCAAGCAGGCGCTGATGTGTGCGTAATCGGAACCGCGCTGGAAAATGAGCAGGAAAGCATCGCCGAGCGGCTGGCAGTGTTTGCTGCTATGGTTAGCAGTACTATGGTTGTAAATGGGTAGTAAGCATTTCTTAGGATATACTTTCAGGTCTCACCCTCACACATTCCTCTCTGCATCGCGCGCGCTGGGATATAGCTGCGCATTGATAAACTTAAACCGGCTTTCGGCCATCCGCCTGAAAAAGGCGCTTGTGCTGTAGCGGCTTGTGTGTGCAATGTAGTGCGCCTGGCTGTGCTGCACCATCGCCTCAAAGCCCTCCGTCGCTTGTGGCGACACCCAGAAGTTATCATAGTTCACCACGCATCTCACTTTGCCGCCTAACGTTTCTGTAACCGCTGCAAACTTTGCTTGTAAGAAGGTAGCCAGTTCCTTCACTTCACCAGGGCTGTGCAGTGTCAGCCCCTCAAAGTTTATATACACGATGCCTTGCTGCTCGTCAAAGTAAAACCGGTCTGTCAAGGGCAGCCCTTTGTCGTTATTCATCTGCATGGTTTCGGGCATAAAGAGGCGGGCCTCCATCACGCGCAGATGAACTGAGATCGTGGGTGTAAAGTCCATGTGTGCCAGCACATCCTTTTCCAGGTTCACACCCGGTGCAATTTCAATAAGCTCAATGCCCGCCTCGCACAGTTGAAAAACCGCCCGCTCTGTTATATAATACACGGTCTGCCGCCGCTGCCAGGCATAGCGCCCATTAAAGGTTACCTGCCCCACCTGTCTTACGAATTTGTTACTATCGGCATCGGCGATTACACTTAGTTGGTTGCCTGCCAGGCTTATCTCGGTCTTGCTGGTAAAGGTGCCCATAAAGTACACCGCGCGTGCATTCTGGCTGATGTTAATGAAGCCGCCCGCCCCCGCAATACGCCCTCCAAACCGGCTCACGTTCACATTGCCTTCTGCATCTACTTCAGCCATGCCCAGAAAGGCCTGGTCCAGCCCGCCCCCATCATAAAAATCAAACTGGCTCGGCTGGGGTATAATGGCTTTCGCATTGGCAACACTGCCAAAGCTCAGACCGCCCGCAGGTATGCCGCCTATGCCACCCGGCTCCACGGTAAGTGTAATGGTGTGCAAGATGCCCTCTTCATGCGCCACCCGTGCTACCCCTTCTGGCATACCGATGCCCAGGTTTACGATGCTGTTATACTTCAAAAATTGTGCGGCTCGACGTGCAATAATTTTTCGCTCATCAAGCGCCATTCTTCCCATTGCAGTAAGCGGTAGCGTTACCTCACCTGTATAGGCTGGGTTGTAGGGTTCTGCAAACGTCATCGGGTGGTTCTCGGGTTTGCTCACCACCACGCAGTCCACCAGTATGCCGGGTATGGCCGTCATCTGCGGGTGCAGCCGGTGTGTAGTGGTTATGCGCTCCACCTGCACCATTACAATGCCGCCACTATTTTTTACCGCCTGTGCAATCGCCAGCGCTTCCAGCACCAGCGCCTCACGCTCCATCGTAATGTTGCCTTCTTCATCAGCCGTTGTGCCGCGCAGCAGTGCTATCTGTATCGGGAACGCTTTGTAGAGCAGATAGTCTTCGCCATCTAGCGTCACCAGCTTTACCAGTTCCTCCTGTGTGCTGCTGTTCATTTTGCCCCCCTCGTGCCGTGGGTCAACAAAGGTGTGCAGGCCCACCCGCGTTAGGGTGCCCGGCTTGCCTGCGGCAATGTCTCGGAACAAGTGGCTGATTACCCCCTGTGGAAAATTGTACGCCTCAATCTTATCCGCGAGTGCAAGCTTGCCTAGTGCAGGCACCAGCCCCCAGTGCCCGCCTATCACCCTGCGCACCATACCCGCATGCCCAAAATGATTGAGCCCTCGGTTCTTGCCGTCGCCCTGCCCGGCGGCATATACCAGCGTCAGATCCTTGGGTTGTCCGGTATTCAAGAAACGGGCTTCCAGGGCCAGCGCCAGTTCCTCAGCAAATCCACTGCCTACAAAACCACCTGTAGCTATCGTATCGCCACTATGTATGAGCTCAGCTGCCTCTTCTGCAGAAACCTGTTTGTTACGAAACATCAGCTAGTTGTGTGTTGTTAAAACACAAGATACAACTCAAAGCAGAAAACACAAAAGCATGCGCCGAGCTAAGCGCAGCCTTACATTGTCTTGCTCAACCTTATGCCGAGCTTCTTGCTAAATCGCAGTTAAAAATCTAAATATTTTCTGAGTACCCTAAGCCATCTCCACTTCAAATTTCTCCATGATGGCATTGGCCAGCAGTTTTTTTGCGGCTTCTGTGGCAATCTCTTTAGCAGCCTCGGGGCTGTCAGCCTCCACCATCAGCCGGATGCGCCTACCCACCCGCACCTGCAACACACCCGCAAAGCCCAGTTGCGCCATGCCTTTTTCGGTGGCTTTCCCTGCGGGATCCAGCAGGTTGTCGTGGGGTAAAATGTTTACAAAAACGGTATAGGCCATGGCGTAATTAAGATATTAAACGGGACAGATACTAAACCTAGGCTGTAAAAGTACGTCTTACTTTGCAAAATAGACATTCCTTATTTTCCATGCGCCTGTTACTATTCATGCTAACCCTGTTGCTAGGTACGGGCTGCAAACCGCCTGCTGGAGCAGGGGACGTTAGCTATAAACCCATTGCGTTGCCAGCCAGTACCAGCACGGCAGTACACCTTACGCTATGGGAAACCCGTTTGCTGGAACGGCTGGCCGCCGCCAATACCCCAAACGCCGAAGGTGCATTGGGCCGTAACCTGCCAGGCTATTTCCACGTTCGGTTTCAGATGGGGCTGGCTCCACTGGCTAACTTAGCTACAGCCCGAAGCAGCGCAGCCGCGCTAGAACACTGGATACGCACCCTGCGCTACAGCTTTGACCGGCAACTGCCTGCAGGCGACTTCAGCTTTAGCCCACCAGCAAACCTGGTAGCAACCCTGCCGCCTGCCACAGACGGAGACCTGGCCAGTGGCATCGCGTTCTTCGCATCCAGTGTGGGTGGGAGTCTTTTGGCGCTACAAGGTTCGGCTTGGTTCAGGAACGATGCCGCTAACGCAAGTGCACGTGCTGAAGTAGAAGCCCTGCGGCCCAAACTGGCCCTGATGCTGAACTACTTAAAAATGCAGGAGGCCACACTGCTGACCTACGACCGTAACGCACCTAACCGCCTGCTCTATGATGCTGTGGCCTACTATAGCCTGGGCGTCTACTTGAACGACGACGCTGCAAAAATACTAGGAGCGGGCTTTGTGCAGAGAGCACTTGCTATGCGAGACAGCAGCGAGTACTTCCTAGAGGGCGGCGGCTATGACACAAGTTACCAGGGCGTGAACCTAATCGTGGGGCTGCGGCTTTTCCTGATGCTCCCTGCTGATTCACCGCTAAGGCCGCAGCTGTGGGATGCGCTCTCCTGCGGCTGTCAGTGGCAGGCTACGCGTGTGATGGCCAGTGGCGAAATCAGCACTGTAGGCAATCGACGCGTGTACCCGGGTGGTGAGACTTTCTTGGGAAGCGAGAAAAGTATAGCCTACACTGAAACGGTAAAATCGTTTCTCCACTTGCATTACCTTACGGGGGATAGGAATTGGTATGACCTGGCAATGAAAATAGCGAACTACTACGGCGACCTTAGCAAGACCCAAAAGCGGAAAAATCGCCGCTAGAAAAACACCTGTACGGGCTGTATTTGCACACCAAAAGAATCAACTGTAGCCAATGTGCTGGCATTATACCTCACTAAAAAGCCCGTTGCACTTGTAGGGTTTTGCAGTGCGCTACGCACAGAGTAAAGCAAAGGCGTGCCTGTAGATGCATCAAACATAAGCGCATTGCTGGGGCTGGTGGGGTTGGCCCTACGCGTGGGGTAAAGTGATGATGCTGCCAAATTGTAACTGTACATCCATGGCAAGTTTGTGCCATCTGTTAGGCCAGTAAAAAAGAGCATCGAGCCATCCGTATTCGTAGCCAGGCTAACAGGTTGAATGTAGGTCTGTAGCGGAGGGTTAGGCGACGTCTGCTCTTGTACCAGCGGTAACGTACGTTCTATGGCTACCGTGGTTACGTTTACGCGCACCACTGTGCCCGCATCGCGCAGGGTGCTGCCACCGGGCAGGTCGCCGCGCAGTGCCACCCACAAAAATCCCTGCGCATCTGCTATGGCATCTACCGCGCGCGGCAGCGCCAGGTTCAGTGGGGTGCCTGCGTCGGTGTTTGTGTTTACCACGGTCAGGTTGGGCGAGGTAGGCGTGGTAGCATACTGCACATACACATTGCTACCTATGCGCACCAGCTTGCGCGGGCTAGGGCCGCCAGCCGCGATGCGTGTTGTGTTTACGGTATTCGAGGACAGATTAACCACAGCAATGGTGCCCGCCAGGCCTGCGCCCAGGTTTGCATTTGTTTCGGCCACATACAGCTTGGTATCACTGATGGGCAGTATAAACACAGGTGTGTTTAACCCTGTAATGCTAACCTCGCTTCGAAACGTGCGCGCGTTTACTACCTCCAGTCGGTTCTGGTCTTGCAGTGCAATGTAGATACGCTCACCTTGTCGGGCCATGTGTACGGGTTCACCTAGCGCGCGGTTGTTTACGGTTTGATACACATTGGGCAGCAGGTTGCCTGTAGCACGCGGCACATACGTAATGCTGCCACTGGTCAGGTTGGGTATAAACGCCCCATTGCCAATGTTTACCGTAGGGGTAAGCACCTCGTCCGCACTCTTGTTGCTACAGCCCAACAGGCTTAGGCTGTAAAATATAATAACGATTAAACGCAGAACTGTAACCACCCGCATACCCCAAAAATAGAAAAGCCCGACAACATTTCGTGTAAGTCGGGCTAATAGTTATTGCTCAAAGGTTAGTTTGTAAACACAAACCCCCCTGGGCCGTAGCCGTCACTTAAACCTGGATCATTAGATTCCAGCGAGAAAGAGTCTATTGCTGCAAACGTATTGGGGTTGTAGCGCACTACCTTGCCTGGCGTAATAAAATCATAGGCATCACCACAATGGATAATCCCACCCCCGTTAACATCTACGCCCAAGCCATAAAACTGGCGGGCAATACGTAGTGAGGGTGCAGTGGCATTGCTGGCCGCATTGAACTGCCACAAATGGCCCTTTCCACTAAAGTTCGTAAACAGATAGTACAAAACAGTACCTTCTCTGTTCGTGGTCATTTTATCCGGGTGAAGCGATGCTGGAGCCAATGCAACCGTACGGGTAATGGTATTGGTTACTGGGTCTATGCGCTGAAGGCTTCCGGCAACATCATCGGCACCATCGGTAAAGTTTGCCCCGAGGCTACCATAACAACTTACCCAAAGCTGTGTTGCACCACTTGTTGGCGTTACCGCACAAAGACTTCTGGGCCCCGCATTCACAGTTATTGTTGCAGTCACCTGGTCGGTTAAGGTGTTGATTACACTTACCGTATTGCTTACACTGTTTGCCACATACAGGTTATTGCCCACCAGCGCCATTTGTTCTGGTGTGCTGCCTACAGCCACACGGCCCGTAACCGTATTGGTAGAGGGGTTGATAATTACCACGTTTCCAGCAGGGGAACCGAAACTTACCCATTCAGTTACATACAGTTTGCTTTCATTCAGTGCCAGTGCATAGCGCGGTTGCTGCAAGCCCGTAATCGTAGTAATGGCATTCATGGAGTCAGTGCCTGCCACTTCTATCTTGTTCGAATTGTTTACGACAATGTAGGCCTTGCCTTGTATTATCTCTACATCCTGCACCACATCTCCCAGGCTTACACCATTTCGTAGTTTGTATATATCCGCAGTGAGGCGGGCACTATCGCTAAAAGATGCTGGCCGATTGATGTAATACAACGCTCCATTGCTACTGCCAAACAGGCCCTCGTTTACTACAAATATGCCATTGTTGTAGCGGCCACTGGTGCTGATGCTGTTCCGGCGGCAGGCACCTACTACCAGTGTAGAGGCCAGTAGTAGAAACAGGGCTGGCTTAAAAGTCATTCTGCGTAAAAAAAACATAGCTGCAAAGGTAAAAGGATGTATGCTGAAAAAATGTTAACGGTGCGTGTGGCTTAGGGTAAGTGTAAGGCTGTAGTGCCTGCCCGGCATGGGGTACTGCGCATAAGGCTGGTAGGCCTGGTCGTACAGATTGTGTATGCGGGCAGCTATTTGCAGGCTATAGGCTTGCAGCTGTATTGCCTGCTGCAAGCCCAGGCTGGCCACAGTATACGCTGGCAAAAACGCCTGCCCCGTCGGTGCAGTCAGGCGCTCGCCCACCGCATGCTGCTGATAGGTGAGTAGGGTGCTGCCATAGCCCATGTGCAGGCGGGCATGGCCCTGGTGCTGGGGCACATACTGCAACTGGCGGCCCTCTGCATCCGTTCCAGTACCTTGTGTCGTTAGCAGCACGCTACGGGTGTAGCTGTAGGCCCCTGCCGCCTGCACATACCACCGGCCCCGCTGCCAGGTTGTGTTTACATCCAGCTCTGCACCACGGCTTTGCACCCGCTGCAGGTTCTCGGGCTGCCATACACCGCTGGTTGGTGTCCACTGTATCCAGTCGTTCACATCGGCACCAAAATAAGTGGCGCTTGCTTCCAGGCTAAGCATATTACCTTTAAGGCTGTACACCACACCTGCATCATGGCTCACCCCGCTCTCTGGTTTCAGGTCTGCATTGCCACGCGCCCCCGCGCCCTGCCAGTGTTTCTCATTCAGGGTCGGCACGCGGTACACCCCCGCCACATGCCCACGCAGCATCAGACCTGGCAGCAGTTGCCAGCGCGCACCCAGCGTAGGCACCGGTAGCACGGCTTTGCCGTCCACGGCCTCCTGGCGCAAGCTCAGGTCTGCCTGAAGCCTGCTCACAGCATAGCGTAGCATGCCCAGCGCTGCCAGCCGCGTTTGCGTTGCGCCCGTGGCTATGCCATCAGAGGTAGCGCTATAAAAGCTTGCATGCACACCAGTAGCCAGCAGCCAGCGGCTGCCCAGGTTGCGTCGCAGTTCGACTTCTGTAATGCTCCCGCGCAGTCGGCTCTCACTTAGCAGGCCTGCACCAGCGTAGTTCTGCGCCCACCACAGCCACTCATCCGTATAGGCAGTGCGCACCTGTAGTGCATAGGGGCCTGGGGTGTACTGCCAGCTTAGCGCAGTGCGCAGGGCATTGTCAGCCTGAAAGGCGCGGCCGGTAGAGGCGTCGCTCATCAGTGTGGGCAGGTGGCGGCGGTTCTGCTGCAGCCAGAGGTGCGCTGTGAGCGTGTGCGATGTGCCCAGCTTTACACCCTGGGTATGCGTAAGCCCATACTGTAGCGTGGCAGCATTGTTTAGCTGCTCAGTGGGGTAGCTCAGCTTTTCAGTGTTTACGAATGGAAAATTGTTCTGGGCCTGATTAAAAAATGCGGCTGTGCGGCTGTATTGCTTGTTGCGGCCTTGTGTTACTTCTACATAGGTGTCACTCCGGCCAAACGACCCCGCCAGCTGCGAGAGCTGCCAACGTAAAGGCTTTTCAAAACTTGGCTCATCTTGCAGCACTAGGCTGCCGCCCACCATGCCGCTGCCCATCAGCGCGGTAGCACCGCCATACTGCAGGCGCACGCTGCCCGTAACAGTAATTGGCAGCAGGTTCAGGTCAAAGCTGCTCGTCAGTGCACTGTTCAATACAAAACCATTCCATACTATTCCCGTGTGCGCCGCACCCATACCCCTAAAGCTGGGCGTGGCCAGCCCTCCTATACCGTAAGGTTTTATGAATACCTGCGTTTGCTCCTGCAGCCACGTGGCAGCAGTGCTGTGCTGGTAGCGCTGGCGGCTAAGCGAGTCCAGCTCGGTGGTTTTAAGCCCGGCACTAAAGGCCTGCAGGCGCGGGGCTGTTACGGGCACCGCTGGTAGGCGCACCTCTTGCTGCTGCGCACACAGTGTGTATGTCTGCTGCAGCATGAACAGCAAGGCTACAATGCGTGGGCAAAATCGTGTATGCAGCATATAGACCAACGCCTATGCCGCAAACCCGTGTGCAAGTGTAGAAGAGAAACAGAACCCGAACGCAAGCGTACTACAAAACGCCTGGGCATGCCGGGTAGGGCTGAAACTCCTCCGCGCTTTTTACACCGAAAGCGGCGAAAGGTAATACGTTGCAGGCAGGTCTTCTGGCTTACGCCCCTTGTGGCCGCCTTCCCACACTAACGCATTTGTGTTAGCACAGTGGCTGTTTCTGCACTGGCAGAAACCGACTCAAGGTTGTGGCGCTTACAGCAGCGGGAACTGCTCCGGTATCTCACCGGATTCCCTCTTCGTCTTCGTAAGTAGCATACCAGCTTTCACTGATATCTTACTTACTCAGAACCTACAACGCACGCAAGTTCGGCAAATTAACCGCTGTGTCAAGCAGCAATGTGTTGTACACAAGCTATACACACTGCGAGCTGCTCATGCTCAATGCGTTAATTTTGCACAGCCACCTGCATACTACGGCGCGAAAATGAAAAGAAGCCATCATGAATTTAGCCTGGGCGAAGCCGTAAATGCTTTTATGGATGAAGCCAACCTGACCGAAACCAGCCTGGTGCGCCGCGTCATTCTGCACTGGCAGGATGTAGTGGGCAGCGCTGTGGCTGACAATACCGCGGCAGTGTGGTACCGCGGCGGCGTGTTTTATGTAGAGATGAAAAACAGCGTATGGAAAAACGAACTGCTCTACCGCCGCAGTGAAGTAGTAGAGAAAATAAACCAATATGCGCAGCACCCGCTGGCTACTGAGGTGCGCGTGCAGTAGGGTAGGTTGTGCTACGCCACCGCCGATGCTGTTTCGCTAGTAGGGGCGTGTGCCGCTTCTTGATGCAATGTGACATGCGCATCTGACGTTTGCAGGTGTGCAGGTAGTGTTACGGTAAACACCGTATGCCCGGGCCTGCTTTCAGCAGCAATGCTCCCACCAAATTCTTCTATCGTATCACGGCACATGCTCAGGCCCAGGCCTACACCGGTTCCTTTTTGCTTCGTGGTAAACAATGGCTCAAAAATTTTGTGCATCACTGTGGGCGGTATGCCTTCGCCGCTGTCCATCACCTGCACACGCACGGTCTCGTCATGCAGGCGGGCCGATACGGTGAGGGTGTCGCTTTGCGCATGGCCGCTCTTTTCACGTGCGTTTCTTTCACGCATCGCATAGAGGGCATTGCTTATCAGGTTTGCCCACACCTGGCCCAGTCGGTCGCCATTGGCCCATACAAATGCGTTGTCATCAAAGTCAGTATGCAGTGCTATACGCTTGCGCATGTCATGGCTGAAGAGGGTCAAAATGGTCTCCAGGCTCTCGCGCACATTAATGGCAGAGGTATTGCCATGCAGCTCTGTGTGGCTATAGCTGCGCAGTGAGCGCACTATGTTCAGCGTGCGCATCCCCGCATGCTGAACATTCTGCACGCTCACCTGTAGCTGAATCAGCTCAAAAACCACTTGTGTTAGCGTTCCTTCAGCGTCGGCCTTAAACAAGGGAATGAGCAGTTCCCAGCCCTGGGTAATGTCATACAGGAGCAGCTTGCTTGCTGTGCGCGCTGGCTGTGCTACGCCTTCAGCTTCCAGGTGTGCAATCATCTCCTGTTGCAAGGTCTTCTGCTGCGTATGGTTCAGCACAGCGGCATGAGGCTTAAGCTGGGCAAAGTATTGCTCCAGCGCATGTATAATCTCAGGCGTGATTAAGCTGCGCACCGCAGCGTAGTGGGTATTGAGCAAGGTAAGAATGGCAGGTAAAAACTGGCTGCCTGATTCACTTAGCATAACCACTGTCATTAGCGGGGTATTCAGGTCGTGCGCTACGCCAGCCATGAGGTTGCCCAGCAGCGCCATCTTCTCGTGCGCCAGCAGCCGGTCTCGTGTCTGTTCCAGTGCCAGCAGGGTTTGCTCCATTTTTTCCTTCTGCTGTGTCTGTGCCTGGTGCATCAGCCGCTTATCTGTCTCATCCTGAATCAAGAAAAAAGCGGCACGCTTTCCACGGTAGCGCACATCAAAGCCTGTAGCAGTTAAGTAGAATTCCTTACCATCTGCGGCACGCGTAAACTTGTTCCCAAGCATTGAGGCAGGCCGCGCCCCTGCCACTCGCTCACTCTTAATTTGCTCCAGCCAGTCAAGGTAAATGTGTGCGGCATCGGGGTCCAGGTCTGCTATGCGCTTACCCACAATTTCACCCAGGCTGCGCGTACCCAGTGCCGCTTGCAGGCGGTTGGCAGCCATAATCTGTCCGGTATCGTATTGTAGAATGAGCGCGGGCTGCTGCGCAGCCTTTACCAGGTTGTCCAGTTGTGTATTCTGCCGGATGCTATACCTGATATAAAATATTAGACCCGTGATAACGATGAGCGCCACTGCAATCAGGCCAACGAGTACCAAGTTAAGACGCCGCTGTTCTGCCCGCTCGGCCAGATCTGCCAGCTGCTCCTCTGCTTTGGCCAGCGATACTGCCGTTTCTATGTTTGCCATACTTGCATTGCGCGTCATTAATGTGTCGCGCAGGGCTACTGCTGCTTGATAGTGGGCAAAGGCTGCCGTGTAGTTTCCCATTTGCCTGGCTACTCGGCTCATCGCCTCATGCGCTTGAAGCGTCTCCTCAACGTCATTCGCTTCTTCTGTCAATTGCAGTGCATATTGTGCATTGACATAAGCTGCCTGCACGCGCCCCAAAGCCAGGTACACATCGGTAATGTTGTTTGTTGCATCTAACGCAATGCCCTTTTCGCCTTCACGTCTGATTATAGCCAGGGCATCTTGCAGTTTGGTTAGCGCCGCTGCGTATTTTTTTTCCTTGATTTCCAACTCGGCCTCGTTTACCCATACACTGGCTACGCCGTTGGTAAGGCCCCGGCGCTGAAACTGTTCGTAGGCGATATTAAAATACCTGCGGGCACTGTCCAGTTGCCCTAGGCGGTCATATACGTTGCCTAGCAATGCTGCCGAGGCAGGGTATGCTTGCAGCGTTGCATCATTGCGGGTAAGCGCCAATGCCTGTATTGCATAGCCCAATGCCTTTTGGTAAAACCCACTTTTGTAATAGCCCGTGGCTACGAGTGCGTGCAGAGATCCAGCCTCTTTGTTGCTAAGATAGCCAGCCCCGCTTTGAAGCGCACGTACGCCGTACTGAATACTCAGGTACCGATTGTCCATTGAGGCATACAGAATTGCGAGCGCACGGGCCGCAAGCGCAAAGCCCCTATTGTGACCCAGCTGCTTGGCCAGCATAAATGCCCGCTGCGATAGGCTCAACCGTAACAGCTTGATGGAATCGTTGTTGGCCAGGTAAAGCGGCTGTGTGCCTTCGTAATGGTCTATCAGCAGCAGATACCGGTCTACCTGGTGTGTGTCCGCAGGCTGGGTTCGTATTGCAGCACGCAGGCTGTCTATTGCCGGGGTTTGAGCATACATGCCGCTATGCAGCATGCACACCGAAATGCAAAGGCTCAGAATTCGTATTGTTCGAAACAATGCAGCTCGATTCACAGCAGGAATATATCAGCTTAGTAAAGCTACTTAGCAAACCCTGTCTTTGCGCATACACCTCCCCTAAACCACGTGGAAATGAACAAATTACGAAGTATGCCGTAAGCAGTTTCTGCAGATGCGTAGGGGGGTTGCCCTAGCCTGAATACAGCGCTACAGCTAAGCCGGCCCTGTGCTAGAAAGGGTAAAAAAGTTTTTAGTAGCGGAAAGTCACCTTGCAACCCTCAACGTCCATGTGCGGGTTGGGGCATGTATAGTTGAAGTTGTATGCAAGAATCGCTGGTTTTGAACGGGGAATTGCCAAATTTACAACCCGTATACGCCCGAATACATCCAAATACCCTACCCGTACCATGGATACTTTAAGCTACCTGAGCAATGCCGAAATCGGCTCTATTGATGCCCTATACACCAGCTACCAGAAGGACCCAGCGAGCGTACCCCATGAATGGGCACGATTTTTTGAAGGGTTCGATTTTGCCCTCACCAAGTATCCTAACCGTAGCAGCAATGGCGCAGCCAAGACCGCGGGCACAGCAAACTATGAGCAGGTAGAAAAGGAAATCAGCGTACTCAATCTGATAACCGCCTACCGCGTGCGGGGCCACCTCTTTGCGGAAATCAATCCCATTCTGCCCCGGCCTGCCTACAAACCGAACCTGGACCTTGAAAACTTCAACCTCACCGAGCGCGACCTCGACACCGCCTTTCAGGCGGGCAGCAGCCTGGGGATGGGCCCTGCTAAGCTGCGCGACATCATCGCACACCTGAAGCAAACCTATTGTGGCCACATAGGTGTAGAATACCGCTTCATCCGTATCCCTGAAATCATTCAGTGGATGGAAAGCCGCATGGAAAGTGCGCGCAATACACCGAACTTCTCCAACGCTGAAAAGAAGCACATCCTGCGCAAGCTGGGCCAAGCCACTACGTTTGAAAGTTACATCCACCGCAAATTTGTTGGCCAGAAACGCTTTAGCCTGGAAGGGGCTGAGGCGCTCATCCCTGCGCTCGACGGGGTAATTGAGTTTGGCGCGCAAATCGGTATTAAGGAATTCGTAATAGGCATGGCGCACCGCGGCCGCCTGAATGTACTCACCAACATCATGCAGAAGGAGTACGACCAAGTGTTCGGTGAGTTTGAAGGCAAGGGCCTTGCCGATAGCGTCTTTGATGGCGACGTGAAGTACCACATGGGCTTCAGCAGCGACCCCGTACTAACGAACGGCAAAACCGTGCACCTCAGCCTGGCACCAAACCCCAGCCACCTGGAGGCTGTAGACCCTGTGGTTATTGGCATGGCACGCGCCAAAATGGACAACCTCTATGGGGACGACCATGACATGATATGCCCCATCCTCATTCACGGTGATGCCAGCGTGGCAGGCCAGGGCCTCGTGTATGAAACCATCCAGATGAGCCGCCTAGATGGCTATGAGGTGGGCGGCACCATACACATTGTAATCAACAACCAGGTGGGCTTTACCACCAGCCAGCGCGATGCACGCAGCAGCACCTACTGTACAGACGTAGGCAAGGTTACCCTAAGCCCTGTATTTCACGTAAACGGAGACGACCCCGAGGCGCTGGTTTACGTAACCAAACTCGCCGTAGCCTTCCGCCAAGATTTTAACCGCGATGTGTTCATTGACATCATTTGCTACCGCAAGTACGGGCATAACGAGGGTGATGAGCCCCGCTTCACACAGCCCCTCATGTACAAAGCCATTGAGGGCCACAAAACGCCCTTCGCTGTATATAGTGATAAACTCTTAGCAGAAGGCAGCATCACACCTGAGGAGCTGAAAAAGCTGGAGCAGGACCTGGCCGCCTACCTGGACAAAGAATACCAGGAAGCCAAAAGCCGCCCCGCAGAAACCAAGCTGGACACCAAGCTGGCACGTCACTGGAAAGAGTTCCGGTTTTATGACGATGTCACTACCGAGCCCAACCCCGATACCCGCGTAAAGAAAGACGTGCTGGAAAAACTTACCACCGCACTCACCACTATCCCGTCAGATTTTTCTCCGCACCCCACACTTAAAAAGCTGCTGGGTCAGCGCGCCGAGATGGTGCAGAAAACAGACCGCATAGACTGGGGCATGGGCGAAACGCTGGCCTACGCCAGTCTGCTTGCAGAAGAGTTTGAGGTGCGCCTCTCTGGGCAGGATGTTGAGCGCGGCACCTTCAGCCACCGACATTCCGTACTGAAAGACATGAACGATGAGCACATGTACGTACCCCTGCGTAACCTTAATTTACCCAAGCAGGGCCGTTTTCATGTGTACAATTCCTTGCTCAGTGAGTTTGCCGTGATGGGCTTTGAGTATGGCTACTGCAGCGCAGCGCCTGAAACCCTCACGATATGGGAGGCCCAGTTCGGCGATTTTGTCAACGGTGCACAAACCATCATAGACCAGTTCCTCAGCGCCAGCAAGAGCAAGTGGCTGCGTATGAATGGCCTCGTGTTGCTACTACCCCACGGCTATGAGGGGCAGGGCCCTGAGCACAGCAGCGCCCGCCCTGAGCGCTTCCTTCAGCTGTGTTCACAGAACAATATGTACGTGTGCAACCTCACCACACCCGCAAACCTCTTCCACGCGTTCCGCCGCCAGCTGCTCACGCCCTACCGCCGCCCGCTCATCATCTTCAGCCCCAAAAGCCTGCTGCGCCACCCCAAGTGCGTAAGTGGCATGAATGAATTCACCAGCCAGAATTTCGTAGAGGTGTTTGATGATGGCCTTGTAGATCCTAAAAAAGTTACGCGCCTTGTCTTCACTTTCGGCAAGCTTTACTACGACCTGGTAGAGCAGCGCGATGCGTTTAAGAAAGACGATACCGCACTCATCCGTATAGAGCAGCTCTACCCTTGGCCTAAAGACCAGCTGGAGGCCCTCATCAAAAAATACCCCAAAGCCAAAACCTACATCTGGGCGCAAGAAGAGCCTGAGAACATGGGCGCCTGGGGTTTTGTGCTGCGCCGCTGGCGCGAGCTGCCGCTGGAAGTAGTAGCCCGCAAGAGTGCTAGCAGCCCTGCTACGGGCAGCAGCAGCCAGCACGCCAAACAGCAACAGTACGTTATCAAAAAAGCCCTTGACCTGCCACCCGAGGCAGTGCTGGTGAAGGCTTAGCGCGCAGTTGTTTCATCCTGAGCGCAGCGAAGGTTCCTGGGTCCACAAAGAAGGCTTGCGCCAACATAAGGTGCGCGTTTACAACATCTCTGCTATGGCAGCTAAGGTATGAACATGGGCTTTATACAACAAATGCAACGCGTTATGTAATGCTTTAGGGTGTAGCAATAGTACTTTTGAGAAGGACCTGTTTTTCAGGGACACACACTTCTCACATGAAAAAAATATTGGTCATCAATGGGAACCCGGATGCAGAAAGTTTCTGCTTTGCCTTGGCAGCGCGGTACAAAAAAGGGGCCGATGCGGCCGGCGCAGCATGCACCCTCGTGCATTTGAAGGATTTGAGTTTTAACCCCCTACTCGCATCTGGCTATCGGGTTGTTACACCGCTCGAGCCCGACTTGCTGGCCATGCAGCGCCACATCTCAGAGGCTACTCATCTTGTATTCGTGTACCCCAACTGGTGGGGCACGGGCCCCGCTTTATTAAAAGGATTTATGGACAGAGTGTTTCTACCCGGCTTTGCATTTAAGTACAGACCGAATTCCCCGTTTTGGGATAAGCTGCTCGTGGGTAAAACAGCACGCCTCATCGTTACCATGGATACTCCCGCTTGGTACTATTACTTTGTGAATGGAAGCCCCGGGCATAAAGCAATGAAAAATTGCATTTTAGAGTTTTGCGGTGTGAAGCCCGTACGCATATCTTCTTTTGGTCCAATCAAATCTTCTGATAAGCTTCAAAGAGCAGGGTGGCTTATGGATGTAGAAACGCTAGGCAAAAGCTGAAATAAATGACCCATGTACAAAAACCGATAGCCCTTAAAATCATACACACACTTATATGGGTGTTCTTCAACCTTGTTTTTGCCTACCTTATCTATGCAGTAATAATAGACGCAGTGGATGTTCGGGTTTGGATTGGCATTGCGCTCATTTTAGGTGAAGGCTTGGTGCTACTCATTTTCAAAAACCATTGCCCGCTTTCATTCGTTGCCCGCACATACACCGATTCAACCGAAGCTAATTTTGACATTTACTTGCCCAATTTCATCGCAAAGTATAACAAGCTTATTTATACTATTTTATTCATCGCTATACTGCTTGCATTGATTTACAGACTTTCCTAACTAGAAACATGAAGGCCCGTGTTATACTCATTCTCTTATTGGCTTTTCTGGGCATAGGCGCACTGTTTGGCGGGGGTATGTTCCTCATCTCCCCATCAGGTAGCCTGTTTCAGATGCCCTTAGGTTTGTTAAAGGGTTCTCCATTTCATGACTTTTTCTTTCCGGGCTTAATCCTATTTTTAGTTCTGGGAGTTGTGCCCTGTATCCTGGTGTTTGCGCTCATTAAAAAGCCTGTAAGCAGGTTTGCACAGTACCTGAATTTCTATCCTGACATGTACTGGGGCTGGTCTTTCAGTATCTACGTAGCATTCGCGCTCATCATTTGGATACATTTTGAGATGGTTTTTCTACAGCACACCCATTGGCTTCAAACGTTGTATATGTTCTGGGCTATTGCAATCATTTTTATCGCACTACTGCCACAAGTTAGATCAGATTATAAAACCCAAATAAAATTTTGACTATCCTCATTTACATTGTTTCGGCATTGATAGCAGTACTTGTACTGCTAAGGTTCATTGCACAGTACCAGTTTAGTAAAGAAGTAAACGGTTTGTTCGCTCATGCCAAGCTGCCCACGCGGCAGCGATTCTCATATCAGCAGTTGGAGGGCTTGCCAGATCCCGTACAGCGTTACTTTAAGCACGTATTGCAAGACGGCCAGCCCTATATCCATTACATTCGCATCAAGCATGACGGCCAGTTCAAGACAGGTCTTGATAAACCCTGGATACCCATTAAAGGCGAACAGTACTTTACTACCCAACTACCCGGTTTCATTTGGAAAGGCAGCACTACTTTTTTCACTGCCCGCGATATGTACGTTGCCGGTAAAGGTAGGCTTGTTGTCTCGCTTCTGTCATTCATCAATATTATCAATGCGCAAGGGCCACAATACAACCAAGGAGAACTACTCCGATGGTTGTCAGAAAGCATTTGGTTCCCTACCAACTTACTTCCAGGCGAGCATATTAAATGGACACCCATTGACGCGCATCATGCTGAGCTCGCTTTCAGCTACAATGAACATGCCCTACGCTACACGGTAACTTTCAATGATAAAAATGAGCTTACGCAGATGGAGACGATGCGATACATGGATGCCAAAAAGCAGGCGCCTTGGGTTTGTAAATGTTCCCATTACAAAACCTTAAACAACGTATCCGTCCCTACCGTTAACGAAGCCTACTGGAAAATAGATGGCGTGGAAATGTGTTATGCCAGGTTCAATCTGCTACAGATTGAATATGATGTACCCAAGCGTTTCTAGCCAGATTATAGCCCACTCGAGGGATTGTACCCCCACTATTTCTACATGAGATGCTTAGACCCGTGGTAGCATCACAAACCCGCGTATAAGCCCTTTAAAACGTCTGCTTCGTCTTAGCTGTAGGCCCGTTCTTCTTCACGCTCTCCATCCCATTCTTGCACGCAGCATCGCTGCTGTAGCCTTCGCTCGTGCCAATGATCTGGCCGTTCGCCGCCTTCAACACAAAGTAGGGCTCGCCCTTTTTGTTCTTGCGCACTTCATAGCGGGCATCAGTGCTTGCATTCTTTTGCACACTTGCGATGCCGTTTTCGGCAGCAGCTTTGGTCGTGTACATTTCACTCGTCAATATAACCTGGCCGTTGGTGGCTTTTAGGTTAAAATAAAACTGGCCATCTTTGGCTTTGCTTAGCTCAAAACTCTGGGCGTTTGCTGCGGTGCTCATAAGTAAAAAAGCGAATAGGGTAAGGGTAGTAAAATAAGTGAGGCGTTTCATGGTTTTAAGATATGAAAAGGTAACCAAATAAAGGGGCAGCACAAGATTAGTAAGAATAGAAACAAAAAACACATAGTCTGTATTCAGCTGGCAGGCTGGTACAAAAATTGAGGGGAACAGCGCATTCCACATCGGCAAGAGCGTATCTTGCCTCATACTTAACACCACCTGTGAAAAAGTCACGTCATTTATTTGCGCTGCTGTGTGTGGCGTGTTTCTTACCCGCGCTGCAAGGCTCCCTGGCCGCCCAAAACCTGCCCCGCCTGTTAAACTATACCCTGCTTGAAAAACCCGTACTGGAACTGCCCCTGGGCAGCGTGTGCGGCAATAGCAAGGCCTTGCCGGCTAACGTAATACCGGCGCACATACAGACAGTAGGGTACAACCCCGCAGACCTGCGCAAAACAAAAACTGACAACGCCGAAAACATGATAGCCCGCTGGATCTGGGCACAGCTGGGCGATGCCAAACAAAATTATTCTGTGAAGATTAAAGCTTTGCAGGCCGTGGGCATTGACATGGTGGCCCAGATGCTGCTGGCCGAGAGCCAAGCCACCTGCCTCTGGGAAGGCCTCCAACTACAGGCCGTCCAACTCACACACAACGCACCTGCGGGAGTCGATCTCCAGGCCGAGCTCATTCGCATACTCAGCCTCCCCGCTTTTGCAGGTGCCATCCTAGAAGTGAATGACGCCGCCCATGAAATCAGCTTGCAGGGTATCAAGCTCTTTATTGGCTACCGCGCCCTCGAACTCAAAGCCGTAGATGAAGATGTGCAGTTGCTAAGCGAAAAAGGCAACGAGAAAAACAAACGCAATCAGTTTCAGTTCCCCCTGATTGCGGACGTGCAACTGCTGCCGTACGAAGCGCCGCACCCCACGCCAAACGACACCAGCCACAATCTGATGTGGAACCCGATGAATGACGGGCACAACTGTAACTGCATGCTCAAGGCCAAGCTTACCCTGCAAGAGCTGGAAGCGCAGCAGGCACGCTACATACACACCCGCATCAGTTGTGCTACCATGGATGTGAAGCGCTACCCGCTGGCTATAAGCCTGGAGGGCGGCTACATTGTGCTTTACCGCCTGGAGCTGGATGCCAGCAGCACCTTCATGGCGCAGGCCAGCGCCGAGGGCAAAGGCACCACCTGCTTTCTAAACGGCAAGATGTGGCTCGTAAAAAGCCAGTTCCGCATGAAACCAGTAGACATACCCATGTGCGTGAAGTAGGCTGATGCTGCGCTTTGTTTGCCGTTTTGGAAGATGATGCTTGATAACGCCTATCTCTCTAGTATTTTGCGCAGCACCTGTACCTCAGCCTCCAGCCACATTTGGGCCTGCTGCTGAAGTGCATCTGCATCTGTACCCGTAAAAACAGGGCCTATGCTAAGCGCTACCAGCACCGGGCCGGTGCCGATGGTGTGCAGAAAGTGGCGCGTCATGCTCACCTCATCCACCCAGGCATCTGCCGCCCGGCGGTATTCCAGCGCCACAGGCACGATGGGTATGCCGCGCTCAGCAGCCAAGCTGAACACGCCACCCTTGAGCGGGAGCAGGGCGGGGCCATGGGCTGTGGTGCCTTCTGGATATACCGCTACTGATGTGCCCGCTGCCAGGCTCTCGGCAATTTCTGTGAGCGATGCTGCGCGGCTGCGCGCCCGCTCGCGATGCACAAACACTATGCCCACCGCCTGGGCGCCCGGCCCAATGATGGGGATGCGCGCTACCTCAGCTTTGCTGAGCATGGTGCAGGGCAGGTGGGCCAGCATGATGGCGGGGTCCAGGTAGCTGCGGTGGTTGGCTACGAAAATGCAGGGCATGGCGGGCAGTGTGCCAGATACCTGCACACGGATGTTCAGGATTCGTAACAAACGGCGAGCCCATACCTGCCGGAAGTGTGCCGCTAGGCGTGGGCGGTGGCGGGTGGGGCTTACCTGCCGCACTATTAACAGCACGGACACCTGCCCAGCAGTAACCACAAACATTTGCAACGCCCTTAGCCAGGCACGCGATATCTGCAGACGGCTAGCCCGAAGCGTGCTAGTGTTCATACACTATATACGGTTAGCGCCGGTACGTGCATACAGCTTCTGCCAAGGCACTACTGCCAGCAGCAGCAGGCTTAACACCAACCAGAAAATGAGAAACAAAATGCCCTGCCGCATACTCCCCAACAGGTTGTTTACCAGCCCAAAGGTGAATGTGCCCAGAATGATGGCGACTTTATCCATCACGCTGTAAAAGCTGAACATGGCGGCATTTCCCTGGTGCTCAGGCGGTATGAGTTTAGTATAAGTGGCGCGCGAGACAGACTGCACCGCACCCATGACCAAGCCCACCACGGCTGCCAAAATATAAAAATGCAGGGGTAATGTTAGGAAGTATGCTGCAATGCAAATACCAATCCAGATGACCACCACCAGGCGCAATGCAAAAATGTTTCCCTTTCTTTCTGACAACCGGCTGAACAGAAATGCACCCGGTATAGCGATGAGCTGGATGACGAGCAGCACCGCAATCAGGTTGTCAGTGTCTAGCTTGATCTCTTTGGTGCCGTAAATGGTAGCTACGTACATCACAGTTTGTACGGCGATGTCATACAAAAGAAAAGTGATGAGAAACCAGCGCAGGATGGGAATGCGAAACAGATCGCGCGAGCATGCGATGAGCTCCTGAAAGCCACGGGTAAACAGATTCTGGGAATTGCCATTTTCTGAATGACCCTTTCGCTGGTGCAGCCGCGAAAGCGAGAACAGGCCGAACGCACCCCACCAGATGCCCGTAAATGCAAATGAAATACGCGTGGCCTCGCCAGCGGTAAGGCCTAGGGCATCGTGCCCAATCACCAGCGCGAGCGCCAGTACAAGCTGAATGACGCTGCCAATATAACCCATGCTGTAACCACGGGCTGAGAGCCTGTCAAACCGATCTTCAGTAGCAATATCAGGTAGAAAGGAATTGTAAAAGATTTCACTGAGCGCCCAGCAAAAAGATGCCGCAATGAAAAGAGTGATGCCCAATCCGATAGTGCCATCATTAAACAAACACATACTTACTACAGATACTGCACCAGTGGTGCAGGCTATGCCCATAAACACTTTCTTCAGCGCACGGGCATCTGCAATGCCGCTGAGCAGTGGGCTGAATAGTACGATGAGCAGATAAGCAAAGCTTACACTGTAGGAGTAAACAGTTTCATCGGGCAATGTAAAGCCAAACAGGCTGTACTGGTCAGGTACTATATTGACAAAATAGATGGGAAAAATAGCCGTAGCGATAGCGAGTGAATACACGCTATTGGCCCAGTCGTACATGCACCAGGCTGAGAGTTCGCGGGGGTTATTTTTGGGGGCATGTTCCAGGCCGATACTTTGCATTCTTTTGAATTAAAGGGTCAGTCAAAGCTAATACAGTTTGGGGAATACAGATATCCTTCAAAAAGAAGGAGCAGCTTTTGCTAACTTGCCTTCCTTTCAACCTCACCTGCCTGTGCTTAAAACTCGCTCTCTACCCAAATGGTTAGAAGAAAAGCATGTACTGGTGTTTTTACTAGCACTCTCTTTGGCGATTCTGCCATTTAGCAGGTCTATCAGCGCTCAATGTGGCTTTTTGATGGTAGTGAACTTGCTAGCAAGAGGGGGCATTGTGCAACGGTTTAAGGAAATGCGAAACCGTAGACTGGTAGCGGCCTGGGGCGCTTTTTTCATATGGATGTTGGTAGGTGTTATGTGGAGCGAGAACACAGCACAGGCTTGGAACGATATTGGTATAGCCTACCCTTTACTTGGAATACCGCTTTTGCTTTCATTAAGTCCGAGGCTTGATCAACAGGATTTAGATAAAGTAATGTGGGCGATGACAATAGGCGGCATTGCAGCTATGGGCACGGCGGCAGTTGGAGGATGGCATGTTTTTGAAACCTATGGAAAAGCAGACTACTTTTTCTATCACAATTTGGTGTGGCTTTTAGACATGCCCTCTGCGAGTTATCTCTCCTTTTATTTGGTAATGCCTGCAGTATTGTTGTTTTTTTATGTGCTAAGGCATTGGAGGGAAACGCACAAAACCATTTCATTCTCATTGTTGGTAGTCCTCGCTGTTCTGTTACTTGGCCAGTTCTTCCTTTCCGTGCGTGTCATCTTGATGACGCTTTTATTTCTTGTGCCTGTTATACTGATTTTAGTACTCAGGAACAGCATGCGAAAAAGAAGACTTTTAATTACAGTTGCCGGTTGTTTGCTGGTAGCCACCGTATTGATAGTAACTATTCCGCAATTGTCCAGCAGGTTTTCTCAGTTCCTTGCACCCAACTTGTCACTTGCGTTTAAGGCAGACTACCAAAACAGCGATGTGGGGCTAAATGAAGTAAACTACAGGCTGATGCTCTGGCGATTCAGCCTGGAGAGCCTTCAAGGTAACTGGCTTGGGGGCATTGGCACTGGAGATTGGCCCGATGCTTTGCGAGAAAGGATGATGGCGGCTAATGTAAATGATGCTGCCTGGGGGATGAATGCTCACAATCAGTTTTTGCAGATACTGCTTACACTCGGCACCATTGGGCTAGTGCTGCTGCTTATACCCTTGCTGATGACAATGCATAGCGCTTGGCAGCAGCGAAATTTTGCCTGCCTAGTCTGCGTGCTCGTGTTTATTGTATGTTTTTTAACAGAATGCATTCTGCTGCGTATGCACGGTGTGTTGCTCTTCTCTACCGTGATGGGCGTAGTTGCATTTGCTTCTTCAGACACAACCACAAGTGTCAAAAGCTAGTTAGAGTTCCTTTTTTTGCAGCATAACATCCGCGCCAAAAAACTGCCTGGCAGTAGCCTGGAAGCCTTCGGTATAATCGGATACCCAGAACTGGTCTGGCGCTGGAGATGCACGTACTACACTCGCCAGATTTTGTGCTTCAAGCGATGCGCGCACAGAAGCGGCCACTGCCTGGGCTGAATTAATAACGCGAACAGGCTGGCGGGCATGCGTGTCAAAGTACTGCTGAATCTCAGCTTCAATAAGTGGATAGTGGGTGCAGCCCAGTATGAGTGTTTCAATATGCGTGAAGCCAGTGTCTGACAGATACGCTTCTATGATTTCCTTGGTAATCTTATTGTGTGCCCAGCCTTCTTCAATCATGGGCACCAGCAGCGGCGTGGCTTTTTCTATGACGGAGGCATCTGGCCTGTGGTCCAGTACGGTGCGCAGGTAGATATGGCTCTGCACCGTGGTCTTAGTACCAATTACCCCAACACGGCCCTGTGGGCTATGTGCCAATGCCGTTTCTACGGCTGGCGTAATCACCTCAAACGTGGGAATGCCTGCCGCCTGCCGCACAGTTTGCTTGTAAGCAACGGCAGAGGCCGTATTGCAGGCAATGACGATGGCCTTGACCTGCTGCGCAAGCAAAAAGGCTACGATCTGATGAACGTAGCCTTGCAATACTTCCGGTGACTTGTCACCATAGGGCAGGTGGGCGGTGTCGCCAAAATACAGAATACGCTCCTGCGGCATCGCCAACTTTAGTGCCCTTACGATGGTAAGCCCGCCTATGCCAGAATCAAACACCCCAATGGGGCGACTGGAAAGAGCGGTGCTGGCAGATTGCACCTTGCGATCTATTACTTGGGTGCGCCTGCGGGCTTGGCAGGTGTAGTACTGGGTGCTACCGGCTTGGTGTTAGCAGGGGCGCCTGCACCAGTAGCAGCGGCTTTGGGCTGCTCAGGCAGCTTAATGCCCAGCTTGGTAAACACCTTCTCGGTAATGTTATTTTCTGGTGGTGCTACCACGATGGTGCTGTTGCCACCATTCAGCACATAGGTGTAGCCTTCTACTTTGGCTACTTCGTCTATCGCCTTTTGTGTTTTTTCGTAGAGGGGTTGCAGCAGTTCTTCGCGCTTCTTAGCCATGCTCTGCTCAGCATCGTCGCTATACTTGCGGAGCTCGCCATCCAGTTGTTGCAGTTCTTTCTGTGCAGTTTCTTCTTCGCCGGGTGCCATTTTACCAGCCTGCTTTTTTTGCTGGTATTCCTCAAACTTGCTCTGGGCGTAAGCCTGCTTAATGTTCAGGTTTTTTGAGAGCATCTCCTGGTGGGTTTTCAGGCTTTGCTGCACACCAGTAAACTCGGGCAGGTTGCCAATGATAGCTTCTACAAATACATAGCCGAGCTTTTGCTGGGCGTGTGCGGTGTTGGCCACAAATAGGGCGCCGGCAACCACAGCCAGCATCACAAAACGTTTCATCGCAAAAAGAAGGGGATTCGGGTAAAAAAGATAAAAAATGGGGAGTACGCGCTTTAGGTGCTTGTATCAGAATGAGCGGTAAATTTAGCAAACCTTTTGCACCGCCATTGCTGTTTCCAGCTTCTATTCCATTTACTCCAACAAAAACGAAACCGTTAGCCACCAGCGCCTGCTGGTTTAAGCTTTTTTAACGTATGGCTAACCTTCGCTACCCCCAAGGGCGGCGTATCAGTTCTTCTTAATCGGCGGCGGCACCACGGCCGCATTCAGCGGGATGCCCGGGCTCACCACCTCGCCCGTGAGGTACAGCAGCCGGATGGCAGGCTCGGTATTGGATACCACCGTGATGGTTTTGTTCTGCGGGCCCATCTTGCCTGCAGTATTGAAAGCAATCGAGATTTCACCTTTCGCCCCCGGCCGTATGGCATCGCGGCTCCAGCTGGTAGCTGTGCAGCCGCAGCTCGGCGTAACCTGGGTAATCATCAGGTCCTTGCCGCCTTCATTCACAAACTGAAAGGTGTGCTTGATCATCTGGCCTTGCTCCACTTTGCCAAAGGCATAGTTATCGTCGGCAAAGCGCAATACCGCCACTTCTGGTACCGCCGCCGCTTTCAACTGCATGGGCAGTGCCGCCGGAGCTGCTTTCTGCACGGTAGTCTCGGGCTCTGCCCTTTCTTTTTTGTTCTTTTTCTTTTGTGCGCTAAGGGGCAGCGCCAAGCATAGGGCAAATGCCAAGGTGAGCAGGCTGATGGATTTCATGAAGTTTAGCTAAAGGATAGCCACAATTGGGTTGATACAGTAAATATACAAAGTGGGCTTGCATGAATTAAAAAAACTTGTTGCAATTGTGTAAGTAACCGGCCCAGCAGGTGAATACAGCCTGTGAAAAGTACACACCTGCCGTTCCTATAAGAACTGTTATTTTTGGGAAACATTCGCGTTATGCAAACTTCACTTACCGCCGCCCCGCCCTTTGCCATACCCCTGCCACCTACAGGCAACACCCGCACCTGCAAAGGCTGGGTGCAGGAAGCTGCCTACCGTATGCTGCTGAACAACCTGCACCCCGATGTAGCCGAGCGGCCCGAAGACCTCGTGGTGTATGGCGGCACCGGCAAAGCCGCCCGCAACCCCGCTGCACTCCAGCTTATACTCAAAGCACTAAAAGATTTAGAGAATGACGAAACGCTACTCATCCAGAGCGGCAAACCCGTGGGCATACTCCGCACCCACCCTGATGCCCCCCGTGTGCTGCTTGCCAATAGCAACCTGGTGCCCCACTGGGCAAACTGGGACTACTTTCGTGAGCTAGAGCGCAAGGGCCTCATCATGTTCGGCCAGATGACGGCTGGTAGTTGGATCTATATCGGCAGCCAGGGCATCGTGCAGGGCACCTATGAAACCTACGGCAGCCTGGCTACCAAACATTACGGCGGTAGCCTGCGGGGTACGCTCAACGTAACCGCAGGCCTAGGCGGCATGGGCGGCGCGCAGCCCCTGGCCATCACCCTGAACGATGGCGTGTGCCTGGCCGCTGAGGCAGAGCAGTGGCGCATTGACAAACGCCTGCAAACCCGCTACCTAGATGAACAGGCCGACAGCATAGACGCAGGTATAGACCGCGCCCTCGCTGCCAAACAAGCAGGCGAAGCCGTGAGCATCGCCGTATGCTGTAACGCAGTGCACCTACTGCAGCGGCTCCTAGACCGCGGCATCACGCCAGACACCCTCACCGATCAAACCAGCGCCCACGACCCCCTCGTAGGCTACTGGCCAGACATGCCCCTGCCCGAGGCCAAAGCCTTGCGCGAAGCCAACCCCGATGCGTGCATTAAGGCTTCCTTACAAACCATGGCGCACCACGTACGCCTCATGCTGCAGCTACAGCAGCGCGGCGCCATCACCTTCGACTATGGCAACAACATACGCGGCCATGCCCTCACCCAGGGTGTCACGGATGCCTTCAACTTCCCGGGCTTTGTGCCGGAATACATTCGGCCCCTCTTCTGTGAGGGCATAGGCCCCTTCCGCTGGGTAGCCCTGAGCGGAGACCCTGAAGACATCTACGCGACCGATAAGAAACTCTTAACACTTTTCCCAGCGAATGCAGGCCTGCAGCGCTGGCTCAGCCGCGCACGCGAGAAGATAGCTTTTCAAGGCCTGCCTGCCCGCATCTGCTGGCTCGGGATGGGAGACCGCAAGAAGGCCGGCCTCGCCTTTAACGAGATGGTGCGCACCGGTGAACTCAAAGCCCCCATCGTAATCGGCCGCGACCACTTGGATAGCGGCAGCGTAGCCAGCCCCAACCGCGAAACCGAAGCCATGAAAGACGGCAGCGATGCCATTGCCGACTGGCCCATCCTCAACGCGCTCGTCAATACAGCCAGTGGCGCCAGCTGGGTAAGCCTGCACCACGGCGGCGGCGTAGGCATCGGCTACAGCATACATTCAGGCCAAGTCATCGTAGCCGACGGCACCCCCGAAGCTGCCACACGTCTGGCCCGCGTGCTGGACAACGACCCCGCCATGGGCGTACTCCGCCACCTCGATGCCGGCTATGAAATTGCGGAAGCCTGCGCGGATAAGTTCGGGCTAGACATCAACAAGGGGTTGGGGTAAGCTGCCTGCAAATGCGTAGCAATACTTAACTGTGTGGGATTTGATTTTATAGGCCAAATAGTCTATATAACTTAAGCAAATAAAAGTATATTTGATAACCGCTCCCCAATTCAAGAGCATTAAAAATGTCATTAGTAAATGAATTTTAATGGGATCCAACCTTAGGTCATTACCCATTCATGAAATTAGTGCTGCTCACGCATTAGAAGGCAAGACACTGGATAGTGGGTGGCATGTTACTAGAAAGTTACCAAAAAAAAGGGGAGATTTTTCGGGCGGCCAATTCTCGGTTTGCTACCTAGTTGAAAAAAACGGTGAGCAAGGGTTCTTAAAGGTCGTTGACATTTATAATATGATTACGAGTAATGAGGATGTTTTAAGAGCAACATCTGTAGCACTTAATATGTACAATTTTGAAAAAGACATTTTAGTAAGGTGTGCCAATAATAATTTAACAAGAGTTTCCAAATTACTCATAGCGTCTTTCCAAAACTTCCCAGATTTTTTTGTTCCAAATGTTTATTACATGGTTTTTGAGAAAGCTGATGGAGATGTTAGAGCGCATGTAAAGTTTGCAGGGATAGTGGAAGATGCATGGAAACTAAGGTCCTTACACAATATTGCGACAGGTGTAAAGCAGCTTCATGGCATAGATGTTTCACATCAAGATCTTAAACCTTCAAATGTGCTAATATTTGATAAAAATATTTCGAAAATTGGAGATTTAGGGCGAGCTCTATGTGAAAGTATATCCGCACCACATTTTGGATCTGATTTTCCAGGAGATGAGCATTATGCACCACCTGAGTATTTTAATCAATTTGTTTTGCCAAATTGGAGAGATAAAGTTTTTGCAATTGATTGTTATTTACTTGGGAGCATGGCTTGCTTCTATTTTACAGGCCAAAGCATGACAGCATTACTTTTCCGAAAAATGGATAATTTTATAAATATTCGGTCGCTCAGCTTCGAAAACGCACTTGCATATTGGATTAAAGCTTTTGATGAAGCTATTATAGTTATTGAGGACCACACCAATAATATTGTTGGCCAAGATAAGTTAATAGAGGCTATTCAAATGCTTTGCTTCCCGGATCCAAGAAAAAGAGGGCACCTTAAAAATATTCAAGGACGTGGAAATAATTATCACCTTGAGAGATTTGTTGAGGTATTTAATCTGCTCGCACGTAAGGCTGAGTATAAAATAGCAAACTAATATAATGGCTAACTTCTTTGAAAAAAAAGATCGTCATGTAATTCCTAATTGGAGAAGTTTTGAGAACACAGCTAAGCTAGGTGAATTAGATGGTAGCATAAGCTCTAGTACTAATTCTTCTTTTCGTCCTGATATATCAGTTTTAGTTGGCGACTGGGAGGAGAGGAAGGAGATTGGTATTGCAGGTGACGTTTTGGGCGCTGCTTTAGTTTCAAATCAAACTGACAATCCTACTGTCAGAGAAATATCTAGCTTCGTTCTTCAAAATGTACAGATTGCTTCTCCAGCAATTATTTCAGCCGCTAAAAACATATTAAAGCCTAAGGATAAAATTGTTGAGTTGTCTACAGATATCACTTTACCTAGTGTGTTTAATGATAAATCAAGATTATTAGAAGTTTATGCAAAAATAAATGAGCTAAAAATTAAGTTGAATAAACACCCATATAATTCAATAAACTGGATAGAGATAGCAAGATATTATTCAATACTTGGGCTAACAGAAAAAGCCGAAAGGGCTGCTAAAAATGCCTTATCTCTTTCTAAAGAGAATAGATTTGTTCTTAGAAGTATTGCTCGTTTTTTTGTTCACGCTGGTGATTCTGAGTTCGCACATGATATAATTAGGAAGTCAGAATTAACAAGGCATGATCCTTGGTTGTTAGCAACTGAGATTTCTTTGGCCACTCTTAGAGGGAGACATTCCCCGTTTGCAAAACTAGGTTTTAAAATAGTTGAGTCTGGCTCATTTCACCCATATAACCTTACTGAACTAGCCAGTGCTCTTGCAACACTTGAAATGAAAAATGCTAGTATGAAAGAGAGTAAGAAGCTGTTTGAGCAATCTTTAATTAGACCAAATGATAACTCTCTAGCACAAGCAGAGTGGGCTTCTCAGAAGGAAAGCAGATTAAACCCAGTCAATCCATTTGACTTTGATCTTATTAACTCATACGAAGCCCAAGCAAGAGATCTTTATGAAAAAAGGGAATGGCAAAGGGCAATTGATTGTTCGAAGAGGTGGTTTTTTGATTTACCTTTTTCAAAAAGGTCTGTTTCATTTGGGAATGAGATTGCATCAAGCAAACTCAAAGACCATAATCAAGCCGTAGAAATAGCGTCATTGGGATTGATATCTCACCCCAATGACGCACATCTACTTAATAATATAGTATACTCTCTTTGCCTTCAAGATAAAACTGAGGACGCTCGTAAGTATCTTAATTCAGTAAAAAAGGAAGATATGAATTCAAAAAATGAAACGGGGATTTGTTTAACTGCCACGAGGGGGCTTTTTTCATTTAGAGTTGGTCTTCATGAGGAGGGCAGAAATTTATATTATAAATCTATTCAGATGGCCAAAGAATCAGGCAACCTCTACCTTAACTCTCTTGCTATTGTTAACTACATTCGGGAAGAATTTTTGCTGGGAGTTGTGGATGTAACAGAAGCTATTCCAATTCTTGAAAAGATAGCCAAGCATCCTAAGCTTAATGGAAAAGACATAGTTGAAGAAGCTAATGATGTAATTAAACTTTTTCGTGAAGGCAAGTCTCGAAATGATAGTTCAGTAGTATCTTTAAATGAATTTAATAAAGATAAAACTTCAAACAGTTTATTTAAGATAGATGGCATTTAGCTCTCTTGCCAAAAGCCCAATGCCCTTACACAGGTCTATAATCAAGGGCTAGCAATTCACTGTTTATTAGCATTGCCGTGCTGGAGGGCGTGTGCGGCTGGTTCCTGCTCAGCATCTTCAGCGTGAGCCTCATCACCCAGCTCATGCAATAACAAAGCTCCTCCCCTGCTAAGGGGAGGTGGCCTGAAAGGCCGGAGGGGTTTCATCCACAACCTTACACCAGCCTGCCCACAGCCTTAAACTTCCCAAACACCCCCGTGCTGTGCGGCGCTTGCGCAAACTCTGCCGTCAGGTCCTGACCCGCAAAGTTGCCATAGTGCATACCTGCACGCCACAGGCGGCTCTCGGTCACATCATATATGATGCCTTTGTAGCATACCCACACCTGCTCGAGGTCTTGCCCGTTGCGCAGCGCAAGCTGTGCACGGGTATAGGCAGGCAGGGTGGCAGTTTCTTCAGCTATCATTAAACACCGCTATTGTTGCGTTCCATATATACACGAAACAACATAAGCTCAGTACAGAAAAACTCAAGCTGCCTTGCGTGCATAAACCCCATAGCCCATCGCGAGAATAAACAGACCCGCCGCCAGTATCATGTAATCCAGTTGACCCTGCTGCGCCCACTTGTAAAAGAAGTTACCCAAGCACAAGGCACTGGCTACGATGGATAGAATAAGTGCGAGTGTCGTCTTCTTCATCGCTAAACGTAACAGCGTTTCTTGCACGTAGTAGTGAGGGCACGCTGCATGGCAACGTTAACCGGGCTATAACTAATCCCAGTTCAGGCCGCCCTTTTTCACCAGGTAGATATACCCCACAAACAGGATGCCGATGAACACCAGCATCTCTACAAAGGCAAACAGGCCCAGCTGCTTATACTGCACGGCCCAGGGATACATGAAGATAACCTCAATATCAAAAATGATGAAGAGCATAGCTACCAGATAGAACTTCACACTGAAGCGCTCACGGGCGCTGCCCACGGGGTCCATCCCGCTCTCATACGCCATGAGCTTTGTTTGCTTGGGGCGCTTAGGGCCGGCTACTACCGTGAGGATGGGCAGTGCCAAACCCAGCAGCAGGCCAAAAGCCAGCAGCAACAGAAACCCAACATATTCTTGCTCAAACAAACTATTCATGGCGCATGCGTATTAAAAGCGGAGGCTAAACTAGCCACAATTGCTGAGGTAGGCAAGGCGTTTGGTTTCGAAAAATGAGCCGGGCAGCCAGTCTGCCAGGTTGTGCAGTTTGCTGCGCTTTACACGCAGGCCCTTCATTTCTGCTGCCACATCGCCCCCTTTCAGGTACAACACGCCGTTTGGCAGGGCGTTCTGGTTGTCGCAGTGTATCAGTTTGCGCGTCAGTGAGTAAAAGGTGCCCAGGTCTGCCACGGCCCGGCCTGTAACGAAATCGTATTCCCGGGCATGGTCTTCTGCGCGCTGCCACACGGTTTCTACATTAAGCAGCCGCAGTGCTTCGGCTACACTATTCACCACCTTCAGCTTTTTCTGGGTGCTGTCTAGCAGGGTAAACTGCGTCTCAGGAAACATCAGTGCGAGCGGCAGGCCCGGGAAGCCCCCGCCCGTGCCCAGGTCTAGCACGCGCGTACCTGGCACAAACTGTAGGTAGTGCGTTATTGCCAGGCTGTACAATATGTGCCGCTCGGGCAGGTGCTGTATGTCTTTGCGCGAAATCAGGTTGATGTTTTCATTCCACTGCGCCACCTGCAGGGCCAGTTCCTGCATGCGGCCAAAGAGGGCATCCGTCATGCCGGGTAACAGGAAGTACAGGGGCCGCAGCGCTTCCCAGGTTTTGGGGGGCTCTTCCGTTTCAGGGCTGAGAGGGCTTATGGGCGGGCTAGAGGTCATGCGGCAAACAGTGTGGCAAGATCCACACCAAAACCTGGCAGTAGGCGGCTCTGCGCCATGCCTTCACCCTCAGCCGCGCTGTGCAGCACATAGCGCCCAGCTTCTAGTGCAAACACCTCCACCACCTTCACCTGTGGTATGATGAGCCAGTATTCTGGTACGCAGTAGTGCTCATAGGCCGCTTTCTTTTCTTCAGTATCCAGCCGGTAGCTGCCCGTGCTCACCACCTCCATCACCAGGTCGGGCGCGCCGCGCACCCAGTCTTGCGCAATGTGCATGCGTGCCTGGCTAATGTATAGCACATCCGGCTGAAAGCGATTTACCCCTTCTTCAAAAATGACATCGAGTGGCGAAGTCATTACAATGCCCAACTTCTGGGCACGCACAAATAGGTTTAGTTGAAACTGCAACTCATCTACAATGCGCTGATGGCCTAGATAAGGGCTGGGGCTCTCGTGCGCTACACCATTCACAATCTGTGTTAAATCGTACTGCGGATACGGGATACGAGACGTTTGCATATGCAAATCAGAAGTTTCTATGACGAAAGAAGCCTGCTGTGCCACTGCAAATTACATGAAAAACCCCGCGCAAGGCGGGGCTTAACAGGCTGTGGAACAGCCGATATTAGTTGGCCGATAGCTTCATCCGCGCCTCAACAGAGGTGAGCACACGGCGAATCTTAATGAAGTCCAGGTCTTTCAGATTGCGCAGGCCTATGCGCTCCACTTCATGTATGCTGTCTTGAAAGAAACCAATCTCGCTAAGCGTAAATGCGCTAACAGCAGTGCGGGCTTTGCAGGCAGTCATCTCTGCATTTAAGAAACGCTTGGCACTTACGATGCGGGTTTCCAGTTCTTTTACGTTCTGCATGGCAGGTAATTGTGTGATACTTAAAAAGGCTTGGGAAGCTTGCGTTTTATTAACGGCTACCAGTTAAAACGTAAAGGGCCATAAAGATAATACAAACCAGCATATAATAGCTAGTTTATAATTCTCTTTACTTACATCCTTGTGCACATTTTATATACACACCATCCACATAAGCACCCAATAGAGGGCCCGTAGGATACTTTCACCACCTTGCCCGCATTAGCATGCAAGCACTACCGGGCACGTACCACCGAGCGGCTTTTGCCCAAAAAGTGCATGGGATAGTCCACATCTGCAAAACCTTTGCTTATCCGCGTCAGCTTGCCACGCAGCACCTGCTTTTTTAGCGAACTCAGCTTGTCGGTGAAAAGCACACCCTCTATATGGTCGTATTCATGTTGTATTACCCGCGCCCGTAGCCCGGTGTAGGTATCCTGGTGCTTCACAAACTTCTCATCAAAGTACTCTACCGTGATGGTGTTCTTGCGTAGCACTTCTTCGCGCACATTCGGTATGCTTAAGCAGCCTTCTTCAAAGCACCACTCGTCGCCCGTTTCCGCTAGTATCTTGGGGTTGATGAATACCTTGCGAAAGCCCTTCAATTCTGCCTCTGAGCCATACTGTGCCACCTTTTCTTCGGGCACCTTAAAAGGCGAGGTGTCTATGACGAACAGCCGGATGGCACGGCCCACCTGGGGGGCCGCCAGGCCCACACCCTCGGCATGGTCCATCGTTTCAAACATATTCTGGATCAGGCCCTCAAGCCCTACGTAATCCTGCTCTATGTCAATGCTTTTCTTACGTAGTACCGGCTCGCCGTATGCAAAAATGGGTAAAATCATTCCGTACTTTCTAGTTCCGTTAGTTTAGGGTTTCAGCCAAACCGACCCCTCCATTCAGGGCTGTGGTGGGGTGGCCATGTAGGCTTGCAGCAAAATTACGGCACTTACGCTGTTTATGGTCATCTTATCCGCACGTTTTTTGCGGCTGGCCCCACCTGCTACCATGGCCTGCTGCGCCAAGCGGCTGGTTAGGCGTTCGTCCGCCATCACGACTTTGAGTTGTGGAAAACGTGTTTGCAACTGGCGCGCATAGGCCTGCGCAGCGGCGGTGCTGTGCGTATCGCTGCCATCCAGCCGCAAGGGCAGGCCTACCACAAGGGTGTGCACCCCCTCCGGGCCTACTTTAGCCTCCAGCCAGGGTAGCACCTCAGGGGTAAGCATGGCGGGCAGTGCAGTTGCAATGATGCCCAGCGGGTCCGTCCAGGCCAGGCCTGTGCGCTTTTCGCCATAATCTATCGCCAGGATGCGCGGCATAGCGGCAAAGTTACGGCGCCAATTCAACAATGTTTCGTTTTGGTCTGGTTAGTCTGGGCCACTGGCGTTGACTGCTTGCGTTAAGCTTGGTTAAGCAGCCCGTCAGTACCTGGCATTTGCCCTACCTTTGCTGCACTTACGCACGCAGCGCGGTTATGACCACACTACAGAAGTTTGCAGAAAAACTCAGGCCCAAAAAACTGCACTTGCTGGTGCTTAGGCGGTTCGTCGGCCCGTTCCTGGCATCCTTTTCTGTAGCTCTTTTCATTCTGGTGCTGCAGGTCGTAGCCCAACGGCAAAACGACATTTTCGGCAAAGGCTTGGGTGCGGATGTAATCGGCCAGCTCTTCTTATACATCTCTATCACCCTAGTGGTAATGGCACTGGCTATGGGTGTGCTGCTTTCATCGCTTATGTGCTTTGGCAACATGGGCGAGAGCTACGAGCTGGCTGCCCTGAAAAGTGCTGGCATACACCCCCTCCGTATTACCTACCCGCTTTTGATAGGTGGGCTTTTAATCACGCTTTTTGCCTATTGGATTTCATTCTATGTGCAGCCATGGGCTAACCTGAAAATGTACAGCCTGCTCTATGACGTGCAGAACACCAAGCCCACCTTCGCGCTTAAACCGGGTGTGTTTAACACACTCGTTGATGGCTATGCTATTCGGATGACAAGCCGCGGTAAAGACGACATGATGTACGATGTGATGCTCTATGACCATAGCGACAACCGCGGCGCTATGAAAGTAACCATGGCAGACAGCGGGCGCATGTGGATGGATAACGACAATTTTTACCTGCGCATGAAGCTGTACCACGGTACCAGCTACGAAGACATAGTGCCAGAAGCCAGCAAGCCTTACAACTACCCTTTCTCGCGGGCCAATTTTGACACGCTAAACTATAAGATGGATTTATCCGGCATGGGTATGAAGCGTACAAATGAGAATTTGTTTGCAAATCATCAATACATGCTGAATGTATTCCAGCTCATAGAGCGGCTGGATTCTTTAAAGAAACGCCCCAACGATGCGCGGAAAAGCTCAATGGAATACATAGCCAAAGTGCTGCACTTTCAGGCCCGTATCAATGACTCCGCCCGTACCCGGCTTGCCGCCCAGTTCACCAAACCCATCTTGCTAGAACAGGCAGCAGGCATCAAGCCCGAGCAGCGGCTGGCGGCACTCTACTCGGCTGTAGGCAATGCCCGAACCGTAAAAAACTATACTGCTTTTAGCATAGACCAGGCCAAAAACTACCGCGAAGATGTACTCAAGTACGATGTAGAGCTGCATGAAAAACTATCCAAACCCCTGGCGGTAATCGTTCTTCTGCTCATAGGCGCACCGCTTGGCTCTATCATTCGCAAAGGCGGGCTGGGTATGCCGGTTGTGATCGGGGTGATCTTTTTTATCATGCTGTATTTGCTAAACATTCAGGGCAAAAAGCTGGCACGCGAAGAGGTGGTACCCATGTGGCTCGGCATGTGGCTGCCTATACTGGTAATGTCCCCTATTGCAGCGTACCTAAACTGGCAGAGCAGCCGAGACAGCCGCCTCTTTGAAGCGGGTACCTGGAATACACTGTTTACTGATATCTGGTCAGCCCTTGTCCGAATTGTTACCCGCACCAGAAAAGGAGAAACTGGCGTAAATGCCTAACCTTTAGCTTTCTTCTTAAACATACCGCGCATGTCAAACCTGCGGCCAAAGTAAACGCTACCGTTGAGCAGCGTGAATGCCATGCGGTATTGATTTCTAATGAACTCTAAATTGTAGGCATCTGCCGCACCGCTTATGCCCGCAAAGTAGCGGTGCCCATTGTAACCCATTGAGAAGCGCCCATTGATGCGCCAGTTAACTTGGGTAAGGCTGCGCGGCTTATCGTCTAGCCCATCTATATTGTAAATGCTGAATACGGGGCCGGTAAGCACGGAGGCATTTATAAAAAACTGCTTCTGTTTGCCAAACACGAATGTATGCGCATACCCACCACCCGCAGAGATGTTGTAAAAGCGCCCCCGTTCTATGTAATACGCCGCCGGTATTTCAGGCGGTGTAGGCACTGCAGGTAGCAAGTCCAGCAGGGGTCTGTCTGCCGTAATCTGGAAATAGTTGAAGCCCCCCAATATAAGCCAGGAGCCTTTGCTGCGGCGCTGCCGCTCGGTTTTTATATAGGCCGCGCGGTAGGAATACTTGCGCCAGTTCAGCACATAAATAAAATTCGTCCCTATGGTAAGGGTGTGTATGTCGGGCCGCTGCTGAGACGGGTCGTTGGGTGAATTGCCCGGGTATATTTGTAAAAAATTCTTAATGTTGTACCCTTTGTAATCAAACCAGAAAAGGTCTGCAATAAAGCGGCGGCTCATAATGGTAAGGGTCAGGTCAAACGCTTTGGTGTCAACTTTGTTGTTAGGCAATTCAACCAGCGGGTTCTGAAATGAAATAACCAGGCCTATGTTATGGTAAAAACCTCCAAAGCCAATGTTGGGCGGCAGGTTGGGCTGGTACTGTATGCTGGGGTAGCTCAGGTTGTTTGCAAATACCCGTATGTCTTGCAGGCGTGTCTGGCTAAACACCCGCGGAGTAAAAAATTTGCGGTAGGTCTGTACGTAGTTGGTATCTACGGGGCTTTTTTGGCCCATACGAAACAAAAAGAAATTTGAACCCTGCGCCCAGGCATGGCCATACCCCATAAGGGTGATGGCTAAAGTGAAGAATCCCGCATATATCAGAAAGGGGCGTAAAGACATAGGTGTGACAAGAAAAGGAAAAGACGGAAATGCGTATTCAGAGGGGATATGGGTGCAGGCAATGGCATTTGCGTTGCGCGTTGATTTTGATTGTGTAAACTCGTGCAAGTTTAAAGCCAAACCCGAAGAAACCGCAGTATGCAACGCCTGACAGGCCTGATAGGTATCGCCTTAATTTTAGGCATCGCATTTTTGCTGAGCAACAACAGAAAATTAATTAAGTTCCGCACCATCGGTGTGGGGCTGGCCTTGCAGGTGCTGCTGGCACTTTTCATTTTGAAAACTGACTTTGGCCAGGCACTGTTCCAGTTTCTGGGCGATGCCGTGGCCCGCGTACTCAGCTTTGCTGACCGTGGCGCTGAGTTTGTTTTTGGTGCACTGGTAGATAAAAATGTGATGGAGAGCGTGATGGGCAAAGGGAAAGACTTCATCTTCTTTTTCAAAATCATCCCCACAATCATCTTCGTAGCAGTATTGGTAAGCATAGCCTACCACATCGGACTGATGCAGCGCATCGTATCGTTCGTGGCGCGGCTGGTGCATCGACTCATGGGCGTGAGTGGCAGCGAGGCCGTGAGTAACGTAGCCAGCGCATTCGTGGGCCAGGTAGAAGCCCAGATCATGATCAAGCCCTACCTCAAAGGCATGACGCAAAGCGAACTGCTGGCCAGCATGGCGGGCAGCATGGCCTGCATCGCAGGCGGCGTAATGGCCGTGTACATCAGCCTCGGCGTACCTGCGCAATACCTGCTCGCCGCCAGCCTGATGGCGGCACCCGGCGCACTCGTCATCAGCAAAATCGTGATGCCCGAAAGCGAAGTCAGCGAAACCCAAGGCACGGTAAAACTGCACATCGATAAAAAAAGTGCAAACCTGGTAGATGCCGTAAGCAGTGGTGCCGCAGATGGCCTGAAGGTGAGCCTGAATGTCATCGCCATGCTCATCGGCTTCATTGCGCTCATTGCCATGGTAGACTGGGTGCTGGGTTTTGCCGGCGGCCTGCTAGCAGACTATGCCGGTATGAACGAGAGCCTACTCGGCTTTGACCTGCACCGCCTCAGTATGAAAACCATACTCGGTAGCATCTTCAGTGTATTCGCGCTGGCCATGGGCGTGCCCTGGCAGGATGCCCTCACAGCAGGCAGCCTCATGGGTACTAAAATGGTGGTGAATGAATTTGTAGCCTACCTCGATATGACCGCGCTGATGAAAGCCAGCACCCTGGACCCCAAGACCATCATCATCACCAGTTTTGCGCTCTGCGGTTTTGCCAACTTCAGCAGCATCGCGATACAGGTGGGCGGCATCAGCCAGCTCGCGCCTGAGCGGCGCGAAGACCTCGCGCGGCTGGGCTTCAAAGCACTGGTGTGCGGCACCCTCGCCAGCTACCTCAGCGCGACCATCGCGGGGATATTGAGTTGAGAATTAACACACGTAAAGGGTAGTTACTTACATGTAACTTTGCAAATCAAGTAACTTACTGCTCTAACCCAATTTAGTAGCATCAAGTGTTAACACTCCTAAAAGTAGACGGATTTAAGAATTTAATAGACGTAGAAATACGCTTTGGCCCATTTACATGTATTGCTGGACAGAATGGCGTAGGAAAATCAAACATTTTCGATGCCATTTCCTTCTTATCTGCACTAAGTCAGTCTACTTTAATGGACGCGGCGTTATCAGTCAGAGATGATGGCAGAAGGTCATCTGACTTAATGAGTTTATTCTATAAGTCAGGGGGCTATGTAAGAAATGAGATGTCATTTTATGTAGAGATGATTGTTCCAGAAAAGGGCGTTGATGATCTTGGTCAGGAAGCTCAAGCGACCATAACTTTTCTCAGCTATGAGATAGTTATTAAATATAATGAAAATGAATCCACTAGAATAGGTAATGGAAAGCTCACAATCGTTAAGGAAGAGCTAAAGCAAATTAACGCTAGCGATGCTGAAAAACACCTATATTTTGAGTATGAGGGCAAGTGGAAAAAATCTGTTATCAAAGGAAAAAGGCCTTCAAAAGCTCCCTTTATTTCTACGAATACTGATGATGAAGGAAGAAATATTATTGAGTTGCATATAGATAAGGGGTCTGGCGGCAGACCTCAAAAGAGAAATGCCTTCGAGCTTCCTAGAACAGTTTTATCGGCAACTAATACGAATGAGTATCCTACTGTGCTGCTTGCCCGAAAAGAGATGGAGTCTTGGAAGATACTACAGCTGGAACCTAGCGCTTTAAGAAAGCCAGATGAGTTTACCAGTGGCAACCATCTAGAGCCTAATGGCACGCATCTGCCATCAACTATTTTCAGATTAATAAACTCTAATAGGGAATCGGATGTATGTGGGCGTATATCAGCCCGTCTTAGCTCTCTTGTTGAAGATTTTTCAAGTATAAGCATTGAAAGGGATGATAAAAGAGAATTACTTTCCATTAAAGTAACAAGGCACGACAAAGCAACTTTCCAAGCACGGTCACTATCCGATGGGACCTTAAGGTTTTTAGCACTTGCTGTTATTGAACAGGATGAGGAGTTTAACGGAGTACTTTGTATGGAGGAGCCTGAGAATGGAATTCATCCTGCAAGAATAAAGGTTATGATAGATTTACTTAGTGGTATTGCTTGCGATACCAGATATGACTCAACTGAGCAAATTAACCCATTACGCCAGGTTATTATTAATACGCATTCACCTTTAGTAGTACAGCAGATACCTGATGAAAGTTTACTTATGGTAAGTGATAGGAAACTGATAAAACAAGGAAAACAGGTGTCTACGATATCAATTTCTCACTTACCAAAAACCTGGAGACATGATAGCGTTCCAAATGGTAGGAATAATACAATACTCCGAGGAGTAATCAATAGATACCTTAACCCAGTTGTAGAGGATAATCCTGTGTTAGAAGATAGTACACTCAACAAGCGTAACCGAGTACTTGATAATGAGCTTCTTGAAAAAGAATCTTTGAAATTATTCTACTAAATACTTGAGAAGAATTAGCTACACTTTAATAGCTGATGGATCATCAGACAAAAGCCTTTTGCCAATTATTGATTGGGCAATTAAGCAACATTTAGGGAGTGCGGTAGACTACGAGCTGAACCGATACTGGGCTGATCTATCCTTTCTTGAAATTAGGCCTTGTGAGTTAAAGGACAGAATAAAACAGGCGTTTCGATACTATCCTAGCGACTTTATAGTTGTACATCGGGATGCTGAGAGAGAATCGCCACAAAGTAGAATAAATGAAATTCGATCCGGGGTGGCTGATTCAGAATTAGGAATTGCTGTTGCGCCTGTTATACCTATTAGAATGTTGGAAGCATGGTTATTGATTGACGAAAACGCCATAAGAAATACTAGTGGAAACGATAGAAGTGAAGTGAACTTAGATTTACCAGATGCCTCAAGGCTTGAAGGAATAGCAGATCCTAAACGGTTGCTATTTGATAAGATAAAATTAGCAAGTGGATTAAAAGGACGTAACTTGGACAGACTAAATTTATATAAGTGTAGGTCTCAGTTATCGATGTACATAGAAGATTTTTCTACCCTTAGAAGGCTTTCAGCTTTTGTGGGCTTTGAAAATTCTTTACATACTGTGCTTGATGTGTTGTTAAGCAAATAATACTACCGTTTGGTTCTCCCGTATAAATTATAGATATAGCTCTATACTAAGGTAATCTCACTAACCCGTGCAGCCACAGCTCGCTATACTCGACGTACTTACGCTTACTACACTTGTCGGCACGCTCATCTACTTCATCATGCGGCGGCAGATGCGCCGTGCTGCAGCACACACACCCCAGGCGCTGCGCAGCACTACCTTTGCCACTGAGGCCGAGTTGCTCATGCAGGGTGATGCGGCCTCTGCCATAGAAAGATTAACCACTTACTTGAGCCAGCCCGCGCCAGCACATACTGCTGCCGCCCGCCTGCTGCGTGCCGAGGCTTACCTCAGTCTGAATAACGTCGCCGCTGCACGCGCTGATGCTGAAGCGGCCCTCGCCCAGAACCCCACATTGGCCGAAGCCTTCCGCCTTCGTGCTGCCTGCCAGCAGGCCGCTGGCGAGGCTGAGCAAGCCCGCATCAGCATGGAGTATGCCCATCGACTTGAAAAGAAATAGCAGCAGATCCAGGCCTCTGGTTTACAAAAAGACAAAACAGGGCTGCGCTGAAAACCCATATCTTGATAGCGCAATTCCCCCTCTATTCTTTACATGGCAAACCGCGTTTGGCAAGATATGGTAAGCGCCCTCTGGGGCTATGAGCACGCCCTAGCACACACCATACGCGACCTCTTCCTGCGCCCCCGTAAGGTGTATGAGCACTACAAAGCCGGCGGCAACCAGTACTTCAGCCCCTTTCGTGTGTTGGCCGTAACGGCGGGCCTGCTCTTCCTGCTAGACCAGGTACTGGTGGACTATGGCGAGCTGCTGCGCGGCGTAGAGCCGCCGCTTTACCTGGAGGTGCTGCTGCCCATACGCGCACAGCTCTTTATCGTAAAGGTGATTAACAAATACCAGGTGCTGTTTCAGGTACTGTCTATTCCCATTTACTGCATCGGTCTACACCTGTTTCTGCCGCGCCGTGTGTACAACCGCTACACCAATAGCATCGTCATCATCACCTATGCTGCCTGCATGATACTCATGACCAAGCTGGTGCTGCTGCCGCTGAAGTATGTGTCTTACACCGCAAGCGGGTACACCACCTATGCAGACATTCTGAACATCAGCCTGAGCTTTGGCTATTACTTCGGCATGACGGCTGCCATGCTGAAACTGCGCACCCCACGCGAGCTGGGCCGCGCTGCTGTGGGCTATGCCGTCGGCTGGGTGCTGGTATGGGCCGTGCTTTTTGGCCTCGCACTGCTGGTTACAAGCAAGCCCATACGCAGCCTGTTTATGTAAAACGATTTCGGCATGCCGCCCCGACGCTAGGGGTCGGCATCTCGCCCGCAGCGCATGCGCGAGAATGGGATGAAGCATCCAGCATCATATCACCCGTTATTTGATTGTTTTAGTACTTTTAACTCAATCTTCCCATTGATGGGCCACGAATAAACATGATACTCATCTATGTCGTTAAGGTTGTCTTTTGATACTACATGAATGTTTCGATAAGCTATTAATAGTCCCATACTTTTATTTGGCAAATTTATTTTATTGTACTCGCCTATGAAATATGTTGTGCCATGAATGCTTAGAACATTTGAAGGAACATTTATAGAGCACATGTTAATATGATCAAATAACCTGTAATCAATTTCAGGTTTATCATTGACAATAAGGAGCTTCATGTTAGAATCATAATCTCTTGCAGTTTGTATTATCACACAGCAATCCTCAACAAATATGTTACGCTTTACATCTTCTTCCGTCCAAAACGCTGATGATTGATTACTCTCCGATATGTCCTCTAAATAAATCATCCTGTAGTCGGAGCTTATCACAAAATCAAAAGTGGTCATTGTATAAAAAACTAATATCAGGACATTCTAGTGCATGCGCGAGCGTCTCCAGGCGTACACTGCCGAAAATGACGTATAATGTAAGAAATGCTGAGCTGGTTTGGCAAGCCTACGTGAAAGTCGTAATATAACTTTACGACCTACTTATCGCCCTCATTCCGCTTGGGCGGCTGGATGCCCAGCTTAAGCAGGATGGCATCGCTCATGTCATACACCGTATCGGTATAGAGTATGGTGAGGCTGCCGGATTTGTCGAACACAAAATTGAGGCGGCGCTCGCGGGCCAGCTCTTCTACCGCAGCAAACACGCGGTCTTGCAGCGGTTTTACTTTTTCGCTGCGCTGCTTAAACAGGTCGCCTTCATACCCGAAACGCTTGCGCTGGTACTCTTTGGCGCGCTTCTCTTCGGCTAGTATTTCATCCTGCCGCTGCTTCTTGATGCTCTCGCTCAGCAGTACTTCCTCAGCACGGTATTTTTCATACATCTTCTCTATACCCGCATACATCTCGTCCAGCTCTTTCTGCCACTTGGCGCTTAGCATTTCCAGCTCTTTGTCTGCTGCAGCATACTCCGGTATTTTCTCCAGGATGTACTTGGTATCTACATAGGCAAACTTCTGCGCCCAAGCCGTGCTACCTGCACATAGCAGTGCAGCTACCAATAAAGCTATACGAGTTTTCATACCGAAAAGATAGTAACAGATTTCAAACGCTCAGCACAGGTAATTTATGCTAGCAACCGTACAGCGGCTTAAAACGTCTGGCCTATCATGAAGTGAAAGCGGCCACCCCCAATGTTGCTCTGCTGGAAGAATACCTCGTCAGCGCCGTAGCCGTAGTCAATGCCCAGCAGGCCAAACATGGGCAGGAAGGCGCGCAGGCCGCCCCCAAATGACCGCTTCACGTTGAAGGGGTTGAATTCTTCCATGGTGCCCCAGGCATTGCCAGCTTCCGCAAAGATGTGCACCCATACCATTGCACTCTGCTCCAGCGTGAGGGGCTGGCGCAGCTCTATGGTATACTTTACGAACGCCGTAGCACCGTTCTGGCTGCGGTCGGCATCATTGGGCGGGCCTATGTTTGGGGTGCTGTAGCCGCGCAGGGCAATGATTTCGCGGCCGTCCAGGTTAAAGCCCTGCAGACCGTCACCCCCCAGGTAGAAGCGCTCGAAAGGTGAGGTGGGCATGCCGGGGTTGTAGCCGCCCAGTATGCCGCCGCGTATGCGCGTCCATAACACCAGGGGCAGTTTCCTGCTGCGCGACACTTCGATGAAGGTTTCGGTCTGGAACTTGATCTTCCAGAACTCCAGCAGCTTCACCTGCTGTATGGGCTGCTCGTTTCGCACATTGCGGCGCTGGATGTAGCTCCAAGGCGGGGTGGCCTCAAAGGCAAGGTTAAACACGGACCCGCTGCGTGAGAAGATGGGCGCGTCTATGCTGGTACGGTCGAACACCTGGCGCAGGGCGATGATGTTGATGTTACCCGTTGCGTAGTTTGCACCGAAAATGTTGCTGGCGTTCAGCAGCTCATAGTTTGCATAGCGCAGGGTGGTGTACGAGCGGAAGAAGTCATCGGGCCAGCGCAGGCGCCGGCCCAGATCCGTGCTGACGTTGAATATGCCCAAGCGGTAGTTGAAGAAGATACCAGCGCCTGTGCTGGGGTTAATGCCCTGCTGCGTGTTCTGCTGCTGTATGGAGTAGTTGGTGTTTACGCCAAATGAGTTTGGCCGCTTGCCGCCCAGCCAGGGCTCCAGGAAGGATATGCCGTAGTTCTGAAAGTTGGTGCCGTTGGTTTGCACCTGCAGGCTCAGGCGCTGGCCGTCGCCTTTGGGCAGGGGGCGCCAGGCGCGTTTGTCAAAAAAGCGGCGCGTACTGAAGTTGTTAAACTGCAAGCCCACGGTAGCAAGCAGGCCGCCGCCCACCAGGTTGCCAAAGCGGTCGCGCACCTGACCGCTCCAGCCCCCTTGCAGGGTTATCTGGTCGTTGCTGCGCTCGGCCAGCACATACTTGATGTCAACGGTGCCGCGTGTGGGGTCAGGCTGTGGCACGATGTTCATTTTCTGCTGGTCAAAAAAGCCCAGGTTCAAGATTTCACGCTGGCTACGGATGATTTCAGAGCGGCTGAATTTCTCGCCAGGTAGTGTGCGTATTTCACGCAGAATCACGTGGTCACTGGTGGCATTGTTGCCCTCTATGATGATGCGGTTGATGGTAGCCTGTGGGCCTTCAAACAGGCGTATCTCCAGGTCAATGCTGTCATTTTCCACGGCTACTTCTACCGGCTCCGCACGGAAAAACAGGTAGCCATCGTCCAGGTACAGTGAGCTTAAGTCCACTCCATTGGGGTCCATCTGCAGGCGTTTGTCCAGCAGTTCTTTGTCATACACATCGCCCGCGTTAATTTTGAGCAGGCGGTTCAGGGTGCGGCTATCGTATTTGTTGTTGCCTACAAAGTTTATGCTGCGGAAGTAGTACTTGGGCCCTTCATACACTTTTAACAAAACATCAATACGTTTCTTGCTCACCAGGTAGGTGGTGTCATACACAATCTGTGCATCGCGGTAGCCCTGCTGGCCAAAGTACTCCTGGAGTTTCTCTTTGTCTTCCTGAAACTTGCTGCGCACAAACTTAGAGCGTTTCCAGAAGCGCATGGGTATAGCTGCTCTGGTCTCCTTTAGCGTTTTGCGAATTTTAGATGTTTTGATTTTGTCATTACCTTCTACTATCAGTTTGCGTATCTTAATACGCGGGCCCTTGTTCACGCGTATGGTAAGCGATACCCCATTGCGGCGGTCGCTGGTGTCCATGCGCTGCTCCACCTGCACCTGGGTGTTCATGTAGCCTTTGTCCTGAAAGTAGTTGCGTATTGCGCGCTGGGCTGTGCGGCTCTTGGTTTCAGTAAAAATGGTACCGCGCACCAGTTTAATTTTTTCCTTCAGGTCATCTGCCTGCCCTTTGCGTATGCCGCGAAAGGTATAGCGGGTAATGCGTGGCCGTTCGGCCAGCAGTATCGTCAGGTAAACTTGGTCTCCTTCTACGCGTGCCACCTCTATCTGTACATCGCTGAAAATGTCCTGCTTCCACAGTTTGGTAATGGCCTTGGAGATGTCAGGCCCGGGTATGCTGATGCGTTTTCCGAGCACGAGGCCGCTGAGCAGCAATACGGTTTGCTCATCGGTTTGCTGTGCTCCGCGCACGCTGATGTTGGCTATGGTGTACTCTCCTGCAGGTATGTTGCCGCCGCCACTGAGGGGCTTGGTGGCTTGGGCCATTGACGTTATGGGTGCAATGCAGAAAACGAACAGCGCAAGTGCGGCAGCACTCGTGCGGGTTGCAGTTGCGAGTGTATGGCGTAAGGCTGCAAACTTTGGCCCTATCCCCCAGCGGGTAAACATATATGCAGGTGCCGTGCGCGTCATTACTGGCGGGTAGGCAGTTTTTCTTTTAATTGTTCACTGGTTTTGCCAAAGCGGCGTTCGCGTCCCAGAAAATCGCGGAAGGCGCTGTAGAGATCTTCGCGCCTAAAGTCGGGCCATAGTTTACTGCTTATGTATATTTCAGCATACGCTATCTCCCACAGCATAAAGTTACTCAGTCTAAACTCACCGCTGGTGCGTATCAACAGCTCGGGGTCTGGCAGGTTGCTTGTGCTAAGGTAGTGGCTCAGGGTTTGCTCATCTACGGCATCCGTGGCTAAGGTGCCTCGCTGCACATCAGCAAGCATCCGGCGCACAGCGCCCACAATGTCAGCGCGGCTGCCGTAGCTCAGCGCGAGCGTAAGCACCATGTGCGTATTGGCTGCTGTAGCGCGTAATACTTTCTCCAGCTCTTTGCGTGTATCTGCGGGCAGTTCTTCTGTATTGCCAATTACATTCAGCCTGACTTTGTTCTTCTGCAGGGTTTCGGCTTCACTTTTCAGGGTGGCTTCCAGCAGGTGCATCAGGGCTTCTACCTCCAGGCGCGGGCGGTTCCAGTTTTCGGTGCTAAAGGCATAGAGCGTAAGGTAGGGGATGTGCAGCTCAGCACAGGCCTCTACCGTATCGCGCACAGCCTGAATGGCAGATTTGTGTCCAAAAATCCGGTTGTTACCACGCTGGGTGGCCCACCTGCCATTGCCATCCATGATCACAGCCACATGCGAGGGAAGGCGAGCAGGTTCCAGGTTTTGTAAATCAGCGGGCAGCGGCGTCATCCGTAAAAAAGCAGGGAGCAAAGTTCGCGTTTTGTGGCGTAGTATGCCAGTAAATCACGCTATTTCCTTCGGGTGTTTTGTTAATCTATGTGAACCCTACGGCCATGCATCGGGTGCAGGCATTTCCTGCTACGCGTTTAGCGGAATATGCGATTGAAGGGCCAAACGCCGCCGCGCTTCTGGCGTGTGGGCTTGGGGCACTTGGGCTGGAATAGGACATAGTTTACGTTCACCCCTACAAAGCCAAACCAGTCGTTGGTATTGGGTGTTCCGCGCTTTGCGGTGGTGGGGTCTAGCCCGTTAATGCCGCGAAAGGAAAAAGCAATTCGGGTAGGGTCATTGTCGAGCTGGGCTGCTGTGGGGTAGCCGGCGTTTGGGCCCGCGCCGGTTACATCGTCCAGCGCGTCGGTGTTCGTCCAGCGCAGGCCAAACTCCAGCGCAATGTTCCAGCGGTCTCGCAACGTGTAGCGCACACCCACGCCAAATGGGAGGCTCAGCGCCCATAGCCCATAGGCCGTGGCCTGGCCCTCTGTGCGCAGCTCGCGCATTGCAGTTTGCCCGCGCCTGCCGGCTACATCGGTAAACGAGTATGGACTTGTGTAGAATACTCCCACGCCTGCAAACACATACGGCGACACCCGCGGGCGGTATAGGTAGCTCATGCGGGTGGGCAAGTATTCATACACCACCTGAAGGCTGAGTTCCAGCAGGTCATTCTCAAAATGTAAGTTTCGGTTGCGCAGTACCTGCTTGGGGTTCAGCCTGTCCTCACTCCAGATGCGGTACCATGAGAGCGTGCCGCGCAGGCTTATCTGCGGGTCAAAGTGGTAGGATGCCTGAAAGCCCAGCGAGATGCCTGGCGTGCGCAGGGCACCCAGTTGTGAGCTTGGGAATGTATTGTCGGCGCTGGGGGTAAGTTCGCCCCCGTAGAGTGCAGTACCTACATGCCCGCCTATCGTCCAGTACTTGTATTTCAGCCCATACTCCTGCCCATATAGCGCGCCGTGTGTGAGCAGGCCAAGGCAAATGAGAAGGACACCTGTTTTATTACACTTCATGTACATCTGCTTCCGCAAGGCCCAAAGCAAAATAGGCTACGGGTGTAGCCTATTGCAAAAATGGAACCATTACCTGCGCAAAAGCGCTGCGCGTAAGGGTTTATACTGTTAACGGCGGCCAAAGATGCGGTTAAAGGGCCAGATACCGCGCTTGCCACTGCTAGGTGTAGGACACTTGTTGGGGTCAGTGATAATATACTTGATGGTTACGCCACCGAAGAAGTAGGCATCAGAACCTGCAGTTTTGCCAATATCCACAACACTGGCTGGAGCAACTGTTGACACCTCTAAGATATTTGTCAGGCCATCGAATTTATCTGAAAGTGAATAACGGAGACCGTACTCAAAACCAATGTCAATGTTTCGTGTTAATCTGTAATCAAAACCTATACCTAGTGGTATTGAAGGTGAGATTACGGTGTAGCTAGTAATAGGGAACCCGCCAACAGGCGTACCACTAAATTGTGGAACTGGTGAAACAGTGCCGGAACCATAGTACACAGCCAAGCCACCAAACACATACGGGTTGAATTTGGGTCTGTAGTAAAATCCGCGGCCCGCAGTTTTCAGATGGAAAACGGCTATTGCACTAAGCTCAAATACAGTTGATGAAAATGAACGATTGAAATCTTTGCGGAGACCGGTTGCTTTTCCTTCAGAGCTGTAGAAATTACCGTAAGTAAGCCCTACCCGCCCACTTATATGTGGCATGAAGTGATATTGTACATTGGCCCCGACGGCTAAGCCAGACTGTGTCAAACCACCAGTATAACCCTGCAAAGCAGAAGAAATACCTTTAGACTCAGATGGCGCGAATGTTATGTCAGTTACATTCTGGGTGAAACCCAGCATGCCCCCTATCGTCCAGTAGGGTTGGTAGCGGGTGCGGCGCTGGGCCAGCACCGGATTGGTAAAACCAATACATAACAGGGCAAATGCCAAAACAGCAGCAGAATACCGAGCGTAATTCATAATAGGCATGCGTGAGCTTGAGCTAGGTTAGCTTCCTTAAGCACAAATAAAAGAAAAACGCTCCAAACAATAACACGTTGGCCCGCTCATATACAATAAATTAACCGCTAATATTTTTTACTCGTACCGTTTGGGGGATAAGGTAGCTCCCAGGTACTCACGGTTTAGGTGTGCAATGTTGGTCAGGGATATCCCTTTGGGGCATTCTGCCTCGCAAGCGCCTGTATTAGAGCAGTTTCCGAAACCTTCTTCATCCATACGGGCCACCATGGCGCGCACGCGGCTGCGGCGTTCGGGTTCACCTTGGGGTAACATTGCGAGGTGTGATACCTTGGCACTTACAAAAAGCATGGCAGAAGCATTCTTACAGGCAGCTACGCAGGCCCCGCAGCCTATGCATTCTGCTGATTCGAAAGCTTTGTCTGCGACTGCCTTGCCCACAGGTATAGCATTGGCATCTGGCGCAGCGCCAGTATCTACGCTCACATAGCCGCCTGCCTGCAAAATGCGGTCAAAAGCCCCGCGGTCAACGAATACATCCTTCATTACAGGAAATGCCGCAGCACGCCAAGGCTCAATGACGATTTCTGACCCATCGGTGAAATCGCGCATGTATTGCTGGCAGGTGGTAATTTTGCTTTTAGGGCCATGGGCGCGGCCATTGATGTAGAGGCCGCAGGAGCCGCAGATGCCCTCTCGGCAGTCGTGATCAAAAGCAATGGGATGAATCCCACGGTGTTCCAGGTCAATGTTCACTATGTCCAGCATTTCCAGGAATGAGGCGTTCCCGGGTATGTTGCTGGCCTCGTAGCTTTCAAACTTGCCAGGGCTCTTGCTGTCTTTCTGCCGCCAAACTTTTAGTCTGAAGTTCATAGATGTAAATGGGCTATTCGGTTCTGGCTCGGTTTGGTATTACTTATAGCTGCGCTGTACCAGTTTCACGTTTTCAAAAGCGAGGGACTCTTTGTTGAGTTCAGGTGCTTTGCCTTCTCCCGTGTATCCCCATGCTGCTACATAGGCATAATCATCGTCATTGCGCTTGGCTTCACCCTCTGGGGTCTGGTATTCCTCACGCAGGTGGCAGCCACAGCTTTCATTTCGGTTCAGGGCATCCATGGCCATCAGCTCGGCCAGTTCAAAGAAGTCTGCCACGCGCAGCGCTTTTTCCAGGCTCTGGTTCAGGCTGTCTGGCGTGCCTACTATCTTCACGTCCTTCCAGTACTGCTCGCGTAGGCCGCTAATCTCATTCATGGCTTTGTTCAGCCCGTCAGCGTTGCGTGCCATCCCGATGTTGTCCCACACAATTTGGCCCAGTTCGCGGTGAAACTCATCTACCGTTTTCTTGCCATTGATGCTGATGAGCTTGCTGATGCGTTCGTTGGCTTCGCGTTCGGCATCCTTAAAGGCAGCATGGCTGGTGTCTATCTTGGTGGCAGCCTCAGTGGCCAGGTAGTCTCCCAAGGTGTAAGGGATGACGAAGTAGCCATCCGCCAAACCCTGCATTAAAGCGCTGGCACCCAGGCGGTTTGCCCCGTGGTCGCTAAAGTTCGCCTCGCCCAGGGCATAGAGGCCTGGCACGGTAGTCATCAAGTTGTAATCTACCCATAAGCCGCCCATGGTATAGTGCACGGCGGGGTAGATCATCATGGGCGTTTCGTAGGGGTTCTGTGCCGTGATTTCGTGGTAAATGTCAAACAGGTTGCCATACTTTTCTTCCACTACTTTCCGGCCCAGGCGCTTGATGGCATCGGCAAAGTCCAAGTACACGGCCTTGCCCGTGCTGCCAACGCCCAGGCCTTGGTCGCACACGGTTTTGGCATTGCGGCTCGCTACGTCTCGTGGCACCAGGTTGCCAAAACTAGGGTAGCGTTCTTCCAGGTAGTAGTAGCGTTCGGCCTCGGGTATATCTTGCGGGCGGCGCTTGTCGTTTGGTGTGCGGGGCACCCATACGCGGCCATCGTTGCGCAGACCCTCGCTCATTAAGGTAAGCTTACTCTGGTAGTCGCCACTCTGGGGTATGCAGGTGGGGTGCACCTGCACAAAACTGGGGTTGCCAAAGAGGGCACCGCGTTTGTAGGCCCGCCAGGCCGCGCTGGCGTTGCAGTTGCGCGCGTTCGTGCTAAGGAAGTACACATTGCCATAGCCGCCTGTGCAGAGCAGCACCGCATGGCCAAAGTGGCTTTCTATTTTACCCGTAACCAGATCGCGGGTGATGATGCCGCGGGCTTTGCCGTCTATCACCACCACATCCAGCATTTCGGTGTTCGTGTACATCTGCACCTTGCCGGCTTCTATCTGGCGGTTCATGGCGCTGTAAGCCCCGAGCAGGAGCTGCTGGCCCGTCTGGCCGCGCGCATAAAAGGTGCGGCTCACCTGGGTTCCACCAAAGCTGCGCGTATCGAGCAGGCCGCCATACTCACGGGCAAAAGGCACACCCTGCGCTACACACTGGTCTATAATTTTTACGCTGCACTCGGCCAGGCGGTGCACGTTGCCCTCGCGCGCGCGAAAGTCGCCGCCCTTCACGGTGTCGTAAAAGAGGCGCTGAATGCTATCGCCGTCGTTTCGGTAGTTTTTGGCTGCGTTGATGCCGCCCTGTGCGGCGATGCTATGGGCGCGCCGCGGGCTGTTGTGGTAGCAGAATGCTTTCACGTTGTAGCCCAGTTCGCCGAGGCTGGCGGCAGCGCTGGCACCCGCCAGGCCTGTACCCACCACGATGACATCATACTTACGTTTGTTGGCCGGGTTTACCAGCTTGACGTGGGCTTTGTGCTCGGTCCATTTCTCGTCTATTTTCCCTTCAGGGATTCTGCTGTTCAGGGTGGCCATATACGTTTGGTGTAGTAATAATACTCTGCTGTGGATTATGCCGTGAAGAGAAAGTAGAGCGGGATGATGGCAAACGCTGCACTGATGATAACCGCGAAACCCACGGCTATGCTGCGCAGCAGCTTGCTCATGCTGAGGTTGATTACCCAGCCCAGGGTTTGAAATGCGCTCCAGAAGCCATGCGTGAGGTGAAAGGCCAGCGCTACCATGGAGAGCACGTAAAAGCCTGAATACAGCGGCTCGCTCAGTTTCATTTTTGTGGCTGCGTAGAGGCTTTCAGGCAGGCCCGCTGCAGGTGCGCCCGTGAGCCAGCTCATTACCTTATGGCTAAAGAAGAAGCTGTATAGGTGTAGCAGCAAAAAGATGAGAAAGATGATGCCTGTGTGCACCATGTAGCGACTAAAGAAGGTACCCTGGTTTTTGTCGTTCAGGTAGCGGGCACCACCACGGGCCCTGCGGTTCTGCACGTTAAGCGTAAGCGTAGCTACGATGTGAAAAATGATAACGCCAAAGAGGCCCAGCTCAGCGCCCCACACCAGCGGTGTGGTTTTCATGAAGTGGGCGTAGGCATCAAAGGCAGCACCGCCGTCACTCTTCATCAGCAGGAAGTTGCCGGTGAGGTGTGCTACCAGAAAGAGCATGAGGGCCATACCCGTAGCAGCTACCAGCACTTTTTTACCTACTGAGACTTTTACCAGTGGTGCAGATGCACTTGCCGTATTCATAGCTGAAGAAAGGGTGAGAGAGAACTGTGACCTTAAAGTGCGTAAAGCTAAGAAGTGCCCGTATAGTAGCGCCACCCTGAAAACGAAAAGGCGAGAATTTTCAATCTTGCCTGAAACTGTTTGGAACGGTTCTAAGTGGGCTGTGAAAGCTGTTTGAACTTCTCAGTGGCAATGGTGGAGAGATTCCGGCCTTCGTCGGAATGACAAGATGGTATTACAGCACCTGGGCCAGCGTCCAGTAGTTTCCCCAGCGGTCTTGGAGGCGGGCTACGCGCATGCCGTACTCGGTTTCATCTTTGGGCTCGCCCAGTCCTGTGGCGCCGTGCGCCACACCTTTTTTGTACACATCATCCAAATCGTTTACATACAGCATGATGCGGGCTGTCTGCACCGGGAAGCCGTCGAAGGGGTCGCAAAGCATAACCATGCTGCCGCCAATGCTTACCTCGGCATGGGCTATCTTGTCGCCCTCACCTGGATAAATGGCTTTCTCTTCGGCGCCAAACACATCTTTCATAAATGCGATGAGGGCTTTGGCACCATCTGCAATGAATACGGGCGTTAGTACGGGGTGGCCTTCGAGGGTTTTGGGGGTAGGCATGGGGTGTAGGATCTATGGGATTGGTGTTTCAAAGTAAGCGGTTTCTGGCCAGCGTTGCATTGTAAAAACGCGACAGCCCTACTACATTTAGTGGTGAGTTTGGCACGGTATATAGCTGCGCCCCGCGGTGTGCTGGGCAGCGTGAACAGTACAGATAACATAACGTACAGCCGCCACTTTCCGAGCGCAGCACTGGCACATGTGGTGCAGCACTACTGGACATCGGTGTGGGATTTGCCGGAGGAGGCACCACGCAGTTTTGAGGTACTGGGACACCCCAATGTGCAGCTACATTTTGAACCTGGCGTGAGTAAGGCGATCGGGATACACACACGCAAGGTTAAACGAACCCTAAGCGGCCAAGGCCGCGTACTGGGTATCAAGCTGCGGGCGGGGGCCTTTTATGCGCTCTTGCAGCGGCCTGTGCGCACGCTAACGAACAAGACACAGGCCCTGCAAACGCTGCTGCCGCAGGTAGACATCGCACAATGGGAAGCGGCGATTCTCTCACCCGATATTCCCGAAGAACGCGTTGCTGCTGCAGAAGCCTTCTTGCTGAAGTTACACCTACCGCACGACCCCCTGGCAAACCTGATGAGCGAACTGGTAGACACCCTGATGCAGAACCACAACCTGACGCGGGTAGAAGAAATAGCCGCGCTCACGGGTGTAGGGGTGCGCAGGCTTCAGCGGCATTTTGCACAATATATAGGTGTCAGCCCGAAGTGGGTTCTGCAACGCTACCGAATGCACGAAGCGCTAACCCAACTGCAAGAGAGCCCACAACCCGATGTGCAGCAACTGGTGCACGCGCTGGGCTACCATGACCAAGCGCACTTTATCCGCGACTTCAAAGCGGCGGTGGGGCAGCCGCCTGCGGCGTATACAAACGCTAAGGGGTAAAGGCTTATAAATAAATTAAGGGCATCTCTAAAAACCCCAGGATGTCATTCCCGCGAAAGCGGGAATCCATCCTCGCACACACCTACAATCTTACCTGTAAGCAAGTCCTTCCATTCCGGATTTAAGCTAACAATTAATTCTACTTTCCAAGCGCGGTTCCATTTCTTTAACTGCTTTTCTCTTGCTATGGCTTGCCTAATAGTTTGGTGCTGCTCAATGTATACACAGAATATTACGTTATAGCGCGTTGTAAAACCTTCGATTTCTTTATTCTTGTGTTGAGCTACTCGCTTTTGCCAGTTGCTGGTTACGCCAATGTAAAGTACGCTGCGTGTCCAATTGGTCATAATATACATAAAGCCCATTTGCGTAATGGCGAGTAAAGATTCCCGCTTTCGCGGGAATGACAATCCTGAAACTTTAAGCAATTCTAATAAATAGCATCGGCATGCAGCTCCTGTCTTACAGCCTCTACTTCCTTGTCAATGGTTTCTGGGTCAAGCTCGTTTGTTTTGAAGGCTTTCAGCAAATCACTTAGCTTTGTGTCTATCTCTGCTTTTTCAAGCTCACGCGAAAGACGCAGTTTCTCTTTATTGGGTAAGCGTTTGACCAAATCTAGAATTTGGTCAAAATCCAGTTGCACGGAATACAAGTTGGCTTTCATTTGAACACAAGTTATGCCTTTTTGGGCGCTTCTCTAAACCAACGATTATAGTTTTCCATGCTTTGTAATCTGGGTCTGTAGGTTATCTCTATATTTCGCGGCGTTTTTATGTTACTTATACTTGACTATCCGTTTGACCTGCTATAACTGAATTCATTTCCATGGAAACCCAATCCTACGACGTCATCGTTATCGGCTCTGGTCCTGGTGGCTATGTGGCTGCCATCCGCTGTGCCCAGCTCGGCATGAAAACCGCCATCATAGAGCGTTATGAAAAACTGGGCGGCACCTGCCTAAACGTGGGCTGCATACCCAGCAAAGCCATGTTGGATAGTAGCGAGCATTACTACAACGCCGGCCATAGCTTTACCGAACACGGCATAGACTTGGATGCCAAAAGCCTGAAAGTGAACCTGGCCCAGATGGTGAAACGCACGCAGGGCGTGGTGGACCAGACCACCAGTGGCATTGTCTTCCTGATGAAGAAAAACAAGATAGACCCCTACTACGGCCACGGTAGCTTTACCGGCCCCAAGACGGTGAAGGTGGTGCTGCGCGCGGGCGGCGAGGCGCTGCTGGAAGGCAAGCACATCATCATTGCTACGGGTAGCAAACCCAGTACCCTAGCGGGGGTATCTATAGACAAGCAGCGCATCATCACCAGCACCGAGGCGCTGAAAATGAAAGAAGTGCCGAAGAACCTGATACTCATTGGCGGCGGCGTGATAGGCCTTGAGCTGGGCAGCGTGTACGCACGCCTGGGCAGCCAGGTGCAGGTGGTGGAATATATGGACAGCATCCTGCCTACCATGGACCGCGCCATGGGCCGCGAAATGCAGAAAATCTTAACAAAACACCTGGGCTTTCAGTTTGCCTTTAACCACAAGGTGCAGAGCGCGGAGGTGGTAGCGAAAGGTAAAACCGAAACCGTAGTGGTGCGGGCGGTAGACAAAGACGGCAAGGAAGTAAGCTTCACCGGCGACTACTGCCTGGTTGCCGTAGGCCGCCGCCCGTATACCGACAGCCTGGGGCTGGAGGCTGCTGGCGTAAAAGCGGATGCCCGCGGCCGCATAGAAACCGACGACCACCTGCAAACGAATGTGCCTGGCATCTACGCCATCGGCGATGTGGTGAAAGGGGCCATGCTGGCGCACAAGGCATCGGATGAAGGCGTGTTTGTGGCCGAACGCATCGCAGGGCAGAAGCCGCACATCAACTACCGCCTGATACCGGGCGTGGTGTACACCTGGCCTGAAGCGGCCAGCGTGGGGTACACCGAAGAAGAACTGAAAGAATTGAATATTCCTTACAAACCCGGGAAGTTCGACTTTAGAAACCTGGGCCGCGCCCGCGCCAGCATGGACATAGACGGCTTTGTGAAAGTGCTGGCCCATAAAGATACCGACGAGGTGCTGGGCATACACATGATAGGCCCGCGCGTGGCAGACTTAATCCATGCCGCTGTGTGCAGCATGGAATTCCGCGCGAGCGCCGAAGACATGGGCATTTTCAGCACCGCGCACCCCACGTATGCGGAGGCGCTGAAAGAGGCCGCATTGGATGCGACGGGCAAGCGGAGTTTGCATATGTAATTTCAGATACGTGAAGCCCGAGCAGTCATTCCCGCGAAAGCTGGAATCTATACTTACCTTTATGTATGAAATGGGATTGGGAAAAATTTGCTGAGAAGTTCGGGGTATCAGTGGCCATTGTTGCTGCTATTTCACTAACTGCGGCAATATTCATGATTTTGTTTGACAGTAATTTGTTTGCTTTTACTTGGAAAATAGACCCAGATAAGGCAGATAAGTTGGGGTCTTTTCTGGGCGGTTTCCTAGGCTCTATGGTTGGCCTTGCAACCTTACTCTTGGTTTATGCTACTTACCGCAGCCAGAAGAAAGAACTAGCGGCGACGAAAGCCGCACTAGAGAAACAAGCATTTGAAAGTACATTCTTTAAGTTAATAGAGATATTTTTAGAATACATAGATTCAAAAACAATGTTTGTATACAGTCCACCAAATAATCAAAGCTCTCAAAGCGGGTATAACTATTTAGTATGGGATGTTATCAGCGACATAGTTAAGATTTCTAATAACACAGAAATTTATTCTCCGATAGATCATTCTTGGGTAAAAAACGTAGCACAAGATGCCCAAGACCATAAATAGGTTGATATTATCACTAAGTGGTTTTCTTATCTAGTAAGTACTGCAGAAAACATAGATTATACAGTACCATATATTAGACAATTAGATTTTATTTGTAGGCTAGTTGATGAGAAAGGTTTTGATGATACGGCAAAATATTTATATTATGATTACTTAATTAGTATTCTATCTATGCAAGAATTACATTTTATTACATTACTATGTAAGTCTGATTTAATTAGGAACCATAAATACATCCAAAACTTTTGGGCGAGCAAAAGATAGGTTTGCGCTATCCCAGATAAAGTATAAATATATAGCCCCCTGTAAAACTGGGCTATTTACACATCCGCATAACCCGTGACTGGAGAATGTGTTGGATTAGGCAAAGATAGATTCCCGCTTTCGCGGGAATGACGCAGCACTGCATGTGTTTTGCGACAATTTTGCTGGAAGCAATACTGATTATTGCGCTTTATTGCCTTAATAAAGAAATATAAATTAGTGGGTCATTCCCGCGAAAGCGGGAATCTAGCTTTACCAAAGTAGGGCTTATATGTTTATCGATGTAACCAGAGACTGGCGATGGAATTAGAAAAGGCGATGATAGATTCCCGCTTTCGCGGGAATGACATGCTCACTTTACTTAAGAAGCCGTACCTTAATCTTATCCGCTGTGCTTAAACAGAAACACAGCGGGCCGCTTGTCAATGTCTGGCAGTTGCTTTTCGAGCAGCTTTTTGCGCCAGGCGGCTACGGTGTAGGTGTGTGTCCATTCACTGGGTAGGGTTAGGTCTATCGCAAGGCAGAGCAGGGTATCGGGCCGCAGGGCATCGGCGCAGGCACGTAGCAGTTGCAGGTTGCGGTAAGGGGCCTCTATGCAGAGCTGGGTTTCGTCTTCGGTGGCTGAGCGCTTTTCCAGTTTTTGCAGGGTGGCTTTGCGCGGCCCCGCTTCACGGGGCAAGTAGCCGTGAAAAGCAAAGCGCTGCCCGCCCAGCCCGCTGGCGGCCAATGCAAGCAGCAGGCTGCTGGCCCCCGGCAGCACCACTACGCGGTGCCCCATGGCGTGCGCCAGTTGCACCAAGCCTGCGCCGGGGTCGGCTACGGCAGGCAGGCCGCTCTCGGTAAAGAGGCCCATGTCGTGCCCGTCTTGTAACGGCGCCAGCAGTTCCAGTACTGCATCGGGTTCGGTGTGTTCGTTGAGTACTCGGAGGCTGGTGCCTTCCCAGCGTTTAGCTATCTCGGGGGGGGTTAACCCTGCGGCTTTCCAGAAATGCAGCAGGTAGCGGCGCGCATGCTTGAGCTCTTCGCCCACGAAATGGTGCAGCGCCAGCACCTGCGGCCCTACGGTAGGGGGTAGGGTGTGGTAGGCACTGTCGCCTAACGGGGAGGGAAGAAGATAGAGGGTAGCGGAACGAACAGCAGCAGCCATGCTTCAGGTGTACGCCGCAAGCTAAACATCTCTAGGGCTAACCACATTAGAACTCTAACATCACCTCAAAAATGGCTGCCGTTCTTTGCTCGCCTGGATTGTTTGGGAGCTTAACACCCACGATAGCGGCCCCGCGGGGTTTGTTCAGGTTATACTGTACAGCGGGTATGGCTGCCGCAAGGGCGTGGTTGCCACTGTACCAGTCTGCTATTACAGCCCAACGTTTGGTCAGGGGCTGTTCTACACCGCCCATAAATACCAGGGGTGTGTTACCAATGCCAAAGGCTTGGCCGGTGCCATAACTCAGGCCACCAGTAAAACGCGTCTGCAGTTTGGGTATGCGCATACTGCTATGCCCATACACCCAGTAGCCAATTCGGTTTCCGCGCTCCTCTGGTGTGGCCTCGGCTGTGTACATACGGCGTTCTAAGCTGTTAAGCAGCATGGCCCCAGCGGTAATCTTAAACTCCCATTTTTTCAGGCGCTCGCTTTTTTCAAACAGTTGCTGAACGAACTTGAACCCTGAGCCTAACGCTATGTTGCCCGAAGCGGGTGAGGCGACGTTATTTACGCTTACTGCCAGCTCCACTTTTTTACTTAAGCCGTAGGTGATGAAGTTAAAGCTATTCCAACCCGGGTTCGGGTCCCAAAAGTCTGTCTGACTTTCGTGTGTTATAGCAATATGGCCCTTATGCGTTACGTCGGCATTGGGGATGCCGACGATAAGTGATTGGGCAGATAGTGAAAGCCAATTGAATGCTGTTAAATGTAAAGCCAGGATTACATGCTTAAAGCGCATACCAAATTCATTTTTCAAAGCTGCTCTTAAAGCAATCTGCTATTCAAATTCGTTCCCGTTTAAAATCAGTACAATTGGGTAACTGGTATTAAGTTATTGTAAACGCGCAATGCAACAACGCAATCTGTCGTATCTAGCGTGTCAGCCAGACCCATTCCATGCTATACGAAGACGAAATTGTAAGCTTTACGGTGGACAAGCAGGTGCCCTGCTTGGTATTTACTGCCAAACGGCTTTTAGAGCCGGAAGAGGCAAAAAGTAGCCTGGCAAAATCGCAGGAGTTGCGGGTACAGCTCCGCAGTGAGTATCCTTACCTGAACCTGCTCATGGATATACGCAAGGCAGGTGCACGCGAGCTGGCCGACTTTGAGTATTACATACAGGAACACATGCCCAAGGCCTATGAAAGTGGGCTGGAAAAGGTGGCAATCGTGGTACCCGATGACATGTATGCCCTGGTTACCTATGAGTCCTTTATAGGGCAGGTGGCAGACTCCCCAATTCGGCATGAGCTGTTTAGCACACATGCACAGGCACGCGAGTGGCTGCGCGATGCAGGATAATGCACCTGGAAGTGCGGAGCAACGTGCCCGGACAGGGTGCTGCTACAAGCAGCTGGCATAAGTGGTCCTTTGCATGTAACTTGGCCATGCTACACACACGGCAACTACACACAGCACCATGAAGCTGTACGAAGACGAAGCCATACGATTTGATTTGGATGACAAGGTGCCTTGCCTGGTATGGCATACCAAGCGGCCCCTGAACAGTGACGAAGCGCGCAAGTATCTGAAGATGAGCATGGAGCTGCGCGGTGAACATAAGGGCACATTTAAGCGGCTGAGCGTAATGCTAGACATCCGCAAGGCTGCCGCGCGCGACCTGGAAGATTTCCTGCATTACATAGACAATCACCTGCCGCTGGCCTCCTCCAGTGGGCTTACGCATGTGGCCATTGTGTCGCCAGACAGCGTGTACGGCCAGGCTACCTATGAGGGCTTTCTGGGGCGGATGTCCAGCATGGAGAGCACCGTGCAGCACGAAATATTCAACACACAGGAGCAGGCCCGCCAGTGGCTACGCGATGTGCAGTAGGAACTAAAGGGTTACATAGTTGGTATAGCAATGGAGTGACTGCTCCCAGTGAAACCCCATTACAGCCCCAGGGCCTGCTACGCGAGCTGGCCTGGCAGGACAATGTTATTTTTTACTTACAACCAACGGTACCTTGCATCTTATGGGTGAATACAGGCACCAGCAGTAGTGAACAGTTCAGGGCTTCCATCCTGCTGTTCAAAACACTTTTGCTTACCCGTGCACCGCATTTTGCAAACCTAGGAGCACTGGTGCAAATGGAGAAATCTGGCACACGCCAGCCAGATGAGATGTTATGGTCCATCCGTGAAATTGAATCACTGAATGAATTGGGGGGTATTAAGAAGATTGCGTTTATCATACCCAAAGCCAATGAGCCACTCGTGAATCTTTCCTACATATTCGCTGCAGTAGCCAAAAGCCCCATGCAGGTGCGCATGTTTGGCACGCAGGCGGCGGCAGAAAACTGGCTGAAAGAGATGAGTTAATGCTGCTTTAATACAAGTCCTATACCTTTATGCGTTGTTCAACGTATGAAAGAGCTGTATTCAAGTGCGGGGGTTGTTTTGTCTTGGCGGCCTGAGGTGCCTTGCCTGATGTGGCAGAACAAAGCACCTACCAACAGCGAGGAGTTTGCCGATGCTGTGCAGGCAACATGGAAATACATAAAACACTACATAGCAGAATACCCTAATATGGGCGTATTGATGGATGTTTCCCATGCCGGCTTACAAGGCACTGCCGAAGTGCATGCCGCAGCGGCGCTGGGCGCGAAGAATGCGAATACACTGGGTTTGCGTAAAATGGCAGTTGTATTCACAGATGCTGATGAACCCATGCAATCGCTCGCGATCCTACTGGAACACGCCGAAACCAGCGTGGTACAGGTGCGGCTCTTTGCTACACAAACGCTGGCAGAACGCTGGCTTCGAGAGAAGGTTTAGCCTTTAAATACGGCACGTTCCAGTGCATCTATACGCTTTTCGTGTTCCGCAATCGCTTGAATTTTATCGGCTAGGTTCATAAAAGATAACCGCAACTCGCCGATGCCCAAGTTCGTATTTGCTTGCTGATGCTCAAGGTTTTCTACTCTTTTAGAAAGCCCCTTCAATTCAACAACAACTAGGTCTTGCTTGAACACCATTTCAGCAAGAAGCTCTATGATGCGGTCATCTTTGCTCATAACGCCAATTTACAAAAAAGCCGGAGGCAAAAAAGCATCCGGCTTCGTTTTAATGACTGGCTTCCGCGTATTACTTCGCTGCCACAGGCGCTTGTTCAAACAGGGCGTTAAACTTGCGGGCGGGGCGGGCTTTCCAGTTCTGCTTGTGGAAGCCATACCCAGCGATGAGCGGGAAAGCTACCGTAGCTTCGCTGAACACCATCTGCTCGTGCACCACGTCTACCTTGCCCCAGCTGCAGGCTTCTTTCAGTGTGCTGCCGCTGAGTGCGCCGTCGCGCTCATCCGCCACCGTAATCTGGATGGCATACTTGTGCATGGGCGCGTCCTGGTTCAGCACTTCGCTGGCCACCACTACGTCCTGTATAAAGTTTTTAGGCACGCCGCCGCCTATCATGAGCAGACCACTCTCAGGGTTGTGCAGCTTGGTCAGCGTTAGCTCGTAAAAGTCAGCGGCGCTGTCTATGCTCAGGTGGGGGGCGGGCGTGTTGTGCTTGTGCATTACGAAACCGAAGCCGGCGCTACAGTCGCTAAACGCAGGGCAGAAGATGGGCACCTGCTGCTTATAGCAATTCCACACCAGGCTCTCCTCGCGGAAGGCTTTGTACTTGTCATTCTCATCCAGGAAGCGGCCCATCTCAGCGATGAACTCGCGGCTGCTATACGGGCGGCGCTCCAGCCAGTTGCATATTTCATACATCACATCGTCGCAGATGCGCAGCTCTTCTTCGTCAATGAACGTGTCGTAAATACGATCTATCATCAGCTCGCGCAGCTTGGTGTCATCCACAAACGGAGTACCTACATAGTGGCTAAAGCCCAGCGCCTCAAAGAAGTCTTGGTCCACGATGTTGGCGCCTGTGCTCACGATGGCATCCACCATGTTGTTCTTCACCAGGTCCACCATGATTTTTTTTAGGCCTGAGCTGATGAGTGAGCCTGCCAGTGTGAGGTACACGGTGCAGTCGGTATCGGCTAACATCATGTCGTAGATTTTGGCAGCGCGGCTCAGGTTGCGGGCCTGAAAGGCCATATCGCCCATGGCATCTACCAGCGGAACGGGGTTAAAGGTTTTGAGGTCTAGGTGCTGAACCTTGCGTGAAAGCAGTTCTTTTTTGTTCATTGCGAAACGGGAAAGAGGGGCGGGAAAGAAAGGTCTCTAAAACGAAGTTTGAAAATAACCCGCAAAGGTCGCAAAAAAGCAGGTTCCGTGTTACTAAAATGTTAAGTAACGCTAGCCTTAAGAGAAGGCCGAACAGCTATATTTGCAGCGTAGATATGAGCCATATCTACAGGCCTCTGACAACAAATAGCCCTAAGTACTTCACGTCTTCCGAACAGCTGCCTGGCATTGATGCCTGAGCCGCCAGTTGCACGCATGCCCATCGCGGCCGCGGCTTCCCTTTTTTTAGGATTTGTTTTTGCTGGCAGGGCAGCCAGTAGGCTAATTTCTCCTTTTCAAATGACTGATTTTTCACTACCCGATGGGTGGTATCATTCCTTTTTTCATGGGCTACAGGTAGCGTTCTGGAACGACCTGGTGCCCCCTGCTCTCACGCAGGTAGAAGCTGACTTTCTGCATACCCAGCTCGCGCTAACACCAGGCGCACGGGTGCTAGACGTGCCCTGCGGCAATGGGCGCCATGCGTTGGCGCTGGCCGAGCGTGGCATGCAGGTTACAGGCGTTGATGTCTCGGCTGACTTTCTGTCCCTGGCAAAAGCTGAGGCAGAAAGACGACAGTTGGCAGTGCACTGGCTACAGGCAGACATGGAAACCCTCCCTGTGCCGGGGCAGTTTGACGGCGCCTATTGTTTGGGCAATAGCTTTGGCTATTTACCCCATGCGGGTACCCTGCGGTTTTTGCAACGGCTGCATGCTATACTGAGGCCCGGTGCACGTTTTGTGCTGGAAACTGGTGTTACTGCAGAAAGCCTGATGCCCAATATCTGGCTGGAGCGCACTGATAATATGATGGGTTATGAAGTGCGGCTGCAGCGCAGCTATGATGTGTACGCCGGGCGGCTGGTAGCACATATCACGTTGCGCAAAGACGGGCGCGAGCAGGCCGATACCTACGCCTACTATGTGTATATGGCGCGTGAAGTGCGCCATATGCTGGAACAGGCAGGTTTCACGGATGTGCGGTTTCATACTGCACGCAAGCGGCTGGGTGGGCCTGTGGCAGATGCCTTCGGCCTGGGCAGCCCAAACCTTTACATCGTATGCACACGTAGCTAAACACGTTTTAGAATCATTGAAATTTACCAGCGGCCCCTTACAGGGCCGCTGGCTTTTTTTACGTAGGATTTCATACTTTGTGCTGAGATGAATACTGAGTTGCTTACCTGCCGCAGTTGCGGTGCTGCCATTGGCTATAAAGACACGCACTGCCCCTTTTGTAGCAGTCCCATCCGCCCCAAGCGCAAGCTCAGTGCGGAACAGAAAGCAGAACTCAAGCCTTTCATTCAAACCGTAGAAGAGCGGCTCACCACTGCCAAAACCCGCTATGATGGCTGGGTGTGGGCTGGCTTCATGGTAGGCATCCTGCTCACGATAGCCGGTTACTTCCTGTTGAGGCCCTGGGTGGAGAGTGGGTTTACCTTGGTGGTGTTTACCTCACTTATCGGTTTCGGGCTTTTTATCTGTGTGGGTGCGCTGGTAACCTACTTTGAGAACCGCGCGTTACAGCAAGGCTACGCTGCAGGAATAGGCACGGACATAGACGCACACCTGGAAGTGGTGCAGGTGTACCGCCACGAGTTTGACCTGGTAGCCAGTGAGCAGCTACCCCCCAAAGCTTTTCTTAAGCGGTTTTTGTTTCTGCAGGAAACCTCAGTATTACAAACTGCACCCAAGCAATAACCAACGAAAACTACCGAAGTCTTACCGCGCCACGCGTTTCAGCATGCGGGCGCTATACAGCTTGAACCAGGCATGTATATCTTCCGCGCTCATGGCCAGGCTTAAGGGCCGCTGGTAAAAGTGGCGTGTAGCAAAGCGGCTCTGTATGCCGTGGGGGTAGGGGTAGTTCAGGCGGATCCATTCGCTGGTGCCTGCATCTGCCGCCAACGCACGCTGGTAAAAGTCGTTGTCGCGCGCAAAGGGGTTCTTGGTACCGCCTATCTGGTTGCGGTACGTCTCCACGTCTTTGCGAAAGGTGTTGTAAGAGGGGTACTGGCTTTCGCTCCAGATGGCTACATTGAGATAGGGGCCACGCACCGTGCCGCCGGGGGTCACGTTGGTGCGGAACATCACGTGCTGCTCCAGCACTACCTCGCCAGCATCATACCTGCCAGGAATTTTGTTGTTGCCTGCAGCTCCATAGATGCCCAGTGAAAAGCCATAGCGACACCAGAAATTGGCATACTCGCTACAGTTGGGTTTCAGGCTAATGCCGAACTTGTTTTCAGCAGCAAACTCCTGAATCAGGGCAGTAAATACACCATTCAGTCGTTCAGATATCAGGGCCAGGTTAGCGTGGTCGCAGCCTGAAATGTTAATCATGCCGTTCGTTTCGGCATCGGTAAACAACATAACTAAGGAAACAGGTTCGGTAGTGGGAAAATGGCCCAGAAAAACAGGCAATCTGTAAAGATAGGCAAAGCCCTCGTAACCAGCACCTATAGGCAGCCTTATGCATTAAAAAACCCCGCAATGCGGGGTTTTTGTACCATTAGAGTTGTTTGGTGCCGGGTGGGCTACTTTATCCAGCCCATCTGTTTCATAAAGGTATAGGTGTCAAAGTAAGTACGCTCTTCGGTTATCAGCCCTTCGTCATTTACTACTAAAACTGTAACCATACTTACATCCATTTTTTTACCACTGGCTTTAGCTTCCTTGCCGTCAGGGCCCATCATGGGGCCTGTATTGGTGGCAGTAAGACGCTGCTCCCATATAATATGGTTCTCGTGGTAGTGCGTGGCTTTCAACTCAACCTTCATATCTGGGAAGGCTTTCCAGTAGCCCTCGCTCATGGCTTTAATCTTCTCACGCCCTTCGGTTACCTGGCCTTCAAACACGCTGATGCTTTTGGCGTTTGGGGCATACAATGCTACCATCGAATCAAGACTGGCTGCAGAGGCGCCAAAACGCATCATTTTGGCACTCAGGGCTTCCAGTTTTTTGTGCTGGGCATCGTGCGCCAGCATGGCTTTGTGGTCATGGCCGCCAGCGGCGTTGTCAGCTTTTTGGCAACCTACAGCCCATAGGGCTACAATGGCTACCAGGCAAATGTTCTTCATAAAGTGCTTGGATAAGGGGGAGCTAATAATGATACCAAATATACAGGCTGCGAATGCCCTGCTACAGCTTAAGGCCTGAAAATGTTTTTACGCACCGCACAAAATACGCCCAGATGATGCTACCGCTGTAAACCGTGGCATCTTTCGTTGTTGTAGCAACGGGCTTGTGGACGTGTTGCAAAGCGTTGCGCTTGCGCAGGGTAGCAGGCAGACGTTTGTAAAAACCCAGGTGTGCATGCAGCACTGCCCACGCAAAGCCCGGCTGCCCGCCTAGCCCGAAGCGCAGGGCCGCCACGCCATCCAGCACCATGTGCATCAATAACACCCACCACACGCGCAGGCCAGGCTCATTTTTTACAATCATCAAAAGACTATTGCGAAAGTTGTGGTACTGCTTTTCATGGCTGCCGTAACGTATCACGGCACCGCCTACATGGTACACCACGCTGGCTGGTGCTACCCAGAGCGTGTGGCCCTGGTTACGTAGCCGCCAGCACAGGTCTATCTCCTCCATGTGGGCGTAGAAGTCGTTGTCCAGCCCGCCGCTGGCGTGGTACACATCTGCGCGGATCATCATGCAGGCACCGGTAGTCCAGGCTACTGCGCGGGTGTCGTTGTATTGCCCTGTGTCGGCTTCTACCGTATCAAAGATGCGGCCGCGGCAGAAGGGGTAGCCCCAGGTGTCCAGGTAGCCGCCGGCCGCGCCGCTGTATTCAAAGTGGGTTTGCTGGCGGTGGGCCAGTATCTTGGGCTGCACAGCAGCAGCCTGTGGGTTCGCATCCAGCAGTGCGGCCAGGGGGTCTAGCCAGCCGGGTGTTACGGCCACATCACTATTGATAAGTACGTAATAGTCTGCTGCTATCTGGGGCAGGCTCTGCACATAGCCATTGGTAAAGCCGCGGTTCACAGCCAGCCGCAGTGTTCTAACGGCAGGAAATTCAGCGGCAAGCAGTTCGGCGGTACCATCGGTGCTGGCGTTGTCCACCACCCAGACCTCAGCATCTGGCCGGTTGTAAGCGATAAGCAGCGGCAGAAACTGGCGCAGCAGCTCGCGGCTCTGGTAGCTCAGCACCACTACTGCAATGTGCGGCCGGGCCGTATAAGGGTGTTCCATCTTGCGCAGTAAAACTAGTGGTTTTGGTAGCCACACACGTACCCTTGCATATAACTGCCGAAGCGTGGAATAAGCTTGCGCTTGAATACACTTGTATATTTATGCCGCATAGTTTATTTTTACATATTCAGACGACATCACATAACTCACCTTAACACCTACGGCTATGAGCAAGAGCAAAGAAGTAAAGAAAGAAACCAAGAAGCCCGCTACCAAAACGTTAAAGGAAAAGCGCGCTGCCAAGCAAGCCAAAAAAGGAGGCAAATAGTCTCTGCTATAATTTTACTTATGCCAATAGCCGGCGAATGCTGGCTATTGCTATTTTAAACAACAGGCGCACAGGTTTAGCATGCATCTGACAAACAAAATTCCAACACACCTACTCAAGGGTTGTGCATTTGTATTGTAGAAGCACATATCCTTACGGCAAGCGCAGTTGTATCTTGCGGCTGTAACAGCAACCTGTGCTACCCACCAACGACCCCTCTACCACTGACCTGCTCAGCGGGCTAAACGAAGCCCAGCGCGCCGCCGCCCTGCACGATGCAGGTCCCGCCATCATGATAGCTGGCGCGGGTAGCGGCAAAACCCGCGTGCTCACGCACCGCCTGGCCCGCCTCATTCGTGAGGGCAAGAGCGATGCCTTTCAGCTGCTGGCCCTCACCTTTACCAACAAAGCCGCCAAAGAAATGCGCGCCCGCATAGAGCGGCTCATCGGCAGCGAAGCGCGGAACATTGTGATGGGCACCTTTCACAGCGTGTTCAGCCGCATCCTGCGCATTGAAGCGGAAGTGCTGGGCTACACCCGCAGCTTTACCGTGTATGATGACGAAGACAGCCTGGCGCTCATCCGCAGCATCATCAAAGAGCTGAAGCTGGATGACAAGCACTACAAACCCCGCGCCCTAAGCAACCGCATCAGCCATGCCAAAAACTACCTGGTATCGGCCAACGAATACATGGACCGGTACAGCATAGACGAGTGGGCCGAGGTAGCCGCTAAAGTGTATGGCATCTACCAGGTGCGGTTGTTTAACAGCAACGCCATGGACTTTGACGACCTGCTGTTTAACATGGTGAAGCTGTTCGACAAAAGCCCGCAGGCCCTCTACAAATACCAGCACCGCTTCAAGTATGTGATGGTAGACGAGTACCAAGACACGAACCATGCCCAGTACATCATTACCAAAAAGCTGGCCGCCGTGCATGAAAACATCAGCGTGGTAGGCGATGATGCCCAGAGCATTTATAGCTTTCGTGGCGCAGATATTCAGAATATCTTAAATTTTAAGAAAGACTACCCCGACTGTGCGCTGTACAAGCTGGAGCAGAACTACCGCAGCACGGGCATCATCGTAAGCGTAGGCAACGAGATCATTGCCAACAACAAAAACCAGATACCCAAGCTGGTATATACCGAGAACGAAACCGGCGACCCCGTGCGGGTGCTGCTGGGCGCCACCGAGCAGGAAGAGGCCCAGCGCGTGGTAGATGCCATACGCGAGCAGAAAATGATCAAGGGCCTCTTTAACAAAGACATTGCCCTGCTCTACCGCACCAATGCGCAGAGCCGCGCGCTGGAAGACGGGCTGCGGCGTGCAGGCCTGCCCTACAAAATTTTCGGCGGCCTCTCCTTCTACAAGCGCAAGGAAGTGAAAGACGTGGTGGCCTACCTGCGCCTGGCCACCAACCCCAAAGATGAAGAGGCGCTGAAGCGCGTAATCAACTACCCGGGCCGCGGCATTGGCGATGTAACCCTAGACCGCATCATTGCTGCCAGTGGCGAGCAGCGCATCAGCCTGTGGGAAGTGCTGCAAAATGTGCAGCAGCACGGGCTGGGCCGTGCCGCCAATGCGCTGGAGGGCTTCTCTACCCTCATCCGCAGCTTTATTGCAGTAGCAAACAAGGAAACGGCCTATGAAGCGGTAGCCCATATTGCCAAACACAGCGGCATCCTGAAAGAACTGCACCAGGACAATAGCACCGAAGGCCTGAGCCGCTACGAGAACGTGCAGGAACTCATCAACGCGGCCCGTGAGTACACCGAAAGTGCCAGCGAAGATAAAAGCCTGCGCGGCTTCCTTTCTGAGATAGCACTATTTACAGATCAAGATCAGGATGTGGAAAATCCCGACTTCGTCACGCTTATGACCATACACGCCGCCAAGGGGCTGGAGTTCAAAAGCGTATTTGTGGTGGGGCTAGAAGAGGGCCTCTTCCCGGGCATGATGGCGATGCAGAGCCGCGCCGATCTAGAGGAGGAACGCCGCCTATTCTACGTGGCCTGCACGCGTGCCGAACGTTTTCTGAATTTCAGCTTTGCCCGCAGCCGCTTTAAGTTTGGCAGCCTTACCTACAATGAGCCCAGCCGCTTCATCGCTGAGATAGACGCACGCTACCTGCAGATGCCCCCGGCCAACCAAGCCCGCAGCCTGCCGCCCCTGCCGCAGACCGACTTTTTTAGCAGCGCCACCGCACCCGGAGCGAACAAGCTCATAGACCGCCGCGCACCTGCCACACAAGCCACTTACGTAGAAGACCCCAACTTTTGCGGCGAAGACGCCGCCACGCTGATGCAAACGCTGGCCATCGGCATGCGCGTAGAGCACAACAAATTTGGCCTGGGCACCGTGCAGCAGTTGGAAGGCGCGCGTACCGACCTGCGTGCTACTATCACGTTCGACCTGAAAGGGCCGAAGACGATACTACTGAAGTATGCAAAACTGCGGGTAGTGAAATAAGGGTAATTTATCAGTAAAACACCCCAATGCCCAGGCGCACATTCAGCATGGGCCACACGCGCAGTGCGCCATCGGGTGCCTGCCACAGCCACACCGCCGGGCCAATCTGAAAGTCAGTAAAGCCGCGCCTTCCATACCGCCGCATGCGCCCTGCACCTGGACCTGTTATTAGGTTCCAGCTACTGCGTGTAAAGCCGTTTTCATTCACATTGGTCACCACCGTGCTGTAGGGATTGTAGAGGCCCAGCACCGCCCAGGTAATGTAGTACTCTCTGCCCTCGGCGTCCAGGTTCTGCCAGGCATCATCGCTGTTGCGACTTCGTAGGTACCAGCGGCTTTCCAGCCGTAGCTTGGGCCACACACGGATGAATGTAGTATTGTCACCAAAGGGGATGAGCTGCACACCCGTTTCAGCCAGCAGGCCCAGCCGGCCGCCGCGCCGTAGCTCTGTGCCAATGCCCGTACCGCTCATATTCAGCAGTAGAGACCAACGCGAAGCCATACGTACTGCAGGCTTGGGCGCACTACTATCTGGCACGGCGATGCCCCCCACCCGTAGCTGGGCTCGCGCTGGCATTGCCCAGATCAGCACAAAAATTAACACACAATGAGAACGATGTTTCATCTGCCTGCAAACTACTGCATTCTCCGGCTACCTGTATGCCTTGAAGCATGCTATAGCCATTGGCCCTTTCTGCTAACTTTACGGCCTATATCTTTTACGCCTACTTCATTTCCATTTCATGGCTCGTTTTCTGGTAACCGGGGGTGCTGGCTTCATTGGCAACAACCTGGTAGAGGCCCTACTCAAGCGCGGCGATAGCGTGCGCGTGCTGGACAATTTTGCCACCGGCCGCCGCAGCAACCTCACCAAGTTCATCGCTGACATCGAGCTGATAGAGGGCGACATGCGCAGCTACCACATCGTGCGCAAAGCCATGCAGGGCATGGAGTATGTGCTGCACCAGGCGGCGCTGCCCAGCGTGCCACGCAGCATCAACGACCCCCTCACTACGAATGAGGTTAACGTAACCGGCACACTCAACCTACTCAACGCAGCCGTGGAAGCCGGTGTAAAACGATTCGTCTCAGCCAGCAGCAGCAGCGTGTATGGCGATACGCCCATTTCGCCCAAAGTAGAAAGCCTGCCCCCCAACCCCAAGAGCCCCTACGCCGTGAGCAAACTGGCGGGCGAAAAATATGGCCAGGTATTCTACCAGATTTACGGGCTAGAAACCGTAGCCCTGCGCTACTTCAACGTGTTTGGCCCACGGCAAGACCCAGGCAGCCAGTACAGCGCCGTTATCCCCAAATTTGTGCGGGCGCTGCAGGAAGGCCGCAGCCCCGTGATATATGGCGATGGCACCCAGAGCCGAGACTTTACCTACATCGCTAACAACGTGGCCGCAAACCTACTGGCCTGCGAAGCACCAGGCGTAGGCGGCAAAGTGTTCAACATTGCCTGTGGCACCAATTTCAGCCTGAATACCCTGCTGGCCGAACTAAATGACATACTCGGCACAAACATATCCGCACAGTATGACCCGCCACGTAAGGGCGACATCTTGCACAGCACCGCAGGCATAGACCTCGCTAAAACCGAACTGGGCTACTCCCCACAGGTAGATTTCCGCAAGGGCCTGGAGCTGCTGGTGCAGCAGTTTGAGCGATAGATGAAGTCAAGGCAACGAGCTACCATGCAGCAACGGCAGCATAGGGCGGGGCCCAGTTAGCATACAAATTCTAAACATTAGCATTGTCAGATTTAGTTTAACAATATGCCATCTTCAGAGCGTGCAAGCATCTCGGAAAAAACACCCTGGTGGGGTGAGCATTTACATCGCTATCAATATGTGCTGCCCTTTATCGGACCTACAGAAAAAGTCCTCGACATTGCCTGTGGCAATGGCTTTGGTTCCGACAGGTTAGCCAGTGCAGCAAACCAGGGCAAAGTTTGGGGCTGCGATGTAAGCAATGAAACATTAGCATTCTGCCGCGAAAAATGGCAAAAACCCAATTTGCAGTTTGCCTATGAAGATGGCACCAAGCTGTCTTTCGCCGACAACTTTTTTGATACCGTAGTTACTTTTGAAACACTTGAGCATATTGCTGCTTATGAGAAATTTGTTCAGGAAATAAAAAGAGTTTTGAAACCAGGCGGAAAATTGTTTCTCTCTACTCCTAACATTTTGATAAACAGCCCCAGCGGGGTAGTTACAAACCCTTACCATGTAAAGGAATTCACTTACGACGAGCTGAGCGCCCTAATCACTTCTTATTTCCCAGATGCAGTAATCTATGGGCAGCAGTTTATCCGGTATCGCAGCCCCTTGTCTTTTGCAACACGATTAGCCAAACACGTTGAATGGGCAATGTACCAACGGGGTGTGCGCAAATTGCCCCTGCCGATTAAAGACGGCGTTACCCAGTTATTGATACAAAAGAATCACTACCCTTCCGTTAGTGATTACGAGCTTACCACAGACCCTGCCGATCGGCTCGCCTGCCTCACCTTCTTTGTTGCTGCTACCAGGCAATAGGTTGTAATTTGCCAAATGTCTTTGCCGCTCGTTTCTGTTATCATTCCGGCTTACAACGCCCAGCCGTTTATAGCAGAGACCGTTCATTCTGCGCTTGCCCAGACACATACGCCCCTGGAGGTTATCGTGATGGATGATGGCTCTACAGATGATACGGGCCGCATAGTTCAGTCTTTCCAGGATACGCGCATTAGTTACCATTACAAGCCGAATACAGGCGTGGCTGATACCCGCAACCAGGGATTCACACTTTCTTCAGGGCAATACATTGTTTTTTTGGATAGTGACGATATCATGCTTCCCGACAATCTTTCGCTTAAGGTTAGCGCCCTGCAGGCACATCAAGAATGGGGTGCCGTCTATTCAGCTAAAATTGTCTTTGACCACGTAACGAATGAAGACCATAAGGTGCAACGCGGCAAGGGGGGCCACCTGCTGCAAAGTTTGTTAAAGTTCGAAAATGGTATTTTTACGGCCCCTTCTGCATACATGTTTAGAAGGGAGAGTATCCAAAAATTAAATGGGTACGACCCCAACATGAATACATCCGCTGACTTGGAGCTACTCGTTCGTTTAGCCCAGGTATCAGAAATTGGCTACTTAGACCAGCCCTTGGTTAAATACCGCACACACATGGGGCAGATGTCGCGGTCCACCACGAGGATGCAAAAGGACATGCTATACTATTTTGATAAATTAGAAAGATCTGGAACAATTCATCCTACAGACTTGCGGGAAGCCAGAGCGCGTTTGTTTACTATTCTAGCTATCAACTACATCAAAGTCGACAAACTTGTTACCAAGGGTTGCCGCTGTCTAATTAAAGCTTTCATACTCTCTCCGCGAGCAGTTTTAGGCTACGCCCCCTGGAACAGGAAGCGGTAGCCATTCTCCCACTTGCTGTTTCAGCTAAGCTTAACATAGCCCTTACACACTTCACATACAATGCATGCATACCTAAGCGAAATCCGTACTAACTTACCGCATGCAAAAACGTACACTCGGTAAAAACGGCCTGCAGGTTTCAGCACTTGGCTTTGGCTGCATGGGCATGTCAGAATTTTATGGTGCCCGCAACGATGATGAATCTATCGCTACCCTGCACCGCACGCTGGAGCTGGGTGTTACATTCTGGGACACCGCCGATATGTATGGCCCGAATACCAATGAGCAACTCGTAGGCCGTGCTTTAAAAGGCAAACGCGACCAGGTGCAGATCGCTACAAAGTTTGGCATTATGCGCAGCGACGACCCCGCCAAGCGCGGTATCAATGGCAAACCCGAGTACGTGCGCCAGGCCTGCGATGCCAGCCTGCAGCGCCTGGGCGTAGACCACATAGACCTATATTACCTGCACCGCAAAGACCCCACAACGCCAATCACCGAAACCGTGGGCGCCATGGCCGAACTGGTAAAAGCCGGTAAGGTGCGCCACATTGGCCTGAGTGAAGTGGGCGCTGCCACGCTGCGTGCTGCACATGCCGTGCACCCCATCACGGCTTTGCAGAGTGAATACAGCCTATGGACGCGTGACCCAGAGCAAGACATTTTACAAACCTGCCGCGAACTAGGCGTAGGCTTTGTGGCCTATAGCCCACTGGGCCGCGGCTTCCTCACGGGCCAGTTCAAAAGCGCTGACGATTTTGCCGCTGACGACTTCCGCCGCTACAGCCCCCGCTTTCAGGGTGAAAATTTTAATAAAAATTTAGCATTGGTAGAGAAGGTAAAAGCACTGGCCGTTAGCAAAGGCTGCACCCCTTCACAGCTGGCACTGGCCTGGGTGCTGGCCCAGGGCACTGACATCGTACCGATTCCGGGCACCAAGCGGATTAAATACCTGGAAGAAAACGTAGGCGCACTTGCCGTGCAGCTGAGCGCTGAAGAGCTGCACGAAATCATCGCTGCCTTCCCACTCGGCGCTGTCGCCGGCGAACGCTACGATGCTGGCGGCATGCGCGTGGTGAATGTATAAATAAGAACATCGCTTCTTAAGAAAGCTGTAAATTCACACCATGAAGACCTTGCTGCTGAACATCCCAGACACCGCCGACTTTGATGACAAAGAAGCCCTAATGGCAATAGCATCCAGAATGTATGAGAAAGGCAAGCTTACAATAGGGCAAGCAGCGGATCTTGTCGGCCTGTCAAAAGGAGCTTTCATGGAATTGCTCGCGAGTTACGGCGTAGCTGTTTTCAATTATCCGGCTTCAGACCTTGACCGTGACGTTAAGAATGCAGAAAATTATAATAGCTGATACGAGTTGTTTAATTCTACTCGATAAGATTGAAGAGTTAGACCTTTTACATAAACTCTTCAATCAAATTATTGTTACACGAGAAATCGCTGACGAATTCAAGAGTGAATTACCGGACTGGTTTAAGATTGAACAGCCATCCAATAGAACGTATCAAAGAATACTTGAATCCTCACTGGACAAAGGAGAAGCGAGTGCTATAGCCCTTGCGATTGAGCGAAGTGACAGCTTACTAATACTAGACGATCTTAAAGGAAGAAAGTACGCCGAGCGACTAGGCATTAGCATTACCGGTACACTGGGCGTACTAATCGATGCAAAATTAAGTGGGCATCTTATTTCGTTAAAAGCCATTCTTAACAGAATTGGTAAGACAGACTTTAGGTTGACCTCAGAGTTAGAAAGGCGGGCGCTTGAGAAATCAGGTGAAATCTGATTTTAAGCCCGCGCTACACAATCCCTCTCCCCACCACCAGCTTCCCTTTTTTCACAACCACGTGTAGCCGCAGCCGCGCATCCTTGCGGGTGTAGAGCACGGCGGGCGTTTGCGTTACTTTGGCACTGCTGGCTACTTCCAACTCAGGGCTTTCATACGTTACATACACATCAGCTGCGGGTGTAAGCGGCAGCACCACCTCGCCTCTGTCTACAGCAATGTTCACGGTTCCTGCATGCTGTAGCGCCGCAGCATCCAGCGTAACCTTGCCCTCACTCACGTGCACCTCATATACCACCGTGCTGTCCTTGGGTAGTTGAACCGTGATATTGTTGCGCACTTCTGTAAACCAGCCCGTGTGGCCTATCGTGTAGCGCGCGGTATCTGCTGCCTGCCAGGTGTACCATATCTTACTGTTCGGGAAGCCAAACGCATTCACGCGGAAACGTACTGAGAAAGTATCAGTATGTGTGGTAAGGGTCACCGTGGCCTTATCTAAACTGGCAGTAACCACGCGCGTCTTGGCTGCATGCAGTTCGGGAAGTGCACTGTAAAATTCTTTGTGCGAAATATACGGTGTAGCCAGCATCAGGCCTACTGTGATTACAGGCAGCGCCACGCCTACCAGCAGGGTGGCGCGTCGTGCTTTCTTCTTTCGTTCCGCATCGCTGAGCTGTGGTGGCGTGATGGGCACGTACACCTTCAGGCCTTGGTACAGCGCCAGCGAACTCAGCCACACAAAGCCCGCACTCCAGAATACATCGCTGGCAAAGTGCGCCCCCGCCCGTATGCGCGAGAGGCCCAGCACAATGCCAAACCCGATGCCCACCGCCAGCGAGGCATACGCCGCCGCACGTGCCCACTGCTCGCGCCGCGTGCGCAAAAACAAAAAAGGCACCGCCAGATAGAAACCCATCGAGCAGTGCCCACATGGGAACGACTTGCCATCGCGCCCCATCTGCCATACATAGCAGAACTTTTCCGTCCCCCCAAACTCAGTAATCTCGCGTGGGCGCGGGCGGCCATAGTGGTCTTTGAAAATTAGATTCACCAGTAGCCCTGGCCCCACAATCACCACCAGTACCAGTAGCAGCGCCGGCTTGCGCATCTGCAGGTAGTGCTCACGCCAATACGAGAGCGTTATAATAACCAGTGCCGCAATTGTGAGCGCATACCCCACAAATATGCCGTAGTGATACAGCCAGTGCCAGATGCCGGGCTCGTCCGTCTTAAAGCTTTTCAGCGCAGCATCATAGTAGTACGCCTGAATCTCGCGGTCCAGGTCGGTTACCCAAAACAGAAGCGTGCCGCTGACAAGCACAAGGGCTGCAATGAGCCAGTCCTTTTTAGCAGAAACAGGCAGCGCGGGGGATACAGCTACAGACATGGCAATACAAATAGTAGTCAGCGAAGATACACGACTTCGCCGCACGTGAGCGGCACATAAGTTTATCAAACTATGTTGTCCATTTTAAGTTTCTAAGTAAACTGCTACTATGAATGGTACACACGATGTAGTGGTAGTAGGCGGGGGGCTGGCCGGACTGGCGGCTACCATTTTGCTGGCACAGAGCGGCCGCCGTGTGGCCCTCATCGAGAAAAAGCAATACCCCTTTCACAAAGTATGTGGTGAATACATCAGCAATGAAACGCTGCCCTTCATGCAGCGGCTTGGGGTAGACCTTGATGCGCTCGGCGTAAGCCGCATAACCCGCCTGCAGGTTACTGCACCTGGCGGCTATTCGCTACATGCGCCGCTGCCGCTAGGGGGCTACGGCATCAGCCGCTACACACTAGACCACCACCTCTACAAAACAGCACTGGCATCTGGCGCCGAGGTCCATACTGGTCTGCGCGTGCAGGCCATTAAAGCTGAAGGCGAGCAATTCGCAGTACAGTTAGATACCGGCCTCACCTTCACTACAGGGCTTGTAGTGGGTGCCTACGGCAAGCGCGAATCGCTGGACAAACAACTGAACCGACAGTTCATGCAGGCACGCACCGGCTACGTCGGCGTGAAGTACCATGTGCGGCTAGACTTCCCGCCAGACCTCATCGCACTGCACAACTTTACCGGCGGCTACTGCGGCATTAGCCGGATAGAGGAGGGCCGCTACTGCCTCTGCTACCTGGCCCGCCGTGAACCCCTGCGTGCGCTGGGCAGCATCAGTGCATTGGAAGCGCAGGTAGTGAGAAAAAATGAACACCTGGACGCCATCTGGCGCGAAGCTGAATTTCTATACGACAAGCCCGAAGTAATCAATGAAATTTCATTTGCGCCCAAGCAGGCCGTAGAGCAGCACATCTGGATGTGTGGCGATGCCGCGGGCCTCATCACGCCCCTGTGCGGAAACGGCATGAGCATGGCACTACATGGCGCCAAAATTCTTACCGATGTCATTACAACCAGCAACACATTTCTTGATGGCAAACTGCCCGATGCACACACCCGCGCCGCCCTGGAAGCAGAATACGCCCGCCGCTGGCGCCGCCAGTTTGCGCTGCGCCTCTGGGCGGGCCGCCGCATCCAGCAGCTCATGGGCGGCACTGCCACCACACGTGTTGCCTTGGCTGTGCTGGGCAGCAGCCCCGCTCTGCTACGCAACGTCATACAGCTAACACACGGCAAACCCTTTTCGTAAGAAAACCTGACGATATGAAGCACATCGCCCTCTTGCGCCATGCCGATGCCATGCCTGCTGGCGGTAGCCCCGACCTGGCTCGTGAGCTAAGCACACATGGCATGGCACAGGTGCAGGCCCTCGCCGCCCGCCTGCTGCAAAGAGGCGAAGTGCCAGACTACATCATTGCCAGTGCTGCACTACGTGCACAGCAAACAGCGCGGCTGCTCTTGCAGGCCACCCACTGGCCCTTAACCCTGCACACCGATGCCACACTCTACAACGCCGCCACACCCGAACTGGTGAGCTGCTTGCAATCCCTACCCGAAACCGTAACCTACGTGCTGCTCGTGGGCCACAACCCCACCATCACAGATGCCGCCCACTACCTCAGCGGCCACTACTTACCCGGCATCCCTACCGCAGGCTGGGTGCTACTACATACCGAGAAGTCCTGGACAAAGCTTACCGCCACCAGCTGCCGCTACCTCGCCCACGACTTTGGCGAGTAGTAATTCAAAATCCCTCACCTACGCCTGGTCCGTCATTCCCGCTTTCGCGGGAATACTTCCCCAAGAATTCAGCCTTGAGCGAATGGGGGTTTAACCAACTTTGTTCGACATTTATAAACTAAATCTAAATTCTCGGGAACCAAACTCCTCTAAGAAATGGATTCCCAATGTTAGGTAGTATATGGTATTTATCAAGATCGTCAAGAGATTCAACGATTTTAATCTCCGAAACATGTGGAATCGATGAATTATTAAAGAAATTTTTCTTTATCAATCCAATCGCATCATTTTCATCAATGGCAGTAACGCCAATACCCATAAGTAAACCCGTAGAACCAGGATTTCCAAATTCTATGTCTAGTTTTATCCAATAAAGTTTCATTAGGCTACACTATTTGACATATTCCCAAGTGCATATTGAATGCAAGATATACAGGATTTCTAATCCTGATTCTCAAAATTCGAGCTTAAGCAGTACCAGGCAGTAAGTCCCAGCCCGAAGCAGCGCAGGCGCAGCGCTGTTTGAGGGCCGCCTCGGCCCGAGTTCGCTGCGTCGAGCAGCTCGGGCGATGGCCTCGCGGCCTCGGAGCGCACGGTGCCTTTGGCACCGGATAGACTCCCCAACACATCTGTAAACCCTCTTGCTCGCACAGCAATAGTAAAATTGAATTAGTAATGTCATTTATCACTGCAATTCTTAATATCTTCTTCTTTTACGACAAATTCATAGTTATTAAAAAGTAAATTTTCCTCAAACCCTTTGCTTTTACTATTTATATAACGCCAGCTTTTCCTATCACTTGGATTTTTACGTATACAGACTTTATCGTTGTTTACTTTCAGCTCAAAGGAGGAAAAATATCGAATAATGATATCCGCTCCCAAATCGTACTCTCCACCAAGGGTGGTGAAATATGGAAGAATACCAATCGTATTGGGCGCTAGATGCAAAGTATTAATAGTATCCAAACTCTCTAATTTGTAAGATAGAATTAGAACATGGCTTGATTCATTCTTTATTTTATACACTACTTTAGCAGGCCTATCGCATGCTAAACATAGGATCATGATTGTAAGAAAAGATAAAACCTTATTCAAGTCTCGTGAGTGCATGTAATTTTGTTAAATAGTAACTTACCCCGCGCCGGAACAGGGCCTACCCATTTTTACCCTCCATCCTATCTTGCAATACTTTCACTTCAACCCGCAACTGCTTTAGCTCACTGAGCACCTCTCTTAATCCTGCTTGTACTTCCTCCCCCGTCCCCAACACTTCGTCTTCGAGTTGTGTGATCTGGTTTTTGTTTGTCTTTTGATCCGCCATTAATTTTTCATGAACTTGGGATGTCAATACCGCAACAAAGACATTAAAACTTACAATGGCAGTAAAAACGACAAAACTTATGAAGTAAGACTTAATTAACCAGCTATCGTTATAATTGGCACTGCTAGCATACATCATATCACTCCAGCCATCCAATGTCATTAATTGAAAAAGTGTAATGAACGCATGGCCCAAGGTGGTGAAATCCGCATTCTGATACTTATGATGAGAAAATAGGTAAATCCCAATGATCGAGTAGATATAAAGAAGGATGCCCAACAACAATGCAAATGAAAAAATGGTGGGTACGATAGAAACGATTTTCCGCTCAACTGCTTTTAGTTCCGAACTTACTTCTAGCAACCGAAGTACGCGCAATACCCTGAACAACCTGCTTACCACCAAAAATTCGGGGTGCTCGAATAAGTGGGCAGATAAGCTTATGATACTTACTACCACAATCGTAAAATCAAACCAATTCCAAACGCCGTCCTCGTTTACTATGATTTTCTTATTCTGGAATGAGAAGAGCTTGAAAAACTGTAGTGGGTTTTTCTCTGCAAGCAGCCGGATAATAATTTCAATTGTGAAAAAGGTCGTAAATACAATGTCCAATACATCGAATACACCCTGCTGTTCAGGATAAAAGGTTTCTACGCCCAGTGTGATCGAACACAAAATAATGGCAACACTTATTATAGTGTGAAATGTGCGGGTCTTCGCGAAATCGAACATGGCTTAGGAGTATTGCTTTCTATTTACGCTGGTAAGGTACTAACCAAGCCCAATGTACAGTATTTGCTATTTCATTCCTTTTCAAATCTTCAAATGGGCCCCTTGGAGAATCACCCCTTGCACGTTCGCGGCGCAGCTGTGCTGAACGGGCACGCGAAGAAGCTGAAAGTAAGAAGGATGTAGCATGTTCTATTTTACCAGGCTGTTTGGCGGACGGCGCGGCGGGGGATGATGATGGGCGTCGGGGCGGTGTAGGATGTGGGGTTGAGTAGGTGGATGGCGCCTTCGTCGGCGTCGGGGCCGTCGTCGTGGAGGCGGGAGCCCGGCTCGAAAGCGAGGAGTTGGTTGATGCCGCGGTTCATGTCAGCGTCAGCGAGCTGGGCGTGGTCGTAGATGACTTTGCCGCGCTCCCACCAACCTGCCATGGCCTGGATGCGCTGGACTTTGGCGGGTTTGTGGCGTTTGTCGGCGCGGATGGGTAGGTAGAATCCTCTTCTGTTTCCTTCATCGTCGAACTGGGCCATTAATGCACTTTGCAATAAAGTGGTTTCCATATAGAAGGTGACGGCGGATCCGCCGGTATTGCGGATTTCTTCATATAGGTCGTAGCACCAGTTGACGAGGGCGGTCATGGAACATTGGCGGACGAAAGCTCGGAGGTGGTAGAGGGTGGCGCCTATGCTGGCCTCACCCTCGCTATTGTTTAGGTGTTTGCTGTATTCCGACACTTCTTGCTTGCTGGCCGACCCCTCCCAGCTTGCGCTGGCGGTGCCTTCGGCACCCCCGCTCAGGGCCGCGGGGGCCTCGCCCGCGACTGCTCGACCCTGCGAACTCGGGCCGAAGCGGCCCTCAGACAGCGCAGGCTCTGCGCTGCCGCGGGCTGGGAGATTCTGACTGATGGTGGGATTGGTGATAGTTTGTGAATTAAACCCTTCCGGCCCTTCGGGCCACCTTCCCTTGGCAGGGAAGGAGCTTTGGCTCG